>WNFG01011742.1_pt1 | contig 13113 bp, 11 predicted proteins | sample 5400431 | NCBI WGS metagenome assembly WNFG01 (sample SAMN13153346, study PRJNA577476) | soil metagenome | isolation source: 120 cm saprolite under Douglas fir tree site 2 hole 3 replicate 2 | place: USA:California | collected 2015-04-18
CGCGTCCGCCCCCGCGCCGCGAAACGTGCCGGCCGACCTCGTCATCGCGGCGCTCGCGGCGCTCAATCCTGACGAGATGTCGCCGCGCGACGCGTTGGAGGCGCTCTACGCGCTCAAGCTGAAGGCGGCGGAGAAGAAGTAACAGCCGCTTTTCCTGGAGCATGATCTTTTCCAAAAACCGGTTTCCACTTTTTGGGATCATGCTCGGGCCCGCCGCAGCCGCCAGAACAGCAGATTGCATCCGATCGACACCGCGAGCGCGAGCGAAAGTCCTGCCGCCGTGCCGAGCGGCTCGACCGCGAGACGCGCCGTCAGGCAGGTCAGGGCGAAGCCGACGAGGCCGAGCAGGCTGTTGGCCTCGACCGCCGCGGTCGCCGGTCCGCCGATACGCGGATGCAGGATCAGCATCAGGCTCGTGAGCACGATGGGAAACACCGCGAGGATGCCGGTGATGGTCGGGCCGACGCGCGCGCTCAAGCCCACCACGAGCGCGATCAGGATCGCCACCATGCCGGCGCGCAGCGGAATGTCGTACCAGCGCCGCAGCGCGAGCGGCATGCGGGCGTGACGGAAGCGATTGCCGAGCATGAGGCAGACCGCGAACACCACGATGTCGAAGACGACGGCGCTTGTCGTGGTCCAGGGGATGGCGCGCACCACGAGCGCGAGCGCGAACCAGACCGCAAGCGCCGGCAGGACGCTCGCCGCGAGGCCGCGCTTCTGCGCCAGCATCGCGTAGACGAGCGCGAAGATGGCGGTCACCGCGTTGACGACCAGGCTCGCGAGCGCGCTGTCCGCAATGAAACGCGCGTCATGATCGAGCGCGAGGAAGATGTAGGCGGGACCGGCGGCGATCGGCAGCGTCGCGATCATGGCGCCGACCAGCGCGCCGGCGCGCTCGGCCGCATAGGTCGCCACCAGCACGAACAGCGCGGTGACGGCCATCTTGACGGCGAGCGAGAGCAGGAAGAGGAGGTCGGGGGACATAAGTTGCTGTCATGGCCGGGCATAGCCGTTCGAAGAACGGCGTCGCTTCGCTCGCCTATGCCCGGGCCATCCACGTCTCGACGCGCGAGATATCCTTTAAAGACGCGGATGCCCGGCACAAGGCCGGGCATGACGAAAAGGCCACCGCATGGCTCACATGCGGTTCAGTCGCACCTCGACGGGCGGGCCGCTTTTGATCGTCTGGTAGACCACGCAATAGCGCTCGGTGAGCTTGAGCAGCTGATCGAGCTTCTCTTGGCTCTCGTCGGTGTCGACGTCGAAGCGCAGGCGGATCTGGGCGAAGCCGACCGGCGCGTCTTTCGCGACGCCGAGCGTGCCGCGGAAGTCGAGATCGCCCTCGGCCGAGACGGCGCCGGACTTGAGGGGGATCGCGAGCGCGGTCGCGACCGCTTTCAGCGTCACGCCCGCGCAGGCGACGAGCGCCTCCAGCAGCATGTCGCCCGAGCACAGCTCGAGCCCGGAGCCGCCGGTCGCGGGATGCAGCCCGGCGACCGCCAACGCCCGGCCGGTCTCGACCTTGCAGGCGATGTGGCTGTCGTCGAGCGTGCCCTTGGCCTTGAGCGTGATGACGGCGGCCTTCGGATCGGTCTTGTAGCGCTCCTTGATCGGCGCCTGCATTGCGCGCAACTCGGCGGCGTCCATGTCGTACTCCCGTTCGTTCCTTTGCCGTGCGGGTACGTATAAAGACGTGGATGCCCGGCACAAGGCCGGGCATGACGGCTCAGCGCAAAGTGAATGGCTCTACCACCACAAGGCGGCGCCGGCGCTGGTCCTGGTCTCGCCGCTGTCGGTCACGATCGTGCGATCGAGCGAGCGATCGAGCGCGGCGAGCACGCGGCGCTTGGCGAAGTCGAAGGCCGCCGACTGGCGGTCGCGCGGGCGCGCGAGGTCGGTGACGATCTCCTCGTAGAGACGTCCCGGGCGCGAGCGCATCACGATCACGCGGTCGGCGAGCACGATCGCTTCGTCGACGTCGTGGGTGACGATGACGAGCGTCGGCTTCGAATCGGCCCACACGTCGAGCAAATGGTCTTGCAGATCGACCCGGGTGAAGGCATCGAGCGCGGAGAACGGCTCGTCGAGCAGGAGCACCTCGGGCCGCGTCACAAAGGCGCGCGCGATGGCGGCGCGCTGCGCCTGGCCGCCCGAGAGCTCGCGCGGCCACACCGTCGCCTTGTCGGCGAGGCCGACGCGCTCGAGCTGCGCCTTCACGCGGGCATTGCGTTCTGCCTTCGGCAGGTGCTCGAGGCCGAACCCGACATTGTCGGCGACGCTGAGCCACGGCAGCAGCCGCGGCTCCTGAAACACCATGCCGATCTTCTCGTGCGGCGCCATGATGGTGTCGCCGTCGAGCGTCACCACGCCGAGGCTCGGATGGTCGAGACCCGAGACGACACGCAGCAAGGTCGACTTGCCGCAGCCCGACCCGCCGACGATCGCGACGATCTCTCCGGGCGTGACGGCAAGCGTGACGCCATCGAGCGCGCGCACGCCGTTGGGATAGGTTTTTCCCACATTGGCGAGCGCGAGCATCAGTTGTCTCCGTGGCGCACGAAGACGTCTTCCCAGCGCAGGAACGGCGCGGCGACGCCAACGACGAGCGCGTCGGAAAGCTTGCCGAGCACCGCGAAGGCGAGGATGGCGGCGACGATCTCGGCCGGCTTGCCGAGCTGCTGGCCGTCGATGAGCAGATAGCCGAGCCCTTCCGAGGCGCCCATGAACTCGGCCGCGATCACGAACATCCAGCCGAGCCCAAGGCCGGCGCGCAGCGACACCACATAGCTCGGCAGCACGGCGGGCAGCAGAATACGGCGGACCATGGCGAGACCGGACAGGCGAAACACGCGCCCGACTTCGACGATCTTGCGGTCGACCGAGAGGATCGCCGCCATCACGCCGAGATAGACCGGGAAGAAGACTCCGACCGAGATGAGCGCGACCTTCGAGGTCTCGAAGATGCCGAGCCACAGGATGAACAGCGGGATCCACGCGATCGAGGGCACCGCGCGCAGACCCTGCAGCGTGGGATCGAGCAGGCGGCGCGCAAGCGACGAATAGCCGGCAACGGCGCCCAGAAGGGTGCCCGCAGCGGTGCCGAGGCCGAAACCGACCGCGACGCGGGCGAGCGTCGCCAGCACATGGCGGTGCAGCTCGCCCGCGCGCGCGAGATCTTCGAATTCGAGATAGATGCGCGAAGGCGGCGGCACCAGCCGCCCGTCGGAGAGCCCGGCCCGCACCGCGATCTCCCATGCCGCAGCCAAGCCGACCGGCAGCGCGAGACCGATCACGATCCGCTGGATGCGCGCCGACGTCTCGACGGACGGCGCGCGGACGGCGGTTCCTTCCGCCGCCGTGGGCTTGGCTTCAACCGACATGCCGACAGAAGACATGGGACGCGCTACCAAATCAACCAGTGCCATTGCGCTCGGCGTTGGCGCTCTCTCTCCCCGCATCCGAAATCGGGTTTACCCGATTTCGGCACTATTGGTGCGCAAGTCGGGCAAGCCCGACTTGCGTCGGGGAGGTGAAGAAAAGAAAGTTCTCAATTCCCCGGCAGCGGGACGTGGTCGTCGATGAGGTCATCGACCGACTTCTTCACGTCGACATTCGCCGGGATCACGCCCGCCTGCTGGAGCGCAATGCCCGCCGCCAGGATCGAGTCGCGCTGCGGCGCGCCGATGCGGCTGTGGGTGAGCTCGGTGCGCTCCTTGAGCTGCTTGTCGACCACCGCGTCGGGCAGCTTGGTGACGGCGATGAATGACTTCTTCACCTCGTTGTAGTTCGCGAGCGAGAATTTTCGTGCCTCCTCGTAGACCGCAAGCACCCGGCGCACGAGGTCCGGATGGTCCTTCAGGAACTCCTCCCGCACATTGAGGATGCCCCAGGTGTTGGCGTCCTTGTTGCGGTAGAAGAGACGCGCGCCATCATCGATCTCGGCCTGCGCCATCATGGGGTCGAGGCCGGCCCAGGCGTCGACGTCGCCGCGGATGAGCGCGGTCTTGCCGTCGGGGTGCTGCAGCAGCACCGGCGTGATGTCCCTCTCGGTAAGGCCGACGCTGAGCAGCGCGCGCACCAGGAAGATGTGCGGATCTGTGCCGCGCGTCACCGCGACCCGCTTTCCCTTGAGGTCGGCGATCTTGGCGATCGTGGTGTCCTTGCGCGTGACGAGCGCGGTCCATTCGGGGCGCGAATACACGTAGATCGACTTGATCGGATTGCCGTTGATCTTGGCGACGAGCGCGGCGGAGCCGGCGGTCGAGCCGAAATCGATCGAGCCGGCGTTCAGGAATTCGAGCGCCTTGTTGGAGCCGAGCGTCTGCACCCAGCGGATGCCGATTCCGTCCTTGGCGAATTCCTTCTCGAGGAAGCCGTGGTCCTTGAGCACCATGGAGACTGGATTGTAGGTCGCCCAGTCGATGCGGATTTCCTTCGGCTTGTCGGCCGCAAGGAGCGCGCCCGGCGCGAGGCCGGCGGCGAGAACGGTGCCAAGAAGAAGACGTCGGGAAAGAAGGGTCATGTGAGACCTCCATACGCGAGGCCACGCTCGGGTTCCCTACCCGCGAGACGGCCGGTTGATGATGACGGGATTTTCAAGGCCCGCCGTCAGCTCGGCGAGGGGAAGACCCCACGCTTTAGCTGCATTTGTTAAGCGCCCGCAAGCTGTCCGCTCAAATCGGCGCTAGTTTCATCCTATAGAGGCCGGTAGAGAGGGCGTCAACGAGAAATTCGACACCTCGCAATCGTTGATTTGAAAAATTATATTCCCCCTGGCCGGATACGCGCGGAAGTTCGCCACTGCCCCCCAGCCCCCGTGACACCGTGGCTGCGCTCGTCTATCCCACGATCCGATGACCATCACCGAACATCCGGCTCACACCGGCGACCTGGTCGACACGGCCGCGATGGAGGCCGCGCTCGAGACGCTGGCGCGGGACTTTGACGGACGCGAGCGCGAGCTGCGCCTCGCGGTCGCGCAGCGCCTGAAAGCGGCGCTCGCGGACGCGCGCGTCGTCGCCGAGCAGTTGCTGCTCGAGGACCGCCACGGCCGGCACTGCGCCGAGCGGCTGTGCCGCCTGCAGGACGAGATCATCCGCGTCGTCTACGAATTCATCGGCAAGCACCTCTATCCCGCGCAGAACCCGTCGGAAGCCGAGCGCATGGCGATCGTCGCCACCGGCGGCTACGGCCGCGGCCTGATGGCGCCCGGCTCCGACATCGATCTCCTGTTCCTGCTGCCCTACAAGCAGACCGCCTGGGGCGAGTCGGTCGCCGAGGCGATCCTCTACTGCCTGTGGGACATGGGGCTGAAGGTCGGCCACGCCACGCGCTCGATCGACGAGTGCATCCGCCAGGCCAAGGCCGACATGACGATCCGCACCGCGCTGCTCGAGGCGCGCTTCCTGCTCGGCGACCGCAAGCTCTACGACGAGTTAGTGGCGCGCTTCGACAAGCAGATCGTGCAGGGCACCGCCTCGCAGTTCGTCTCCGCCAAGCTCGCGGAGCGCGAGGAACGTCACCGCCGTGTCGGCCGCTCGCGCTACCTCGTCGAACCCAACGTCAAGGACGGCAAAGGCGGGCTGCGCGACCTGCACACGCTCTTCTGGATCGCCAAATACGTCTACCGCGTGCGCGACGCCGAAGACCTCATCGAGCGCGGCGTGTTCGACCGGCCGGAATATCAGCTGTTCCGCCGCTGCGAGGATTTCCTCTGGGCGGTGCGCTGCCACATGCACTTCCTCACCGGCCGCGCCGAGGAACGCCTCGCCTTCGACATCCAGCGCGATATCGCGGTGAGGCTCGGCTACCAGTCGCATCCCGGCATGCGCGACGTCGAGCGCTTCATGAAGCACTACTTCCTCATCGCCAAGGACGTCGGCGACCTCACCGCCATCATGTGCGCGGAGCTCGAGGCGCAGCAGACCAAGGGCATGGCGATGCTCAACCGCGTGGTCGCGCGCTTCCGTCCGCGCCCGCGCCGCAGCCTGCGCGAAAGCGAGGACTTCGTCGTCGACCACAACCGCATCAACGTCGCCGACGCCGAGGCATTCCAGCGCGATCCGGTCAATCTCATCCGCATCTTCCACCTCGCCCAGCGCCACAGCCTCGCGTTCCATCCCGACGCCATGCGGCTCGCCACCCGCTCGCTCCGCCTGATCACCAAGGAGATGCGCGAGGACCCGGAGGCGAACCGGCTCTTCCTCGACATCCTCACCGCCAAGAACGACGCCGAGATCGTGCTGCGCCGCATGAACGAAACCGGCGTGCTCGGCCGCTTCATCCCCGACTTCGGCCGCATCGTGTCGATGATGCAGTTCAACATGTATCATCACTATACGGTCGACGAGCATCTGCTGCGCTGTATCGGCGTGCTCGCCGAGATCGAGAGCGGCACGCACGAGGAATACGCGCTCGCCAACGAGCTCATGCGCACCATCCAGCCGAGCCACCGCGTGCTGCTCTACGTCGCGCTCTTCCTGCACGACATCGCCAAGGGCCGCATCGAGGACCATTCGATCGCCGGCGCGCGCATCGCGCGGCGGCTGTGCCCGCGCTTCGGCCTCTCGGCGGCGGAGACCGAGACGGTCGCCTGGCTGGTCGAGCAGCACCTCACGATGTCGATGATCGCTCAGTCGCGCGACCTCTCCGACCGCAAGACGATCGATAATTTCAGCGCGGTGGTGCAGTCGCTCGAGCGCATGAAGCTGCTCACCATCCTCACCACCGCCGACATCAAGGCGGTCGGGCCCGGCGTGTGGAACGGCTGGAAGGCGCAGCTCCTGCGCGCGCTCTACTACGAGACCGAGCCCGTGCTCACCGGCGGCTTCTCCGAGGTGGACCGGGCGCGCCGCGTCGCCATTGCGCAGGCCGAGTTCCGCGCCGAGATCAAGGACTGGCAGCCGGAGGAGATCGACCGCTATATCGCCCAGCACTATCCGGCCTACTGGCTCAAGGTCGACCTGCCGGAGAAGCTCGCGCAGGCGGCCTTCATGCGCTCCGCCGAGGAGGCGGGCAACACGCTCGCCACCAACGTCGGCTTCGACGCGGCGCGCGGCGTGACCATCCTGACGGTGCTCGCGCCCGACCATCCCCGGCTGCTGTCGGTGATCGCCGGCGCCTGCGCGAGCGCGGGCGCCAACATCGTCGACGCGCAGATCTTCACCACCACCGACGGGCTCGCGCTCGATACCATTGCGGTGAAGCGCGAATTCGAGCTCGACGAGGACGAGGCACGGCGCGCCATGCGCATCGCCGACGCGATCGAGCGCGCGCTGCGCGGCGAGCTGCGCCTGCCCGAAGTGGTGGCGAAGCGCGCCGTGCCGAAGGGGCGCATCAAAGCCTTTGCGGTCGAGCCCGACGTGACGATCAACAACCAGTGGTCCAACCGCTACACGGTGGTCGAGGTGAGCGGGCTCGACCGGCCCGGCCTGCTCTACGACCTCACCGCGACGCTGTCGCGGCCCCGCTCTTGGCGGCGGGCGAGACCGACGCAAAGCGGAGCGCCGCGGAGTAGGAAAAACCGCCGTCACTGCGAGCGAAGCGAAGCAATCTCGGCCGCAGACCGTTTGGCGGAGATTGCCTCGTCGGGCTTCGCCCTCCTCGCAATGACATCCAGTTGCGATGTGCGGTCACTTTTGCGACAATCGCGGCGCGGTGCGGCGCTGCGTCGGCAGCAAAGGGGCAGGCATTCATGGCGGAATGGTTCGTCGCCAAGGCGTCGGAGCTCAACGACGGCGACCGGCGGATCATCACCGCCGGCCAGCGCGAGATCGGCGTGTTCTTCTCGGGCGGCGCCTACTATGCGTACAGCAATTACTGCCTGCATTCCGGCGGTCCGGCCTGCGAAGGCCTGATCATCAATCGCGTGGTCGACCTGATCGGCGCCGACCGCACCTACCAGGGCCAGAGCTTTTCCGACGAGCTGCACTTCGTCTGCCCCTGGCACGGCTACGAATACGACATGAAGACCGGCGAATGCGTCGGCGACCGCAAGCTCAGGCTGCGCAAATACGAGGTGGTGCGGCGCGGCGAGGACATCTACGTCGTCGCCTGACGACAGCGCGTCGCCGCGGCGACGCAAATGGGAGAACGTCCATGGACATGCCACGCTCGGAAGTGCGCGAGCTCCGGTTCGACGAGTTCTCCGTCACCAAGCACCTCGAGCACGCCTCCCAGCAGGCGCGGGCGCGCAACTACCAGGATTTCCTCATCGTCGACGTCGACTCGCACCACTACGAGAACGAGTCCTACAAGGAGGTCTTCTCCTACATCGACAATCCGGTGATCCGCCGCGCCGCGATCGAGTCGAGCAAGCGGCCCGGCCGCGCCTCGATGATGAACAGCCAGGTCGGCTACCAGGATCTCGGCGGCCGCATCACCCGGCACGAGCTGCGCAAGCTCGAGAAGGTGCCGTCGGACGTCCACCGCGACGTCAGCATGACCAAGCTGTGGATGGACGCGATGGGCGTCGACTACGCGTGCCTGTTCCCGACGCCGATGCTGTTTCTCGGGCTGCATCCGCAGACCGAGGTCGAGGTCGCCATGGCGCAGGGCTACAATCGCTGGCTCTGCGAGCGCATCCTCGCGGTCGAGCCGCGGCTGATCTCGATGCTCTATCTGCCGTTCAACGATCCGGAAGCGGCCTACAAGACCGTGCAGGAGTTCGGCGACAAGAAGGGCGTGTGCGGATTCATGGTGACGTCGCCGCGCTACAAGCCGGTGCACGACAACGCCTACGTCAAGACCTACGCGCTGCTCGAGGAGATCGGCAAGCCGCTCTCGTTCCACGCCGCCTATAACTGGAACGACCAGTCGCTCGCGATGACCAATCGCTTCATCTCGGTGCACGCGCTCGGCTTCATCTGGTTCAACATGGTCCACATGACCAATTGGGTGATCAACGGGCTGCCCGAGCGCTTCCCCAGGCTCAAGGTGATGTGGGTGGAGAGCGGGCTCACCTGGGCCTACAGCCTGATGCAGCGGCTCGACCACTCCTACATGATGCGCACCTCCGACTGCCCCTCGCTCAAGCGCAAGCCCAGCGAATACATGCGCGAGATGTACTACTCGACGCAGCCGATGGAGGTGCCGTCGGATCCCTCGATCCTCGAGGCAACGTTCAAGATGATCAACGCCGAGACCCAGCTGATGTGGTCGTCGGACTATCCGCACTGGGACTTCGACCTGCCGGGCGTGATCTACGACCTGCCGTTCCTCTCCGAGCAGGCCAAGCGCAACATCCTGGGCGGCAACGCCGCGCGCGTGCTCGGACTCGATCCGAAGCCGGTGAAGAAGATTCCGTAATTGAACGCGCCTTCTTCGTAGGATGGGTTGAGCGCAGCGAAACCCATCGCCACACGCCGTGACTCGGGATGATGGGTTTCGCTTCGCTCAACCCATCCTACGGCTGCGGCGTGATGTTCGCCGCCTTGGCGAGCTTCACGGCGATATCGACTTCCCTGGCGATGCGCGCTTCGAAGTCTTGCGGCGACATCAGCATCGGCTCGACGCCGAGCTTGGCGAGCTTCTCCTTCACGGCCGCGCTCTCGATCGCCGCCACGGTGGCGCGGTGGAGCTTGGCGACGACGTCGCGCGGCGTCCCCTTCGGCACGAAGGCGCCGACCCAGAAATCGAAATCCGAGTTCGGGAAGCCCGCTTCCACCGTGGTCGGCACGTTGGGCAGCGCGACGGCGCGCTTCGAGCCGCCGACCGCCAGCGCCAGCAGCCTACCCTGATCGACGAACGGCAGCGCCACCGGCATCGGACAGAAATAGAAGTCGACCCGCCCGGTGAGCACTTCGGTGAGCGCCTCCGGCGCGCCCTTGAATGGCACGAGCAGGCCCTCGAAGCCGGCGGCGAGGCGGAAGCGCTCGGCGGTGAGATGCGGCGGCGTGCCGATGCCGGCGGCCGCGTAGGTGATCGAGCCCGGCTTCGCCTTGGCGGCGGCGACGAGCTGCTGCACCGTCTTGACGTTCTTCTCCGGCGCGATCACCAGCACCAGCGGCACGTTGCCGAGCGGCGTGATCGCGGAAAAATCCTTCACCGGATCGTAGGGCACGCTCGGCTGGATCGCCGGCACGGTGACGATCGCGTTCGAATGCCCGAGGATGGTGTAGCCGTCCGGGTCCGCCCTCGCGACCGCCGTGGCGCCGACCGTGGTGCCGCCGCCCACGCGGTTCTCCACGATGAACGAGCGGCCGAGCTGACGTCCCACCGCCTCGAAGATCGTGCGCGGAACGAGGTCGGTCGCGCTGCCGGCCGCGTAAGGAATGATCACGCGGAAGTTCTTGGTCGGCCAGTCGTCCGCCCGCGCGGGGAACGCGGCGGAGCCGACGGCGGCTGCCGCCGCAACGCACGAGAGCGAGCTGACACCGAGTTGCAGCACTTCACGGCGATTCATCGGACTCTCCGCGACGTTCTCGTTCAGCGATAGGACATCCTATGCCAACCGGCGCGCATCGGGAACCGCAATGCGTCGATCACCGAGAACGGGGCGAGCAGAAGCCCCGTGAAGGCACGCACGCCGTCGCCCGCTCCTCGTCGGTCGGCTCGCCGGCCCTCGGCCCGGATGTGCGGGCGTCCGCGGCCTCGACCAAGCGGATAAAGATGATTCTGTAAAACGGATCAGCTCAGCGGCGACTCGATGATCTTGTTGATCCCTTCGACCGCGTCGTAGACCGCGACCCGAACGATGGGATGCGCTTTCTTGATCGCCAGGGCGGCCCGTTCGGCGGCTTCATACGTCGCGTACGAAGCTTTCGTTTGCCTGTCGACCTGAAGGCGGAACTGTTCTTCGGTCGGTTTGTGCTGCCCGACCCGCGTCTGTGTCGTTTCTTCCGCCGCGGGCTCGTTGGTGAAGGTCTTCGTCCCTTGTCGCGCCATGATCTGCAGCGTCCTCTTTGAGCCAGCATCCTTCGACGAGTCTCGCTCCCGCAGGATGCCCCAATCACCATATAGGCCCCCTCCGCCGATAAGCGAGGAGTGTCACGCACGATAACAGGCGCGTTTAAGGCTTTTTGTTGGGAAAAACGTTGCCGCGTTCCAACACGCCGGAGGAATTTTCGGGTATCGGGACAAGAGATTCACCGCGCTCGCGCCGGGCTTGTTCTCGATGATGAACGGCTTGCCGAACCGCTGCTCGAGCTTCTGGCCGAGCAGGCGCGCGAAGAGATCGGTCGCGCCGCCGGGCGTATAGGGCACCACGAAGGTGACGGGACGCGTGGGATAATCCTGCCCTTGCGCTGGTGCAATCAGACCAGCCAGCAGCACGCCGCCGATCAGGGTCGCCCGCAAAAAAACCATCCGCATCATTTCACCTCGCCAACCATTTTTCATTCCGTGGCCAAACTTCGCATGTCCATCTGCGCGGCGGCATATGGCAGATCGGCACGGCGCCCGCGCCCCCTCTCCCCGCCGAACTCGGGCTTGCCCGAGTTCGGCACAAATAGTGCGCAGGTCGGGCAGGCCCGACCTGCGTGGGAGAGGGCTGGGGTGAGGGGCTCTCGGACTCTCGATACTCCGAAAGCCCCCTCACCCGGCTCGCTTTCGCTCGTCACCCCCTCCCCTTCGGGGAGAGGGAAACGACCCGCCTGTTCAAGCTCTTGCAGGCACCCGCCGAGCAGTAACGGCCCCTTAAACCACCGCCATTAGCGTGCTCGGCGGGATTCGGGCGCGTGGGCCGGGGCGGGAGATGGCGAGCCGAACGAGACGCAGAGGCGAGCGGCGCGAGCCTGCGCCCGAGCCGCCGTTCGAGGCGAGCCCGAGCGCGCGGCCGCGCGAGGAGCGGCGCGACCCGCGCCGCGGCAGCGCCGATGGCGCGCCGCGCCGTCCGCGACGCCGGCGCGGGCGCGGACGCCGCAGCGGCTCGCGCATCAAACGATACGCCTACTGGAGCGTGGTCACGTCGCTCTGGCTCCTCATCGCGGCGATCGGCGTCGTGATCTGGGTCGGGCTGCACCTGCCGCCGATCCAGTCGCTCGAAATCCCCAAGCGTCCGCCCTCGATCCAGATCCTCGGCCTCGACGGCCGCGTGCTCGCCAATCGCGGCGAGATGGGCGGCGCCGCGGTGCCGCTCAACGAGGTGCCGGCCTATCTGCCGAAGGCCTTCATCGCGATCGAGGACCGCCGCTTCTTCTTCCACTACGGCATCGATCCGATCGGGCTCGGCCGCGCCATGTTCGCGAACGTGCTCCATCGCGGCGTCTCGCAGGGCGGCTCGACCATCACGCAGCAGCTCGCGAAGAACCTGTTTCTCACGCAGGAGCGCACGCTCACCCGCAAGCTGCAGGAGGCCGTGCTCGCGCTCTGGCTCGAGCACAAGTACAGCAAGGCGGAGATCCTCGAGCTCTATCTCAACCGCGTCTATTTCGGCGCCGGCGCCTACGGCGTCGAGGCGGCGGCGCAGCGCTATTTCGGCAAATCGGCGCGCGCGGTGACGCTCGCGGAAGCGGCGCTGCTCGCCGGCCTCGTCAAGTCGCCGTCGCGGCTCGCGCCCACGCGCAACTTCGACGGCGCCGAGCGGCGCGCGCAGCTCGTGCTCGCCGCCATGGCGGACGCCGGCTTCATCAACGACGAGAGCGCGAAGATCGCGATGTCGCATCCGCCGCGCGTCGTCATGCCGACGGCGGGCGGCTCGGTGAACTACGTCGCCGACTGGGTGATGGATGTCGTCAACGATCTGATCGGCCGCGTCGAGGAGGACATCGTGGTCGAGACCTCGATCGATCCGGTGCTGCAGGCCGCGGCCGAGAAGGCGTTGGTCGACGAGCTGGCGCAGAAAGGCGAAAAATTCGGCGTCGAGCAGGGCGCGCTCGTCGCGATGACGCCGGAAGGCGCAGTGCGCGCGCTCGTCGGCGGCCGCAATTACGCGGAGAGCCAGTTCAACCGCGCGGTCGCGGCGAAACGCCAGCCCGGCTCCGCGTTCAAGCCGTTCGTCTATCTCACCGCGCTCGAGCGCGGGCTGACCCCCGACACGGTGCGGGAGGACCGGCCGATCGACGTCAAAGGCTGGCGGCCGGAAAACTACAGCCACGAATACTTTGGCCCGGTCACGCTCACGCAAGGGCTTGCCATGTCGCTCAACACCGTGGCGGTGCGCCTCACGCTCGA
>WNFG01003516.1_pt1 | contig 13108 bp, 10 predicted proteins | sample 5400431 | NCBI WGS metagenome assembly WNFG01 (sample SAMN13153346, study PRJNA577476) | soil metagenome | isolation source: 120 cm saprolite under Douglas fir tree site 2 hole 3 replicate 2 | place: USA:California | collected 2015-04-18
CTCATAACCGATTGGTCCCAGGTTCGAATCCTGGAGGGCCCACTGGTTTTCCCCAGTGGGTGCCCGGACTTAGCGGCGCGTGCTCGAGCGCGCTCACCCGACTCCGGCTGACTTGGTACCAAATAGGCACCAAAACTCTCGCGATCCGAAGCCGCGGCGAGTGACTCAGGGAGCGCCGGCGCTGTTCGCTCGGCGAGCTCGTCGAGTGCGATTCGCATATCGTCGACTTCCAGGTGACCGTACGTCTCGGTCGTCAGCCGCGGGTCCCGATGGCGCATGATCCGCTGGACGATGGCATACGGGACTTTGCCCTTGAGCAGAAGCGTCGCGGTCGAGTGCCGCAGCCCGTGGAAGCCGACATCGCGGGGAACTGCTTTGGACCAGAGTGGCAGATCGCACCTAGGGCATCTCTTCGAGGCCGACTCGGCCGCCTCTTCCCGATAGCCGCACTTCCAGCCCCGGCAATGCAGAACGTACTTCTCGATCAGCCCGGCATGGACGAGGGTCCGCTTCACAACTGCTTTGAGATTAGTGTGAGGTGTGCGCCGCTTCCCGTCGGCTGCTGGGAAGAGAAGTTCCGAATCGGACTGATTGATGGCCTGGACCAGATAGGGCACCAGGGGCTTGGGAATCGGGAGCACGTCCGAATGACCGCCCTTCGTGGTCTCCGCGCCGTGCGAGCGACCGATCAGCATCGTCCGGTCTTCGAGATTCACGTCCTGTTTCCGCATCGCCAGCACTTCGCCCCGTCGCAATCCCATCCAGACGGCACAGGCCAATAGCGGCCGCCACGGGCCCGCTGCCGCTAAGAACGTCGGCACCTCGTGCCAGCGCAGAATGGGCGGAGGAGGACGCTTTGGAACAAGCCGACGCTTTACTTGTGCGACCGGATTCGCGCCGTGCCATTTCCCTCGCTGGGCAGCCAGCGTGAACACGCGGTTGATCGACGCGCGAATGTCGTTGCAGCTCTTGGCCTGCAGCCCCCGTTTATGCTGGAGCTCGTCGAGCAACGCCTCGATGTGATGCGGTCGAAGGTGCCGAAGATGGATATGGCCGATCGCGGGCAGGACATGCTTCCGCAAGTAACCTGTGAAGGACTTCGAGCGGAGAGTCGGGCTGAATCGCGCGATCCACCACTCTGCGAGTTCGCCGAGGGTCTCGTGAGCCGCATCCCCAAGATCGGGATCGATTCCCTCTCCGATTCGCCACTCCGCTCGCTCCTTCTCGCGAGCGAAATCGCGGGCTCTTTTTAGGGTCGGTTCCTTCGTGGGAACCGACCGCCAGGTGCCGTACCGGTCCTTGTACTTCGCCCAGAACTGCCCTGACCGCTTCTCGAAGGCACTAGCCATACGACCTACCCCGACGAATCGACGTTCGCCGCCCTGAGGTAACGCAGATTCTGCCGCTCCGACAACCAAGCTCGGATTGCGTGTCTATCGAAACGCAGCATCGATCCCACTCGGATGCTTGGGATGATTCCTCGAGCCGCGGCTTCGTAGACCCAGCTTCGGGACACGCCGAGCAGGCGCATCAATTCCTTCACGGTGATCAGTCGGTCGAATGAGTCGCCCATTTACGCCTCCTAGTTGCCCGCCCTGCGTTGCGGTCACCGTTTGCCTGCACCTCCAACGCGCTTGGCTGGCGGTCCTCGTTTGAGAAGCTCTGCCGCGTGCTGGGAAAGTAGGTGGATGATGTACTCGCGTCGAGGCTTGCCGAGAGCTGCGGCTTCCGCGTCAAGTTGCTCCGCTAAGACGTCGGGCAGTCCGTACATCGTCCGGTAATCGTCCAGAAGCTGCCGGACGAATGTAGTGGTGCTGCCGAGGCGCTTCGCCTCTTCCTTCAGCACCGCCGCTTGCTCCGGCGTGAAGCGGAAAGACTGCGCTAAATAGTCGTGTCTAGCTGGAGTCTTCGGCATCGACTGACATCCTGACGGAGTTTGAAATCAAAGTCAATTCTAAGATAGCTACGACCAGGTTGGCGCGCTGACGTCGAGTTGAAAGTTGAGTTCGGCAAGAACGAAGCCAGGGCCAGCCAGCTTGAGCGCAGGGCCAAGGAAATCCTCCCTGCTAGTAACCCGTCGTTACTACAGTGCCTTCGAAGACCTGTGGTTGCATATGAGTCGAATGGAGTTGCACTTGGGTCGTTTAATGGCTATCCTCCCTACGGAGGTTCCGCCCATGAATAACTCTCCTGCACACTCGCTCGAGGTTCGTATCCGCCGGATGACGCCCGTGGCTGCCCCGCCGGAGCAGCAAGCTCAGGTGGCAGCTCTCTCACGCGCCCTGGAGGGAATCGCGCATCCGCCGAAGCGCCGAGGTCCGAAATGCCAGCTGATCGGGCCTGACGGAGAGACTCTTCCGATCCCAGAATCCGTCTTCTACGTGCTCGAACGCGTCGCCGAGGTCATGGCCAGCGGCGACTCGATCACCGTCGTGCCGGTCGGCAAAGAAGTCACGACGCAGCAGGCGGCCGACATCCTCAACGTCTCCCGGCAGTACCTCGTTCGCCTCCTCAAGGAGGAGCGAATGCCGTTCCGCAAGACTGGAAAACACCGGCGACTACGAATCGAAGACGTCCTCGCGTACAAGGAGCAGCGCGACAAGGATCGACGGGCCGGCCTCCGCGAACTCTCTCGATTAACGCAGGAGTTTGGCGGGTACGATTCCGAGCTGAAGTAAGCAGCTTGTGCATCGACCCGCATGGTTCCGGCGCCTTTCATTGTCGTCCTTGATGCTAACGTCCTCTTCCCGTTCTCGTTGCGCGATACGATGCTGCGCGCGGCTGCGGCGGATTTCTACCAGGTCCGCTGGTCGTCGCAGATCCTCGACGAGATGACGATCAATCTCACTTCGTCATCAGTGATGCCGATGGAGAAGGCAGCACGCCTTCGCGCGGTGATGACCAGCGTGTTCCCCGAGGCAGAGGTCACCGGCTACGAGTACCTCATCACTGTGATGAAGAACCAGGAGAAGGATCGCCACGTCGCGGCTGCCGCCCTCAAGGCGGGGGCGCAGGTCATCGTCACATCGAACCTTCGCGACTTCGCGGAGCTACCCGAGGGCATCGAGGCCCAGTCACCGGACGAGTTCCTTTGCAATCTGTTCGATCTAAATCCGGACGGCTTCGTCGAACTGCTTCGCGAGCAAGCCGCGGACCTCGTTAACCCGCGGGTGACGTTGGACGAGTTGCTTGACCGACTCGCCCGAGTCGTCCCGGCCTTCGTCGCAGCTGTCCGCAAGCACATGAGCGATCTAAGCGGTTCGCAAGCACCAGCCTAGTCGTCGAACCAATCGGCACAGGGATCCCTCTCTACTTCCGCGCACGGGCGAACTGAGGTGGGCGCGACCATTCGGCCGCACACCGCGCAAACCCTCCCCTTACCCCACGTCTGTAGAAACGGCCTTCCTCGCGTCTGGCCAGTTACCGTCGCACTGCCGTCCGCACCTAGAACGAGTGTGACTTCCGGAGTGTGCTCCTGCGTGTAAAAGATGCCCGTCCCGGGCCATCGGAACCCCTTCTTCCGGATGGGGGCCTTGAGCACGATCCGGTCGCCTTGACGGGCCAGACGACCTTCTTCCAAGGCGTACGAGTCGTACCCGCACAGCCTCCAGCGCCAAGTCACGTCTGTGAGCTCCAGGTTGATGGCATCTATTCCGCGAAGGTGAAGTACGGCGATGATCGAGTGTCTCGGTCCCAAGACGCCGAACCTCCATCCCACCAGCCCAACCGCACCCGCGAGCAGAAGAAGGAAACCACCGGCCAGCAAAAAGATCTTCCATCTCTTTCGCATGGAACTCCTCTTGCGCGAGCGTCACTCATTTCTCCTGTTTGTTAACCAAGTTTGCCGGTCTGGTGCCAATCTGGCCAGGGCGCTGTCCGTCATTGCTTGAAGGCTTCATGGTCGATGTTCCCGGTGCTGCCCCGCCCACAACGGTTTTGGCTAATTGAATACGTGTCCCGACCCCGCCCTCCCAGGTGATTTTCACCGTGGTTGGGAGGGTGGGGTTGGGACACGTAGCGGGATGTCGAACGGTGCTTTCATCGGATCAAGGGCGGGGCAGCAAAGCCTTGGAAGCATTTCGATATCGGAAGTCTTGCCTCACCATAAAAGTCGCAGCAAAACTCACAACGAAAGTAACAAAGTGGTGAGTGAGTTTTGCTGCGACTTTTATGGTGACTTTTCATGTGAGTTTTATCAGCCCTTATCCCATGCCATTTGAACGTCGACAATTACCTCGATGCGTCTTGGCCACCCGTGGTGAGCACCATCCACACCTTGAAATCCCGGCGCGTTTGGTTGGTGCGCACGCGCCCGAAGCGCAACACGAACAGCGGCAGAGGATCGATCAACGTGTCGAGTAGTGCTTTCGGACCAAGCGACTTGACGACATAGACAACGACGCTGGGCTGTTCACGCTTGACCTTCTCGGAGTTGGTCCGATCCGAGTGGATTTTGTGCGTAACCCACAGACGCAGAGCACCGTTTGCTTGCCTCTGTCCGAGGGGTGTAGAGCTCATTTCGGTCACAGGACGAAACGTCAGCACGGCTGGGAGGGGTTTTCTTCAAAGCTAGGGGGGAAACGATGCCAATCTCGAACAAGAAGGGCGTATTGGTTTGGACGATACTGGCGGTGAGCCATCTGTTGTTTATCGCGGCGGCCCAGGCACAGAGTGTATCGTTCATCGCCCGCCTAGACTTTGGGGCTGGCAGCTTACCTTCTTCCTTGGCGGTGGGGGACTTCAACGTCGATGGGGTGCTCGACCTCGCCGTGGCCAACTCTGGTTACAACAACGTGTCGGTGCTTCTGGGCAACGGGGATGGGAACTTCCAGGCCGCGCGGAGCTTTGGCGCGGGCAGCGGCCCGTCCTCCGTGGCGGTGGGGGACTTCAACGGCGACGGGGTGCTCGACTTGGCCGTCGCCAACTCTGGCTCCAACGACGTGTCGGTGCTTTTGAGCAACGGGGATGGGAGCTTCCAGGCCGCGCAGAGCTTTGGCGCTGGCACCGGTCCTTCTTCCGTGGCCGTGGGGGACTTCAACGGCGATGGGGTGCTCGACTTGGCCGTGGCCAATTATGTCTCCAACAACGTGTCGGTGCTTTTGGGCAACGGGGATGGGAGCTTCCAGGCCGCGCAGAATTTTGGCGCCGGGAGCCATCCTCTTTCCGTGGCGGTGGGGGACTTCAACCGCGATGGGGCGCTCGACCTCGCCGTGGCCGACTCTGACTCCAACAACGTGTCGGTGCTTTTAGGCAACGGGGATGGGAGCTTCCGGGCCGCGCGGAGCTTTGGCGCGGGCAGCCATCCTTCTTTCGTTGCGGTGGGGGACTTCAACGTCGATGGGGTGCTCGACCTCGCCGTGGCCAACTCTTACTCCAACAACGTGTCGGTGCTTTTGGGCAACGGGGATGGGAACTTCCAGGCCGCGCGGAGCTTTGGCGCGGGCAGCGGTCCTTCCTCCGTGGCGGTGGGGGACTTCAACGGCGACGGGGCGCTCGACCTCGCCGTGGCTAACCAGGGCTCCAACAACGTCTCGGTGCTTTTGGGCAACCGGGATGGGAGCTTCCAGGCCGCTCAGAGCTTTGGCGGAGGCGGCAGTCCTTCTTCCGTGGCGGTGGGGGACTTCAACGGCGACGGGGTGACAGACCTGGCCGTGGCCAACCGTTACTCCAACAACGTGTCGGTGCTTTTGGGCAACGGGGACGGGAGCTTCCCGGCCGCGCAGAGCTTTGGCGCGGGCAGCAGTCCTCTTTCCGTGGCGGTGGGGGACTTCAACGGCGATAGGGTGCTCGACCTGGCCGTGGCCAACTCTGGCTCCAACGACGTGTCCGTGCTTTTGAGCAACGGGGATGGGAGCTTCCAGGCCGCGCGGACCTTCGGCGCGGGCAGTTTCCCTCAATCCGTGGCGGTGGGGGACTTCAACGGCGATGGGGCGCTCGACCTCGCCGTGGCCAACGAGTACTCCGACAACGTGTCGGTGCTTTTGGGCGACGGGGATGGAGGCTTCCAGGCCGCTCAGAGCTTTGGCGTGGGCAGCCATCCTCGTTCCGTGGCGGTGGGGGACTTCAACGGCGATGGGACGCTCGACCTCGCCGTAGCCAACCATGTCTCCCACGACGTCTCGGTGCTTTTGGGCAACGGGGATGGGAGCTTCCAGGCCGCGCGGAGCTTTGGCGCAGGCAGCGGTCCCTCTTCCGTGGCGGTGGGGGACTTCAACGGCGATGGGGCGCCAGACCTCGCCGTGGCCGACTCTGACTCCAACACCGTCTCGGTGCTTTTGGGCAACGGGGATGGGAGCTTCCAGGACGCGCAGAACTTTGGCGCGGGCAGCCGTCCTTCTTCCGTGGCGCTGGGGGACTTCAACGGCGATGGGGCGCTTGACTTGGCCCTGGCCGACTTTGGCTCCATTGACGTCTCGGTGCTTTTGGGCAACGGGGACGGGAGCTTCCAGCCCGCGCGGAGCTTTGGCGCAGGCAGCAGTCCTATTTCCGTGGCGGTGGGGGACTTCAACGGCGATGGGGCGCTCGACCTGGCCGTGGCCAACTTTGGCTCCGACAACGTCTCGGTGCTGATCAACAACACGCGTCGTTAATCACGTCGGAAACTTCAAGTTTGGACGGAAGCAGCTGAAAGACATCCAAGTCGGCTGGCGCGATCCGGATGGCATTGAGAACTCGCACATGAGCGAGCTCGCCCTTTGCACAGAGCCTGTGCACGGTGTGTCGGCACACCCGAGCGGCGATAAACGCAACCTCTTCGGCGCGATCGAGTTGATCGCCGAGCGAAGATCCTCGACTAGCAGATGCGTGTAGACTCGATCCAATTCTCCACCTCCTCGACGTCGAGCCAATATTGCGCGACACAAAGGCCGTTTGGGCAGCTCGCTCAGCCGGAGGTATCGCACGCAGGGCGTCAGCTCGCTGATTCCACGAGGGTAAGGTGCCAGAAGCGTTCTGGGCATCTGTACGGCGGAAACTAATGCACCAGCATCGAAGGAGTTCGCTGGGATAGGCTAGAGTCAGAGGAGGCTTCTCAAGGCGTTCTAGACGTCGAGCGAGGCTTCGGAGATTGCCTGCTTCTTACCTGCCCAGTCCGGAGTGACGACGTGAAGCTCACACCCGATCAGTTCGATGTCAACGAGGCGTGGATAGTCGCGAGAATGCATACGGTGATGTTCGTACAGAACGAGCCCGCCGACATTTACGTCCTCTTGGATGCGGCGAGCACGTATCTTCTCGGGCATCTCGCGTACCTCGGAGAGGCTCCGAGCCGCCAAGAGCTCGCCGACCTGTTCAAGCACGCCCGAAAGCAGAGCAAGAGATGGCCCAAGAAGCTGCTCATCCCTAGGGAAGATCCGGTCGAGGACGTCTTGAAAGGGATCGCGGCGGATTTCGGGATTGTCCCGGAGGTCATCCCGCTGCCCTACCTTGATCCGATCCTAGGTCCGCTCAATGAGAGCTTCGCGCGATTCCGCTCCGGAAAACAGCGGGCTGTTGCTGAATCCGAGGAGCCAGGCGCTCACCGCTTGGCGATGGCCCTGATCCCAGACAGCTACGATCTCTGTCCATGCGCCTCGGGCAGGAAGTACAAGTTTTGTTGCAAGATAATTTTGCACGAGGTCACCGAAGCGATGTGCGCCGTTGAGGACGGGAACTTCGAAGCCGCGGTGAAGTGGTTGGATCAAGCCAGGGAAAAAGTTGGCGAAACCGCCGAGGTGCTCGCCCGGTATGGAATCGCGTACTCGTTGAAATCGGAGACGCGCTACCTCGAATACCTCCACCGGGCGCTCGAGGCGAACCCAAACCACCCGCGAACTCACTACCTCTTCGGGCTCCACCACCGGCAGAACGGTCGGCTCAAAGACGCAGCCGCCGCTTACGAGAAGGCCATCGAGAACTATCCAGTGACCGACAAATTTCATCTCAACGAGACCTGGAACAATCTCGGCGGCGTTTATTTCGATCTTGGTGACTTCGACAAGTCAAAGGGTGCTTGGGAGAAAGCACTCATGTACATGCCTTCCGACACGATGACGAAGACGAACTTGCGAGAGTTCATCTACGACAACCCCGAAGTCCCCAAAGACCTACGCAGGCCGAGCCCGTTCGTGGCGAGGTATTTGTAAGCCGAGCGAGCGGTTGCCCGATGAGCATCTCTGGTCCAAACATGCCGCTTTGGTTATTCTTGACCTATGTCGCGAGTCCTTAAGTGGAACGGTAAAGATGTCCCGCAGGAGCTTCGCTCGCTTCCCGCGGGCCGTTACGTCGTCGAAGCGGTTGATGAGACTCCGACGCTGACTCCCGAAGAGGAAGCGGGTCTCGTGGAGGCGCTTCACGCGATCGACCGGGGAGAGGGCGAGTCAACACAGAAAGTGCGCCGCGCGATAGGCAGGGCATTGAAGCGTTGAGAATCGTCTACGCACCGAAGGCCCGCGCGGACCTTCAGGCGTGCGTGGAGCACATCGCGAAGGACAATCCAAGAGCTGCGGCAAGCCTCGCCGACCGAGTGTTCGCACTCGACCGACTGGCTGCTGGGGAATTCGATGGCCCAGAGCATCGGCTGTACAACGGACAACTGGTACGAAGTTCGCCGGTTCCGCCGTTACGACTCTATTACCAGCGCCTGCCGAAAGAGCTACGAGTCCTTCGCATCTACCACCATGCCCGACGGCCAATTGCTCGCTAAGCCGGATCGATTCTGCCTAGGCAACAAACAATCCCCTCTCACGTTCGTCTCTGCATTCGCAGGAACACCCCGCCGTTGGCTATGAAAATTGCCCTCGCCCCTGCCTGCACCAGCCCTGGTGCGCACGCGTCTCAAAGGCGTTTCGATCCCCATTTCGTGAACAAAGCCAAGTGAGACACAAATGTCGCGCGATTGGTGTGTCAGGCCAAAGCGGGCCACGCGCGAAACAGCCGCAATCAGTTGCAGCGCGACCAGACCAGTTCATTGGGCATAGCACTTGCTTCATCCATCTGCAGAGATGGAGCCCAGAGTCTCATCGTGCGCAGCAATCAGGCTGCTGGCATGCGCAATACTTGCGGGGTGCGGCGGTTGCGGTGGGACAACCCTGAAGGACCTCGCGCACAAGAAATTGGTAGCCAGCTCAATGCTGGGCATCACTACCGTTTCGGGTGAAGAAGTAATTCCCTTTGCAATCTTGCTCCACCACGAGGGCGAATGCCACGCTGTGACTTCAGTGAGCGCCACCGTCAATGGAGTGGCGCTGCGCTGGGAGCCTGGTGGTGGTCCCGTATACTACGCGGAGGGGCAACCCATCGGTTGCCGTGAGCCAGGGGGTTATCTTCCGCTCGGAGCCGAGCTTCCGCCCAGTGCTGACGGACGACACACGGTGCTGCTTTCTGACAGTTCGATGCAAATTGAGGGAGAATTCGGAGACTTCCTAATTCCGGCGAGCGCCTCGCTGCGTTCGCCCACGGGGCGAATCGCTCATCCGCAGGACGAAGTGGTGGTCGAGTTCTCTCCGCCTCCTGGTGTCTTCAACTTTGAAGGACTTCCGCAAGTCAGGGCTGGCTTCCTGTTGGATGCAAGGATCTTGGCCAGCTACGGTGACGTTCGTTTGATGGGCTCAAGCGCAAACTTTAGGTTGCCGGCCAATGTTGTGGGACAGGGGCACCTCATGGCTTGGTGGGTGTTCGACGTGACTACTGTTCGTTGCCAAGGCGCGGAGAGTTGCACTGGAAGCACGGCTCACGAAGTCGACCTCGGCCCTTTCGAAATCCGCAACTGAGCTCTGCCTTCGGACTGGTCTGTCCAAATATAGTCAGCCGCAGCGGCGCCTTGGGGGATCCGGTTCATGTTACCTGGCTTCGCACCCTGTCCGTACACGCTCGGCGAATGAATCCGCTGATCGGTGGACTGCTCGGGTCCATGCATTGCTACTGAGTCACCGCACAAGCCTCACTCGCTCCGAATTCGTACTCAGCGCTCCCCGTCTCACCCAGGATGACGCTCTGGCTTTGCACCGATTCGAGTTTGCTCGTAGGCAGCGACGGTGATCTCCGTGAATCGGATTGAGTTGCCGATGCGCAGGGTCTCAACACTTCCGCTCTTCGCCAGCGAGTAAATCGTCGCAGTGCACACGGCCCATCGCTGCGCCACGTCCTTGACGGTGAAGAGCTGCCCTATCGGTAAGCTTGGTACCAAATAGGTACCAAAACGATCGGTGATCGATGGATTTACTGGCACTGCCTGGACACCCAGCAGCTCTGCCCTCTCCTGAAATTCCAACGGATTACCACTCGGCAAAACGCGTTGGCATTCAATGGATTGAGCAAATTCCGCGCTCATAACCGATTGGTCCCAGGTTCGAATCCTGGAGGGCCCACTGGGGTTTCGCCTGCGATGCCGAGGACCCCTACTCCGATCCAGGATCACGCGAAATCCCGACGACCACTACACTCAGGGCCACCGTTCCGGAAACCAATGGGCCACGCACCGCGCTATTCGTTTCGCGGCTGCAGGAGCAGCCAATCCAAGCACCATCATGCCCATTGGAACGACGCGCGTCGGGCCGGTTGAAAAACATGAAACTGCCCCAGAATACGAGTCCGAGCACTACCCACACAATCAAGACGGGGATGACGCGCCGCATTTGTACCGTGGCAGTATCCGTCCCGGGACCGGATCGGGGAGAGACACGTCCGATCTCTGAGTCGAATCAAAGACTTGAACGCCAGGGTCAAATTGGCGAAACGGGCCGCCGAAGAGGGCTGGACCGTCAAGATGACCGAAGAGCCGCGCCTAGAATCCTGCCAGCTCGAGCAACGATAGTGACGCGGGACCTCCGCGTTTAACCGGTCTGCCGTAGTTGTAGGGCGTGTCGAATCCCTTGACCGAGTGCCAGATCGCCCGGTTCAGCAGGTCGGCCGGCGCCGAGTCCGGCTCCGAGCTGTCGATCGTCATCGAGAACTCGGCCAGTTCGCGCTGCAAGCCCGTGAGTCCCGCCAGCCCGGGATTCATTTCGTTCAGCGGGATCTGATTCGGCCGCGCGGTGTACGGCGTGAGGTCCGGTCTGCGCGTGAACGAGGTGAACATCGGTTCTGCCGCGAGGTCGAACTGGTTGAGCGGTGCCAACCCCAGGATCTGCTCGATCGTCCGGTACATGTTGATGATCGTGTAGAGGTGGCTGTCGACGACACCATGCCTCGCGTGGGGGCTGATCACGAACCCCACCGTGCGGTGCCCGTCGATGTGATCGAGGCCGTCCTGCGAATCGTCCTCGGTCACGAAGATGGCCGACTCGTGCCAGTACCGGCTCCTGGAGATCGCTTCGACGATCCGGCCGAGCGCCAGGTCGTTGTCCGCGACCATTGCCCGCGGCGTGGGGAAGCCGGGGCTGGTGCCCTCGGTGTGATCGTCGTACAGCAGCAGGATCACCAGGTCGGGAAGGTTCCCATTCTGCTCGAACTGGGCAAACTCCTGCAGGAAGGTGTCGGCGCGAAGCTGATCGGGAACGCGGCTCTCGGCCGCCGGATAGCTCGGATTGTAAATGTCGCGGAGGCCCACGATGACCGCTTGCGGCGTGATGCTGACGAAGTGCGTTCCGTGCTTCCAATCCTCAAAGATGTCCGTCCAGGTCGCGGTCGGCGGCTCGATCGTGTTCAGTCCGCGCTCGCCATACGCGCGCACGGAGAGCCCGCTCGCTTTTGCGTTGTCGTAGATGGCGTCGGTTGGACCGAGCAGCATCGGGCTCTGGTTATTGCGCGCGTTCCCATATTTGTGCACCCAGGTGCTGGGATACGCCTGCAAAACCCAGCGGTGGCCGAGCGCGGACTGATCTCCCGGCCCGTAGTAGTTGTCGAGCAGCACGAACTGCTCCGCAAGCGCGTGGTGGTTCGGCGACACGTCGCGCCCGAACAGCACGAGCGACGGATCGCCGTGCCCCTGCGTCATGTCTCCGAACACCTGGTCATAGGTGCGGTTTTCCTTGATGATGTAGAAGACGTGCCTGATCGGGGAGGCCTGCCCGAGGTGCATCGGGATCGGGCTCGCGCCTGGCGCGTCGCCGTCGCCGTCGTCGTCCCGCTGGTCGTCGCCGAGCGCGGGCAACCTCCGGTTGTTCCTGCGCACCTGACGGGTGAAGTGCTCCAACTCGCGGCGGCCGGGCACTTCCAGGATCGACACGACTCCCTTCCGGTCCTGGTAGCTCCGCCCCCCGTCGGGCGGGTCGGTCGGAGCGATTGATCCAAATCCATAGCCGCTCGCGATGAAGAGCCGCCGTCCGCCCGCGTCCAGCGCCACGGCGGTCGGATACCATCCGGTGGGAATGAGGCCGCGGACTGCACTGCCCTCGTCCCCTTGCTTATCGCGATCGCCGTCCTCGTCGCGTTCCGCCGCCTTCGCATCGGCCTCAACGACGGCGACGGCGTTCTCCGCCGCATTGGCGACGAACAACGTCCTTCCGTCCGAGCTGACGGCCACGGCGTTCGGCGCGCTGCCCAGCACGGGTACGCGCCCCTCGTGAGTCCGACCGACGTGAAGAGTGTTCGTCAGGGTGTCCGTTGCCGTATCGATGACCGAGACCGTGTCGCTGTTCGCATTCGTGACGTACACGCGATTGCCGTCGGGGCCGAGGGCCATTCCGGTCGGATGGAGTCCCACGTCGATCGTCCTCACGACGAGGTTCCGGCTCGTATCGATCACCGAGATCGTCCCGCTGACCGGAATTCCGGTTCGCCTGTCGACCACGACCGGGAACATTCCGTCGGTGAAATCGTCGGGGCCTGGGATCTTGCCACCCCAGTTGCTGACGTACACCTTCGAGCCGTCGGCCGACGCCAAGACCGTGTAGGGGAAAGTTCCGACGGGAATCCGGCTGACGATCTCGCGCGTCGCAGTGTCGATCACCGCCACTTCATTCAGGAGGTTGAGCGCGACGTACAGCCGCTCGCCTCCGGCTGTGAGCGCGAGCCCGCTGGGCGCCGCATTCGAGATCGGAATCGAGCCGTCGGGCGCGAACAAGCCGTCCGGCGTCGCGGAGAAGATCTTGACGTCGTTGCTCGCTCCGCCGCCCACGTAGATCCTGTCCCCCGCCGGGCTAAACGCTATCCCCACGAAGCTGTTGGCGATCGGGATCGTCTGCAGCAG
>WNFG01010477.1_pt1 | contig 13105 bp, 15 predicted proteins | sample 5400431 | NCBI WGS metagenome assembly WNFG01 (sample SAMN13153346, study PRJNA577476) | soil metagenome | isolation source: 120 cm saprolite under Douglas fir tree site 2 hole 3 replicate 2 | place: USA:California | collected 2015-04-18
TGTATTTCATGGTCTCAGTCCTCCAAGTTAATCAATGCGAGCTGGCATCACCTGTAAGACGAATGAGATCCCGGGTATGGACACCTATCTACTGGTTGGCCGCGCTTTCGTAACTCTCGCCTTGCGCTCCTTGCCGATCTCGCCGATCCGGTCCCAGGCCGGCGACGACATGCCGACTGATGTCGCGACCAGCTGGGCGAGGGTTGGATCCAGGACGGACCCCTCTCGGCCCTTGCGCCTGTCGTGCCGTTTCGCGAACCACCGCTCGGTGCGCACGGCAAGTGCGTAGAGGCGACGATCCTCAGGGGACCAGTCGAACGCGGCGTCGTACTCGAGGTAAATGGCGCGGAACTCCGGGTCACCGAGCGCGTCGCGCTTGTCGGCGAGCCAGACTGCCGCCTGCTCAGGGGAGGCCGACTGCATCAGGATCCAGCCGTTGCGCTCTATCTGTATCGTGCGCCGGCTCACACCGAGCTCGTGGAGCAGCTCAAGGAAATCAGCGACCTCTGCGGAGACGAACAGCCGGTCGCCGCTGCTGAGGCGAGCAATGCGATCGCGCGTGCGGCGGAGCTCCTTGGCCCGTTCCTGGAGGTTGCGGTCGATTTCGGTGATCGCCGCGGCGAATTGATCGGGGTTGGCGGCGAGCAGGTCCTTGATGCGGGCCAGGGGCACTCCGGCCTCGGCAAGAGTCTTGATCTTGACAAGATCGATGGCGTGCTGGGCGCTATAGCGACGGTAGCCGGACGAATCACGCGGCGGTTCCTCGAGCAGGCCACGCTGGTGGTAGTGCCGGACGGCCTTGATCGTCACGCCCGCGTAGGCGGCGAGCTGGCCGATGGTGATCATGCGGCTCGATGTCACCGGGTACCCCGACGGAACGCCGCCTGAGCCCACAGGTAACCGGCCAGCGCGATCACGGCGCACCAAGCCAGGGCCAGGTAGGCGGTGTTGCCCGCCGGCGCGCCGGTAAGCAGTGCGCGGAGGCTGTCCACCACCGGAGTGAAAGGCTGGTTCTCGCTGAACCAGCGCACACCGGCGGGCATCGAGTCGGCCGGCACGAACGTGCTGGACAGGAACGGCAGCAGAAATTGGATCGGCAGGGTCGAACCGTTCGCCCCGGCGACAGTCTTGGCGACCAGTCCGAGGGCGGCCGACAGCCACGCGAGCGCGAATGAGAAGGCCGCGACGATGCCGAAGACAGCAAACCATTCTCCAAGCGAGGCTTTCGGGCGGAAGCCGACGGCCAGCGCCACGACGGTAACGACGATCGTGGCGGCAAGGGTGCGCACGACGCTGCCCCCAACGTGCCCCGCGAGCAGCGCGCCGCGGGTGACCGCCATCGTCCGGATCCGGTCGATGAAGCCCCCGGCCATGTCGGTATGGACGTTGATCGCCGCGGGCCCGCAGCCCGCCGCAACCGTCAAGAGAATGATGCCCGGCACCAGGAAATCAACGTACGGCGCACCGCGCGCTGCGTCTCCCAGCCCGTGGCCGATGGGCCCGCCGAGGATGTAGTCGAACAACACCAGCATCACAACCGGCACCAGGATCGTGCTGACGAGCAGCAAGGGAAACCTGAGGGTGTGTTTGAGCTCGCGCCCGATCATCGTCGTGGAGTCCTGGATGGCGGTAGTCAGCGCGGTCATCGGGTCTGCTCCTTTGAAGTGTTGCCGGTGAGGGCGAAGAACACGTCGTCGAGGTCCGGCGTGTGGATGGAAAGGTCTTCCACCGCAACGTCGTCGCCGAGGCTGGCGAGTATGTCGCGTAGCGATCGGATACCGCCGTCGTTCGGCACGCGGAGCACCAGGTTCGCTTCGTCGCGAGTTCCGTCGCGCAGCGCATGCGCGGCGTCGTCGAGCGATGCGGCGTCTGCGAAGCGGAGTTGGATGTGGGCTCCGGGCATCCGCCGTTTCAGCTCATCCGGTGTGCCCTCCGCGACGATATGGCCCCGATCGAGCAAGGCCATGCGGGCGGCGAGCTGATCGGCCTCCTCCAGGTACTGGGTTGTCAGCAGGATGGTGACGCCATCGGCGGCGAGGTCGCGGATGACCTGCCACATGGTCTGGCGGCTGCGCGGGTCGAGGCCGGTGGTGGGTTCGTCTAGGAAGATGAGCCGGGGCCGCCCCATGAGCATCATCGCGATGTCGAGGCGGCGCTTCTCACCGCCGGAGTAAGTGGCCGGGGTCCGCTTCGCGAGCTCGACCAGATCGAAGAGCTGCAGCAGCTGAGCGGTCCGTGCCCGCAGCTCGGTCGCCGGCAGATGGAGAAGGCGGCCCATGAGGAGGAGGTTCTCCTCGCCTGTGAGCAGGTTGTCGACCGCGGAGAACTGCCCGGTGACTCCAATCACCTTGCGCACAGCGCCGGCCTCGCGGCGCACGTCGTGGCCCATGACGGCGGCCGTCCCGGCGTCGGACGGGATCAACGTGGACAGGATCCGGACGATGGTGGTCTTGCCCGCGCCGTTCGGCCCGAGCAGTGCGAAGACCTCGCCCTCGCCGATCCTGAGGTCGACGCCGTCGAGGACGACCTTCTTTCCGTATGTCTTCCGCAGGCCGTTCACGGAAACCGCAATGCGTGTCGCTTCGCTGGTCAGTGCGTTCATGCGACACATGCTCCAACCTTGACCCGAGGTCAATGTCAAGCCCCAGTTGCAACTTCGCCCATCTGGCATCCTCTTCGGGTGACCCGCGAGGTCGAACCCGCAGCGAGTCTGTCCGAGCGGCTCTTGCGCGGAGGCGTACAGCGGGACGCCGACCCGGTCATCACATGGATCCGTCTGCGCGAGGTCGAAGGCCGGCACGCGACGGTCATCGACCTGTACAGGTTGGTCAGCGAACCTAGAGGGTTGGAGCCGCACGAATTGCCACTCGAGGAGCGGAAGCGACTGTCGCGAGCGATCGCGCCCACCTTCTGGCCCGGATTCCAGGTGACTGATGGCAGCGAACGCTTCGACCCGATCAAGCTCGCCGAATACGACAAGGAATGGCCCGCGAGGTTCGCCTCGTGGAGGAACCTCATATCTGATTCCCTCGAGGGAGTTGCCCTGCGGATCGACCATGTCGGCTCGACGTCCGTGCCAGGCCTGGCGGCCAAACCGATTGTCGATGTGCAGGTCAGCGTGGCGGATTTGTCTGACGAGCAGGGCTACGTCCCACAGCTGGAGCAGCTTGGAGTCCAGTTGCGCAGCCGAGACGACTTGCACCGGTTCTTCCGGCCGTTTGCGGACCGGCGGAGAGACGTGCACGTGCACGTATGCCTAGTGAATTCGCCATGGGAGCGCGAGCACCTGCTGTTTCGCGACTACCTGCGTGTAAATCGGGCGGCGAGCGAGGCTTATGTCAAAGGGAAGCGGGAGGCGTCTCGGGTTTGGAGTGACGACGGGTGGGCTTACACAGATGCCAAGTCCGAGGTGATCCTGAAGCTCCTGGACCACGCCGAGCGTTGGGCATTGGATATGGATTGGAGGCCATAGCTCCGCTCACGCGTGTGGACCGCACCGGCTAATACTTGCATCTGCAATAAATTGGCGCGTCGGAGTATTTGTAGTTGCAAGATGATTAGCGTCCAGGACATCGAGTTCGGATTGGACTCGTTCGTTCCAATCAGCGTCGACGAATCGGGTCGCGAGCTCAGCGGCGATATCGTCATTCGCAACACGGTCGAGGAGGCGGTGCTCGCCGATGCCGTCGGGATCGACTCGTTCAACATCGCCGAGCACTACCGCCGCGACATGATGGACTCCGCCGCGAGCATCATCCTGGCCACGATCGCCGGCCGGACCAAGCGCATTCGACTCGGCACTGCCGTTACCGTCCTGAGCACACAGGACCCAGTTCGGGTGTACACCGAGTTTGCCACCCTCGACGCGGTGTCGAACGGCCGGGCCCAGTTGATCGCCGGCCGCGGCTCGCTGATCGAGTCATTCCCGCTCTTCGGTTACGACCTCAACGATTACGAGGAACTCTTCGAGGAGAAGCTCGACCTGCTCACGCGCCTGCTGCGAGACCAACCCGTGACCTGGTCGGGCAAGTTCCGCTCTCCGCTCACCAACCAGTACCTCAGTCCTCCCCTCCCCAAGGGACATCTGCCCGTGTGGGTTGGCGTTGGCGGCAGTCCTCAGTCGGTTGTCCGAGCCGCGCGCTACGGCCTCCCGCTTATGCTGGCCGTAATCGGCGGGCCGCCGATCCGGTTCTTGCCGCTGATTGAGCTCTACAAGCGAGCTCTCGAGAAGTACGGAAAGCCGCTGCAGCTCATCGGTATGCACTCACACGGGCTCGTAGCCCGAACCGACCAGGAAGCCGCGGACATTCAATGGCCACATTGGGCTCATGTCTTTGAGCGGGCCGCGGCCGAGCGCGGGTGGGCGCGGCCGACGATCGATCGATTCCAGGCCGAGGTCGACGAAGGATCGCTGTATCTGGGATCGGTGGAAACCGTCGCGACCAAAATTGCTTGGGTCATTCGCCTTCTCGGGCTCAGCCGGTTCGACCTGGCCTATGCGACCGGGCGAGTACCACACGAACAGAAGATGGCGACCATCGAGCTGTACGGACGGGAGGTGATCCCGCGAGTCAGGGAGCTGCTCTTGGAACCGGCCGAGGAGCCGGCACAAGACGGCCAGAGCCTGGCGAGCGCGAACGCGAGATCATCTGGTGTCTAGCAGCGAGGCGACCGACCGTCGCCTGGGCATCGTGGGAGCTGGCAAGGCTGGCACTGCTTTCGCCCGCGCGGCCGTGGCCGGTGGATACAACGTCGCAATATCGGGCTCTGGGCCCGCCGACCGTATCGAGCTGATCGTGGAGGTGCTCGCTCCGAGCGCTCGCGCACTCTCAACCGACGAGGTGGTCAGATACGCCGGTCTCATCGTCCTCGCGATACCAATGCATCGCTTTCGGGAACTGCGACGCGACCTGTTCGCCGACAAGATCCTTGTCGATGCCATGAACTACTGGGACGAGATCGATGGCGTCGATGTTCCATTTGCGACAGCACCGGCGGGCACGAGCACGCTCGTACAGGAGTGGTTCTCCTCCGCGAGGGTGGTGAAAAGCCTCAATCACCTCGGCTACTTCAAGTTCGAGAAAAGCAGACGTCCACGCGGCGCGCCGGACCGCATTGCCATGGCGGCCGCCGGCGATGACCCCGCTGCGGTTGCTGCGGTGCTTCAGCTCATAGATAGCCTCGGATTCGACCCGGTCAGTGCCGGCAACCTCGAAGCCGGGCTGGCCCTGCAGCCAGGCGGCCCGATCTTCGGAGCGGGTCACAGCGCGAAGGAATTGTCGAACCTCCTTTCGCGTGAGGCAGCTGCGCCGCTGCTTGCGAACTAGGCGCCAGCGACGCAGGGCTGACACATATGAGTTCGCACTTGCGAGGGCGGTAGGGTTTGTGGGGTGCAGAGACGCCGCCAATCGTCGCGCCCTAGCGCAGTTGGCGAAGGGCCCGGCTCAACCAACGGTCGAGGAATACGGCTCGCCGAATTGCTCGCGACGGTTTCGCTCGCGAGCGACCTGGCTCACAACGTAGCGGCCGAGAGTGCTCTGCGCGACGCCCTCTTGTCGGTCCGGCTTGCTCGCCTGGCGGGCTGGTCCAGCCCCGACTCGTCCGACGCCTTCTACCTCGCCCTGCTGTACCACGTCGGATGCACCGGAGCGGTCGCGATCCAGAGCCGGATGGGCGCCGGCGACGACGTAAGCGTACGGAGATGGCTCTCGGAGGTCGACTTCGCAGATGGGCCGGAGATGATGCGGGTCGCGGTCACGCGCGTCGCCCGCCACTGGGAGCCAGCGCAGTGGGCGGCCGGCGTGGCCGGCTTCATCAGTGAAGGCAGGTCGGCCCCTGAGGTTTTTGCGAATGTGGCCGACGTCGCCGTCCGGCTGTCTGAGCGACTGGGCGCCTCGCCTAGGGTCACCACGGCCTTGGGGCACGCTTACGCCCGCTGGGATGGCAAGGTGTTCCCCGGGCTGCCCCACAAGGACGAGCTTTCGGCCATCGCGCGTCTTGTTCACATGGTCCACGTCGCGCAGATCTATTACCAGGTCGGCGGCATCGATGCCGCCGATGGCACGGTTCGCGAGCGAACCGGCGGCGAGTTCGATCCCGAGCTCGCCCGGCTTTGGCTGCAGAACAGCCACGATCTGCTCGACCGGCTCGGACTTGAGTCGGTCTGGGATGAGACCCTGGCGGCCGAGCCAGAGCCGCATCGCTGGGTCGCGACCCCCCACCTGGACGAAGTCAGCCGTGCCCTAGCCGACTTCGTCGATCTCAAGTCCCCTTACACGCGCGGGCACTCCTCGCGGCTCGCCCGCCTCGTGGAAGATGCAGCGTCTGAGGTGGGCCTGGCCCAGGCCGAGATAACAACACTGAGGAGGGCGGCCCATGTCCACGACCTGGGCAACGTCAGCATCCCCGAGCTGATCTGGGGCAAGCGCGGCCCGCTCAACCCTTCAGAACGAGCGCGGGTCGAGCTGCACGCCTATCACACCCAGCGCATTCTCACAGTCAGTCCAGCGCTTCGCGCCTGCGGCGAGGTCGCCGGGCTGCACCACGAACGAATCGACGGCTCCGGTTATCACCGCGGCCTTCCAGCTGCTGCCCTCCCGCTCAGCGCCCGCCTGCTCATCGCCGCTGAGGTCTTTCAGGCGATGAGGGAGGACCGCTCGTGGCGGCCACGGCTCGATGCCAAAGACGCCTCCGACCAGCTCATGCGCGAAGTGTCGTCCGGCCGACTCGATCGCCGCGCGGCGGACGCCGTCTTGGCGGCGGCCGGCCAACGGTCGAAGACCGACCGCGCGACCCGAAAATGGCCCGCGAATCTGACAGACCGTGAGGTCGAGGTGCTCCAGGTGCTATCCCGAGGATTTTCAAACAAGCAGATCGCCGCCTCGCTCCATATATCAGCGGCCACCGTGCACACCCACGTCATCAATCTGTATGGAAAGATCGCCGTGAACACCCGGGCAGGCGCAACGCTGTTCGCCCTCGAGCACGACCTGATCCAGATCTGAACCGGCAGAAAAGATCGACCGAACGGTTGATGTGCTGGCAGATCGTCCGCTCCTAACCTGCACCCATGAAAGGACAGCAACCACCTACCGCACTGATGTCGCTTGCGTGCGAAGCCAAGCCCGAGGACGTCTACGACCTCCTTGCCGATTTGAAGACTCACCTCGACTGGGCCGGCGCGCGACAGAGCTCTGACTTCCGCCTCCTGTCGCTGGAGGCGCCGCCGGGACCGGCCACCGTAGGAACCACCTTTTCCAGCACGGGCACGATCCCGATGTCCGTCCGGCGATGGAAGGACAGCTCAACGGTGACCGCGGCAGACCGGCCGCGGACATTCGAGTTCATCACCGACGCCAGGGCGGGCGACCGAAACGCGATGACGGCACGGTACCGCCACCGTTACGAGATCTCGTCAGATCCGGCCGGCTCGCGCGTCTCGTACTCGCTGACGGAGCTCGCGATAGCCCATCCAATGCTTCGAATGGCCCTCGTCGGAATGCGGCAGATGACCTGGCGGGTCGCGATTCCGATGTTTGCGGGGCGCGGATTCCGCAACCTGCTGACTCTGGCCGCGGAACGCGCGGCCGCCGCCGAGACAACGGGCCACCCATCCAAAGTCGCCGTCCACGCGCCGCATACAAAGGAGATCTGAAGTGCCTCTTTTCATGGACGTTCACGAGAACCTCCCGGCAGGCGCCAGTGCCGCCGACGTCGCACACGCCCACGAGGCCGACCTGGCCACGCAAGGGGCGTATGGCGTCAGCTACATCAAGTACTGGGTCGACGAGAAGGACCACAAGGCTTTCTGCCTCGTCCAGGCTCCAGACGCGGAGGCGGCGAATCGGGTCCATCGCGAGGCGCAGTTGGGACGACTTCAGAACCGCTCTTTTGAACTCGAATCTGTACGTCTGACCAGCGCCTCCGAGCTTGTTGGGGCCGTTGGTGTCCCCAAAATCTAACTGCGCTACGCGACATCTGCTGAGCGATGAGGGCCGCTAGGTCTGGGTGATTGCGAATCCGTCCTAGGCCAGCACCGGTCTGTGCCAGCGTCTTCAGCGAGGGATCCAGGTCAAACGCGACCCTGAAGCGAAGAAGCGCTTCCTCCTCGCGTCCGATATGCACGTAGAAGCACGCGAGGTTGTACGTTGACGCGGCCACCGCTTTGGGCTCGGGAAACTGGGCCAGGTCCACGCGGTGCATCCAGAGCTGCGCTGCTTCGGCAGCCTCTTCGTTGCCCTGCTGTAAGTACCAGAACATGAGGTGCTCGACCAAGTGGTGGACGTGGCCAGGGATTGTCTGCCACAGCGCCACTCCCGCGGATCGTGGGCGCGGGTGTGGTTTGAGAAGGTCCTCATCAGAGCAAGCTGCGATCGCAGCTTCCAGCCTGTCAAACGTCGCCAGTGCATTCAATTTGACCCCTTCAGCGGTCAAATCCTTGGTGGCCGAATAGATGCGCGCATTCGACGCTTGCACATCTTCATCCATCCTTGGGGCTTCGGTCCCCGTGCGAACTGAATCCAGCAGTTGCGCCACATTGGTACGCCAGGCCGTCAGATGTGCCAGGTGGTCCCTAACCGTCCACAGCCCGGGCTCAGGCGCCGGCGAGTCGTCGCAGAGAGCTAGGAATTCGTGCTCACGTTCGCGCGCGGAGCCAATGGTGTCCAGCAAGAGTTGCCGCAGCCCGCGGGACTCCACCGTCCGAGGTTACCGCTTCGAAGCGGCTAGATTCAGCGCTCTCTAGCCTTGCCTGATCCTAGTCGGGCGTCTGTGCGATCGCCCGTCGCAAGACAATCCGGAACGCTCTGTCGAAATCTGGCCGTGCCTCGGGCGGGAGCGCATCCCGCTGCCGGGTCCATGCGATCGCATGTGCAAACCAGCCGACGCGGATCGCGAGTTCGAACGTCTCTTCCAAGCCGCTCCCCCACGGCTCGAGGTAGGCGTCGCGCAGCCGGCGGAACCAGGGGTCATCGGGACCAAGTCCGTTGAACTCTTCGAGGAACCGGAACGTCTCCAGCAAAGAGAAAAAGGGATGCGCGATCGATGAGTCTCCCCAATCCACGACGCGGAACCGGCCGTCGCGTGCGTAGAGGTTTGCCATGTGGAGGTCGTCGTGCTGGACCGACTCCTGGAAGCCGAACTCAGCCAGCTCAGCGCAGAGTGCGGTGAAGCGCGGCGCGTAGTCGCCCAGGCGGTTGACGTCATGTCTCGCGAGGGGAAGCTCGCTCGCCAGCAAACGCTCATAACCCGCCGGCAGCGCTCCCATGCGCAGATCCGGCACGCCGTGGGCGATGTGATCGAGGGCGTATGCCGACTCTGATTCCTGCAGCTCGGCGTACGACGGCAATGCCTCGACCCATGCCTCGGGCGGATTTCCACGCTCCCTCACCGGGATACCGGCGTCGCCGAGCAGCAGCCAGCGCCGCGCTTCGTCGACGGCCAGCACTTCGGTGACGCGGTCAGGCCATCGCTTGTAGAGCTGAGCGGTGAGCCGAGGCTCGAACGCTTGCACCGTCGCACACTCCTTGAACCAGGCCGCACCGTCGGTGACCGGCACGCGCAAGACTGTCGCCCAGGGGCGCTCGTGTACTGCGTCAATGGCGCCGACCGGCTTGACGTACTTGCCGATCCACTCTTCAGCGTCAGCCCTGTCCAGAGGTCAAAAGTACTGCCAATCGGGTCTTTAACACCCAACCTTGACGGGCCCGACTCCGCCACGTAGGTTGATGTCTGTCGAACATTTGTACGTTTTGGAGAAGAGCCATGAATCCGTTAGTCGCCGACCTGATCCTGCCCCGCCATCCTCGGTGGAAGCAGTTCGTAGAGCGCCTCGCCGGCCCAAATGGCTGCAATTTCCGTGAGCAAGGCTGGACATGCTTCGGTGACCTGAGATTCACACGGCAGATCCTGGCCCAGATGGGAATGCGGCCGGCACCCATTGACGTCTGCATCGCTTACTTCAAGGACCATGGCGGGTATTGCGACTGCGAGGTCATCATCAACGTCGCTCGGGCGCGCTGATGTTGGTCCGCCAGGCTTATCGCTTTGCACTAAACCCCAATGACCGTCAGCGCGGCCGGCTCGCGAGTCATGCAGGCGGTGCTCGTTATGCCTACAACCTCGGCCTGGAGTGGCTCAAGAAATCACTCGGCGATAATCCCAAGGGCGCGAACGCGGCGCTAGAAGGTGCGTTTGAAATGCACCGACGATGGAACCGGTGGAAGAAGGATCCAGCGAATGGCGTCCGCTGGTGGTCGGACAATTCCAAGTGTGTATATCAAGAAGCTTTCATCGATCTCGAGCGCGCGGTGAAAGCCTTTTTCGCGAGTCGAAGGGGTAAGCTCCGCGGCCAACGTTTCGGATTCCCGCGCTTCAAGCACAAGGGAAAGTCACGCGATCACTTTCGCCTCACGGGTCTGATCCGTTTAGGTCCAACCTGGGTTCAGTTGCCCAAGCTCGGAGTGTTGCGGCTAAATGAGAGTCCGGTGAAATTGTTGCGGCGCCTAGATGATGGAACAGCCCGCATTACATCCGCGTCGGTTACACGAGAGGCCCAGCGCTGGTTTGTCAGCTTCCGAGTCGAATGCAAACGGCCGGCAGCAGTTCCTCGAACCACAGATGTCGTTGGGCTTGACGTTGGAGTCAATGCTTTAGTGACGCTATCGACTGGGGTTGTGTTTGCTCCTCCCCCGGCGTTGCGATCCACTCTCGTACGTCTGCGCCGCTTGTCGAAAGCACACAGCCGCAAGAAGAAACAGTCAGCCAATCGACGGCGCTCGGCGCAAAGGCTGGCCCGTTGCCATGCTCGAATCGCTCACCTTCGTAGGGACTCGTTGCACAAACTGAGTACGCGTCTGGCCAAGAGCCACGGTCAGATCGTTATAGAAGACCTGAACGTGAGGGCAATGGTTCGAAACCATCGACTGGCGCGGTCCATTGCCGACGCCAGTTGGGGGGAACTCGCCAGCATGCTCGAATACAAGTGCCGTTGGTACGGCGCAAGACTGATTCGTGCAGACCAGTTCTTCGCCAGCTCTAAGACATGTTCGTCATGTGGTTATCGCAAAAAGACGCTCGCGTTGGCGGAGAGGACTTTCTCTTGTGAGGGATGCGGAAACGTTCTGGACAGGGACCTCAACGCCGCTCTCAATCTGGCCCGCTGGCCGGAGGTCGCCGGCAGTGCGCCGGAGACTCAAAACGCCTGTGGAGGGGACGTAACACCTGGCCGCCGCCAGGCGGATCTCGATGAAGCAGGAACCGAGCAGCCGCTTGCGGCATCAGGCTCGGAGCCCATCGCTCAAGCGGTGGCCTTCAAAGTCGGTCCGGATGATCGGCGAAAAGGACGGGTGGCTAGCGGGATTTGAACCCGCGACAGCCAGATCCACAATCTGGTGCTCTACCGTGCTGAGCTATAGCCACCACCGTGCGGGCCAGGAGCCGCCGGCCCGGTAAGGAACCACGATTTTACCCGCACTCGTGGTGGACAATTAAGAGCGATGGCAACTGCAGCCGAGTTCGACCAGATGATCAAGTCGGGTGAGCTGATCGAGTCCCGCCGCGAGATGACGCCCGAATACCTACGGGAGCTCAAGCACACCCTGATCGTGTCTGGCGACACCGAGCTCATCTCCGCGCCGGCCTACTACCTGGCCGCCAAGCGTGCGCCGTCGATCAACGCTTTCATGACCGGCATCGCGATCATCCAGGACGAGCTCGCGCACGCCCACATCGCGTACCACATCCTCGAAGAGCTCGGCGAGGACCAGGAGAAGCTCATCTTCAGCCGCGATCCGAAGAGCTTCCGCTACCCCTACGCGTTCGACGTCCCGCTGGACAGCTGGACGGAGCTCGTCGTCGCCAATGGCATGTACGACCAGGCCGGCTTCTGCCTGTTAGGCGACATCCACGAAAAGTGCTCCTACGGTCCATGGAAGCGCGGCTTGAACAAAGTGATGGCGGAAGAGAACTTCCACCTCCGCAACGGCCGCACGTGGATGAAGCGCATCAGCGCCGCCGGCGGCTCGGCCAAGGATGAGCTGCAGCGCGCGGTGGACTGGATGTTTCCGCTCAGCGTTGAATGGTTCGGGCTGCCGGACGACTTGAAGATGCATTCGACGCAGCTCGAGTACCGCTTGAAAGGCCTGACCAACGACCAGCTGCGCCAGTGGTGGCTGTCGACCGTTGTGCCGTACTGCGAGCAGATCGGGATCAAGGTGCCGGCGCACAAGGAGATTCGGGACGGCAAGGACGTGTGGGAGCTGGACTATCCCTTCCCGTGCGAGTTCGACGCCGAAGAGAAGCGGTGGGATTTCAAGCAGCCCATCAGCTGGGATGACGTGCTCGTGCGCTGGCGCAATCGGGGCCCGCGCAATGCCGAAATGGTCGCCATGTTCCAGGAAGAGTTCCACAAGTTCCGCAAGACGCACCGCAACGGCGAGTCGTGAACGAGCGCCTCTGGGCTGCGCTGAGCGAGGTGCAGGACCCCGAGATGCCGATCAACCTCGTCGACCTCGGCGTCATCTATGGCATCGATGAGCGGGATGGTGTGGTCGAGGTCGACCTGACGTTCACCGCGATGGGCTGCCCGGCATCCGACTTCATCCTCGATGACGTCCGCGAGCGGTTGCTTCGCGAGGACGGCGTCCGTGAGGTGCTCGTGAAGGTTGTGTGGGACCCGCCCTGGACGAGCGCCCGTATGACGCAGGCCGGCCGGGACGCCCTCGAAGCTTGGGGCCTCGCCGTTTGACGAACTACAAACGAGTCAGCGGTGACGCTGTCGAGTACGAGGTGTTCGCGCGCAAGACTCGGGGCGAGCCGCTTCACCAGGTCGGCAGTGTGGTTGCACCCGACGACGACCTCGCGGTCGCCTACGCGCGCGCAACCTACGACGAGGAGCGGTGGATAGAGATGGCGATCGTGCGCAAGGACAACGTCATCGAACTCTGGCAGCCCGGCGAATAACCAGGAAGCTAATCCGGCCCGCGCGGCCGCGGTTCGAATCCGGTCAGCGGCGGAATTGTGAGCAGGCGACCATCGTCGGTGCGAACGATCTGCCAGCCGCCCTCGTGCACCATCCAGTGATGTCGATAGCAGAGAAGGGTCAAGT
>WNFG01003520.1_pt1 | contig 13102 bp, 14 predicted proteins | sample 5400431 | NCBI WGS metagenome assembly WNFG01 (sample SAMN13153346, study PRJNA577476) | soil metagenome | isolation source: 120 cm saprolite under Douglas fir tree site 2 hole 3 replicate 2 | place: USA:California | collected 2015-04-18
CTTGTATCCGGCTACCGTGGCCATGGACGACAATGCGTCCATGGATTGGGCGCGCGTGGTACGCGGTACCAGTTCCACGGCAAATGCGGTGAGACGTTTGGAAACGATCGGCTCAAGCGCGGCGGGTTCATCCAGCGGTTTGAGGAATCCAATAACTACAACTCCAGCTTTAAGTCGTTGGAAGTCGTCCGGCTCAGGACGGTTTACGCAGATCAGGACGTCGGCTCCCTGCAACAGCGACGCATGATCGGCCAATTTGGCTCCGGCGGCCTCATAGTCCTGGTCCAGAAAACCTGCTTTTACGCCGGCACCCGTCTCAACTGCGACTTCCGCACCGTTTGCCACCAGCTTCTTGACTGACTCAGGCACAAGAGCGACTCGAGCTTCACCCGTCTGTCTTTCCAGTGGGACCGCGATCCTCATATTTGTCCTTTAGCCCCTTTCACCTCAAAACCGGGTATCGTACACGAAACTGCCAAGTAAAACATTATCCTCAAAGACACTGAATTGCGGAAACTAACCATCGTCGAGTGTGAAAGCAAGATCAGGATGTGACGTGCATCACTCCTGTGAATACTCGCGGCTGATTCGCGAGAACAGAAACCGACGAACAGAAGAGAAGCTGAGAAAACGCCTGAACTTGAGGTTGGTGCCGAGAGGGGGACTCGAACCCCCACGCTCCTTTTAAGAGCTGCGGATTTTAAGTCCGCTGCGTCTGCCAGTTCCGCCATCCCGGCCTGAAAACATTCTATATGTGACCACCTGCTCGCTGTCGTTCACCTTCCCCTTGGTCAACCAGAATCATGTATCTTTGCATAACGGCTGCGGAGAGCACGGCGGCGAATCTGCGGACGCGCTGAGGATATCTCCCGGATTCTCGCGGACAAGGAACGGGATATTCCTTTTCCTGTCACATAGTTTGTGAACAAGGGCGGACATGTCATCAAGGCGACCGCATCAGCCAAAGGGCGCGCCGAACGCAGCCACCTCATCCATTCTCGACTGCCCAGGTTTGACCGGTCGAGTCGGCAGATCGAGCCCGGTTCAGTTGGTTCGCGGTGACGGAGCAGGCAAAACTCTGAAAACCTTCTAATAAAGGCAGGTGAAACCGCTAAATCATTATTTTTCAGCAGTAAAACCCGAGACTCTGCCATATCAAGCCACAGTAATCCTGAAAATAATAGTTATTCCAACTCTCATTTTCCCGTTGCCCTGACGGGTAAATTGCTTTATAATCAATGGTTTTTACGGGGAGTTTACGACTCTCCCGGTGCGGTTCTGGGTCCCCCATAGGTTTTGCGGCCCAATTCCAGAATCCTACAAAGGCCCTTGGGAATCTAAGCAGTCGAGAGTCTAACTCAGCAATTTTTATTCAAATACGAAGGCAGGACGAAGTCATTATGGCAAAAAGACGCGGTAATCCTAACTGGGGTAAGCCAGAGCCTATTGGGCCGGTGATTCCCGTTGTTACATCGTTTGAGCAGGCAGTGAAGGAATTCAAGCTGACGCCTGACCAATACATCCGCTCCACTCGTTTGCGTGAGTGGGCGCGCCGAAACAAAAACTCCAAATACATCCCGGAGCCGCTTCTGGAAGCCTGGGGCTTTGAGATCGAGTCGACGCTGTAACTCCAAAACAATTCACAGGCCGCCATTTTTGGCGGCCGTCTTTTTTTGTAAGCTGATTTCATGCTCTCTTTGACCAGCCACGACGTCCTGCCGATCCTGGTAGGCGCCAGTTTTGCTGCCGGTCTGAATGTATATGCAACCGTCGCAACTTTGGGATTGCTGGCCCGCTTTCATGCTTTTGACCTTCCGTCCTCGTTACATCTGTTGGAATCATGGCCGATCATCGGAATAGCCCTCGCCCTCTTTGCTCTGGAGCTGTTCGCCGACAAGGTACCAGTATTCGACCTTCTGTGGAACGCGCTGCATACTTTTATCCGCGTGCCGGTAGCAGCGCTGCTGGCCTATGCAGCCACTCAGCATCTCTCGCCCGGAGCGCAGATTGCCGCAGCAGCTCTGGGAGCGGCCATCGCGCTTGCGGCCCACAGCGGTAAGACGGCGGTTCGTGCCCTGGTTACTACATCACCTGAGCCAGTCTCGAACGTGGCACTGAGTTTTGGCGAAGACATAGTCGCCGTGGCGCTGACGTGGTTTGCCACGCGGCATCCGGTGATCGCGGCGGCGATTGTGGCGGTGCTGCTGGTGGTAATCGTTATTACGATCCGCTTTGTGGTGCGCTCATTGAGCAGACTCCTGCAGCGTGCCCGGGCCGCTTTGAGCAAAGCCTGACTCCGCTATTTACGTTTGCAGACGAATCAACTGATGGTCCGCGCAATCCAGGCGAACGCCCTCGCGGATCTTGTCCACAACTCCGGTTCCATACTTCAGAAGGAAGTAAGCCGCGCCGATCTCGCGCTCTTGCAGCTCCTTGTTGGGATAGAGCAAAGTGGAAAGCTCGTCGGCATGGCGCTGGGTCTCTTCGTTCTTGCGTGCTTCCGCGCGGATTGCTTTTTCGCGCAAGCTCTGTAGCTGATAGCGCATCTTGGAGCCCGCATTCTCGGCCGCATCGGCCAGCGTCGGATCCAGCTTTTTGAGCGGATCGTGAATTAGCGCCAGCGCTTCGTCAATGTGCGCAGCGGCTGCGTCAAAGCTCCGGATAGTGCTCTCCGGCAGCGCTTTGCCGGCCAGGAGTTCACGCAACTTCTCCGGTCCGCGGAAGATATCCTGAAGGCTGAGTTGATAGCGGTCGAGCAATTTGGCCAGGCGAGGTTCAATGACCGTTGCGGAAATTCGAGGCACCACAGGAGTCACGCGGCCCAGTAACTTCTCGTAAACAACCGCGGCCTGCGCGAAGTACGCAGTTTCCGAAGGGCCTCCAATGTAACACAGCGTTGGCAGCAGGTAGTCTTCCATGATCGGACGCAGCAGAACGTTGGCGCTGAATCGCTCCGGACATCGTTCCGCCTCCGCCACTAACTCGGCTTCACTCAGCTTGCGCTCGCCGATCAGGAAGCCGTCAGTTCCGCTCCGCACCGGAGTGCGCACGCCATCCTGAAAATAAAAACAAAGCGTGTGCGAGGGCGTGACCTTCACTTGCGCATGATATCCAGCCGCTTCAAGATCGTGATTGCGCTGCTGCAACGCGTCATTGATCTGCTTCCACTCGGCCAGAGATTGCTTGAACACCGGCAATGCTATGCGGTGAAGCTCGGCGTCAAGCGGATTGAGAAAGATAATCCCTATGTCGGCAAAGAGCCGGGAATAAAAACGGGCGAACGCGCTGCCGAAGTTCTCGCCGGGCAGGTAGCTCTCCGCGAGCAGTTGCGGCGCTTCAGCATTTCCGAAGAGCGCGCTGACTTGCTGCGCGGCTGCCGCGATCTCCGCGCCAAACACCATGGAGCCTACCGGAGCGCCCTCAGTGTGGGGTACGTTCACGCTGATCTTCTGCGTGTGATCGCCGGCGGGAAGATTGATGGAGCTCACTTCCGCAACGTCGTGGTCTTCCGTCGCCAGCCAAAAGATCGGGACAGCGCCGGTCCTTTCCGCCTGCAACGCGGCGGAAAGCGCTTTCAAGATACAGAACATCGGTCCGCCAAACAGCACGACCTGCTGTCCGGTAGCGATAACCGGCGCGCCATCACGCAGACGTTGAATGTTGGCCAGCGTCTTCTCGCCCGCGCCGAATGCGCGGTTCTGGCGTTCCAGTATCGCTGCCACGGCTTCGCGGCGTTCTTTGGGATAGATGATGCGCTTCTTCTCGTCCTCCAGCCAATCGGTGTCGAGCGGAGGCCGCGCGAAAAAACGGCTGACGTTCTCAAAACGGTGGAGGAAATCTGAATATAAAGACGTGATATGGGGAATACTGGCGGACGGAATACACTCCGCCTCCGCGATTTTGCTTTCGGCCATAGGCATATTTGGAATTGGACTCACGCGCTGAACCTGAGATTCAAAAATTCACCTTTTTGATTCACGATTTTGCGTGATTTGCCGGCACCGCTCGCGGGCATAGTCCCAGGCAGAGAATTTGCAGTTCGCATCGGTGGTGCTGATCCACGGGTCCTCGCCAAAAGTCGTGTACTGTCGGAACAAATCGTCAGGCGTACAGCTCGATTTCGTTGTCTCCAGGAATTCGTCGACAATTCTTTTGCAGGCCGCGGCGGCGGAGGCGCAATCGTCAAACTCGCCGAGCTTGTAGCGCTCGGATTCGTCCATATAGTGAAAGTTGTCGTCCACGAAAACCGTGTACAGTTTCGTCATACTTCTTCTTTCTTACCGCGGACCATTGAATCCCCGGGCCTGAACCTGCAACAATTCATCCTAACCGTTTGCGAGGTGCCGATGCCGACTCCCAACGAACAGAGCGCCACACCGATCCAACGTATTTTAGCAGCGGCGCAATTTGCCGCCGAAAAGCACGCCCAGCAAAGACGGAAGGGCGCGGCCCAGGAGCCGTACATCAATCATCTGATCGAAGTGGCGCGCCTGATCGCCGATAACACCCCGCAACTCGACCCCGAGCTCATCATGGCCGCCTTCCTGCACGACACGGTTGAAGACACTGGCACAACGCAAGAAGAGCTGGCGCACAAGTTCGGGCCCGACGTGGCCAGCCTCGTGGCTGAAGTCACCGACGACAAGACCCTGCCGAAAGAGAGGCGCAAAGCACTGCAAGTCGCAAACGCACCCAAAAAATCCCCTCGTGGACAAACCCTCAAACTTGCCGACAAAATCTCCAACCTTCGCTCCATCATGGTCAGCCCCCCAGCCGATTGGAACCGGGAGCGCCGCCGCCAGTACTTCGATTGGGCAAAACAGGTGGTTGACGGACTACAGTCACCAAATCCAAAACTTAAGGCTGAGTTTGACCGGCTGTATGAAAGCTTTGTCTGATCGCCGAGATCGCGTGTGATCGGGTGATCGCCGCGATCGGATTTTGATCCGCGATAATTCGCGTTCATCCGCGGTAGAAGATGGCGTTTTTCCTTCATCGCCAAGGCATACAATTCCTGTGATGCGGCGCGCTTTGGCCATTCTCGGCTCGGCAGTGTTTTTGGTTGTAGCCCCGGGGACTGTCGCGGTGTATGTTCCTTGGAGAATCTCGCACTGGCACTCTGCGCCGCCTCTGCTTGGCTTTGCTCCTTTCCGCGTGATCGGTGTGTTGATGATCGCGACCGGCCTTCCTGTTTTGCTTGACTCCTTTGCGCGTTTCGCGCTTCAAGGCCTGGGTACGCCAGCGCCCGTGGCTCCTCCGAGCCGGCTGGTGATTACCGGGCTGTATCGCTATGTACGTAATCCAATGTACGTTGCCGTGGTATCGCTCATCCTCGGTCAAGGACTGTTCTTTGGAAACGTCCGCCTGCTGGAATATGCCGCCGCCGTCTGGCTGGGATTCCACCTGTTTGTACTTCTCTACGAGGAGCCGACCCTGCGCCAAAGCTTCGGCGCCGATTACCAGCAGTTCTGCGCCAACGTTCCCCGCTGGATTCCCCGGCTGAAGTCGTGGCGGCCAGAATCGGAGAACTGTTGAGACCAAATCTTTACGCCGCGAACAAAAGTTCGAATGCAGTTGACCCGGAGCGTATAATTTCGCCAATAAGGGAGTTCCAGAAGGAGGGGGTCATGCGCGTTAGCAGAATCCTTGGTTTGATCGCGGTTGCCTGCAGTTTACTGGTGCTTACGTCAGGAGCGCAGAAGAAACCCACGGCCCAGCGGCAAATTCCTCCGGCGCAATCGCAAGAGCAAAACAAGGTTCCCGTTCGCCAACTGTTTGAAGACATGTTCACTCAGGGACGTTATGAGCTGACCGACCAGGTCTTTGCCAGAGGCTGCCCCGTGCACTTTGGCGGACGCCATGTCGGATTGGAACAGGCCGTGGCGGAAGGCAAAGGATGGCGCTCCGGCGCTCCCGATCTTCGCATGTCCATAAACGACATCTCCGTCAATGGCGACATGGTCAACGTGGTTTGGACGGCAACCGGGACCCACACCGGCCAGGCCCCGGGACTGAAGCCAACCGGCAAGCGGATCCACATGCGCAGCAGTAGCCGGTTCCGCGTTGTGAACGGCAAGATTGTTGAAGCCTGGAATGAAGAATACCGGCCAGAGCTGTTCAAACAGCTCGGCGTTTCCAAGGCACAGGCAATGATGTTCTTCGCCGCCGAGGGACTCTGGGCGGCAGCCGACCCAATCATCCCAGACCGTTTGTACGCTGCACTGCGATAGATCGATTGTCAGAAACGGCGCCCGGGTCTGTAAGATAACCGGCATGAAAAGCACCGTCCTGGGTTTGCTGCTTGCCGCGTTTCTGTCTTCGTCTGTCTTGAGCCAGTCTGGATCTCCGAGCCAATCGCCGGAGTTCGACCACACCGCGGTGTATGTCCGCGACTTGCAGAAGAGTGCGGACTTCTATGACAAGCTCCTGGGCCTGGAGAAAATTCCTGAACCGTTTCACGATGGCCGGCACGTCTGGTACCGCATCGGCGCGCACACTCAGCTTCACGTGGTGTTAGGCGCGACCGCCGCCGTGCAGCAGGACGTCAATATTCATTTAGCCTTTCGGGTAGCAGCTCTCGCCGATTTCGTCACCCGCCTCGATCGCATGGGCATTCCCTACCGCAAGAGCGTTCGCAGTGACGGCAAGACCGCATCGGTCCGGCCTGACGGCGTGCACCAAATCTATTTCCAGGATCCCGATGGATATTGGATTGAAGTAAACGATAACGCAGTAAACGATAACCAAGTTTCGCAGACGGCTGCGACATCAGCATCGGACGTCAGCCAGCAATGGGTCTTGACGTGGAGCGACGAGTTCAACGGTTCGAACGGTGCGCCGCCGGACGCGACCAAGTGGGTACCAGTGATCGGCGGAAACGGCTTTGGCAACCATGAGCTGGAGTACTATACGTCGCGCAGCCAAAACGTTCGCCAGGAGAACGGCAACCTGGTGATTGAGGCGCTCCAGGAGAAGTTCACCGGCCCTGACGGTGTTGAGCGCAACTACACCTCTGCGCGTCTGAAGACAGCGGGAAAATTCAGCCAGCAGTACGGCCGCTTCGAAGCGCGGATCAAACTGCCATCAGGTCGCGGAATCTGGCCGGCATTCTGGCTGCTGGGCGACGACATCGCAACCGCTCACTGGCCAGCCTGCGGAGAAATCGACATCATGGAAGCCAAGGGTTCGGAAGTATCGAGAAACTACGGCAGCCTGCATGGTCCGGGATACTCCGGCGGTCACGCATTGACGACCATCTACGATCTTCCGCACGGGCAGTTTGGCGGCGACTTCCACATCTTTGCCCTGGAGTGGGAACCGCAGGTCGTGCGCTTCTACGTAGACGGAAACCTCTACGCGACGAAGACGCCCTCTGATCTGCCGGCCGGCACACGCTGGGTATACGACCATCCGTTCTTCGTGATACTGAACCTCGCCGTCGGCGGCGATTTTCCCGGCAATCCGGATGGCACCACGGTCTTCCCGCAACGCATGTTGGTGGATTACGTGCGCGTGTACTCGCACAAATAAGCGTGCCGTACTTGATCCTGCTCTGGAAGAAGCGTATGGTTGGTTCCGTATCTGTAAGTCCAACTTACCGCCCGATGTGACGGTACAACTTTCCACCCCCAACGAAAGGAGTACCTATATGTTTACGCGAGTTGTAGAAATCACCTCCAAACCGGGAAAAGGCAGAGAACTTTCCCGCACCATCAGCGACAAAGTGCTGACCATCCTCAACAGCCAGACCGGATTTGTGGATGAGGTTGTCTTGATCTCCGAGGACAACCCTGACCACATCCTGGCGCTGAGTTTCTGGAAAACCGGTGAGGACGCCCAGAAATACAACCGGGAACAATTCCCCAAGGTAACTGAGCTGATCAAGAACCTGACCGAAGGCCCGCCGCAAGTGCGCACCTTCAACGTGGAACAATCAACGGTTCACAAGATTGGGGCAGGCAAGGCCGCCTGATTCAACCCAAACTCCGGAATGCGGGCCGCAAGGCCCGCAACCGCGGGATCTATGCGTTGCCGACTGAAGTCTTCCTTTGCGTCCTTAGCGACCTTTGCGGTGAAAAGATTCCTCTCCCTCATCGCGGGAACGGATTCAACTGCACGCTCTTCGCCGGTGTACGGGCGACATTGAGCACCATGGCGAGAAACGTGTAATAGCCGGTAACACCCACCAGGTCGATGACGCCCTGCTCGCCGAACTTCGAGACTGCGCGCGCGTACGTCGCATCGCAGACGCTCTGGTTGCGCTGCAGTTCGGTCGAGAAATCGTAGATGATCTCTTCTTCCTCCGGCATGTTCTTGGGACGGCGTCCTTCAGCCAGCGCGCGCGTGATTTCCGGATCGAGCCCGGCCTTGACGGCGATAGGATGGTGGACTTCCCACTCATACTGCTGCGTCCACTGGCGCGCGGTGATCAGGATGACGAACTCGTTGAGTTTGGGCGGCAGCACGCTCTTGTAGCGCAGGTAGTCACCCATGGCGCGGGCGCGCAGCATGACTTCAGGACTGCGCAATAGTGGAACAAAAGGTCCGAAGACCGGAACATTGCGCGCGGCCAGGAATTCTTCTGCCGCTTTCTTCTGCTCCGGGGTCATCTTGTCCGGCGGGATAGGCGGCAGACGGTCCGCGGGCGCTGTCTGCGGTGGCTTGTTCTCCTGCATTGCCAGCGCCCCTGGCGCAGCCACGACGCAGGCGCTTCCCAGCCCGGCTTTGATCACATCTCGTCTCGATACTGACATGTATCCTCCTCGTCTCGCGAATTCAGCGCAGTATACTCCTCGCTGTCGACTGCCTCCCAAGAGCGCGTTGGCGGCGAATCTTCAGGCAACTCCGCAACATCTAATGTCTTGACTCAACCTTCTATTGCCTCTAGGGTAGAAGGTAGATCTTTGACAAAAAGGACTGGCCAAGTCCTTTCTGTGGGGGCGTCACGGCTTCGACGGAAATGCTTGCGGCCAGGAGGCATACCGGGGCGCATTCCCCCGCAAGTGGTGCAAAAACAATAATTGCTAACTCTAACCAGTTCGCATACGCCGCTTAACTTAGTTAAGTAGCCGTTCTCCGCGACTTCGCCTGCGGGTTGCGAAAGAACGTCATTCAGCAGGCTGGCTGGTGGCCCTATGTCCGGGGACCTCCGGCGAGACTTCGGGCTAGCGTGTTCCGTTTCTTGTCCGTTCTAAGCGGAAGACGCGAATCTGGCGGGGTAACTCCCGTCGGGTGAACTGGACTAAGTATGTAGGCTCTTGACCAGTAACATTTTCGGACGTGGGTTCAACTCCCACCGCCTCCACCATTAAAACCCAGCCTTTAGCTCTTAGTACTTAGCTTTTAGCTTGGGCGTCTCTGTGCGTAAATTCCTCCTTTCCTGTCACACTTTTCCCGATTGATCGATTCCCGCATCGCTTATTTCTGCTCGTAACTTCGTGAAAAAAAGATTATCTTTATATACCCCCAATCACAGAACCAATGGAGTGCCCAATGCACGGACACACGACGTCGCGCGCCATCCTTAAAGCAAGCCTTCCGCGGATTTTCGGATTCGCTCTCATTCTCTTTGCCGTTTCGGCCTATGCGATCCAGGAAAAGCAGTCCACCGCGTCCAGCGACCAGGAAAACAAGCAGGAAGCCGCCAAGCCTGATGGTCCCGACAAATACGCTCCGCTGGTCGAAGAGTTTTTCAATCTGGAGAGCAAGCTGGAGCAGGGAGTAAGCTTCCCTGCGCCGCGCACCCAGAGCAAGCTGATGCCGCTGGTCCCGGCGTCAACGCAAATCTTCGCCAGCCTTCCTAACTTTGGCGAAGCCGTGGGCCAGGCCGACCAGATACTGCATCAGCAGCTCGACGAGCGCAAAGTGCTGGCCGATTGGTGGAACACCCAGGGCGGCATGGCCGGTGTAATCGTGGAAGAGGCCCTCGCCAAGGTACAGCAGTTCTCGGGATACCTGGGCGACGAGATCCTGATCGCCGGCACAACCGATACTCCTCACGAAACTGTGCTGCTGTTGGCGGAAATCCACAAGCCAGGGCTGCGCGCGTTTCTACAGCAACTCGTAACGCAGTACGGAGGCCAGGGCAATTCGCCGGTCGTATTGTTGTCGCCACAACAGCTGCTGCAAGAGACGCGTCCGCGCTCGACCAAACCACTGCTGGTGCTGGTGCGTCCTGATTACATGATCGCCTCCTCCGATCTTTCGATTCTCAAAAGCGTCAATGCCACAGTGAACCGTGGCGGCGCCGGGAACTTCGCGTCCAGCCCTTTCGGACAGCGGATCGCGCATGTCTACCAGAGCGGGGCCGGAGTAATATTTGCCATCGACCTGCAAAGCCTGAGCAAGCAGCGGCCACATGGAAGCAAAGACCAGGAAGCTCTCTACCAACGCAGCGGCTTTGACGATCTGAGGTTCCTCACCGTGAACGGCCAGTACGGTGCGGGAATGCTCTCGGGAAATGCGGAACTTACGTTCAGCGGTCCGCGACAGGGCGCTGCTTCGTGGCTTGCCGCACCTGCGCCGGTCGGTGGCCTGGACTTTGTCTCCGCCGAGGCAGGCGCTGCGGGCGCGTTCGTGCTCAAGAGCCCAGCGCTCCTCTTTGATGAAATCAAGAGCGCCGCAACCGGCAACGATCCCAAAGCGGCCAGCGATCTGGCCGAGACCGAAGCGAAACTTAAGATCAACTTCAAAGAAGACCTCGCAAGCAAACTGGGCAATCAGGTCGTTATTGCCGTGGACGGCCCCGTGATGCCGACTCCGGCATGGAAAGTCGTTCTGCAAGTCTCCGATCCCGCAGGTCTGCAACGTACTTTGAAGAAGCTGGTTGATGCCGCGAATGCTGAGCACAAAGAAAACAAGGACGTCACACTGGCAGAACAAACGGAAGACGGCGTGACCTACCATACGATGCACTTCGTCAACAAACAAAAAGACCAGGACGTCATATACGCATTCAGTGACGGCTACATGGTCCTGGCGCCGACGCGTCAACTCGTCGCGAAAGCGCTTGCAATCCACCACAACGGACAATCTCTGGCGAAGTCCAGCAACTTGCAAGCGCTGTTGCCCGACAGCTCCGGAACTTTCTCCGCGCTGGTCTATCAGAACGTCGCGCCGCTGCTGGGTCCGATGCTGGCGCTTCAATCGCCGGAGATGGGGCCACTGCTCGAGCCGCTCCTGAGCCACAGCAAGCCCTCCGTCACAGTGGCGTATGGAGAGGACACCGCAATTCGCATCTATGGCCGCAGCCACGGTTTCGATATGACCATGATGCTGGCAGGCGCAGCCGTCGCCATTCCCAACCTAATGAACAGCCGCAAGGCCGCGAATGACGCGACCGCCGTGTCTACGGTCCGTACACTGAATACCGCGCAGGCCACTTACTCAGTAACCTACGCGAGATATGCGCCGGACATCGCGACCCTGGGTCCGGGCGCCGGCGGCGGCAATTGCAGCACCGGCGACGGCGTAACTGAACAACACGCCTGCCTGATTGAAGGCACGTTCGCCAAGCCCGACTGCACCGCGGACACCTGGTGCGCCAAGGGAGCCTATCGCTACAACACCACCGCCCTCTGCAAGGACAAAGTCTGCGAAGACTACGTGATCGTCGCCACACCGGCTGATGCCAAGGGAGCAAAGAGTTTCTGCTCCACGTCAGACGGAGTCGTCCGCAGTCAGCAGGGGCCTCCGCTGAATACGCCGGTTACCGTGGAGGAGTGCCAGTCGTGGCCGCCGCAGTAGAAAGCAATTAGCAGCTAGCAATTGGCAATTAGCCAGATAGCTGTTGGCCGTCCTTATCTTGAATGGATGGGTTTCTTCCCATGCCCACAAAAGATTTCAGCTCTCGAACATTGCCGCTATTGTTGCCATCGGCAGGAACAGCCGACGTTCGACATTGGGCAGCTCAATGAACCCGTACTTGAGATAAAAGTCTATCGCGCGATCGTCTTTCGCATCGACAACCGCCGCAGCCGACGCAACCTGCGCACTCGACTGAAGCGCGCGATATAGTGCGTCCATTAGCAAACGCTCGCCTAACCCCTGCCCACGGAACTGACTGCTGACTGCCAAACGACCCAGGAGAGTTGCCGAAACCAATGGGTACTTGGGAAGCCGCTTTGCGATGTCGTCTGGTACTTCTCCCAGGTCAATGGCGTACTGCGAGAGCGTGTAAAAGCCTGCAATCGTCTTGTGATCCGGCGTTATTACGAACGGAACTGCTGCCCGCTTCTTAAGGTCTTGCCCTGCCTGCTTCTGGAGATAAGAGTCTAATTCCTGATTGCCAGATGAAAAAGCCGCCCGGTCGTGTTTTGCTCCGAGCGGCTCAATGACGAAATTGGATTTCTGAAGTTCGTTGGCCAATCACAATTCCATCTGTGCCAGGTATCGCTGCGCCGCGGCGCGGGCCGCTTCATTTGGAGCGGGAGGATTGAGCACTGCGTTAATGAAGACCTGGCGAGCTTTATTCCGGATTGTTAGTGTTTCGAAATCTCTGATCGTGCTGACTGCGGCCTGCTGTGCGCTGACAACCACAAACTCCGTCACCGTAGTGCCCCGTAATTCTGCAGCTCGCTCAATCAGGCGCTTCTGATCTGGAGTAACTCTGGCCTCCAAACGCTGCTCTTTCCGAGAGCGCTGACGTTTTACTGCGCGTGCCATTATCCCTCCCTGCTCAATGACTTAACTAAGTGTACGGCGATTTGCCGGATACATCAACCATTTTGTACGACTAATAGCCGTACCGTTCGGATATACAAAAGAAGGTGAGGATGCACCCAGCGATGAAGTTAGTCGCCCCGCTTGCTCCTGGCAGGCCGGGGCTTCGGCTTGGGCTTACTTTTGCCCTTGAGATTGAGCGCCACTGCAGCGCGGATGAGATCCTTCAAGGCCGCCTCATCGACCTTGTCGCCTTCGTGGATGTCGATGGCGCGCCTGACATTCCCGTCGAGGCTGGAGTTGAATAGACCTGAAGGGTCCTGCAATGCAGCTCCCTTGGCAAATGTCATCTTGACGGCGTTCTTGTACGTCTCCCCCGTGCAGACGATGCCGCCATGGAACCAGACTGGGGTCCCCGGCGATGTCGCCTTGACCCACTTCC
>WNFG01004089.1_pt1 | contig 13101 bp, 11 predicted proteins | sample 5400431 | NCBI WGS metagenome assembly WNFG01 (sample SAMN13153346, study PRJNA577476) | soil metagenome | isolation source: 120 cm saprolite under Douglas fir tree site 2 hole 3 replicate 2 | place: USA:California | collected 2015-04-18
TCAATACGCCGGAACTCCGAGAGCAGCGCAATGCAGTCGTGCTGCATGTGTTCGCGTTGTGAGCAGGCCAATCGCCATCGCCAATGGGGTGAGCGGCGACCGAGGTAGTGGGCCTTTTGGACAGAATTTGCTAGAGTAAAAGCGCGCCAATTTTCCGGAGTCATGGCCGGGCTTGTCCCGGCCATCCACGTCTTGCGTGAGCTGCCGAAAGAAAGACGTGGATGCCCGCGACAAGCGCGGGCATGACGGTGGAGAGATTCGATATCATTGGAACACGCCCAGGCACACCGCTAGCGAAAGGAGATGATCATGTTCGACCGGTTCTCAGGTCCGACGATAACGCTCGCCATTGCGGCGACCGCCGTCGGCGCCGTCATGTCGGCGTCCATCACGAGGACATCGGCCCAGGCGCTGAAAACACCGTGGGGCGAGCCAGACCTGCAGGGCATCTGGACAGATGAATTTGATACGCCCCTGCAGCGCTCCGCTAAGTATGCGAACCAGGAATTCTTCACCGAGGCGCAGCGCGCTGAATTGGACACGGTGCGATCGGGGATACTCGGCCGCTTTGCGACCGAGCGCGAAATCAACGGTGCCTACAATGCTGCGACGTTCTTTTCCACGAAGCGTACCGGGGCGCGCACTTCCAAGATCGTCGATCCGCCCAATGGCCGGACTCCGCCTCTGACGCCGGAGGCTCAGAAGACGGCGGCCGCCGAACGGGACTATCGCCTCGCGCTGTTGCAATCGACCGACACGTGCAAGAAAATGCAACCAGGCTGCGCGGGTGGAAAATACGAACCGACGACGTCGCCGCGCCGCGCCGAAGCTTCCCCTCGCTACAACACCGGGCGTCTGAATCGCGACGATGGTCCGGAGGACAGTTCTTTGGCGGTGCGCTGCCTGACCCTTGGGCTACCCGAATTTGGAGGCGCCACCGGCAGTTTCCGCCGGATCGTGCAGACAGACGCCGGGCGGCATCGCGATGTTCTACGACGTGGGTCAGGGGCAAGGGTGGCAGCGCAACATTGTCATGGACGGGCGCCCCCATTTGCCGGCCGGCATCCGTCAGTGGTTCGGCGACTCGCGCGGCCATTGGGAGGGCGATACCCTCGTCATCGACGTGACCAACTTCAGCCCGAAAACCGACTATCAGGGCTCGCGCGAGAACCTGCACCTGGTCGAGCGCTGGACGCGCACCGGGCCAAGGACCCTCGCGTACGCGGTCACGATCGAAGATCCGACCGTGTGGACGCGGCCGTGGACCGTCAAGCAGGAGTTCTCCAGACAGAGCGACGAGGAGAACAGATTGTATCCCGAGCCGCGCTGCCACGAGGGCAACTATGGTCTCCCGGGGCTGCTGAAGGGACGGCGCGTCGAAGACTTAGCCTTTGCGGAGGGACGAGGTCCCGATCCCGCCAGCAGGGACGGCACGGGGGCCCTTATCGATGCTGAGGTTCCACAGGACCCGTTGCAGTAACATATTCGCGTGCGGTCTCGAGCCGGGCTCGGAGTGAAATTCTCCGGGCCTGCTCGGCAGTTGTGGTGTTTCGGGTCACAGGGGCAAAACTCGTAGCGGCCTTGTAGCCCGGATGGAGCGCAGCGTAATCCGGGTCAGCCTATCCCGGATTACGCTGCGCTCCATCCGGGCTACGGTCCATTAATGGCATTGCGTTCGTTCACCGCGCCGTAGTGAAAACAAGATAAAACCGAGAGATCGGCCCCAAAAGATCGCGTCACTCCGAACTGCTTCGCGGCCGAGAGGGGTCGCCCATGCGCACGGTTCGCCTGGCATTCACGCCGCGCTTTGTCGTCTACACGCTGAGCATTCTGCTCACTGCTGCGCTGTTGCTCGCCGTTCTAGCCTACCCGTCCGCGTTCGGCCTTGCGGTTGTTCCGCTGGCAGTGTTCGCCGGGCTGACGATTCTCGGCACCCACGATCTGATCCAGACGCGCCATGCGGTGCTGCGCAACTATCCGATCTCGGCCCATCTGCGCTTCCTGCTCGAAGAAATCCGACCCGAGATGCGCCAGTATTTCTTCGAAGGCGAGAAGGACGGAACTCCGTTCAGCCGCGACAAGCGGGCGGTGGTCTATCAGCGCGCCAAGATGGTCCTCGACAAGCGTCCGTTCGGGACCCAGTACGACGTCTATGCGGAAGGATTCGAATGGGTCCGCCACTCGATGGCGCCGCGGCCGCTCGCAACCGCGCCGTTCCGCGTCAAGGTCGGCGGGCCGGATTGCCCGAGGCCCTATGATGCATCGATATTCAACATTTCGGCCATGAGCTTCGGCGCCTTGAGCCCGAATGCTGTTCGCGCCCTCAACAAGGGCGCCAAGGCCGGTCATTTCGCCCATGATACCGGGGAGGGCGGGCTTTCCCCCTACCACCGCGAAAACGGCGGGGACATCATTTGGGAAATCGGCTCAGGGTACTTCGGCGCCCGCAACCCCGACGGCACATTTTTATCGGAGCGCTTCGCCCAGACCGCCGCGCTCGACGAGGTCAAGATGGTCGAACTGAAGATCAGCCAGGGCGCGAAGCCGGGGCACGGCGGCGTGTTGCCGGCCGCCAAGGTCTCGGCGGAGATTTCGCGCACCCGCGGCGTGCCGATGGGCCAAGACTGCATATCGCCGTCCAGCCATTCCTGCTTCTCGACGCCGGTCGGAATGATGGAATTCATCGGCGAGATGCGGCGGCTGTCGGGCGGCAAGCCGGCCGGATTCAAGCTCTGCGTCGGGCATCCGTGGGAATTCCTCGCGGTGTGCAAGGCGATGCTGCAGACCGGCATCTATCCGGATTTTATCGTCGTCGACGGCAAGGAAGGCGGCACCGGCGCTGCGCCGCTGGAGTTCATCGATCATATCGGCATGCCGCTGCGGGAAGGGTTGAATTTCGTTCACAACGCGCTCATCGGTATCAATGCGCGCGACCGCATCAGGCTTGGCGCCAGCGGCAAGATCGTTTCGGCCTTCGACATCGCCCGCGCCATGGCGCTCGGCGCCGACTGGTGCAACGCGGCGCGCGGATTCATGTTCGCGCTCGGCTGCATCCAGTCCCAGAGCTGCCATACCGACAGGTGCCCGGTCGGCGTTACGACTCAGGATCCGAGCCGCCAGCGCGCTCTGGTCGTCGACGACAAATGGGTGCGCGTGAAGAATTTCCACGCTGCGACGCTCCAGGCGCTGTCTGAGCTGGTCGCCGCCGCCGGCCTTGATCATCCGCATGAGTTCATCCCGGCGCATTTCTCCCGCCGGGTGTCGCCGCGCGAGGTCGCGAGTTTCGACAAGCTCTATCCCGCCTTGCGGCCGGGTGAACTGCTCGACGGCACTGACGATCCGCGCTTCCACGACGCCTGGAAAATGGCGAGCGCCGGGAGCTTCCGGCCGGCGGCGTGACGGCGAAATATACCTTGCGGGTCGCGCCGCCGATGTCGCCGGCTCGGGGGCAAAACTCGGTTTCTACTTGGTCAGGCCGGCTTGTCCCGGCTCTCTAGATAATCGGCGCGCTGTGCCTTCCTGGTTTACGATTTTATTCCTATTGAACCATGAGTCAGGTTCTGGCGTCGGCCAGCGTCATTTGAGCAAAACGAAATACCCATAAAAAATAGTGTCGAATCAATGGATTGTGCGCACCCCAAAATAAGAGGGGCAAAAGTCGTGGCGGTTTCTGGTGGGTCATGGCCCGGCTTGTCGCGGCCGTCTCGACAATCGGCGCGCTGTGCCTTCCTGATCGAGATCGCCGGGACAAGCCCGGCGATGACGAATCGGCCGCCGCCACGACTTTTGCCCCTCTTACGGCTCGCCCATCCAAGCCCTTGCGAGATGAAGAATATCGGGGCTATTGATCTCGCGAAACCCACAAGAAATGCGGCCTGGGCTGCCGCATCGGGGAGGCAACTTTGACCAAGATCATCCGGGGCGTGTCATTCGAGGACAACCTCGACAACGCGATGGGGCTGCAGTTCTACAACCTGTCCCACCGCTTCGGCTATCAGTCGCCCAACTGGCCGTATTTCGAGGATGTCAAGATCGAGCGCATCCACTACATGGCGAAGTCGGGCGTGCTGTCCCAGCGCATCACCACGTCCATGCACAACACAACGCATATCGACGCGCCGGCCCATGTGATCCAGGGCACGCCGTTCATCGACGAGGTGCCGTTGCCGCATTTCTTCGGCTCCGGCATCGTGGTGTCGATCCCGAAGAAGAAATGGGAGCCGATCACCTATGCGGATCTCGAAAGGGCCGCCGGGGCGCACGTGCGGCCGCGCGATGTTGTCATCGTCAACACCGGATGGCACAAGCTCTACGAGGACAGCGAGGACTATTTCTGCCGCGCGCCGGGCTTTGTGCCGTCGGCCGGGGAATGGTTCGTCGAAAAGAAGGTCAAGGTGGTGGGGCACGACACCCAGGCCAACGACCATCCGCTGGCGACCGCAATCGGGCCGCAGCGCAACGGGCCGCTGCATCCTCATCTCGCCGAGGAATACAAGCTATGGTCGGGCGGGCGCGACTGGAAGGACGATTTCCCCGAATGGGAGCCGGTCCACCGCATCCTGTTCCGCAACGGCATCCTTGGCATCGAGAACGTGGGCGGCGACCTCGACAAGGTGACGGGCCGGCGCTGCACCTTCGCGTTCTTCCCATGGAACTGGGATCGCGGCGACGGCTGCATCATCCGCCTGGTCGCCATCGTGGACCCGACGGGGGCCTACCGCATCGAAAAAGGGGAGACGTTCTAAATGGAGGTCAAACGCTTTGCCGAGGCGAAAACCTATGAGGCGCCTAACCACCGCCACTACGCGTCGCTGCGCCTGTTCGGCCTCGACGCTGGCGGGCCGAAGCAATTCGTGGTCGGTCTCTCGCACTTCCTGCCCGGCGGCGGCGCCGGCCCCGACGCCTCGCCGACCGAGAAGGTGTACGTGGTTCTTACGGGCGAGTTGACGGTGATCGCGGGGGGCAAGGAGACCGTGCTCAAGGCAAACGACAGCTGCTTCATCGGGCCCAATGAGGAGCGTGAGATCATCAACCGCGGCAACGACGTGGTGACCATGATGGTGGCGATGTCGGCACCGCCGAAGTGATTCTTCACCTCCCCCTGGAGGGGGGAGGTCGGCCGCGAAGCGGCCGGGAGGGGGTGGCAGCGCTTCCGCACATGCTGCGTCGCGTCACCCCACCCCGGATCGCCTTCGGCGATCCGACCCTCCCCCTGCAGGGGAGGGTGAGAAGCTCCCGCATTACGCTTCGCTCCATGCGGGCTACTGTACGCCTGCGAGGAAAACCTATGTCCGACGATTTCCTGAAGAACCCCGCCTCCCTGTTCGACATCCGGGGCAAGACGGCGATCGTAACCGGCGCGTCGGGGGCGTTCGGCTCGCTCGCCGCCAAAGTGCTCGCCGGCGCCGGCGCCAACGTCGCGCTGGCGGCGAGCCGGGAGGACGAACTCAAGAAAGTCGCCGCCGAATGCCAGGCACTGGGCGGCAAGAGCACGATCGTTACCGCGATCGTTGCGAAGCGGCCAAGCTCCGCGGAAAATTGCGACGCGATCGTCGCCGCCGCGGTGGCGACCTTCGGCCGGCTCGACATCCTGGTGGTCGCCTCCGGCCTCAACAAGGTAGCGAAGATCGTCGACCAAAAGCCGGAAGATTTCCTCGACGTGATGGACGCCAACGTCACCCAGTCCTGGCTGATGGCGCGCGCCGCCGCCCGGCAGATGCTCAAGCAGGGCAAGGACCGCAATGGCCTCGGCGGCAAGATCATCCTGACTTCCTCGGCGCGCGGGCTGTTGGGACATCCGGCCGGCTACACGGCCTATTGCGCATCGAAATCCGCGGTCGACGGCATCACCAAGGCGCTGGGCTGCGAGCTCGGCGAAACCGGCATCACCGTCAACGCGCTGGGGCCGACGGTCTTCCGCTCGCCGCTGACCGCATGGATGTACGAGGACACCGAACGCGCCCGCGACGTCCGCAAGGGCTTCCTCGCCCGCGTGCCCAAAGGCCGGCTCGGCGAGCCTTCTGACCTCGCCGGCCCGCTCCTGTTCCTCGCCTCGCGGGCGTCGGACTTCTACACCGGGCACATCCTCTACGCCGACGGCGGATATACGGCGGGGTGATGGGATGCTCGGTGCCCACCTCTCTGATTTCGTCATCGCCGGGCTTGACCCGGCGATCCATCGCAATAAAGCGCGCTGCTTGCAAAGCGGATGGATGCGCGGGTCAAGCCCGCGCATGACGGATGACATGAATTGCGAAAGACGTTAGCTCATGCCGAAGCCGCGCATCGCCGTGATCGGCGCCGGCCTTATGGGCCACGGCATCGCCCAGGTATTCGGGCTCGCTGGTCATGACGTCGCCATTACGGACAGCCATGCGCCGACCCTCGCGAGCGCCAAGGATCGCATCCTCGCCAATCTTAATGATCTCGGAGATGACGTGGCGGCGCTCGAACGGATTCGCGTCTGCGCCTCCCTCGCCGAAGCGGTGGCCGAGGCGGATTTCATCGTCGAGGCGGTGCGCGAGGACCTTGGCGTCAAGCAGCAGCTGTTCGCCGACATCGAGCGCGCCGCGCGGGGAGACGCAGTCCTCGCCAGCAACACGTCCGTGATCCCCATCACGGCAATCATGGGCAAATTGGAGAACCGCGCCCGCGCGCTCGGCACCCACTGGTGGAACCCGCCCTATCTGGTGCCGCTGGTCGAGGTGATCGCAACCGAATGGACGACCCCCGCGGCAATCGACTTCACCATGAAGCTCCACGCCGATGTCGGCAAGACGCCGGTTCATGTGAAGAAGGACGTGCCGGGCTTCGTCGGCAACCGGCTGCAGCACGCGCTGTGGCGCGAGGCGATCTCGCTCGTTGAGAATGACATCTGCGACGCCGAAACCGTCGATACGGTGATCAAGGCCGCGTTCGGCCGCCGGCTCGCGGTGCTCGGTCCCCTGGAGAACGCCGACCTCGTCGGGACCGACCTGACGCTCGCGATCCATCAAACCGTGCTGCCCGCGATCGATGCGCGGCCAGGCCCGTCGCCATATTTGGAAAAGCTCGTCGCACAGGGCAAGCTCGGCATGAAAAAGGGCCAAGGCTTTCGCACCTGGACGCCCGAGCAGCAGGCCGAGCTGCGCGCCCGCGTGCTCCGTCACCTGAAGGCGGCGCGCGGGAACGAGTGACATGACTGTGGTACAATGTGCCGACCATTGTGGGGAGGAATACATGTCCGCATCCGACAAGCCTGACATCCGGGTCGAAACATCCATCACCCGCCGCCGCGTTGTAGCGGCCGGCATCGGCGCGTTCGCGGCGCCCGCTGTGCTGCGCGTCATCGCGGCGAATGCGCAAAGCCGCGTCATCAAGATCGGGCATGTCAGCCCGCGTACCGGGCCGCTCGCCGGGTTCGGCGAGGCGGATGGCTTCATTCTCGACCAGGTGCGCGCGCTGCTCGGCACGGGCCTGCAGAGCGGCGGCAAGACCTATCCGGTCCAGATCATTAGCAAGGACAGCCAGTCGAGCGGCAACCGCGCCGCCGAGGTCGCGTCCGAGCTGATCCTTGGCGACAAGGTCGATCTCATCGTCGCGTCGGCGACGCCCGACACCACCAATCCGGTGGCCGATCAGGCCGAGGTCAATGAGGTGCCGTGCGTCACCACCAATTGCCCGTGGCAGCCTTACTTCTTCGGCCGCAACGGCGATCCCAAGAAGGGCTTCACGTGGACCTATCACTTCTTCTGGGGGCTGGAGGACGTGATCGGCGCGTTTCTGGCGTTGTGGGATTCTGTGCCTACCAACAAGGTGGTCGGCGGCCTCTTCCCCAATGATGCCGACGGCAATGCCTGGGGCGACGCCAAGCTCGGGCTGCCGCCGGCGCTCGCGGCGTCCGGCTACAAGCTCACCGATCCGGGCCGCTACCAGCTCATGAACAACGACTTCACGTCGCAGATTTCGGCCTTCAAGGCGGTCGGCGCCGAGATCGTCACCGGCAATATGATCCCGCCGGATTTCGCCACCTTCTGGTCGCAGGCGGCCCAGCAGGGCTTCCGGCCCAAGATCGTCACCATCGGGAAGGCGCTACTGTTCCCGTCGGTGATCGAGTCGCTAGGGCTTCGCGGCAACGGCCTCACCAGCGAGGTGTGGTGGACCCCGCACCATCCGTTCCGGTCGGGGCTCACGGGGCAGAGCGCCCGTGAACTCACCGATGCCTACACGAATGCGACCAGACGGCCGTGGACGCAGCCGATCGGCTTCCAGCACGCGCTGTTCGAGGTGGCGATCGACGTGCTCAAGCGCGCCAAAACCCTGGAGCCGAAGGCGATCCTGGATTCGATCGTGGCGACCGACTACCGCTCCATCGTCGGCCCGGTGAAGTGGACCGGCGCGCCGGTGAAGAATGTCACCAAGACACCTCTCGTGGCCGGCCAGTGGCAGCGCACCGGCGACAAGTTCGAGCTGGTGATTACGGCCAACAAGACGGCGCCGGAGATTCCGGTGGGCGGGAAGTTGAACTTGCTGGGGTAGGCTGCTTTCCGTAAGTATGTATCGATGGGAAGCACATGCGTATACACGGTTGATGGTTGCGGGATCGCGCGGTCAAGCTGTTTCGTAGCCATGTCTGCCGGGGTCGTGGCCGAGCTTGTCCCTGCCACCTCGATTATTTCTGCTCGTGTTTAGGTGCGGACGGTCGCATCGAGCATGGCCCCCGTTCAATCAAACCAGTGCTTCCAACCGACTGAACCAATCATGGAAGCGCGGGCATTCGCTGCGAATCTTCTCAAGGCCAATGGCCTTTGCGATCAGCAGACCCGCGACCGGCTTCTGATAATCGGGCAGGATATGGAGAATGCGTTTTGAAGGCGCGGTCATTTGACCATCGTCAATGTCCTCCGGACTAGCGAACCGTGCGCGGATAGCCCTCAGTTGCGCTATCGCCTTTGGCTTGTTCGGAAACATGTCAACAAATGCCGCAGGCTCTGAAAATAGTAACGCCTCAAATTCGTGCAACTGAATATATGGGATAAAACGTTGCGTTACGGGTAAGTCAACCAGACGCGTAGCGATATCGTTGCTGAACTCAGCTTCAAGGTGCGCGATCCTATCAAACAGAGAAGCGGGCGGGGGAACCGAGTCCCGGCCTGGAAAATTGCGTGGTAGACCGTAGAAATCAACCATCGTCGTGAACCATGAGTCTTCATTTTGGTCTTGCTTCATCCATAATGTGAGGTCGCGAGCGAGGTGCTCATAGTCCGTCAAGCCCCCGCGGAATAGGCGGCCATGACGGCGCCCAGTCGTGATACTGTGGGCGTCTGCAAAGACGTTGTATACGCCAAGAGCGGGCGCGAGGATGTTTTTGATAAAGCCTTCCTCTGTCTGGCCTTCGACAAGAATGTGGAGCCGGATCAGCTTGAAGGTCTCCCACCAACGATATTTTTTTCCCACAATTCAGATAGTGTATAGGACTCCAGCCAATCCTTCAGCTCCTCGCCACTCAACCGTTTGAACGACGTTTCACGACCGGTGCGGTTCGTCACGACGATATCGTCCGGCTCGAACCGATCGATGAGTGACACGGATTGTGTCGCGATAATGACTTGCACATGCTTCGATGCGCTCTGAATTAAGCTGGCGAGCACCTGGATCGCATAGGGATGCAAACCAAGTTCAGGCTCATCAAGGATAAGCACGGCGGGCAAGTCAGACTCGGGCTGCTGAAGCAGCGCAACGAGGGCCATGGCTCGCAGCATACCGTCTGACGCTTGAGAGACATCAAATACCTGGTCGGAACCAATCTCTCGCCAGCGCAAGAGAACGTTTTCGAACTCGGGATAGAGTTCGAAGGCCCCAAAGAAAGGGAGGATTAGCCGAATCGTACCTTCTATCCGCTGATAGTACGCAGGTGCATCCTTTTGCAACCGGAGTAGGAACGGGGCAAGATTGCCACCATCCTCCTTTAGCCAGCGATTGTCGGAAACATTCCATCTATTGCGGATTCGTGCGGTCTGCGACGTATTATGAAACTGATGGACAACTATTCGCCGCAGCATGCTCAAAATGACGTTCGCCGTCCCCTGCCTCCCAATCAGTAGCGATTCGCGATGTCCAGCCCCTAGGCTCCTCGGTCGCCGGGGCTTCCCATGTGGTTCGTACAAAAACCACTCATCCGTAAACAGCAAAGTGTCGCCAGCCGCGTGTGATAGTCGAAAGCCATACTTGTTTATCCCCATGTCGGTCACCAGCGAGAGCGTCGCCTCAATCTGCGTAGTAACGCTCGGCCCATCATGCAGCAGCTTGCTTGCGCCGCCCTGTCCTTGCACGTGAACCTGCAACTGGCCAGGTGGGACAAGTGCCCAGGAAAGCAGCCTAAAGAACGAAATGAAATTACTCTTGCCGGCTCCATTTGGCCCTATCAACACGGTCAAGTCGCCAGGCTCGAAGTCGGCCAAGTTTCGAACAGTCTTGAAACCCCGCAGGGTGATGCTCGTCAATCTCAATCCCATTCCACTCACATATCCAGATTGTTAGCCGACGGGAAGCCGTATTGTGGACCGAAAGGCTATCGCACGCGGCTCGCCGTCTGCACTGGATTGGGCAAAAAGGAGCCAACATGTCGGCAGCGGTTCTAGCCTCCCTCGACACCGGCCATTGCGGCAGATCGGTTCGGTCCAAGGGTGGCCTGTAGACACAGCACAGCCCCGCGGACCCCTTTACTTGCCCGAACATGACAATGCCGGCGCGCGCGTTGGGCTTGGAAGACCTGTCGCTCTCCAGCCTTCGCGGAGCCTATCGCACATCCGACGACTATGCGGCGTCGGCGCGGACCAGCTTGGTCCGTACCAGCGCCCGCAACGCGTACAAGTCCTTCACGAACAGCCGAATGCCCTCGGCGAGCTTTTCCGTCGCCATGGCGTCCTGATTGAGCCCGAACCGGAATGTCCTCTCGTCAAGGATGCGCCGCGCGGGAGCATCGCCGGGACTCCTCGGATCGAGCCGTCGCGGCAGCTCACCGTGGTCCGCCGCGAGCGCGTCGAGCAGCGCCGGCGAGATGGTGAGGCGGTCGCAGCCCGCCAGCGCCTCGATCTCGCCGGTGTTGCGGAACGAGGCGCCCATGACGGCGGTGCGCAAGCCGTGAGCCTTGTAATATGCAAAGATGCTGCGCACCGACGCCACGCCCGGATCGGTTTCCGCCGTGTAGGGGCCGCCGCCGGCCTTCACGTGCCAATCGAGGATGCGGCCGACGAACGGCGAGATCAGGAATACGCCCGCATCGGCGCAGGCCGCCGCCTGCAGGAGCGAGAACAGCAGGGTGAGATTGCAGTCGATCTGCTCGCGCTGCAGCGCCTCGGCGGCGCGGATGCCTTCGAAGGTCGACGCGACCTTGACCAGGATGCGATCGCGCGTGACGCCGCGCGCCTCGCAGGCCGCAATGATGGCGCGGGCCTTGTCGACGGTCGCCCGGGTATCGAAGGACAGGTCGGCATCGGCTTCGATCGAGACACGGCCGGGGACGATTTTTGCCAGCTCCGCGCCGAATGATACCGCGAGCCGGTCACATACCGCGACCGCGACCGCATCCGGGCTGGCGCTCTGGCCACGGCCCCAGGCGATTGCCTCTTCGAGCAGATGCGAATAAGCGGGATTCTCCACGGCCTTGAGCAGCAAGCTCGGATTGGTGGTACAGTCCTGCGGTTTGAGGCGGCGCACGGCATCAATGTCGCCGGTGTCGGCGACAACGACCGTCATGCCGCGCAGTTGCTCAAGCTTGGATGCCATCGCTTTCACCATTCATCGAACATCGGAAACAATACACTACGCGCCCAGCTCCAGCACCGCATCATCGGTAAATGCAGCCGTCAGGTGATAAAGGCTGGTGGCCGGCGCGGGTTCCGCAATCGTGTGCCCGCTGGCGTCCATTCTTTCGATCCACAGTCCGGGGCGCACGCCGGCAAAATGCCTCTTGAGCGCGTCGAGCGCCGCAGGGACGCGATCGGGCCGCCGCCGCGCCACCGCCTTGAGCCGTTCGGTCTGGGGCCACAGCCGGAAGCCATCGTCGGAAGGCGTGCCGTCGCTCCATATACGGTTCGCCACCAGGCCGCTCGACGGGTCGACGCCGTACCGCTCGGCGAATTCGAAGAGGGAATCGGCCGCCAACTTCAATGCCGGATCCATCGCCACGCCCATCGCGGCAGCGGCCGTTTCGTACCGGTGAAGCAGCCATATCCATTCGTAGTGATGACCGGGCTCGGCCACGAAGCGCCCGGTCTCCCGACGGGGTGCCAGCGCTTCATCGAAGGATTCCGGCAATGCGCCTTCATTTACCTGGAACAAGCGGGTGACGAAGAGAGCAGCCAGTCCGCCCGAATAATTGAAAAAGCGCTCGCCACCGAACGCATCGCAGGCCGCCAGCAGCGCCTCGAAGAGGTGCATGTGGGGATTTTGCCGACGCGGTAGGGTGTCCGGAATGCTGTCGCGATAGCCGCCAGCCGGGTGGGCAAACCGCGCCGCGATATGGTCGACAAGCGCGACCGCATCCGCACGTACGCGGTCAGCGCCCACCACCTCGGCCGCTGCAGAAAACGCGAGCAGTACGAAGGCGTGATCGTAGAGGTCGCGCGTCAAGTCGATCGGCTGGTTGTCAAGATCGAAACGCCAGGCGAAGCCTCCGTCGGAAAGCCGCGCCGGCCCTTGCAGGAAATCGAGTCCCAGTGCAACCGCCTCCTCGGCGTGTGGTACGCCGTGTCGCGCCGCCTTGGCGAACACATAGGTCTGGCGTGCGGCGACGCGCAGGCGCCGAAACGGGGCCGCGCATTGCAGCGAGGCGGGATCGAGGTGTTCGTGGAAGGCACGGCGCTGCCAATCGACGCCGTGTGCGAGCCAGAGCGGCCACGCCTGGTCCGTCAGCCAGCGTAGGCCCGCCAGTCCAGCGGGCACGCCGCCATGAAGCTTCATTTTACCTCGACGAGACCTGACACGGCGTTTGCGGCGTCGGCCTTCAATCGATCGATGATGAGCGTTGTCGAGGAATCCGGCAGCAAGTCGACCAGCGCGACCCTCCCGCCGTATGACTCGACGAATTCGTGCCCGACGACCTGATCGATCCGGTAGTCG
>WNFG01003866.1_pt1 | contig 13095 bp, 13 predicted proteins | sample 5400431 | NCBI WGS metagenome assembly WNFG01 (sample SAMN13153346, study PRJNA577476) | soil metagenome | isolation source: 120 cm saprolite under Douglas fir tree site 2 hole 3 replicate 2 | place: USA:California | collected 2015-04-18
GGCGAACTTCCTGATCGCGTCCATCGACTTCCAGCGCGTGAGCACTTGCAGCTCGGCGCGATTGCCGCGGTCGCGCCGGAGGAGCGTAATTCCGAGGAACCCCGGAATGCGTTGCAGCTGAGGTACAACCTTCTCTCGAAGGTGACGCTCATATGCAGGTGCGTTCGTGATCGTCGCACTCGCGCGCCACGACCGAAGGACGGCGCTTCCGCTCATTGGTTCGGACGAGATCACGGAATCCATTACCATGCTTATAGCTTAATCAGCGGCTGGTGACGCGTCGCGCGAAGGCGACCAGAAGCCCTACGCCGAAACAGCTCCTCCACAACACTGGAGCACCAAAATGCTCCATCAATTGAGGTCCTGTCAGCGGCGCCAGCGTCGTCCCGATCCCGAAGCTCATGCTGAACAGCCCTTGATAGCGGCCCTGCAACCCCTTCGGAGCCAGGCTCGCCACCAGCGCGGACGCGACCGGGAAATAAAGAATCTCGCCCAAGGTCCATACGCTGGTTGCCAGGGCGTATTCGGGCACGCTGTGGCAGAACTCGTAAGCGCCGTAGCCAGCCGCCACGAGGACGCAGGCGATACACAAGACGAGCGCCGGCTGGAAGCGGGGCAGCACTCTTCCGGCGACAGGCTGCAACAGCGCGATCAGCACGCCGTTCACCGCGAGCGCCAACCCAAAGCCCTGGGGCCCGAGTCCGTGCCGCGCCATGTCCACCGGCAACGACACCTGGAACTGGAAAAATGGCAGGATGAAAAGCAGGTTCACCGCCAGAAAGAGAACGAAGTGGCAATCGCGCAGCACTGGGCCAAAGCCTCGCGGCTCGGTTCCGGCTTGCACGGTCGCCGGCGCGCTCGTCTCGGGAATCCTCCACGCCACGACGAGCAGGAACAGGAACGTGGTGGCGGCGTCCGCGAGGAACAGCGTTCGGTACCCCAACGCAGCGAGGGTGCCCCCACCGGCGAGCGAGATCGCCAATCCAAGATTATGCGCCCAGTAGATCCACCCGAAGGCGCGAGCTCGTCCGGTGGGCGGAACCACGTCCGCAATCACCGCGCTCGCCACCGGACGGTACGCGGACCACGCCAACCCGAGGGCCAGCACCGCCGAGCCAATCGCCCAGCGGGAGGACAACGTCGCCAAGAGCGCGGTGAAGGCAGCCGACAATCCCAACGACAAGAGGAGGACGGGGCGACGCCCGAAACGATCCGCGGCGAATCCGGATACGGGTCCCGAGAGCACGGAGCCGGCACCGAAGGCCGCAGCTATCAACCCCGCCAGCGAAACGGAAAAACCTCGCGCTTCTGCGCGTCCACATTTCGAATAGGATACCCGTCGTGATCAAAGGCCGCGCGAGACCTCATCGAGCGATGGCGAGCGGCGAATAGCGATGGCTGATCTTGTTCTCTACGACGGCGTCTGTGGGCTGTGCAATCGCCTGAATCAATTTATCCTCAAGAGAGACTCGGGCGATCGATTTCGTTTCGCGGCGCTCCAAAGTTCTATCGCCGGCGAGCTTGTCCAGCGCTACGGCCGCGACGCCAGTGATCTGAATACGGTGTACCTGATTGTGAACTACCGCGCGCCGGATGAACGCCTGTTGTCGAAAGGTCGAGCGGTGCTCTACGTGCTCAGAGCGCTCGGGGGCATTTGGAGTTCGGCCCGGATACTCGAGCTTCTGCCTTCCCGATTCCTCGATCGGTTGTACGACTTCGTCGCAAGACGAAGATACCGCTGGTTTGGGCGCTTCGATGCGTGCGTCGTGCCGCAGCCGCGCGATCGCTCGAAGTTTCTCGACGACGGCGCAGCACGGCGCAGGTAACGTATTCTGTCAATGTTAAGCGCGTGCTTTTTCAGCTCCGCTAGGCTGGCACCGCGTTTGCTGCGTAGCCGAGCTGCCGACGGCGTGTACTTTCACCGTGCAATTCTGGTGGGACGCGATGATAGTTTCGCCCGCATGTCGACCAGCACCAACGCTAATAAGCTCGAGGAACACCGCGCCGCGCTGACCGGCCATTGCTACCGGATGCTCGGTTCAGTGGTCGAAGCCGATGACGCCGTCCAAGAAACGATGGTCCGCGCCTGGCGAAGCATGGGCCGGTTCGACGGGCGTTCCTCCTTGCGCACCTGGCTGTATCGGATCGCGACCAACGTTTGCCTCGATTCGCTCTCGGACCGCTCGCGTCGAGAGCGACCGATCGAAGTGAGCGCGCAAGGCACCGTCGAAGACCCGCTCGAGGCGCGTCCACGAACTCACTGGCTCGAGCCCATTCCCGATGCGCGTGTCCTTCCCGCCGATGGAGATCCGTCGGAACGTGCCATGCTCCGCGAGAGCATTCGCCTCGCCTTCGTGGCCGCGCTCCAGCACCTTCCTCCGAAGCAGCGTGCGGTGCTGCTCCTGACCGATGTGGTCGGCTGGTCCGCCGCCGAGGTCGCTGAAAGCCTGGACACATCCCTGGCCGCGGTGAACAGCGCGCTTCAACGCGCGCGAGCAACGCTCGCAACCCGCAGCCTTGGCGAGAATGGGGACGGGCTGTCCGAGGAGCACTCGGCTCTGCTCGATCGCTATGTCACTGCTTTCGAGCGCTACGACGTCGAAGCGCTCACTGCGCTCTTGCACGAGGACGCGACCCTATCGATGCCGCCCTACACGCTGTGGCTTCGCGGTCACGAGGCAATTCGCGCCTGGTTTTTGGGCCGAGGCGCGGAGTGCCGCGGGTCTCGCCTCATCCCGACGGCTGCTTCCGGTTCGCCTGCGTTCGGCCAATATCGTCCCGCCGCCGACGGCGGCCACGAGCCGTGGGCTCTCATCGTGCTCGAGTTCCAGGGAGATCGGATCGCCGCGATGAACTCGTTCCTCGACACCGAAACACTATTCCCGCTATTCGGCCTTCGCCCGCGGTTGCCAGCGTAGATGATTTCAGCCGCTCGCCGGAGTCTGTAGACCGAACTCAAGAAACGGAGAGACAATGCAAGCAACCCCGCAGGGGCCGTCGAGGAAAGCGATCTGGACAGGTCGCGTGCTAAGCGGCGTGGCCGTGCTTTTTCTGGCCTTTGACGCCGTCGTCAAACTGCTCAGGCTTCCGGCAGCGGTGGAGGGGACGACTCGCCTAGGGTACGCGGCCAGCGTTCTTTTGGCGCTGGGTGTGCTGCAGGCCGTCTGTCTGGTGCTGTACCTGGTTCCGCGTACCTCAGTGCTCGGGGCGATTCTGTGGACGGGCTATCTTGGCGGCGCGGTCGCAACCCACGTACGCGTGGGCGACCCTCTCTTCAGCCACGCGCTGTTCCCGGTCTACATCGGAGTGCTCCTGTGGGCTGGGCTCTGGCTACGCGATATTCGGCTGCGCGCGCTGATTCCGGTCACCGCCTTGCAGGGGACCGATGATTTCGAGCGCCCGAGACAGTCTATCCAGGCCAAAGGCACCGAATAAGGAGCAAGTCATGGCACAGAGCAGAAAGATCTTCGTTAACTTGCCGGTCCGCGACCTGAAGCGCTCGATGGAGTTCTTCAGCAAGCTCGGGTTTGAGTTCAACCGGCAGTTCACCGACGAAAAGGCAGCCTGCATGATCCTCAGCGAGGAGGGTTACGTGATGCTGCTTCGTGAGCCCTTCTTCAAGACCTTCACCAAGAGACAGATCTGTGACACGAGCACACAGGTCGAAGGTCTTCTCGCGCTGTCATGCAACAGCCGAGCCGAGGTCGACGAACTGGTGAAGAAGGCGGTTGCAGCGGGTGGAAAGCACGCGATGGACCCCCAGGATCACGGCTTCATGTACGGCTGGAGCTTCCTCGATCCCGACGGACACCAGTGGGAGCTCATCTGGATGGACCCCAAGACGATCCAGAAGTAAATAGACGGCCAGCCAGGGAGATTCACTGCTGGCTGCAACATCAGGGGGAATCATGAAGCGGACTCTTCTCGGATTGGTAGTTTCGGCCGTGCTGTTTTGCGGTCCGGGCGCAGCGCAAGCTGAAGGCATCACCTATACATTCGACGCTACCGGGTCGGGATCGTTGGGTGATGTAGCGTTCGCCAACGCTGCGTTCACGATCACGGTGACGGCAGATACATTGAGCATCGTCAACTGCGGCGGCGGTGTATTCAGTGTTGACAGCCTTTCCGCCGACATTTCTATTTCAGGCTTCGACACTGCTACGATTCTGATTCCCACACGCTTGTTTGATAACAACAGCGTTAGCGCCTTAGGGTTTTCGCAGGCAAGCTGTACCGGCGGCGACTACTTGGACATACGCAACGACGCTTTCGCGGCCTACAATCTGGCAACGGCAATCGGTCCGATCTTCGACCCCAACCCGTTTGCAGCTCAATTTCAAGGCGTGCCCACGACAGCTGGAACCCTAACCCTGACCAGTGCGCAGGACGTTACGTTCAATGCCCTTACTGGCTGCGGCGGTGGTGGACCCATTCCGCAAGCGTCTTCTTCGTTCTCATCAGATCCCGGCCTGCGAGGCATCATCAGCGGCGTAAGCTACGGCGTCGCCGAATAGTCGGCCGGCGTTCCGAGGCGACCTCGAGGATCGAGCCAGCAATACAGCCCGGGCACTACCCACAACACCACCGGCCCGGAGAGCACGAATCCGCCGATCACTCCAATCGCCAAGGGTTGCATCAACTGTGAACCCTCGCCAATCGCAAGTGCCAGCGGGCCCAGTGCGAACGCGGTGGCCAGGATGGTCATCGCCACTGGACGGAGGCGACGTCGGGAGGCCGCCGTCCACGCGTCGATCGGGGACAAGCCGCGCCGCAACTCCAATCGAGCATCATGGATTACGAAAATCGCGTTCTCCCCCACGATTCCCACCATCATGATCGCGCCCACATAGCTCGAGATGTTCAAGGTCATCCCGCTGAGGGTGAGCGCAGCGAAGACTCCGGCGAGGGCTGCAATCGCAGCTGCGGCGGTTACGATCGGGGCCCGCCAATCCGCGAACTCGAAGAGCACCACCACCGAGACGAGCACCAGGCTCGCCAACAGCACGTACAACAGGCCGCGAAACGATGCTTGCTGCTGCTCGAAGAGCCCGCCGTACTCGATCGACATGCCTGGGGTGAGCGGTACCTTGGAGGCGATCTTCGGCTGAATGTCATTCATCGCTTCCCCCAGACTGCGCCCGTTCAAGCGGGCGGTCGCGCCGACAAACGTCTTGAGATTTTCGCGATGGATCTCCGCCTCCGGCTTACCGGTGATGATCGAAGCGACGTCCCGCAGCGGCAGCAGTGCACCGGAAGGGGTACGAAGGCGAACTTCCTCCAGCGGCCGAGTGCTCTTGGCAAACACGCGCAGATCGTACAGTCGCTCCCCCACCCGCAGCTGGTCGACGACGGTACCGAGGATCGCCGGCTCCACCTCGGTATGGATGTCCTCGGCGGTCATCTGGTAGCGAGCGGCCATCACCGGATCGACGCGCAGATCCAAGGCGGGGCCGGCAATCACGATGCCATTGAACACGTCCTCGACGCCGGGCACGCTCGAAAGTACGCTCGCCACTCTCTTGGCGGTGGCCTCGACCGTGGCGGAGTCGGGTCCGAAGACTTTGACATCGATCGGCTGAGGCGCCCCTCCGGTGAGGTCTCCGATCTCATCTTCCAGGAGTTGGCCAAAGTCGGTGCGGATCGCGGGCTCGACCGCGGCGATTCGTTTTCGCAAATCGTCGATCACCTCGTCAATTGGCCTTCGTTGCTTTCGCGGCTTCAGTTTGATCACGTAGTCGCCACGATTCGGCTCGGTGATAAAAAACCCAAGCTGGGTTCCCGTGCGACGCGAGTAGTTCTCCACGTCCGGGATGGCCATGATCACCTTCTCCGCCTGATTGAGCATCTGGTGGGTGTCGGTGAGGGAAGTGCCGGGCGGAGTCCAGTAGTCGAGAACGATCGAGCCCTCGTCCATCGAGGGCAAAAAGTCGGTAGCGATCCGCTGGTACAGAATAAAGGCGGCCCCGATCATTGCGACCAGGAGCAACAGTGGCGGGGTCGAGTGCTGGACGAAAAATCGGGTCACCCCTCGGTACCCATTGGAAAAATGGCGCAACCATCCCAGCCCGGGACGCTCCTGCCATGCGGGCCTCGGATGTGGATGCGATTTCCCGGAGAAGAGCTCCACTGCGACCGGTACGGAGATCAAGGCGAGGACGAACGAGACGACAAGGGAGAGCGCCATCGTCACCGCCAGCGGCTTGAAGAACGCACCCGCGATTCCGGTCAGCACTGCAAAGGGCAGCAAAATCACGGTGGTCGACAGGCTGGATCCGATCAGAGCGGGAAGAATCTCTCGCACACCGCTTTGCGCTGGATTCTCCGTTCCCAGCTCGCGATGTCGATGGATGTTCTCAATCACCACAATCGCATCGTCCGCGATCAGTCCGAGGGCGGCAGCGATCCCGGCCAGGGTCATCAGATTGATGGTCTCACCGGACACGGCCAAAGCGAGGGCGACGATCGCGACCGCCACAGGAATGTTGGCAACCGCAATCAGCATCTGGCTCCAGCTGCGAAGAAAGACGAGCACCACCACCGCGGCAAGCGCAATTCCGATCAGGATCGCATCGCGAGTTCCGCGCAGCGAGTCGGAGACGAAGCGGGCTTGATCATAGAAGGTCAGCCACTGCACATCCTTGGGAATCAAATCGGTCTGCTTCTGAAGCAGTTCTTGGATGCCTTGCGCGATCGCCACGGTGTTCGCGGAGGGTTGTCGGATGATGTTGATCAGCACCGCCGGGTGTCCATTGGCGGTGGTGCGAATGTACGAAATCTCGTCCGCCACGCGCACCGTTCCCAAATCGGACAAGCGCGCGGGGAGGCCGTCGGGGATCGGGACCGTGATCCGCGATAACGACTCGACATCCCCAACCCTCCCATTGACCAATGCCAAGTAGAGCTCATGGTTCTGCTCCACCAATCCCGCGGAAAGGATTTGATTGCTCTTTCGAATCGCGGTGATCACGTCGGAGGCAGCAAGTTGCCGAGCTTCGAGCGCAGCGCGATTCAGCTCCACGCGAAATTCACGGCGTAAGCCTCCCTGGACTTCAACTTGCGAGACGCCCGGGATCCGGATCAGAGCAGGCTTGAGGGTAAATTCCGCCAATTCCCGCAGCTGGGCCGGAGTCTGGGTCTCGGAGATCAGCGCGTACCCCTGAATCGGAAACACCGCCGGGTTCATCCACTCCACATCCAGCTTCGTGCCGGCGGGGAGGTTGGGCAGCACCCGTTGTGTCTCGGCTTGCACCCGCTGCAGGGCAACCTGCATGTCGGTTCTCCAGGTGAACTGACCCGTCAGCTCGGAAGAGCCGCGCGCGGTGGTGGACCGCACCAGGTTGATCCCTGGAACGCGAAGCATCGCTTCCTCCAACGGACGAGTCACGCTGGGCATCATCCGCGCGGCGGGCTCCTCCCCGACCTCGGCAATCACTTTGACCACCGGGAAGGTGACTGAAGGAAAAATCGACGAGGGCAACTGTGCGGCCTCGTAGAGCCCGGCGGCGGCGAGGATCGCGATCAGGAGGTAGATCGCCACCGAGCGCCGCTTCGCAGACTGCAGCAAGGTCATTGCTCGACCCGAACCTGCGAGCCGTCAGGAAGGCCCACCTGACCTGAGCTGATCACTCGCGTACCCGGTTCCAGTGTCGGGGACAGAATCTCCACCAGTCCGTGGTCGGCAATCCCGGTCTTCACCTGGATCCAATGTGCTTTTCTACTCGAATCGACGGTGGCAACCCGAGTGACGCCGTTGATGTCGTCACGCAACACGGCGGCCGAAGGCACCGCCGTGGCCTGGCGGTGAACCTCGACGGTGATCTCCGCGGTCCCCACCAGCCCCACCGCCAGCGGGTTTTCGCTTTTGTCGAAGTCAATCCGTACCGGCGCGCTGGAATCCTTGGCGGACCCCGCAGGCAGGATGAAATGCACGCGTCCATTGAGTTTTCGGTTGAGAGCCGGAACGTCGACAGTGACTGGCTGGGTAGGGCGAACGCGCGCCAGGTCGCTCTGCGCGATATTGGCGATGAAGACGATCGAATCGGCGGCGGCTAGGCTGATGATGTCCTGATCCGCGGTCACCAGCGCGCCTTCGTCCGCCCCGTGGGCGACCACCACCCCGGCTTCCGGCGCTCGCAGCGCCGTCTTCACCATACTTCGCCGCGCGATTTGCAAGGCACGCTCCGCATCCTCCCGCTCCTGGGGCGTATGGGCCGCCCTGAGCATCATTTGGGCTCCGTTCACGGCCGCTTCGGTCTCGATCGCCAGAACGTGGCCGAGTACCTGCCGGTCGCGGACCCTGTCTCCGTCCTGTACCAACAGGTCCGTCAAAGTGCCGCGAAACGGCGCCCGCACCTTCTGCTGCTCGAGCGCGTTGGTCTGCCCGGGGCCAGCCGCGGTGACGGACAGATCGCTTCGAGTCACCAGGCTCACCTGAACCGGCACGCCGGCCTGCTCCGACGATTCGCCGCCATCCGCAGTTTCGGTGTTTTGCTCGGCCACCGAGCGCGCGCCGGAGTTGCTGCTGCAAGCGGTTGCAAGCGCCAACCATGCTGCTCTTAGTCTCACGGGGTCCCCCATCTTAGCGATTGCGCCTCAGCCACTCGGTAGCGATCGAGCGCCTGGGAATAAGAGACCTCCGCATCGATCATCGACGTGTACGCGTCCAGCACTTCGAGGGCGGTAGCGGTCCCTCCGTAATACAGGCTCTCCATTTGAACGTACGAATCGTGCGCGAGGGGAACCGTGCGTTTACGCGTTTCGATCTCGCGGTAGAGCCGATCCAACGCCGTCTCGGCGCGATCCCACTGAAGCTGGGCCTGACGCCGGGTCACGGTGATGAACGCCTGGGTTTGTTTTGCGATCAACCGTGCTTGCTCGAGCTGCGCGGAGGTGACGCCGAAGTCCCACAGCAACCAGGTCAGATTGAGGGTGATCGATGCGCCCAGATCATCGCGAAGCCGCTTCACGAAATTTGGGGACGTCGACGGGCCGAAGCCCGGTCCAAACAGACCGGTATCGGCGTTCACCTCGAAATGGGGAATGCGAAGGCTGCGGACGGTGCGGATGTCGGCTTCCGCCGCCCGCTGATCCGCTTGGGCCATCAAGAGATCGGGGGCGGCAAGCCACGCGGTTGACTCCAAACGGCGGGGCCTCGGAGAGGGAGGCGGAACCGCCGCAATTTCAAGTGGTGCCTCGGGCTCGCGACCCATCACCTCGTTGAGCTGCAACCGCGAATCCGCCAGGCGCCGCTCGGCATCGGTCACGTTGGCCTCTTCGTTGGACAAACGCACTCGGGTTTTGACCAGATCCTGGTCCACCCCCAGGCCCGCAGCCTTGCGCTGGACGATTCCGGTCAGGTAGGTCCGCAGCCGGTCAACGCCGTCTCTGCGATATTTCACCTCGACCTGGATCTGCAGGATTTCGCTGTAACGGGTGCGAACCTCCAGCTCCAGGTCCTTCTCGGCAACGCGGTAACGTGCGCGGGCCGACTGGAGGCGCGCTCGAGCGCTGTCGATCCTCGATTGGATACCGCCCCCCTGGTACAGCGGCTGCCTCGCGGTCAGCAAGAGCCGTTCCTCGTCGATGCTGTTGCTGGGGTCCGAGTACGCGAAATGGTTCGGCGCGTGCCGAAGATCTCCGATGATTGCAAACGTCGGCCCTCGTGCTCCGACCGCTTCATTGACTCTTTCGGAGCCGATTCCGACGTCGAACGCGGAGACCGGAAGGCGCGCGTTGGCGGCCCGCGCTAGCTCGAGTATCTGATCCAAGGTCCACGTGTCGGGTTGAGCTGAAGGCTGGCCCCAGGCGACGGAACAACCCAAGACGCACAGCAGCAGCGCGTGCGCTCGCGCGGTCCAAGCGTCACTAACGCGAAATGCATTCACCGCCGGTGGGATCCTCTGTGCCGTAAACTTCGACACACTAACCTTCGTCGTTTTCGACCAGCAACAACCACGCAAGCTTCTTCATCAAATCTTAATTCCGGCTGAACGAGCGTTCGGACTCGTTTCTAAGCTTTTGGCCCATTTGGTCGCCCTCCGCCGTTTCAGTAAGCTGGTCAGTGGAGGACGCGTGGACGGTAACCGACTGGAACGACTTACCCGGCCCACGGCCATCGTTCTCTGGCTCGTCGTCGCGGCAACCGTGGTGGTGGGGAGATCGGGTTCCCCTCGATTTCCGTACTGGGCGGCTTACTGGAGCATTGGCTTCGTTGCTTGCCTCGCCACCTCGCTGACGCGCGTCGGTCGTGCTTGGGCTCTGCCAGCGATCGGTGTCCAGGGCGCGATGGTCGGCGCGATGACCGCGCTCCTGGGCAACGGGTTCGAAGGGCTGCTCCTCGTTCCGATCGCGCTCGAGCTGAGGTTTCGGCTTCGTCCGTTTGCCGCTGCCCTCGGGGCGCTGGCGATCACAGTGCTGTTTGCGGCAGGCGTGGGTTTTCACATGAACGCTTGGTCCGCCTGGATGCTGGCGCTTCCCTATGCCGCGATCCAGGTGCTGGTGCTCGCGGCGAGCATCGCATTCGAACGGGAGAAAGCCCTTCGCACCGAGTTGGCGAGCGCGCACCAAGAGTTGCAAGCACTTGGCCCAGTCCTTGAGGAGGGTAGCCGGAACGCCGAACGGGTGCGGCTGTCGCGCGAGCTCCACGATGCCACCGGGCATCGGCTGACTGCGCTGGCGCTGCAGCTCGAGGTGGCCTTGCACGCGGCCGAGGGCACCGTCCGCGCGCGGATCGAAATCGCTCAACGGGTGGTGCGAGAGCTGATCGACGACATGCACCGAATCGTCGAAGCCACGGATCTCACCGACAGCGAGGGACTCGCTGCCGCCCTGCGCGAGCTGGCGCGCAACTTCCCTCGGCCGCTCGTTCACCTCTCACTGCCAGAGCGCCTTCGCGTCCTGGACGCAGAGCGCGCGCACGTGTTGCTGCGATGCAGCCAGGAGATCCTGACCAACAGCGCGCGGCATTCCGGGGCGCAAAACCTCTGGCTGGAAATCACCCAGGGTGATACCGCGCTGCATCTTCGCGCTCGAGACGATGGGACGGTGGCGGGCGGGCTTCGCGCGGGAGCGGGCCTTCGCGGAATGCAGGGGCGCTTCGAGGGGTTGGGCGGAACGCTTCGCTATGAGCCTGCCCCGCAGGGCGGTCTGGAAATTCTCGCCTCGCTGCCGAATCAGCCCGGATGATCCGCGTCTTCCTCGTCGAGAACGAGCACCTGGTCCGCGAAGGATTGCGGGCCCTGCTCGCGCTCGAGGCGGAGATCTCCGTCGTCGGCGAAGCGGCGGACGGCAGGGCGGCCATCGACCAGGTCCCGGCGGCGCGGGTTGACGTGCTCGTCCTGGATCTTCGGATGCCCGAAGTTTCCGGCCTGCAGGTCTTGGAAGAGCTGGGACAGCGTGGGAGTTTGCCTCCCACGCTGATTCTGACAACGTTTGATCAGACCTGGGAGCTGGCCCAGTGCGTTCGGCGAGGTGCTCGAGGATACCTCCGAAAGGACGTGACACTCGAGCAGCTGGTGCAGGCGATCCGCCGGCTCGCGTCGGGTGAGACATTCTTCCACCCAGCGTTGACGGAGCGACTGCTCAAGTCGGCGCCGCTCGGTTCAGACGCTCCAGAAAGCCCCGAGGCGCTGACTCCGCGCGAGCTCGAGGTGGTGAGGCTGATGGCCGGCGGGATGTCGAATCGCGAAATCGCCGAAATGCTCGGAGCGGCGGAAGGGACGATCAAGCATCACGTCTCGAATCTGCTGGGAAAACTCGGAGCGCGGGACCGGACCCAGGCGGTGCTTTTCGCGATTGAGCGCGGACTGTTCTCGCAGCACTGATCCGAAAGTGCCACGCGGTCGCTAAGCCTTCGGGCGATGTGCGCCGCGCGACGCTCGTGCACTCTCGAGCAGTCTGATCCCTCATTCCTTGGAGCAAAAATGACCCACCTACTGCTGCACTCGCTTGTCACCATCCAGCTGCTCTCGGCTACGCCTGAGGAGACCCGGTTTCTCGAAGCGATCACCAAGGACGACGTAACCGCCGTCCGCTCGCTTCTCAAGGAGGACCCCAGCCTCGCGCGACGAGCGAAATCCGCAAGGGGAAGCTCCGCGCTGATGGTCGCGGCCTACGTGATGACCGACTCAGAATACTTCTACCCTCCCGCCAAGAACGAAATCCTGCAGGAAGTGATCCGCGTAGCCCCACCCACCGACGTCTTCGAAGCGTGCTTGGTGGGGGACTTGCCCCGCGCCACAGCCTTTCTGGACAAGGAACCCAATGCAATCCGCGGAGACAAGCTGGGCTGGTCGCTGCTGCATGCCGCGGCCTACTCGGGGAACATCGACTTGGTGAAATTACTGATCAGCCGTGGGGCAGTGTTGGATGCGATCGCCACCACCAAATACAAGAACACGCCGCTTCAGACGGCGATGTTGACTGGGCAAGGCGCAGTGGCGCGCGTATTGGTCGAGGCGGGCGCGGACGTGAACCATAAGCAGTGGGAAGGCTTTACCGTCCTTCATGACGCCGCGAGGCAAGGGAACCTGGATCTGGTGCGCTTCTTGATAAAGCGCGGCGCGGACGTCAATGCGCGCACCATCCATCCGCGGAGAGACCCCGGTCCTTTCAGCTCAGAGCCACGGCCATCCCGAGATCGCCGCCGAGCTTGAGAAACTAGCGTTGAAGAGAGCGCAATGAAGACATTCCGTCTCGCCGTGATCGCGACCATCGCCATCGCCGGAGCCGCCCCGGCCGCGGACTGGCCGGCCGAGGATCTCTGGTACAAGTGTAAGGGTTGCCATGGAATGGATGGGAAGGCGAACACCAAGCTAGGGGTGAAGGAAAAGATCCCGGATCTCTCCAGCCCGAAGTGGCAGACCGAGAACAGCGACGAAACGATAACAAAGGTGATCGCCAACGGGTCCGAGAAGAACCCGAAAATGAAGGCCTACAAAGAAATCTTCAGCCCGACCGAGATCGCTTCGCTCATCCCGTACATCCGCAACCTAATAGATAAATAGCCGCGCTACGCGTCGGGGGGGTGGCGGTTGTACCAGTTCGTTGCCTGTTCATACGCATGGGCGAGACGCAGCACCATCGCATCGGCATGCG
>WNFG01011847.1_pt1 | contig 13095 bp, 8 predicted proteins | sample 5400431 | NCBI WGS metagenome assembly WNFG01 (sample SAMN13153346, study PRJNA577476) | soil metagenome | isolation source: 120 cm saprolite under Douglas fir tree site 2 hole 3 replicate 2 | place: USA:California | collected 2015-04-18
GCCAGCGTGTGGCGTATGCGAATCGGAACCGATGATCACCTGGCCGGGCAGCGCGTGCGATTCGAGGATCTTCGAGTGACAGATTGCCTCGGAGCCGTGGCGGCCCAGGCGCAGCTCGCCGTAGAGTTTGATGCCCTGCGCGGCCGCGAATTCGCGCTGCTTTTTCTCGAGCTGCATCGCGACGTCGAGCAGACCTTCCTTGACCCGCTCCGGCGTCATCGCCTCGGGCAGGAAAGTGAGGTGGTCGCGGAACATGAGGATCGAGCCCGGATCGTTGACCTTCGCGTTCTTGCCCACGAGCTGCTCGAAAAAGATCGCCGCCATGGGCGTGACGTATTCGTGACTGAAGCGGATGTCGGTCAGCACGAATCCTTCATCGCCCGGCTTGACGGCTGGGACGCCGATCTTCCCTTTCGCGGCATCCACCACCCAGCGGCGCGCGAGAATCTTTTCCCCTAACGTCATCGGACGACGCGCAGTCTTGGGCGGATGCAGCACGACATCACCTTTCAGCCGCGCCATGTTGTAATTGAAGAGGCCACCGTGCTCGATGATGCCGCGCGTGATCTCGCCCTCGCCGGCCGTGAACGTCGCAAGCGGAATGGTCTCGCCGCGGCGCACCCTGTCGAGAATCGAAAAGTCCGTGGTTGTCAGGACGCCGAGGTTCTGGCAATTCTCGCGGTAGATGCGCTCGATGCTTTCCGCGACCACCAGTTTGATGCCAGCGCACATCTCGGCGTACGGCGACTGCTCGCGGGATGAGCCCTTCCCGCGCCGCTTGCCGCTCACCGCCGCGACGAAACCGCCACGCTTTACGCTGCCGCGCGTAATCGGGAATTCATCGCGGCATTTGAGACCCAGGTACGGGAATTCTCCCAACGTTTCGTCGTAGTAGTAGCAGATGTAGGCGGGAGTGATCTCGTCAGTCGAAATGTCATCGCGAAGCTTGATCGCAGGCGTCCATTGGGGATCCTCGCCTGCCAGCTGAGCGCGCACGAACGCAGGATCTTCGGCCAGATAGAGGATCCGGCCTTCCAATCGGACGTTCGCTTCGCGCATGTGCGAAGTATCACCACTTGCCGAGGGGCCAGCAAGCGGATTTTGTTGAGGGCGTGATCATCGCCGCCTTCCTCCTTCAAGTAGCCTTCGCGGTCCCTGTTGATACCACCGCGATGGACGCGCATCTCCGCTTTCTTTCCAATGATCTCCTCGAAGGCCGCGCACCCGCCACGAGAGGCGGCCGCATCGCCGCGGAGTACATCGCCGCGGAGTTCGAGACACTAGGGCTCGAGCCCGCCGGGACAAGTGGGACCTACTTCCAACCGATCGCGCTCGTCGGGATGACGCCGCAGCCCACGTTCGCGTGGGGGAAGACGGGCAGGCCCGCAGAGAGTCTTGCTTATCGGGACGCGTTCGTCGCGTGGGGCGAGCGACCGGAGGCCGACATCTCCTCCGACGGTGACGTCGTGTTCGTCGGCTACGGCATTCGCGCCGCGGAATGGAAGTGGGACGACTACAAGGGCGCCGATCTCCACGGAAAAATCTTGCTGATGCTCGTGAACGATCCGGGTCTGGTCGATTCGACCGTATTCCTGGGAAAGATTCTCACGTACTACGGACGTTGGACGTACAAGCTCGAGGAGGCGGCCCGGCAGGGCGCCGCAGGCGCGATCCTGATTCATACGACGGAGAGTGCGACCTATCCGTGGGATGTCGTGCGCGGCTCGTGGTCCGTCGAGCAGTTCAAACTCGACCAACCGCAGTCCCCGAGCCTCGCGTTCGCGGCGTGGGTGACGGAAGCCAGCGCGCGGGCCGCTCTCTCGCAGGCGGGGTTGAACCTCGATTCACTGAGTCGCGCCGCCGCTCGTCGTGACTTTCGCCCGGTCAGCACCGGGTTGCACGCCTCTGCGCGGATTCATAGCGCGCTGCGTCGCGTGACATCGGAGAATGTGGTGGCGCGCTGGCCGGGCACCGATGCCCGCCTGGGTCAGGAGGCGGTTCTCATTACGGCGCATTGGGACCACAAAGGCATTGGTCCCGCCGTGCGCGGCGACTCGATCTACAATGGAGCTGAGGATAATGCCTCGGGGGTGGCTGCGATCCTGGGTGTGGCCGAGGCGCTCACCCATCTGCCCCGGCCCGCCCGCTCGATTGTATTCATCGCAACGACGGCCGAAGAAAGCGGCCTGCTAGGAAGCGAGGGCTACGTGCAGCGGCCGCTGATTCCGCTCGCCCGAACGGCGGCTGTCCTGAATCTGGACGTCACCAATGTCCGGGGCGCGACGCGGGACATTGGCGCCCTGGGTATGGACCGCTCGACGCTCGGCCCATTGTTCGATGCCGCGGCGCACGCGGAGTCGTTAACCGTGCAATCGCAACCGGATGTTCGCGGGTCGTTCTTCCGCTCCGATCATTTTCCATTCGCGCGTGCCGGCGTCCCCGCACTTTCCATCAAGCCGGGCATCGATTTCGTTGGCCGTCCCAAGGGCTGGGGCGAAGAGCAGGAAAACATCTACAACCAGCAGCGCTACCATCAGCCGAGCGACGAGTACCGATCGTCGTTTCGCTACGATGGCATGGCGCAGGAGGTGCAGGTCACCGTCCGCACCGCGCTCGCGGTCGCCAACAATCCGCACCTGCCGCGGTGGCTACCATCGTCGGAATTCCAGCGTCCGCAACCGTAACGTGCAGGGCTTTGCATACAAACCGGAGCATCGGAACATATTGCAGGACAATGGGTTAATGCTTGGCGATTGCCTATTACGCGGGGGCGGGGTAGTTTGCCCCCGCTTTTTGACCCGGTTGCACCAGCTGTCCCGACCTCCTCGAATTGGAGCGGCGGTTGGAGATTCCCTCCACGCATACAGTGCCTCTGTCGTGGTTGTTTGAGGCAGCCAGTCCCCCCATCCAATATCGGACGCTCACGGAGGTCATTCCCGAATCGGGACGTGACCCCGAACAGGTGACGGCGTTGCGCGAGCAGGTCCTCCATGACAAGGAGGCGCTCGCGATCATCCGCAAGCAGAAGGATACGGGGCTCTGGGGCGGAAACCTTCTAGCTCCAGAACCCTCCAAGGCATTCGGATGGAAGGAACGCGGCACCGTCTATCAGTACAGACGCCTGCTCGAGTTGGGCTGGCCGCCCGATGCGCGACCGTTCCGGTTTGCTGATCGCTTTCTGTTTCGACTGCTCTCTCGGGACGACGATCCAGCCTTACTCGTAGAGTTTCAACGCGTCGCCAAGGGGGACCTTGGGCTCGCCCTCTGGGCGCGAAGCATGGGTGCGCAGGGAGCCGCAGCCGCGCTCGCGCGCGGTGCCCATCAAGATGATCCCCGACTCAGGGGCGCCGCCCACCGCATCGCGAGTGACATCTCGACCTACCTGCGGAGCGAGACTGCGCAGAAGCCGTTCCGGAAAGCTCAAGGGAAGACCGTCCTCGACCCGCTGGCCTACACGCCGACCGTTTTCTCGATCGAAATGCTCGCGTTCATGCCAGCCGTGCAGCGCGAGCGCGCCGGGTTTCTGGAGCGACTGGCGGCGTATTTCTCGGCTCCGACGCCGCGCCGCGTGTTCTTCATCCAGGCCGGCAAGAAGCTGTTCCGGCCGCTATTCGAGATTCTTGGAGACCCGCTCCACGCTGATGCCCAGGGCCGCCTGGACGACGTCCCCTTCGCTCTCTACTGGCTGGAGCTGCTAGCACGACTCGGTATCGTCCGGCAGGTCCCCAGCGCGGTTCGTGTCCTAGCAAGACTGTATAGCGAGTGCTCCGACCAGGGCATCTGGAGCCCGAAGAGCCTTCGGGCCATGCCCAAGTCCGAGAACCCAGTCGTAGCGCATTATTTCCCGCTGGAAGGGCCGGGCAAGAGTCCCGCGCAACGGCAAACAGACGTCACATTCCGGCTGGCGCTGATCGCGCGGCTGTTGGGAATTCCGCTGAATATTGTTTGACTTGGAACTCAGTAGTAGTATTTGCTACTACTTCCGATGCTAGACCTCACTCCTTTCGGATTCACTCCGACCGAATCGCTCGTTTACTCGGTCCTGCTGCGGCTCGGTCCATCCACCGGCTATGCGGTGGCCCGTGCCGGCCGTCTTGCCCGCGCTAACGCGTACAGTGCCCTCGAGGGGTTGGTCACGCGTGGCGCGGCATCCCGGACGCCATCGCCGGCTCGACCGGTGCGGTACCGCCCTACGGATCCCCAGGCGCTGCTTGCGCAACTCGCCACGCTGCAAGGCGAGGCGCTGGATCGCCTGGGGCGGGAATTGCGAGGTCTGTCGCGTCCCGGCGATCCAGTCACCAGGGAGATCGCCGGTCACCGCGCGGTTGGGAATCTCATTCTTCAGCTCGTCGCGCGCGCCGAGCGCAGTGTACAAGGTGTGATGGCTGCGGAATTGTGGCGGCCGACCCTCCCTGCGTGGCGGCGTGCAGGCGAGCGCGCCCAGATCGACGTCGCGTTGGCTGGCGAACTCCCCGCGGATGCCCCTCCATGGCTCAAGCAGGCACGCGCGGACGCGCCGAAGGTCACGATGCTCCTCATGGACGAATCGCAGCTGGTTCTGACCTCGGGCGAGGGTGATGCGATCGCCGGGTTGTGGAGCTCCCATCCACTGATCGTGATGATCGGACATCGCGCGTTGCAGACCATGTCATGAGGGCGCGCGCCACATTGGTCCTGTTCGTGGTGGCTACCGCGTGCCGGGCCGCCCCCATTCCAGCGGCGCAACGCTACCCCGCGGGGACGCCGTTCCGCGCGCAATATCGAACCATCGATGGCACCCGCCTGCGCATCATCGATTCCGGAAATGGCACGCCCGTCGTTCTCATCCACGGCATCGGCGCATCGTTGTACGCGTGGCGCTACGCGTTGCCTCCCCTCGTCGCCGCGGGATATCGCGTCGTCGCGTTCGACAACCGCGGCTTCGGATTCTCCGATAAGCCGGCGCATGGCTATAGCATCGGCGATTACACTCGACTCGTCGTGGCGCTGCTCGACTCGCTGGGAATCTCGAGCGCGGTTCTCGTCGGTCATTCGATGGGTGGTGTGATCGCCGCTGAGATGGCGCTCCGTCATCCTGATCGCCTACGGGGCTTGGTGTTGATCGACGCCGCGGGCTATGGGATGAGCTGGCCCGGCGTTCTCAAGATCGCCCGCTGGCCGTTCGTCGGCGCGATCGCAACGTCGCTCCGCGGTCGCTGGATTACGGGACGCATTCTACGGTCTACATACGCCGACCCGACCAAAGTCACCGAAGCCGACGTCGATCAATACTATGCGCCGGTTCCCGATCCGGACTTTGGAATCGCCTTGCGGGGGGTGCTGCGCGAGTTCAGGTTCGACGGTCTCGCCGGCGGGCGCCTGGCAAACCTGCAGACCCCGACTTTGATTGTGTGGGGCGCCGGCGACCGGTGGATTCCGGTGAGCAACGGTAGCCGGTTTGCGCGCGAGCTACCGCGCAACGCGTTCGACGTTATTCCCCACACGGGACACGCCGTCGCTGAAGAGTCGCACGACGCAGTCAACGGCCTCCTGCTGGATTTTCTGAAGGAAGGATTGGCCCGCATTCCGGAGAACGTCGCATGGTTCACATCGTCTTCGCACTCATCGCACTTCAGCAACCGGTAGATTCCGCGTACACGGCCAAAATCCGTGAGCTGACGACCGAGCCGCGCTTCAACACCGAGCTCACCGACCATCTGCCGGCGGACGCCAGGGTCCCAACGCCGTTGAAGGCGCTCGGCTACGTCCCGGGGACGGTGGGCAAGCTCGCCTACGTCGCCGACATCACGCGCTATTTCCGCGCCCTCGCCGCCGCCTCGCCGCGCGTCAAGCTGTTCGACGTCGGCACGAGCGATGAAGGGGGCCGGGAAGCCGATCTACTACGCCACCGGCTCGATCCACTCCACCGAGACGGGTTCGCCTGAAATGCTCATGGAATTGGCGTATCGGCTCGCGGTCGAGGAGACGCCGTTTGTCAGACAGATTCGCGACAGCGTTATAACACTCATAACGCCAGTGACGGAGCTCGATGGCCGCGACCGTGAGGTCGACGTGTACCGGTATCGGAAGGCGCACAAGAACATTGGCCCCGGTCTGATCTATTGGGGCAAGTACACCGCGCACGACAATAACCGCGACGGCATCGTGATGTCACAGCTGCTGACCCGGACCATGATGCAGACCTTCTTTGCCTGGCATCCGACCGTGCTGCACGACCTCCACGAGTCTGTGCCCTTCCTCTACACGTCCACCGGGACCGGCCCCTACAATCGCGAGCTCGACCCCATCGTCATCGCCGAGTGGCACGAGTTGGCCTTTCAAGAGATCACGGAGCTCACGAAGCGCGGACTGCCGGGCGTGTGGACGCACGATTTCTACGACGGCTGGACGCCGAACTACATGTTCTGGGTGGCCAACGGCCACAATTCGATCGGCCGGTTCTATGAGACGTACACCTCACGCGGCGCCGACTGCCACACCGTGAAGCTTCCCGATCGGCAGACCTCTGTCGAATGGTTTCGTCCCAACCCGCCGATCAACGGCGTGCGCTGGTGCATTCGCAACAACATCAACTATCAGGAATCGGGGCTGCTCATCGCGCTGAATTACATGGCGCGCAATGGTCATCGCTATCTCGATCAGTTCTACCGGAAGGGCGTGCGCGCGGTCGAGCGCGGGCGCGCGAAGGACGGCCCGAACGCATTTTGGATTCCAGCAAACCAGGCGCGACCCGTTGAAGCCGCAAGTCTCGTCAACCTGCTTCGCTTTCACGGTGTCGAGGTGCAGCGCGCTGACCGTCCATTCAAGGCGGGGGCGGCCGACGTCGCCGCGGGCGACTACGTGATCCGACTCGATCAACCCTATGGGCCGTTGGCGAAGAGCTATTTCAGCAAACAGGACTACGGCCCCGACGATCCCCGGCCGTACGACGACACGGGTTGGACTCTTCAGTACGTGCGGAACGTCGCGTTACGCGCCATTACCGACACCACGGTGTTGCACGCATCGCTCACGCCGGTCACGAGAGATGTCCGAGTCAAGGGACAGGTTACGGGCGGGCATGCCGCCGGCGCATACCTCATCGCACCAACGACCGAGAGCGGGCTGATTCAGTTCCGGTTTGCGCTGCGTGACGTACGCATGTGGGCGAGCGAGGACACGTTCAACGTCGAACGCCGTTCATTTGGGCGCGGCACGACGATCGTGCCTGCGACGGCGGCTGCGGATCTCGAACGCCGAATCACACAGGCGGCCGAATCGCTCGGCCTCACCGTTGTCGGTGTGCGCGGGTTGCCCCAAGTCGCGCGTCACGAGCTCGATTTGCCCAAGATCGCACTCGTACATTCGTGGCTCAACACGCAAAATGAAGGTTGGGTGCGTTACGCATTCGACGCGCTGGCAATCCCCTACATCTATCTCAACGTGCAGCAGTTGAAGAACCGGGATCTGCTGAAGAGCATCAACGTGTTGGTGTTGCCCTACGTCACGAGCAGCGCGCAGCAAATCGTCAACGGCTTACCGATGGCCGGCCCGCCAATTCCGTGGCGACGCACCGCCGAAACGCCGAATCTCGGCGGGATCGATTCTACGGACGACGTGCGGCCGGGAATCGGACTGGACGGCATGACGGCGTTGAGGGAATGGATCGACGGCGGCGGCATCGTCATAACTGAAGGCGCGACGTCATCGGTGTTCACGGACTACGGTGTGACGAACGGGCGTCGACATTGCGCCGGCCCGTCAGCTGCGCGCGAACGGAGGGATCTACCGCGCCGTGATCAAGGATCCTCGCAGTCCGATCGCCTACGGGTACGCGGATACGGTCGCTGTCTACTTCAACCAGTCGCCGTTGCTCCAGGTGGATACGAGCACGGAGGTCCCGGAGGACCAGGATGCAGCGCTGACCGCAGAACAGGCGCGGGCGAGACCGCGCGTCGTGTTGAGCTTCCATCAGAAGAAGGATTCGCTGCGGCTCTCGGGGCTGCTCGTGGGCGGCGAGGAGCTGGCTGGCCGCCCGGCGGTGCTCGATGCGCCCGTGGGGCAGGGGCACGTCGTGTTGTTTGCAATCCGTCCGTTCTGGCGTTGGGAGACGCAAGGCAGCTTCGCCTTTGTGTTCAACACGATTCTGAATTGGAATGACTTAGGAGTCGCCTGGCCGGCCGCGCCGAAGCCAACGGGTCGCCTAGTGGCGGCGCCACAAGAAGGACCGTAGATTTCATCAACCAAATGGTTGACGAAATCGCTAGTGACTCCTAAACTAAGCAATGACAGGGCATTACGCATTGTAGTCGCCGCGCGCGAGGAGTTTGCGCGGCGCGGCTTTGCGGGTGCTCGGGTCGAGCAGATCGCTCGACGCGCTGGAGTCAACAAGCAACTGTTGTTCTACTACTACCATTCAAAGCGCGGCCTTTTCCAAGTGGTGCTCGCCGAAGCGGCTGGCGAGCTCGAAGCCGCGCTATCGAACGTCGCGCTTCCCAGCGGCGTACCCCTCGACCGGCTGCGGCTAACGCTCCAGGCTCAATTCGAATTCCTGGCTCTCCACCCGCAACTCGTGGCCTTGCTTGCCCAAGCCACACATCTCGGTGGTTCCGCTCGTGGGATGGATCTCGCGCCATTCGCGCCGGCGATCAAACGCCTGGTGGTGTTGCTTGCTGAGGGGCAGGGGCTCGGCCAAGTGCGGGACGACGTCGACCCGCACCTCGCCGCAGCCCAAGCCCTGATCCTGATGGTCGGCTATCTCAGCATGGAAGCCGTCGTCGCGGCCAGCGCTCGTCCGCTCGGCGGCGATGAGCCGGCGCTGCGCGAGCGTTGGCGCGAAGCGGCCGTCGACTTAGTTGTGGCCGGAGTGAGCGCGCGCTAGCGCTCCCCCCACTCCCCCCACTCCCCCCACTGGGGCTTCGGTTTCGAAGATCAGGTGTCCCGATTCGAAGCGCGCGCCTCGCAAGGCCAGACTCAGCACCTCGCCGAGGTCCTCGACGAGATGCACCTCGAGCGTTTTGCGCACCTCATCCGGAAGATCCTCGAGATCCCGCTCGTTCTCCTTAGGCAAAATCACCGATGAGAGTCCCGCGCGCACGGCTCCGAGGACCTTCTCCTTCACGCCGCCGATCGGCAGCACCCTGCCTCGCAGGGTGACTTCGCCCGTCATGGCGATGTCGTGCCGCGCCGGCCGCCGTGACAAGGCGGACACGAGTGCGGTCGCCATCGTCACACCAGCGGATGGCCCGTCCTTTGGAATAGCCCCGGCCGGCACGTGAACGTGAATATCGGTATCCACGAACGCACCCTCTGGAATACCGAGCAAGTCTGCGTGCGATTTGGCGTACGTCAGCGCGGCTCGCGCTGATTCCTTCATGACGTCGCCGAGCTGACCGGTGAGGACAAGCTCACCTTTGCCACGCATCACGCTCGCTTCGACGAACATGATGTCGCCCCCGGCCGGCGTGTAATACATCCCGGTCGCGACGCCCACCTCATCCTCACCGGCCATCCGCTCCGGATGCACTTTGGGACGCCCGATCAAATCTGGGACGTCCTCCGGGCGCACGGTCACACGCTCCGCGGCGCCGTCGGCGATCTTGCGAGCGATCTTGCGGCCCAGCTTGCCGATCTCGCGCTCCAGCTGGCGCACGCCCGCTTCGCGTGTGTAGCTGGTGATCATCTCGCTGAGCGCGCCGTCCGTCAGCGTCAGCTGATCAGGAAGCAAGCCGTTTTCGCGGAGCTGCCGCGGAACGAGATAGCGCTTGGCAATTTCGAGCTTTTCTCGTTCCGTGTATCCCGCGAAGTTGACGGTCTCCAGACGATCGAGCAGCGGCGCCGGAATGCTCTGCAGGAAGTTCGCGGTCGCGATGAACAAGACCTCCGAGAGATCGAACGGCACGCCGAGGTAGTGATCCGTGAACGTGTCGTTCTGAGCCGGGTCGAGTACTTCGAGAAGGGCCGCCGCCGGATCACCCTGGAACGAGATGCCGAGCTTATCCACCTCGTCGAGCAGGAAGATCGGGTTCTTGGCGCCCGCCTGTTTCATGCCCTGAATGATCCGACCCGGCATGGCACCGACGTAGGTGCGCCGGTGGCCGCGGATATCGGCTTCGTCGCGCGCGCCGCCGAGTGAAATCCGGACGTACGGCCGGCCCATCGCCCGCGCGATGGATTTTGCGATCGACGTCTTGCCGACTCCGGGCGGTCCGACAAACAGCAACGTCGGCGCGCGCGCCGCGCGATCGTCTTCATTCCCCGGCGCTTCCGTCTTCGGCTGGCGCTGGCGCAGCTGACGGACCGCCAGAAACTCGAGCACCTGGTCCTTGACGTCCTGCAGGCCGTAGTGATCCTCTTCGAGAATCTCCGCCGCCCGTTTCAAATCGAGCGACTCATCGGCGCGCTTGTTCCAGGGTAGCTCGGCGACGGTCTCGAGGTAGGTCCGAATGACCTGCGCTTCCATGGATTCGCGACCGGCGCGCTCCAGGCGCGTGAGCTCCCGGTCAACTTCCTTGCGGGCTGCCTCTGGAAGATCCAGTGCCTCGAGGCGCTTGCGGAGATCATCCGCTTCGGCCGCCTCCTCTTCCTCGCCGAGCTCTTTGCGGATCGCCTTCATCTGCTCGCGAAGCAGCATCTCCCGCTGGCGCTCGCCCAGCTCTTCCTGCACCTGAGACTTGATGTCCTCCTGGGCGTCCAGCACGGCGATCTGCCGCTGCACGTGCACGAGCACTCGACGCAGGCGGTCTTCTACGGCCAGCGTCTCGAGCAGCTGCTGGCGCTCCGTCGACTGGATATCGAGATGACCGGCGACGAGGTCAGCGAGCGCACCAGGATCGCTCACGCCCTGAAGGACCTGCTGCACGACCTCCGTCGGCAGGCCGGACTTCTGGCCCAGTTCCCCCGCACGCTCGCGGACTTCGCGATGCAGGGCGACGAACGCGGCGTCCTTCTCGTTGAGGGGAGGAAGGTCTGACGTTTCCCGAACAGTCGCCTCGAGATAGCCGTTCGTCTCCGTGTAGTGAACGGCAGTCCCACGAGCCTCGCCGTGCACGACAAGCTGCACGCCGCCGAGGTTCCGCTGCACCTGGCTGATGCGCGCGATGGTCCCGGTCGTATACAGCACGCCGGGCGAGACTTGATCGACATTTTCCTTCTGAGCGACCGCGAAGACCTTGCGATCGGGTTGCTTGAGGGCTGCTTCTATAGCGCGCAGCGTCGCGGGACGGCCCGCACCAATGGGCGTGGCTACGCCGGGAAACAACACGGCATCACGCAGCGGCAGTACGGGGAGAGTCATCCGGTCAGCCATGGATTCTCCATTCTAGGGATTAACGACGATATTCCGGGGCGCAGAATGCACCGAGCATGCCACGAGAAAACGCCGCTGCAGGCAGACGCGTTCCGAAATACGCCGCCAAAGCGGCGCGGGCACTGTATCAGGCTGCCAACTCGACGCGGCAAGCGCGCTAAAAGCAAATTATTGAATTGGTTGCAACGTCGCCCAGTTGCGGCTAAATCTTATCCGCGGATGGATCGCGAATCGGCATGAACGATCCGCTGGCGCAGCGGCTGAGTCAGGCCCTCGGTTCCTCTTTCACCCTTGAAGGAGAGATCGGGCGCGGCGGCATGGGCGTCGTGTATCGCGCCCGGGACGAGCGGCTGAAACGTGGCGTGGCGGTGAAGGTCCTGCCGCCGGAGCTCGCCTTTCGCGAGGAAATCCGTATCCGATTCCTTCGCGAAGCCGAGACCGCTGCCCGGCTTTCCCATCCCCACATCGTTCCAATCCACTCCGTCGGCGAAGGTCCCGACGGGCTCGTCTACTTCGTCATGGCTTATGTGGACGGTGAGTCGCTCGCGGCGCGTCTCAAACGCCGCGAGCGACTGCCGCCTGAGGAAGCCCGCCGCATCATGATGGAAACGGCGGACGCGCTCGGCGCCGGACATGCCTTAGGCATCATCCACCGCGACGTCAAACCCGACAACATCCTGCTCGAGGGCAGCCGCGGCCGCACGGTCCTGACGGACTTCGGCATCGCGAAGGCGCTGACATCGACGACGGGTCCGGGCACGTTGACGGCCACCGGCGTCGCGATCGGCACACCCCATTACATGAGTCCTGAGCAAGCCGCCGGCGATCGCGACATCGACGGTCGCTCGGACATATACAGTCTCGGCGTGGTCGGCTATCAGATGCTCGCCGGCGAGCTGCCCTTCTTGGCACCGACGGCGGCGGGATTGCTGCTCAAGCAAATCACCGAGCCGGCGCCGAATCTCCAAGACAAGTCACCCACCTGTCCCGATGATCTCGCGGCGTGTGTCATGCGATCGCTCGAGAAGGAGCCCGAGGCGCGTTGGCCGACCGCGGATGCCCTGCGGCGCGCGCTCGAATCGCGAACCGCGCCGGCCTATCGGCCGCGGCGGACGAGCGTTGCGGGCGCAGGAGCCGGAGGAGCGGCCCTGGGGGGCGGGGGGGGGGCGGGTCTGTCGCGGGTCCGCGACGAATCCCGGTTTGGCGGACCTCCCGCGAGGGCATCCGGCGGCGGCCGCCCACAGCGGGGGCGCGCGACTCGCACGACGCCGAAGGTCAAGGACGCTCAGAGCCTGCTCACCGCGAGTGGCGAACCGAAGATGGTCGCGAAGTTTCGCGACGGATTCGTCTCGTGGGCGTCCGTCTGCGGCGGACTGACGTTGATCGACCTGATCCAGGGTGGCGGACTCGGCTGGTCACTGTTCGTGACGGTGCCCTGGGCGGCGTTCGGGTTGCTGCCGCAGTACATGAAGCTGTGGCAGTCAGGGTATTCATGGCGCGATGTGATCAACCGGCCGGCGGCGGCCGATGCGCATGAAGCGCTCCTCGGCACCGGGGTGCGCCGCAACCTGCCGCCGCCGAAGGCCGACGAATTCGGCAGGCACGTCGGCACGGTGCAGCTCGCGCGCAACGATCGCGAAGCGATTCTCAAGATCATGGAACGCGTGCCGACCTCGGAACGCAAGCTCTTGCCCGACGTGGTTGCGACGGTCGACGGGCTCCTCAAGCGCGCCGAAGACCTCGCGCGCATGCTGCACGGCATGAGTGCCGACGTCGACGACGGCGCACTCGCCCGCATCGAGATCCGG
>WNFG01006571.1_pt1 | contig 13085 bp, 11 predicted proteins | sample 5400431 | NCBI WGS metagenome assembly WNFG01 (sample SAMN13153346, study PRJNA577476) | soil metagenome | isolation source: 120 cm saprolite under Douglas fir tree site 2 hole 3 replicate 2 | place: USA:California | collected 2015-04-18
ACGCCGGCCGCGGAGGCGCACAGCGCGGCCGTTCACGCCGACGGCTGGCATCTGGCGGGATGTCCCGTCAACGGGCCGCGCATCGACGCGCGCGGCGCGCATGCCGCCGTGGCCTGGTACACCGCGGCGGATGACAAACCGGCGGTGAATGTCGCCTTCTCCCACGATGGCGGCGCGACGTTCGCCGCGCCGCTGCGGGTCGACACCGGTCATCCGGCAGGCCGCGTCGATCTCGCTCTGCTCGACGACGGCTCCGCGGTCGTCACGTGGATCGAGACCGCGGGACCGGCCGCACACGTGGAGGTGCGGCGCGTCACGGAAGCCGGCGCACTCGATGCACCACAACGACTCGGCAGCGGCGCCTCGCCGGCGTCGATCGGATTCCCCCGGATTGCACTTTCGAAAGAGAGCATCCTCGCCGCCTGGAACAGCGAAGACGGCGTCCATCTTGTCATGATCAAAACTCAAAAACGGTGACTACGACTATGAAATCGACCCTGGCAACCCTCTGCACGCTTCTCCTTGTCGTCGCGTGCGCGAAGCAAGAGACCAAGACCTCCAAACCAACGCAGCCGCGGAAGGTGGATGCATTCAAATCGGCTCCGTCCTCAAAAACAGCGAAGGAAGAGCCGGCGGACCTCTCCTCGGCACGAACCGACGTCGGCGATCCGATGCCGCCGTATTCGGCGAAGTATCTCGATGGCAAGGCGATGACCCTGGCCGGCGAAAAGGGGAACGTCGTCTTCCTCAACGTCTGGGCGACGTGGTGCGGGCCGTGCCGCTTCGAGACCCCGGAACTGCAGGCGCTGCAGACGCAGTACGCGGCGAAGGGTCTGAAAGTGATCGGCGTCAGCGTCGATGAAGGCGACACCGAGGCCGTGAAGACGTTTGTGGCCGAGCAGAAGATCACCTATCCGATCGCCGTCGACCCCGAGGGACGCATCGCCAATCTCGTGCAGACCACCGTCCTGCCGACGTCGCTTCTCATCGACCGGACCGGAAAGATCGTCTGGCGCCAGATCGGCGCCATCATGCCGAACGATGCCAAGCTGAAGGCGGCGGTGGAGAAGGCGGTCGCGGAACGGTAAAGCGCTTCGCGCGTTGTTGGTTGTCGGTTGTCAGTGATTGACGAGGGTAGCGCGCGCGCCTCTTGGAGCTCGCAAGTCAGCAGGTTCAGAGCAGAAGGTCCAGGGGAGAGCAGGCGAGACGCCCGCTCTCCTAACCGCAGGACGCCGCAACCATTGACAACCGATAACCGACAACGCGCTTCAGCGCCTGTTAAACCTTCCGCCGGTCTCCCGTGGCGCGGTCGACGGAGCGGCGCTCGCGTTGGCGTTCGATGAATTCGCGGACGTTGCGGGCGATGTGGCCGAGCAGAAGACGCAAGGGGACGTAGGCCAGGCCGATGGCGAGGACAACAGCCAGCGCAACGACGATGGGGATGACGATCGCAGACATGCTTCCAATTGAGCAAAGTCCGCGCCGCGCCCTGAATTTTTGCGAAGGCCGTCGAGGTTGGCAGGAGCACCGATGGCCGACGTCCTCGATCCGCTGCCCATCCCGGCGGTGATGCAGTCTCCTCTGCGCGCGCTGCTGCGTGGCCAGCCGGCGCCGTGGCCGGCGGACGCGGGGAGCGAGGACGCCACGCGATTCGTCGAGTCGATTCAACAACATGGCGCCGGTCCGCTTGTTTATGCGCGCCTTTCCGGCCGCTCGTGGCCGATTCATGCGGCGCTTCGTGACGCCGCCATTCACGCCGCGGCGATGGAGTCGCTGCGGCTCGCGGATCTCCGTTAGCTGCGGCCGCGCGGCGACACCGATCTGCTGATCGCGGAGTCGGATGTCGATGCCGTGTGCGGGCTCATGCACGGCCTCGGATACGAGTCGCGGCTCACCAGCGGCGATACGCTGGCCGTCCGGCAGCGATCGTTCGTCCGGGCCGGCCATGTGTACGACGTCCACTGGGATGTGTCCAACTCTGCGGTGGTTCGCGAGGCGCTGCCATTCGACGAGCTCATCGGCCGCGCCATCGCAGTGCCCCGCATCGCCCCCGGCGCGCTGGCGCCGTCGCACGTCGACGCGCTTCTCCTGGCCTGCATTCACCGCGTCGCCCATCATCACGACAATGAGCGCCTGATCTGGCTGTACGACATCCACCTGCTGCGCGAGTCGATGACCGCTGACGAGCACGGGCGCTTCTGGCGCCTCGCCGCGGAGCGCCGCGTGGTGACGATTTGCGAGCACTCGATCGATCTCGCAGATGGATGGTTCGCAACGTCGTCTCACGATCGCGCCGCCGACTGGCTGACCGATGACGAGCGGACGCGCGCGGAGCCCTCGGCGGCGTTCCTCGATCGCAACCGCCGTCACGCCTCCGTCCTCCGCGGCGATCTCGAGGCCCTGGGCTGGCGCTCTCGCATGCGTCGATTACGCGAGCTGGCTCTCCCGCCTGCGGCGTTCATGCGCCAGAGTTTTCCAGGCGTACCCGCGGTGGCGTTGCCGGCGCTCTACATCTGGCGCGGCGCGCGGGGGGTGGTGCGGCTGCTGAGGAGAGTGAGGGACTAGTGCTTGGGGTTGCGCGGTTTCGAGGTTGCGCGTAGCCAGGTTGCCAGCTTGACGAGTTGACAGCCCAGGTCGCGTTTTTCGTTGTCTGGTGGCCCGGGCCGGTTGACCGATTGCACTGACCACAATAGTGGACACTCGGATCACCTGGGTGATCGAGCGGCTCAGTTGGGTGATCGAGCAGCTCAGTTGGGTGATCGAGCGGCTCAGTTGGGTGATCGAGCAGCTCAGTTGGGTGATCGAGCAGCTCAGTTGGGTGATCGAGCGGATCAGTCGACTGATGGAACGGATCAGTCAGGCTTGAGCGCCAGACACTCACTTCAGTAGCGGATATCGATGAACACCGCGAGACCCCGCAACCGCGAGACCCCGCGACCGCTCACTGAAACCACGACCCACCATTGATATCGATCGTCACGCCATTGAGGTAATCCGCCATCGGCGAGGCCAGGAAGAGGATGACGCCGGCCACATCGCCGACGCTTCCGACGCGCCGAAGGGGGATCTGGCTGAGGATCTCCTCGCGATGCGCTTCCAACTCCGGCCTGGCCATCTCCGTCTCGATGAAGCCGGGAGCGACGCAACTGGCCACGATGTTGTCCTTGGCGCAGGCGCGGGCGATCGAGCGGGTGAGGTTGACCAGGGCTGCCTTCGACGCCCCATAGTCGGCGAACTCGGTCTCGCCGCGCCAGGCCGCGCGCGAGGCGACGTTGATGATCTTTCCGCCGCCGCTCTGGCGCATGGCGCGCATGGCCAGCCAGGCCGCGTTCGCGGCGGCGAAGACGTTCAGGTCGAACGTCCGGTTGTTGACGAGGACGTCGATCGACCCCAAACGCGTCACCACCGCTTCGATCAGCCGTTTCACCGCCGCCGGATCGGCCACGTCGGCACGTATGGCGATCGCGCGCTCGCCGATTTCACTTACGACCGCATTCGCCGCCGCTTCGCTGCCGTGGTAATTGACCACCACCCGCGCGCCGGCCGCCGCCATCCGCCGCGCGGTTTCCGCGCCGATGCCGCGCGAGGCGCCGGTGATGACCACGGTCTTGCCATCAAGATCGAGCGTGGCGTTTGTTTTCACGTCCATCAGGTATCCTCGGCGGCGGAGTTTATGCGATGACTCATGAAGTGACTTTCTACACCCGCCACGATTGCCCGCTCTGCGATGCCGCGGAAGCGGCCGTGCGCGCGGCGGTGGTTCTGCACCAGTTGCCGCTCTCGATCACGCTGGTCGATATCGATGAGGATCCCGCACTCCGGACGAAGTTCACGGACGACGTGCCGGTCATCTATGTCGATGGGAAGGAAGCATTCCGGCATCGCGTCACCGCCGACGAGCTCGCGGCCTGGATCCGCAAGCGTGAGCCGCAGCGGGCGCTGGCGGACGAGAAATGCATCCCCTGCAGCGGAGGCATCCCGGCGATGAAAGGGGAGGAGCTGGCCGCGCTGGTGCGGACGCTCGGCGGCGACTGGCGTGTCATCGATCAGCATCACCTCGAGAAGGAGTTCACCTTCCCCGACTTCGCCCAGGCCCTCGCCTTCACCAACCGCATCGGCGCCATCGCCGAGGAAGAAGGACATCATCCTGATATTTACCTGGCCTGGGGAAAAGTGGGGGTGAAGATCTGGACGCACAAAGTCGACGGGCTGACGAGGGCGGATTTTGTGCTTGCGGCGAAGATGGATAGATAGCGGTTGCGCGGTCTCGCGGTTGCGGGGTCTCGCGGTGGGGGTCACTGGGTTGCATGGTTGCTGGGTTGCTGAGCAGAACGTGTTTCGGCCAGCGAACCCGGAAACAGCAACCAAGCAACTCAGCAACCTTGCAACTCTGCAACCGGCGAGACCGCGTAACCGCGAGACCCCGTAACCCCGCCTATTCACTACTCGTCTTCCATTCCTCTTTCTCCACTTTCCACGCGCCGCCTTCTTTGACCATGGTGATGGTGCCGTGGGAGACCTGGTCGTCGTCCTTACCGGTTGCCAGGAGGGTGGCGTTGTTGCCGTTGATGGCGCCGCCGGTGACTTTGATGCCCTTCGACTGCATGGCCTGAAGAAGGGGGAAGAGCTTCTTGAAGTCGGGATCGGATGACGCTTCTTTCGCGCGGGCCGCGGCGACGCTGCCGAGGAAGGCCTTCATGTCGCCGCCGGCGAGGAGCTTGAGGTAGGCCATGTACGCCTTGCCGGGCTCGCCGCCGCCGGCGGGAAGGGGAGTGCCTTTGAGAGCTGGCGGCGGCGGAGCTCCGGCCGGCTTGCCGATGGGAAGATCGAAGGTGGCGTTGTACTGATACTTCTCGTCGAAGAAGTCATCCGGCTTGGCCATGGTGATCGAGCCGGCGATGCGCTCGCCGGTCATCGCCGTCAGGTTGGCTTTCTGCATCCCGACGCCGGAGAACTGCTTCATCTTCTTGAAGGCCGGGCTGAAGACGGTGGCGCTGATGACCGCCTTGTCCGCGTCGATCGTGGCCGTGAAGCCGCTCAGTTGTTGCTTGTCCTGCGCCCTCATGAATTCGAACTCGTCGGAAGCAGCGGCAGGGGAGAGCTCCTGATCGGTGACGATCACCTCGATCACGCTCTTCTTTTTGTCGAACGGATCTTTTTTCGTCTGCGCGTAAGCATGTTTGAGTGCGACCGTCTTGCCGTTCGCGGTGAGCGAGCCGTCGACCTTGCCGCCGGCAGCGAGCGCAGGTAATGAAAAGGAGATGAGAACGAGAGCCAGGGACGAGCGGAATCGATGCATGCTCAAAAACCTCCGGATGCGGTTGTGAGTGAGAGAGAGAAGTGGGCGCAAGATACGTTCGACGCAGTTTGGAAGCTGTGACGCAGGTCAACAGCTATGATTCATTGACGGTGAAAGAGCGCGCGCGCAGTGCGTTGCGGGTACACGCATTGAACCGCGGCTGCGAGGGTTCAGCATTGGCTTCCGTGTCGTTCGCAGCGCGGGCGTCCCCCGCAACCCAACGTGAAAACAGGCAAGGGCATGGCAAGCACGGCCCCCTCATCCGCCTGTCGGTTAAGTCTTCGTGTCGTGCGCAGAAAATCGGAGTAGTGCAGATAAGACCGCCCTTATCTGCGTACATCTGCGTCATCTGCGGATGGCTCTCCTAACGCGGCTCTACACCAGCCCGCGCTCGCGCAGCTCCCGTTTGACGAACGCGTACATGATCGGCGCCATGACCACGCCGCTGATGCCGAAGGCGGTCTCGCCGATCAGGATGGCCATGAGGATCTCCCAGGCCTGGGAGTCGGTCTGGCCGCCGACGATGCGCGAGTTGGTCAGGTACTCGAGCTTGTGGATGACGACCAGGAACAGGAGCGAGGCGATGGCCGTCCCGGGCGAGATGCCGAGGGAGAGGATCACGATCACGGTGTTGGAGATCAGGTTGCCGAGGACCGGGATCAGTCCGCAGACGAAGGTCACGAAAACGATCGTCGTGGCGAACGGGATGTGCTGGCCGAAGAGCGGCAGCACGATCAGCAGATAGAGCGCCGTCAGCGAGGTGTTCAGCAATGAGATCTTCACCTGCGCGGTGGCGATCTGGGCGAAGGCGCGCGTGAAGTGCTCGACCTTCTCTTCCAGCGCTTCGCTGAGAGTGCCGGGAAGGCGGTCGGGATGATGCGTGACGTGCCGGAAGAAGACGAGCACGGCCAGCAGCATCCCCATGACCAGATGCACGATGCCGAGGCTGAACGAACTGCCGGCGAGCTTGAGCGTTTCCGCGTGTTCCTTGAGCCAGACCGCCAGCGCGGCCTTGATCGTCTCCGCGTCGGTCATGACCTCGGGGATGAGCTGCTCGCCGTAACCGCCGAGCCAGGCGCGCGTCGACTGAAGGATGTCGGCCATCTTGGTCATGATGGCGGGGATGTTGTCGGCGTGGTGCCGGGCGAAGAAGACGAGCAGAGCGACGACGCCGAAAATGAGCCCGCCGCCGACGAGCGTGACCAGGATGAGCGCCAGCGGCCGTGCCGCCGTCCCCGACATCCGCTTCGAGAATGATCGCGAGAGGCGGTCGAGGAGGAGATAGAGCACCAGGCCGCCAACCACGCCGGAAACCAGGTGCCGCATCAGGATGTAAAGAAGCAGTCCCCCGAAGATCACCCACGCGGCGATCTCCTCGTTGGAGGGGCGCCCTCGGGGGGCAATGGGCGGAGCGTCCAGGACCTCGGCTGGAGGAAGGGGCTGAACAGGGAACGGATTGGTGCTCATCTGTCTCGAATTGTAGACGTAGGGTCAAATAATACGCATCATATGCGGAACAGGCGCGATTTGCGGATGTTGCCGCACGCACAAGTGCGTGTGACAATGACCGGTAAATCGGACGGGCGACAATCGATGACGAAGAGACGGGTGTTTGCGCACCGAGGTGAGTTTGCTCTGCGCCAGGTAGGCAGCGAGAGCATCCTCGTGCCCATCCGCAATCATGTCGGCGATCTCGACGCGGTCTACGTCTTCACTGCCGTGGCGGCGCGGATCTGGACGCTTCTCGACGGCAGCCGCGACGTCGATTCGATCGTCGATACGATCTGCAGCGAGTACGATGCCGATGCCGCGGTCGTTCGTTCCGACCTCGATGAGCTTCTCGGCTCGCTGGAGGCAGCGGAACTGATCGGCGCGGCAGTAGAGGCGAAACCATGAGCGTGATCGAGACCGGTACGTACACGGACTTCAGCCTGATCGTTCACGGCAGGGCCGAGACGACGCGCGTGCCGGTCAACGGCACGATCGAGGTCACGGACCGTTGTCCGCTGGAGTGCAAGCACTGCTACAACAACCTGCCGATGAGCGATTTTGTCGCTCGTGCACGGGAGATGACGCTGGATGAACACAAGCGGTTGCTCGATGAGCTGGCCGAGCTCGGCTGCCTGTGGCTGCTTTTCTCGGGTGGCGAGATTTTCGCCCGGCGCGACTTTCTCGACATCTATACCTACGCCAAGAGAAAAGGCTTCCTGATCACGCTGTTTACGAACGGCACGATGATCACCGAAAAGATCGCTGACTTCCTGGCCGACATGCGGCCGTTCACGATCGAGATCACGCTCTATGGCGGCACGAAGGAAACATACGAAAAGGTGACGGGCATCCCTGGATCGTACGATCGCTGCATGCGCGGTGTCGACCTTCTGCTGGAGCGGAAGTTGCCGTTGAAACTGAAGACGGTGGCGCTCTCGATCAACAAACATGAGATTCCGTTGATGAGGCAGATGGCGGCAGATCGCGGCTGCGAGTTCACCTTCGACGCCATGATCAATCCGCGCATCGACTGCTCGGCCAGTCCGCTGGCGGTACGGTTGAAGCCGTCGGAGATCGTGGAGCTCGATCTCGACAATCCCGAGCGGGTCTCGGAATGGCGCCGGCTGGCGCGCGATCATCCGTCGGCGCCCGCCGTGGAAGGAAAACCGACGCAGGTCTATCAGTGCGGCGGCGGGATCAATTCGTTCGCCGTCGATCCCTACGGTGACCTCTCCATCTGCGTGCTCTCGCACGTCGATAAGTACAACGTCCGCGAGGGAAACTTCCGCGAGGGATGGGAAGAGTATCTCCTGGCCGTGCGGCGGCGCGAGATCACGCGGCCGACGAAATGCACCGGCTGCGGGCTGAAGTCGATGTGCGGTATGTGCGCTGCGAACGGCGAGCTCGAGAACGGCGACGCGGAGTCGCCGGTCGATTTTCTTTGTCAGGTGGCGCATCTGCGCGCCGAGACGCTCGACATTCCGGTGCCGGCACATGGCGATTGCGAATACTGCGTTGGCGGTTCGGGACACGAGCTCGTGCGCGTAGCGGCCGAGGCGCTGAAGTCCGGAGAAGCGGAACGGATTGCGGCCATCCCGTACGAACCGGCCGAACGCCCCGCCGCGAGCGGATGCGGTACAGGAAGTTGCAGCAGTTGCTCCATTACGAGCGCCGTAGCTCTTTAGGGGGAGATCGATGCAGCAGCAGACAAGCAATGGGAAGAAGAAGTACGAGAAGCCGGAAGCGAAGCGTTTTCCGCTCCGTCCCGACGAGGCGGTTCTCGGGTTCTGCAAGACGAATGCGGCCAGTGGTCCGGTAGCGCTGGGTTGCCGAGGCGCCACGGCATGCAGCGTCCCTGGATCGTAGAGCACCGTTCCGGAATGAGCTCCGCGAGCGAGATCCTTCGCATCGCCGATATTTCCATCGGCATCCGCTATGCGGATGAATCGCTTCGCCGTCCTCTGTCCGAGACCGTCAGCCGGTTCGAGGTAATGTCGTCAGCCGCGGCCGAAGCAGATGTCACGGTCACCGTCGACGCCATGCCTGTTCCTCTCCCGCCATCCGGACGCCTTCTCTTCGATTCCGGTGCGGTCTGGCGCGCTTTCGACGATGACGGCGGTTTTCGTATCGATTGCTCCAGCGATCTGCTCGGTGACCTGCCATACAAAGCGGCATTCTTCGATCGCGACTTGCGCGAAGGGCGCATTCTTATGCGGCGGGATGTAGTCACGGATGAGATGCACGCTCTGGACTATCCTCTCGACGAAGTGATGATCGCGCACCTCCTCGGTCGGGGCCGCGGCGTGGAGCTGCACGGTTGCGGCATCATCGACCGAGACGGCCGCGGGCAGCTCTTCGTCGGCCAGTCGGGAGCGGGAAAGACAACGACCGCGCGCGTCTGGCTGTCCGAGGGCCACTACGAAATCGTCAGCGACGACCGCGTCATCGTCCGATTCATCGATGGTGAGTGGAGGATGTTCGGTACGCCCTGGCACGGCGAGGCTGAGCTTTCATCTCCTGTCTCCGCGCCGCTCGGAGCGATTCACCTCCTCGTTCAGGCGTCACGTACGGAGTTGGTCTCCCTTCCGCCCGCGCAGGCGGCGGCGACGCTCTTCGGCTGCTCTTTTCCGCCGTTCTACGATGCCGGCGCGGTGGCGTTCACGCTGGAGTGCCTCGATCGGATCGTTCGCGATCTCCCCGTCCGCGCACTCCGTTTTCTGCCCGACCGCAGCGTCATCGACTGCATCCGGAGCGCAGCGTGAGTACGTCGGGTGGCGGGACGGCCGAAGGCGTCTTCGAGGCCACGCTCCGCGATCTTCTGAGCTCCGGCCACGCGGCGCGTTTTCGCGCCGAGGGCGACAGTATGCATCCGGTGATCCGCGGCGGCGATTATGTTCAGGTCGTCCCGTGCGCGGCTTCGGAGCTGCAGCGCGGCGACATCATATTGGCGGCAACGGCTCGTGGACTGACGGCGCACCGGATCGTCCGAATCTCGCGGCGGGGCATCGTCACCCGAGGGGACAACTCCTTGCGGGCGGACCCTGCTGTCGACGCTGCAAACGTGCTCGGCCGGATCACAATCATCGAAGAAATCACAGGGCATTCGCGTCCTTTTGACAAATCAGTGAAAATAATTAGCTTGGCAGCGAGGTTTGTTCGTCGGCTGAGAAAGCGGTTTCAGCACTAAGCAACAGGTCCAAACAGGTCCAAACAGAGAGATGAGACAGGCGGACGGCCCGCGCGCGACTGCGCGTGTGCCGGAATGCTTGGGGAGTGGTCCATGCGAATCGACAACGGTCCGGGCTATCGGCTGAGAATATGGGCGACTGTTCTGTTCGTCAGCGTGGCGTTGATCGGCATCGTGCCGCACGCCGCCGCGCAGACGCCGCCGTTGTGGAACGGGGGAACGCCGACTTGTGGGAGCGCTTCAACGGATTGCGTCGGCGGAGTCCCCATCAAACCGGCCACCTGGCCCGTCGAATGCGGCGCCACGTGCGGCGGTCCATTAGCACCAGCCGGATCATGGGTTCCCTATTCCTGGGGCACGACGTATCCCGATTCATCGCTCGCCGACAAACATCCGATCAAAGATCAGCGAGTTCAGGATCCGTCGAACGGCGGTACGACCCCTCAGAACTACGTCAACGTCAGCTCCGGCTGCCCCGATCAGACCCTGCCGAGCATCTACTATTTCTTCGACAAGACCGCCGACGGCGGTAACGGCATCGTTTTCTTCCGCTGGCGCGTCGAGCAGATCGCCAACAACTACGCCACCGGCCCCAGCGCAGGTGCCTACAGCAGCACCGATCCCTGGAGCTCCGCGCTCTGGACCGTCCTGATCGACACCGACGGAAACGGTTATCGCGATTTCGCCATGCACCTGAACGGATCGAGCGGCGCGCCGGCTACGCCGATCGACAACCTCCGCACGATCTGGAGCACGCTGACGAGCAACTCGATCGATTACATCGGCGACGCAACTAATATCCACAGCCTCTTCTCGAATCCGACGGCGTTCGCGACGGCGACAAACGGTGCGCTCTACCAGTTCAACGGCAGCGGCCTTCCGACCGCCATCCAATGGCCGAACGGGTCGAGCGAGACCAATTGGGATTACGGCACGACGCGGTCGATCAACATCAGCACCAACTCCTGCATCGAGTACTACGTCGACTACCAGATCCCCTTGCGCATGCTGAACGCGGCCGGGGCCGGCGGCCCGACCATGAAAACGTACACGCCGTTCCAGTTCCTTTTTGCAACGGCGAACAGCTTGAACAATCCCTTCCAGAAGGACATCGTCTGGGACGGGAACTTCGTCTGCGATGCCTCTTCGCCCGGCCCGTTCGGCGATGCGGTCACTCTCGACGGCGGCATCATCCCGCAACCGATCGTGACGAAGATCGCGGCTGGGAGTCCTACCAACGCCTGCATCGTCCCGGTGACGGCGCAGATCATGGATGCGCTGACGGTCAACAACTGCCAATCGATCAGCCAACTGGTGAGCGCCCAGTTCAAGTACTACTACGACACCAATGGCAACGGGCAGGACGACGACGGCGGCACGTGGACCAACATAGGAAACGCCACGACGCCGGTCGCAACGACGGTGACCGCCAACTGGGACATCTCGAACCTCATTCAAGGGCAGTACCTGCTCGCGCTGGAGCTCACCGACACGCGCGGCCACACGACCCAGACGTGGATGGGAAAGTCGAGCTACCCGGTGACCGCGCCATTCGGCACCGACAGCAACGGCCCCGGCGGGTCGACGCGCAATCTCTACACCAACGTTCCTCCGATCGCGTCGATCTACGTCAACCCGGGAGGGTATCCGTACACCGGCCTGGTGGCCAGCGGCGCCAATCAGACCCTGGGCGTCAACTACCAGATCGTGCAGATCGGCGGAAGTTGCGGCGCTCCTCCGCCGACCGTTACGAAGACCGCCAGCCCTTCGAGCGTGCAGCAGGGCGGCGCGGTCACCTACACGCTGACGCTGAGCAATACCTCGAACACGGTCGTCACGGTTTCGTCGATCACCGACACGCTTCCCGCCGGCTTCTCGTATCTAAGCACCGGCGCCGGAACACTCGGCGCCCCATCGAGCGAAAGCGGCACCACCGGAACGATCAGTTGGACCTTCCCCGGCGGGACGACGCTTCCGGCTACCTCGACGCGCACGTTCATCTTCACCGTCAACGCGGGAACGGGCGGCGGAACGTTCTACAACACGGCGAACATCTTGACGAACGTCGGGACGCTCACGGGCACGGACAACACCGGCGTCTCCGTCCGGACGGCAACGCTGACCGTGTCGAAGGCAGTCACGCTGGCCAGCGACACCTCCACACCGGTCACCACGGTGAATCAGAACGACATCGTGCAGTTCCAGATGGTCGTGACGAACAACTCCCAAACGACGTGCACCAACCTGGTGGTGAGCGATCCCCTGCCGGCGGGATTCACATATCAGAGCGCTACACCGGCGCCTTTTTCCGCGCCCTCCGTCAATACCAACGGCACGGTGATCTGGCACCTCTCGTCACTCGCTTTGAATGGCGGAACGCAAACCTTCACCATCAACGCCAAGGCCACGCAGGCCGGGGTGGCCACGAATACGGTAACGGTCACATCAGACCAGACCACGCCGGCTACGGCGTCGACCAGTCTTTCCGTCTCCGGCCCGCTCTTGTCGATCACCAAGACCGCCAGCACCGCGGCGGTCGTGCCTCCCGGCACGGTCGATTATTACATCGACTACGCGAACACCGGCAATCAGACGGCGAACATCACCACCCTGACGGATACCATTCCGACCGGATTCACCCTCGTGACCGGCGCCCCGACCACGAGCGGCTGCACGGCGAGCGGTTCGACCGTGACCTGCACCATTAACAACACTCTCGCGGCGGGATCGACTGCGAACATTACACTGCGCTTCAGCGTCAGCGCCTCGGCAGTGAATCCGTCGAGCGACACGGCCACGATCAACGCGAGCAACGCCACCAGCGCCAGCGCGACCTTCAGCGAGGACATTCAGAGCAATAGCTGCACGAACGTCGACTATCACTTCCGCACCACCACGACCCAGGTCTCGACGTCTTCGTCCAACCTCGGCGTCGCCTCGGTGACCGTCACCGCAGTCGGAACGGGGTATGCGAACCAGCCGGGCGTCAGTGCGAGCGGTGGCGGCGCCGGCAGCGGCGCTACTGCAACGGCCACAATCGCCGGCGGCGTCATCACGGCCATCAACCTCGGTGCCGGCGGATCGGGCTATTCCGCCGCCGCCGTCGTG
>WNFG01008134.1_pt1 | contig 13085 bp, 6 predicted proteins | sample 5400431 | NCBI WGS metagenome assembly WNFG01 (sample SAMN13153346, study PRJNA577476) | soil metagenome | isolation source: 120 cm saprolite under Douglas fir tree site 2 hole 3 replicate 2 | place: USA:California | collected 2015-04-18
ATTGAAGCGCGAAGTCATGCCGAAGTTCGGCCTTTGCATTGACATAGACCTACACTTATACGGATAAATTTCTTCACTGCCGCCTGACCCAAACCGGAGGGTTGCGTACCTGCCGTTGCTGCTCGGCGTAGAATATCATTATTTTTCTTTAGAATATCATTATTTCTGCTTGACAAGCCGATTCGAAAGGTCTATATACGTCGCTAGTACAAAAGCATTACGTCCCGTAGTGCTTTAGGGGTTGGGTCCTTTCTCGAACCTGTGGTGGGGTGAAAGAGAAAATGAGTCCGAGGCAAATAGTTTTTTTTCCGATTTCGCGCTCTCTTTTTTCGCGCAAATATTTCCTCGAGGGGTAAACGAATGAAGATTCATAGTTCGAATGCGAATAATGTATTCGATAGATTGCGGACAACGATCATGTTGTTTGCCGTTCTGGCGCTGGTTGTCGGAACAATTACTCTTGCAGGCCTTTTCGTTTTGGCTCCTTCTGCTTCGGCGCAGAAAACTTCGGGTACGATCACTGGGACAGTGACCGACCCGAGCGGCGCGGCTATGCCGGGCGCGACGGTCGGTGTTGTCAACGAGCGTACCGGAGCTGCTCGCGAGGCAATGACCAACGAGGAAGGCAGTTTCTCCTTCCCCGAGCTCGAGGCTGGTACCTACCGCCTCACAGTGAATAAAGGCGGTTTCAAGAAGCTTGCCCTGAAGAGCGTTGAGCTGCACGTCGCCGACGTCACCACTTTGAATTTGAAGATGGAAATGGGAGCGGCCACGGAAACGGTGATGGTCGAATCCTCTCCCATCATGGTCAATACGTCGACTGGTGATGTTTCGAACATCATGGTCGGCGAACAGATTCGCGAACTGCCCATGAACGGCCGGAACTTCGTGCAATTGACTCTGCTGGTTCCCGGCGCATCCGCTGGCGAGAGCTTCGACAACAAGAACAAGGGCTTGTTCGCCGGTGTGGATATTTCTTTCAGTGGTGCGCCCTCGGTCAACAACCAGTGGACCGTGGACGGCGCGGGGAACAACGATATCGGCTCGCAGCGCACCATTCTTGTCTACCCGTCCATTGACGGCATCGAAGAATTCAAGATTCAGCGCAACAGCTATGGGCCCGAATTTGGCGGCGCAGGAGGCGCCCAGATCAACGTGGTAACCAAGGGCGGAAGCAACCAGTATCATGGCGACGTCTATTATTTCGGGCGGAACAACGCTCTGAACGCCAAGAATTACTTCCTCCAGAGCGGCTGCACTGTTCCTGGCGACACCAGCTGCAAGAAGCAACTGCTGCGCCGCAACGATTTCGGCTACACCGTTGGCGGCCCGGTCAAGAAAGACAAGGTTTATTTTTTCTGGTCCGAAGAATGGAATCGCGAGCGCCGCGGCAGAGTTCATCACCACTGCGTACCCACGGCGGCAGAGCTAGGCGGTGATTTCTCTAACCCGGTTTGCGGGCCCGCTCCGACGGATCCTGCAACAGGTGCGCCTTTCCCCGGCGGCATTATTCCGGCCGCGAGTCTTAGCCCTGCAGGCCAGGCATACCTGGCGACTATAGCGCCACCGAACCTCACCACTCCAAATTCCAAGGGCGAGAACTGGGTAGACCAGGTCCGCATTCCAGTCGATTGGCGCGAGGAAAATATTCGCGGGGACTGGAACATCACCAAGAAGACCACTCTAATGATCAAGTATATGCAGGATGCCTGGATTAACTCTCTGCACGCGGACGAGGCGGCCGGGCTGTGGGGCGACAGCGACTACCCCGCACTTTCTGACACCTGGAACCAGCCGGGCAAAATCGCAGTGGGCAAAATCACGACGACCATCAGCAATACGGCGGTCAATGACTTCCAGTTCTCCTGGTCGGGAAACCGCATCACCGTCAGCCGCGCGGGCGACAATCCGGCCCTGAATGACAAGATCAATGCGCTGATTCCTCGTATATTCCCCTACAGCGACAAACTTCATGGAGACAAAGCGGCAGAGCCGGTTTTCTGGGGCGGCGCGCCCGCCGGTTTGCTGGGGATTATTTCACCCTGGCATAACCGGCAAGACCTTTTTGTCTGGAAAGACGACTTTTCCAAGGTTTCCGGCAAGCACACATTCAAGCTGGGGTTCCTGTACAGCCGCAACGCCAAGGATGAAGAAGTCGGCGACGAAGGCGGCGAATTCTGGGGTAATGCCGGCACCGGCAGTCCGACCGCTTCCTATAACGGCTGGGGAGGGCGAAACTCCACCGGTAACTATTACGCGGACTACCTTGTAAGAGGCATGATGTTTGGTTACGACGAAAATCAACGGGATCAGACCGCCCTGGTGCGCTGGCGGGACTATGAATTCTACAGTGGAGACACTTTTAAGGTCAGCCGTCGCGTGACTCTCAACTACGGGGCCCGCTGGTCCATCATTCGGACGCCTTTTCTGGATGACAATAAGCTTGCTGGTTTCTCGCCAGCAGCCTTCAATCCGAATTACATTGACCCTGTGACCAACAAGCCCAGGCCAGACGATCCCTGCAATGGCATGGTCCTGGCGAAAGGGGCAACAAACACCTGCTCCGCTATAGGTTCTAGCATTGTCCCGCCCTTTTTCGAAAACCGTTCGTTGGCGCACAACAACAATCACATGATTGCGCCTCGGGTGGGTATCGCTTGGGACGTTTTTGGCACAGGCCGCTTCGCCCTCCGCGCCGGTGTCGGACAGTTCTTCTCCCGTGACCGGCTGCTAGGCATCAGCATGCGCTCCAACAACCCGCCTTTCGGAGTGAACACAGGCGCGCTGAGGACGCTGGATCTGACAAACGGGCCCAACGGCAACTGCGTTACCGAGGGCTGCATAGATGGAGCTTCCTTGGGCGGCGTGCCTCACCAGGGGTTGGACCCAAGCGGGAAGCAATCCAACAGTTGGCAGTGGAACCTGACCACGGAAACGGCCCTCTGGAAGAACAGCAAGCTGGAAGTGGGCTGGGTGGCGAATCGGGGAATTCACTTGCAGAACGCCATTGATGCCAATCAGTTTCCCGCGGCAGTTCGCCTTCAGGCGGCGCAACTGTCGGTTACCGGGAACGGCACAGGCCAGTTTCATCCCTACCCCTTCAACCCTGGCGGCGTGCCGCAAATCACGATCTGGAGCCACCGCGGCGATTCCATTTACCATTCGCTGCAAGCAATGTACAGCAATAAGTTCACGAACAACTCGATGCTACAAGTTGCCTATACCTGGTCGAAGAACCTTGGCGACACGACTTTTGGGTACGTAGGAGCGTCTACGGTTTTCGCGGACAACACCAATCCGAGGATCAATCGCGGTCCCGTGGACTTCGACCGCAGGCATGTTCTCAGCGCCACGTTGATCTATAATCTGCCTTCACTGGCCAACTCGAATTCTCTAGTGCGGCACGTCGCGGGTGGTTGGGAATCCAATACCATCGTGAACTACGCCAGCGGCAATGCGCTAACTATCCAGGGTACCGCCAGTCTTGGAGATCCGACCGGCACAGGGACTAACGGGTCCTTCACCGGGCGGCCACTGCGTGTAGCGGGGCAACCCTGCCACCTCAGCAACTCGCCGCGGAGCCAGTGGCTGAACCCCGCAGCGTTTACTTGGGACGGCTATAAACTAGGAACTTTCGGCAACAGCAGCCCCGGAGTTTGCGCGGGCCCTCCAGTAGATAACGTGGACTTCGCCATCGTCAAGAACTGGAAGATGACCGAGAGGTTAAAGATGCAGCTTCGGCTGGAAATGTTCAACTTGTTTAATCACCCCCAGTTCCGGTTTAACGGCGGGAATTTGGGGTGGAACGCGCTCGCTTCCAGGTGGCAAGTCGATAACAAAGACCCCGTCACCGGAGTAGTGATCAATCCGGCTGGTTCCGATGGCGGAACATATCCGGTGGATGCGTCCGGAGCGCCCTGCAGGTCCACTCCGACTTCGTGCGTGGCCCTCAAGGGTGGCATACTGAATCCGAACGTTAATTTCGGACAACCGCAGTTCTCAAGCCAAAGCGGCAACCGGGAGATTCAGTACGCTCTGAAGTTCATCTTCTAGCTTCAGCCGTAAACTAGTGAACCTTTGCGCCGGGCCTGACGACAGTCAGGCCCGGTTTTTTTTTCATGCAATCAGTTTTGCACGGGGATCCCGGAATCCGTCCGACTCCCGCCGGATTGCGCTACCATTGTCCTTTGGTGCAAAACTTTGTATGCCTATCGTGTTTTCATCGAGGAGTAAAGCGAGATGCGGCAAATCTGTTGGGGTGCAGGATGGACTGGTATGACCAGGAATCCACCTTTGAGACGCTGCACTTGCGCTTGGTATTTGCTCCTATCAGGGATTCTGATTTCCCTTATCCTCTTTGTGCAGCCTCTCTTGGCGCAATCTACTCCGCGCAGCTCGATTTCCAGGCTCATTAAGCTCTGGAGCGTTTTGTCGGAGCAACCCGATCAGGTTTGGGCGCTCGACCTCATGGGGGAGATTCGCTTACGACAAAAGCGCACGCCGGAAGCAGAAGCTTTGCTCCGGCGGGCCCTGACCCTTGATCCCAACGATATTCAGGCCTACCGCAAACTGGGCGATTTGTACCGTTCGCTCGGAAGCAGTCCCCAGGCGATTGAGGCGTACTCGCATGTGGTTGCCATTGCTCCATTAGACGTGGCGGCAAACGTGGAATTGGCTGTTTTGCATCAGGAGGCGGGACAATATAAGGAATCGATAGCTGCTGCGGAGCGGGTCCCAGTGGCCATGCGGCCTCCCCGAATTCTGCCTGTCCTGGCGGCCGATTATTTTGCGAACGGAGAATCAGCTAAGGTCCCCCCATTAATACCGCCTCTGCTGCGCCATGCGAACGCGGAGCCCGGAGTGTTGCGAGACTTTGTGACCGTGCTTCTCCGCAACGGGTATGTTGACGATGCGGCACATGCGATGGACAACGTGAAGCCGGTAAAGCCCTCGGCAGACTACCTGCAGACCTTGGCGCTTGTGCGCACGGCTCAGGGCAAGCCCCGAGAAGCAATAGTATTGCTGTCGCAAGCACTGAAGCTGAAGCCCAAGTCGTTCGATTTGCTTTACGAAGCTGCCGGTCTTGCCGCGCAGCAGAATCATTGGGACGAAATGATCGAGTTGCTGCGTCGCGCAAACGAAGTGCAGCCAAATCGTCCCGACGTGTTGCAGAAACTGAGCCTGGCATTGCTAAAAACGGGTCGGCGCGCTGGTGCCGTCGCGGCGGCGAAGCGGCTGAATTCTGTTCAGCCGGATAATGCGGACAACGAGTACATTCTAGCCTTTACTCTGATCGAAGCTGATTCGCCGGAAGAGGCCGAGCCCATCGCCCGCAAACTGGCGGCAGCACGTCCCGACGATGCCAATAGCCAGTTGATGCTGGGGATTGCGGAATTCAAGACCGGCGACACTGAAGGCGCCAAGCGCGACTTGCAGCGCTGCTTGACAATTGATCCCCATTCCGCCGATGCGCACTACTATTCGGCCTTGATCGCCCGGCGGGAAGGGAATATCGATGCGGCACGCGGGGAATTGGAAGAAGCCGTGCGGACACACCCGGAGCAAGTTGCGGCGCAAGCGGAACTTGGAACGTTATATCTGCAGGTTGGCAACTTGGATGGGGCGAAAAAGGCCCTGGAACAGGCCGTCGAGCTTTCTCCCGCCGTTTCCCAATATCACTATCATTTGGGACTAGCCTACTCGCGGCTGGGGATGCAGGAACCCGCGCGCGTGGAGATGGAGACGTATAAGCGGCTGCGACAGGCGGAAGATGAAGAGCGCAAGCGGGGGCGTCCGGAAACTCAACCTCACGTGACGGCTCCGCAGCCGTAACGCAATGGATGGTTTCACTCAAAGAATCTCGAAAGGACATGATGTGTCGACCGCAGATTCTCGTCAAGGTTAGCTTGTGGGTATGGTGCTTCCTTATTCTAGCCTTTGGAACAACGGCTCAGGAAAATGCCAAGCCCGCGAGCGAGGCAAATTCTCCAGAGCAGGCTTTTCAATCGGCACAGACATTTCAGGTCGCAGGTGACTACGAAAGGGCTGCTGCGGCATATCGTGCGGCCATCTCCGGAGCTTTGCAACGATTAGGTAACCTGCGCGTTTCCAAGAAAGAGTATGCCGAAGGCATTGATCTGCTTGGCCGGGCCGTACAAGCCGCACCCGCCCGAGTGGCCGCACGGGTCGACCTGGCCATCGCCCACTTTCAGAACCACGATTTCGAAAAGGCAAAAACTGAGATCGAGGCTGCGCTGGAGAGGGATCCGAAAGACCTGCGCGCCTTGAACCTCGCAAGCAAAATCTATTTCATGAAAAGTGATTTCACAGCCGCGGCCAGTAGCCTGGAATCGGCGTTGCGGTTGCAATCGGATTTCGATACCGGCTACCTGCTGGCTTTGGCCGACCTGGAGTTGAAGAACCCAGTCCCCGCGGGCGTGATTTTCGATGAGATGCAAGCCTCCTCACTACCTAGCGCCAGCCTGCAGGTGCTGATCGGCCTGGCGTATCGGGAAACCGGTTATCTGGATCAAGCAGCGATTCATTTTGTCAAGGCGATGGAACTAGAACCGAAAAAACCACGCGTGCGCTCGTCTCTTGGACTCACGTATTTCCTGCAGGGCCCCCAAAGCTATGCAAGGGCACGCGAACAGTTGACGGCGGAACTTTCCATAACTCCCCATGACTATACCAGCCATTACTACCTTGGGTTGATCGCAGCAAAAGAAGGGAAGCCGCAGGAATCGGAGAAGTGGTTTGAACAGGTTGCCACGGTTCGCCCTGGAGACTCCGACGCCTACTTCCGATTGGGACAAGCCAATTTCGATGCCGGGCATCCTGAGAAAGCGGTGATCGCACTGCAGAAGTCACTCGCACTAGCTGAGCATGACGGGGAACTTCGGGAAGCGGCGGAAACTCACGAATTATTGGGTAAAGCGTTGGAAAAGCTAGGCCGGCATCAAGAGGCAGATTCCGAAGTCACGCTGGCCAAACAGGTTCGCAGCCGACAGCAAGGGGCGGGTTCGCGGCCGATGCCAGATACTTCTCAGCAAGAGCTGCGCTCCATGCTGCAAGGCATGCCGCTTGGATCTGCGCTTCCCAGCAGCCAGGAAGCCGAATACGTCAAGCGTGCTTCCATGCTGTTGGGAGAGGCCTATCACAATCTCGGGGTGATTGACGCGCGTGCGTCACGATATCCAAACGCTGAGGACGAATTTGCTGAAGCTGCACGGTGGAATCCCAAGATAGAGAGCCTCGACCGCAATTGGGGTCTGGCCGCTTTCCGCGCGGAACGCTACGAGCACGCAATTGGCCCGCTTGAGCGATTGCTTCACAAGACGCCCAAGGATGCAGGCGTCCGCCAGATGCTCGGGCTTAGCTACTACATGACTGACCAGTTCGCAAAAAGTGCGGAGACCTTCCGCCCGATTCTAAATGAGTTGCCCGACAATCCGGGGATGCACTACGCCGCAGGTGTCGCGCTGGTGCGCAGCGGTGATTCCGTGGCCGGGGGCAAGCTATTTGCAAGAATGCTAGAGCACGGGTCCAACTCTCCGGAAGTCCATCTGATGGTGGGTCAGGCGTACTACGGGCAGTCGCAATATCCCGAGGCGCTGCTGGAGTTTCAGAGAGCTCTCGAGTTGAATAGGGGCTTGGCCGAAGCGCATTACTTCATTGGTATGGTGTATTTCAAACTGGGGAAACTCGATGAAGCTGTGCAGGAATTGAACGCTGAACTGTTGTTGAATTCGCGGTTTGTACCGGCCATATATCAGCTTTCCTATGTACGGCTGGAGCAGCACCAAATAGAAGAGGCCATCCGTCTGCTCAGTACGGTACTCGCTGAGAAGCCTTCCTACGGTGATGCCCATTACCAACTGGGAAAGGCGCTGCTGGAGAAGGGAGACGCAAATGGAGCCATCCAGCACCTCGAGACAGCGACTCAATTGCAGCCAGCCCAATCGTACGGTTACTACCAGCTGAGTCTCGCCTATCGTCGGATCGGCCGCGTAGAGGATGCAGATAGAGCGCTCCGCACGTACCAGCAATTGAAAGACAAAAATTCCCGGAAGAGTTCTGGTAAGGAACCTTCAAAGTAGTCGTGGAAATTCTTAGTGCGCGCTAACCTCACCGACGGTGAGAGGAAGCTCAGACGTCCCGAACTGCCCCGTTCGATTGTCCCGAACACCGAGGTGAAGCGTGTACTGACCGGGCGCGAGCTTGATGGACACAGGCATCGGAAGACCGTTTTTCTGGATGCGGTCGTAAGTATCTTGCTTGAGCGGTGCCTCCGCTTGCTGCACCTCGGCTTTCACCAGTTTGCCTTCAGGAGTAAAGGCTTGCACCTGGAATTCGAGACTGCATTCGTGTTGGTTCTCGGTTTGCGTCTCAAACGTGATGGTGTGGGGGTCAACCAGGAATTCGACCTTCACATCCGCATTTGCGGATGGCGGCATCGCCCGTGCGTAGAACAAAACGCCGGTGGAAACAACGGAATCTTTCTCCAGAGCCGCCTTCATCTCTCCTTCGCCGCTCTTGCGCCATTTCTCGGGATCGGTGGCATAGTACCCCCTTCGGTGCCGTACAACCAAGCCGTCTCCAGCAACCTTCACTTTGATGGTATGAAACTTGCCGTCCCACTGCTTATGGCTGGGATAGTAGCCAACTTCGTAGAACGTGCTGCTGTCCCGCACACTTTCAGCGATGGCACGATCCAGATCATTCGTGTTCAGGAAGGCACGCCCACCAGTTTCCTGAGCGACCTTCGTCAGACTCTCTTCCTTATTGAACCTCTCGAATACTTCCTTGCTGTTTGCATTCATGTGCGCATCTACTGTCAAAGCCATCCTGCCGTTCGCGTCTCGGCCTGTATCACTCGGGTCCGAGATCAAATTTCCGGTCAGGCCTCGTGCATCCACCGTGTAAATCGCGACTTGCGCATCAGACAGCTGATTCGTCGTGGTGCGGATCCGGTCGGCATAGGAACGGTATACATCAAAATCTTCCTGATCGACAACGGAGAGGTTCAGTGGAAAGGATGCCGAGAACCAAATGACGACTTTGCGCCCGGGGAATCCGGCCAGGTAACGGGCAATCGCAGAGAGCGCGTCTGCCGTGTGCGCAACCCGCATCTCCATAGTATTCGCGTTGCTCTCCTTTTCAAAACGGGCCAATGCATAGCCAATGTTCATAAGCGATCGCCCATTGGAATCCAACCCGACCGCGGCCCCGCTTTGGGCAGGGGCCTGCGGCGGGAGATTGGGTCCGCCAGACGGCGGCTGCAATTGAACGTCCGTACCTCCCATTCGTCCCGCCGCTGAACCCTGCGAACGGTACTTCTGAAGTGCCGCAGTCAGCAGCGTCGGATCGGACGTGAAATCCTGCAAAACCGTGAGTTCGTTACCCAGAAGGAAAACCGCGATGCGCATTTGGGGATCAAAATGATCTGCCAAGAACTTGAGCATCTGCTGCCGGACAACCATCTGGTTTTCCACCGGCGTGTTGATGCCATCGAGCAGCAAAATGATCGGTGGCCCAACGCTGCGCCTGTATTCTGGGCGGTTGGTGGCCACGTGTGGCGGAAGCTGTGGAAGTGATGCCTGCCGCTTTTCTTGTCCCTCGAACTGCTGAAAAGAAAAGTATGAAACCTTTTGAGGCTTTCCGTCTTCCAAGATCGTGAAGTCCTTCTCGGTGAGATGATCCTTGACGGGATGTCCGGAAGAGTCAGTTACGACGACGTCCACTTGCACCAGGCGCGTCGTCGCGCGGATTACTGTGGAGGAGTCAGACGAATTCAACTTGACTTGGGCTCTTGCAAGAATTGCGCTCGCGCAAATGCTGAGAAGAACCGTCCCGGCCCTAGTTATCTTGCCCATATGCTAAAAAGTCTAATTACGATATTATCTTGTATTACTTCAACGAGCAATGATTTGGTTGCCCGGGACCCAGGGTGACCGAGTGGGACTTCGTGCGACCCAACAAACCTGATCCGCACTCTGGATCGCTATTCATAGTACTTGTCTTGGCCCTCGCCTTCTTGTTTTCCCTTGCTTTTGCGAGGGCCCAGACGAAAACTCCGTCGCCCGCAACGACTCCCCAATTCGAGGACGTTTCCCGGCTGGCGGGCTTGACGGCATCGCATATTTCGACCGCCGAGCAGCACTATATCATCGAATCCATGAGCGGCGGCATTGCCCTGTTTGACTGCGACAATGACGGCAAGCTGGACATCGCCATGGTGAACGGCTCCACGGTCGAACACTATCGCGATGGTGGCGATCCTCTGGTTACCCTCTACCATCAAGATGAAAACCTTAAGTTCAGTAACGTCACACAATCGGCGGGCCTGACGCGCAAAGGGTGGGGTATGGGAATCGCCGTAGCCGACTTCGATAATGACGGGAAGGTAGACATGTTTGTTACAGGCTTTGGAGGCAGCGCGCTTTACCGCGGCCTGGGAAATTGCAAGTTCGAAGACGTGACCGAGAAGGCCGGAGTGCGGGGGAGTGGCTTCATGACCGGGGCCGCCTGGGCCGACTACGATCGCGACGGCAACGTCGACCTCTTTGTGGCACGATATGTCCATCTGGATATCAACAAGCTGCCGGAATTCGGAAGTAATGAAAAATTCTGCCGCTACAAAGGAATCCTGGTGCAATGCGGCCCTTGGGGCATGGAGGGCGAAAGCGACCTGCTTTATCACAATCGTGGCGATGGCACGTTTGAAGAGGTTTCCAAAAAAGCCGGGGTTGACGATCCCCGGCACCGGTACGGACTAGGGGCCGTGTGGGGCGATTACGATAACGACGGCTGGCCCGATCTGTACGTGGCCAACGACGCGGGTCCCAATTTTCTCTACCGCAACAAGCACGATGGGACGTTCGAGGAAGTCGGCCTCCTTACCGGCGTCGCCCTCAGTGTCGACGGGCAGGAACTCGGATCAATGGGCGTTGACTTCGGAGACTACAGTCACGAAGGGCGTCTGGGTATCTACGTTACTAATTTCACCGATCAAGCCAACAACCTGTATCGGAACCTGGGAGCGCAGGGCTTTACGGACGTCGGATGGGCCTCGAAAACCGCGCAACCTGGGTATCCCTACGTGAAGTGGGGAACCGGATTCGCAGACTTCAGCAACACCGGCTGGCTGGATATCTTCGTCGCAAATGGGCACGTGTACCCTCAGGTGGACGCAATTCCTGGCGGTGTGAAGTACCGGCAGCCGATGCAACTATTCCGCAACCTGCGAGACGGAACGTTTGAGGACATCTCCGCGGCCTCCGGTCTGGCGCAGGTTCCACTGGCATGCCGCCGAGGTGCTGCTTTTGGCGACCTCAATAATGATGGCAACGTAGACATTGCTATCCTTAACGTGGGCGACCCACCTACATTGCTGATCAATCGCTCCAGAAACGCCAATCACCGCGTGCTATTCAAGCTGATCGGCACCAAAAGCAATCGCGCGGCGATCGGGGCACGCGTCACGATTCTTGCCGGAGGCGTCCGTCAGTTCAGCGAGGTTCGAGCCGGTGGAAGCTATCTCTCGCAGAACGACCTTCGTCAGCACTTTGGCCTCGGTACTACCATGAAAATCGATTCTGTGGAGATTCGCTGGCCCACCGGCAAGGCGGAAATGCTGGAGAACATCGCCGGCGACGCGATTTATACGATTGTGGAAGGAGAGGGAATTCGGGACACGAAACCGCTCCCTATTCCGGCGATTGATCCGCCAGGTGGCTCTCGTTGATCGATTTGAGCCATGGACATGACACCCCCTTCGAAGTAAGCATTGCGGAAAGCCTCCAGCTGCCTGGGCTTGCACTGTCCGAAGGGATTTCTTCTCATGAGACCGTTGCCGTAGTATCCTTCCGAAACGTGCCACGTCCGATGTATCTTTAACAGTGATCCATAGAGGTTTCCCGCTGCGATGGACAAATTGCGCATCTTAGTTTCCCTGACAACGGACGACAACGATTACCAAATCGAACAGGCGCAATCCGCGGAGCAGATGGCCCGCAAACTGGGCGTTGAAATCCAAATCGTTTACGCGGATAACGACGCGATTACGCAAAGCACGCAGATTTTGAAAGCCATTCAGTCTGACGAGAATCAGCGCCCGAACGCCATTGTTTTTGAGCCTGTCGGTGGCACCGCTTTGCCACAAGTCGCCCGGGCGGCCGCCTCGGCCGGTGTGGGATGGGCGGTGCTGAATCGCGACGCCAACTACATCCTGGAACTGCGCAAGTCGTCGTCTGCTCCCTTTTTCGGTGTGACTTCGGACCATCTCGAAATTGGCCGGATCCAAGGCCGTCAGTTTGCCGCCTTGCTGCCCCAAGGCGGCTCGATACTCTATGTCCAGGGACCGGCGGAGAATTCCGCCGCCAAAGAGCGCACCACGGGAATGCAAGAGACGAAACCGTCGAATATTCACGTCATCTTGCTGCGAGCGCAATGGACGGAGGAAAGCGCCCAGCGAGCCGTGCGTTCCTGGTTGAAACTGAGTACGTCGCAGAGGGCCGCCATTGACCTGATTGGAGCTCAGGATGATTCGATGGCCATCGGCGCCAGGAAAGCGTTTGAAGAATTGACGAACGAATCGGATAGGGAGCGGTGGCTGAAACTTCCCTTTACCGGTTGCGACGGGTTACCCAAGACCGGCGAGGCGTGGGTACGCACCGGAGTGTTGGCCGCAACCGTTTTTGTTCCGCCTAATACGGGTATGGCCATCGAGATGCTCTTTGATGCCATTCAGAAAGGCAAGAAACCCGCCGAGCGCGCCCTAACGGTGCCCGTCTCCATCCCCACTTTGGATCAGTTGAAGGTGCGTTAGACGCGATTTTTCTATCACTTTTTAATGCCGGCCGCTCGTCTTCATTTCGGACTTTAGTTCAATAGAAAATCGATTTTCGACGCTTGTTTGCGCCTCACAGTGACGTATAATGCGTCGGAAACACCGGTGTTCATTTCACCCCTGCGTTTGCCGAGGAGACGCATGAAGAAGCAACTCATGAACTCCGCTGTGGGACGGAGAGAGTTTCTTGCCGCCACGAGCGGCCTGCTCGCAGCTGCGGTTCCCGGGAGTGAAG
>WNFG01003529.1_pt1 | contig 13083 bp, 4 predicted proteins | sample 5400431 | NCBI WGS metagenome assembly WNFG01 (sample SAMN13153346, study PRJNA577476) | soil metagenome | isolation source: 120 cm saprolite under Douglas fir tree site 2 hole 3 replicate 2 | place: USA:California | collected 2015-04-18
GAAGAGGACCGCTCCGGCCACATCCTCGCCTTTCTGCCGGGCGCCGCGGAGATCCACAAGGCAATGCGCGAGTGCGAGCCGATCGCGCGCCGCGCCGGATTGCTGATTCTGCCTCTGTATGGCGAACTTGCGCCCGCCGAACAGGACCGCGCCGTCGCCCCGAGCGCGCAGCGAAAACTCATTCTGGCCACCAATGTCGCGGAAAGCTCGGTGACCGTCGAGGGCGTCACGGCGGTCATCGACAGCGGACTCGCGCGATTTGCAACCTATTCTCCCTGGACCGGACTGCCAACCCTGGAGATTGCGCGCATCAGCAAGGCCTCGGCCCGGCAGCGCGCGGGGCGCGCGGGGCGCACCGCTCCGGGCCGTGTACTGCGCCTGTATCCCGAAGAAGATTTTCTTCGCCGCCGCGACCATGATGAGCCCGAGATCATGCGCAGCGACCTTTCGCAACTCTGCCTCGCCCTGCGGGCGATGCGGGTCGCGCACTTGGGCGACCTGGACTGGCTCAGCGCGCCGCCGCCGGCGGCCATTCAAAATGCCGAAGCGCTGCTCGACCGCCTCGGCGCCACCGGAGCGATGGTGTCGAAGCTGGCGCGGTATCCGCTGCCGCCGCGGCTGGCCCGCGTTGTGGTCGAGGCCCTGGAGCGCGGGGTCGGCGAAACCGGATGCGCCGTGGCCGCCCTGCTCGGCTCCGGCGCGCGTAATAATAATAAAGATAAAACCGAGCTGCTTGCGGCTCTCGAATCGCCCCAGGACTCCCATGTCGGGCGGATTCGAGATCAGATTCGTAAAATCGCGCGGCCTCCGCGTCAGACCCATCACAACGACAACGCAATATTGATGTCCGTACTCGCCGGATTTCCCGACCGCGTCGCCCGGCGCAGAGCAGGGAACCAGGTGCTGCTGTCAAGCGGTGTATCGGCCGAGCTTTCCGGCGAGGCTCCGTCCTATGAGTTCATGATCGCCATCGACGCCGAAGAGCGCAAAGAGAAGCCGCTGCCGCTGATCAGAATGACGGCGCGCATCGAGCCGGAATGGCTGATCGATCTGTTTCCCGACCAGGTGCGCGAGCGATCGGGCGTGACGTGGAACCATGTCAAAGAGCGGGTCGAAGCGCAAAGCGCGCTGCTCTACGACGACCTGGTTATTCAGGAATCCAGGAGCGCGTCCCCGGACCTGGAAGCCACGGCGGCCCTGCTCGCAAAAAAGGCGATGGAAGCGGGCATCGAGCGCTTCGTCGACCCCGCCGAACTCGATCAGTTCATGGCCCGCATCGACTTCGCCGGCTTCGACCGCCCGGACATCCCCGAGGCCCTGCGCGACCTGTGCCTCGGGCTCAAAAGCTTTGCGGAGCTGAAAAACGCCGCCGAGGATTTTATCCCCGCGCTTGAAAAAAAGATGGATGCGCGACGCCTCCGCGAGATCGCTCCGCTGCAAATCCGGTTGCAGAAGGGACGTCACACCAAAGTTCACTACGAGCCCGGCAAGCCGCCGTGGATCGCCTCACGCCTTCAGGATTTTTTCGGAATGAAAGAAACCCCGAGAATCGGGGCGGACCGAACTCCGCTGGTGGTCCATCTGCTCGCGCCGAATCAGCGGGCCGTGCAGACGACCACCGACCTTGCCGGATTCTGGGAGAGACTCTATCCTCAGGTGAGGCGGGAGCTGATGCGGCGCTATCCGAGACATGACTGGCCGGAGCGGCCGTAAGGGATTAGCCGCGAATGAACGCGAATGAACGCGAATTAAAAACAAAAAAAAGACTTAAAATTTCAAACTTGAACTTTTATATTTAAAGAGCTGTCATCCTCAGCTCCCGCCTGCGCCACCAGCGGCACACGGGCCTCGACGATCGTACCCTCGCCGTTGGAGTGAATATCCAGATTGCCCCCCAGTTGTCTGAGCCGTTCGCGCATGCCGCTGAGGCCGACACCCGGTGTTCCTCCGGATTCCAGCTCCTGCAGCTTCTCCGCCGGCACCCCGTTGCCCCTGTCCTGGATTCTGAGATAAATGTCGTCAGCGGACCGAACCAGGCGAATGCCGGCGGTCGAACTTCCCGAATGACGGTGAATATTGGTGAGGCACTCCTGGACGGTCCTGAAGATCGCTGTTTCCAGGTCCTGCGAGAGTCGCCCGAAGTCCTCGGGGATATCCAGATCAATCCGTATTTTGCTGCGCTCGGAGAATCCCTCGATGTACCAGCGAATCGCCGAGGCCAGTCCCGCTTCATCGAGCAGAGGAGGATGGAGCAGATAGGATACGGTGCGAACTTCCTGGTTGATCGTCTGCGCCAGAGCCAGGGTGTCTTCGATGGTCCTGGCGGTCTGTTGCAAGCGCTCCAGATCGCCGCCGACCGCGCCCAGGTTCATGGTGAGGGCAGCCAGAGTCTGGCCCACGCTGTCGTGCAATTCGCGGGCCAGCCTTCGTCTTTCGTCGTCCTGCGACCGCATCAGGCGCGCGGTCAGTTCGCGCAAATCCCGGTTGGCGATATCGAGCTGGGCGGTGCGCCGTTTGACGCGGCCTTCCAGTGTCTGCTCCGCTCTTCGCAGTTCCTCATTGTGCCGGCGGCGCATCTCGCCCATGGCCACGATGAACGTGCAGGCGATTACAAATGCAATGGTGACGGAGGCATTTCCGACACTGGCGAAGTTGTCGACCGGGCTGCCGAACCAGTATCGAAGACCCACGACCGCCACGACCATGGAGACAATCGAAGGTCCGGCTCCGCAATACCAGGCGGAAAACGCAATGGCCGGAAAGATCGCTATATAGAGGATGGATTCGCCAAAAGTTCGGCCCAGCGGATGGCCGGCCAGCAATGCCAGTACAACCGCTCCGATCGCCAAAGGATACGGCGATGAAGGGTGCGTCCCGATCCATGTGGAAAGCGATGCGCGAAGCAGGCTGCGGTCACCCGCCGATTCGCGCTGCACGGTCTTCTTTTTGCTGGTTTGTTGCGCGGATGCATAAGGTGAAATGGAAAGCTGCATAGAGAAACCTGAGGCGGACAGAACGTCGCCCGCGGTGAATCTGTTCAACAACCCATGTCTTCGCGACAATCGAGACGCTAAGTCTGAATTTTCGACCGAAACCGGGGCAGACCGCAATACAGTCTTTCCCCGATATACATCGGGTTGCGGGTTTCATACGATGGGAGCAGCAGCGTCTGGGAAGGGCCACGGCGAAGCGAAGTGCCGGGTATCCGCCTGATTTTGGAGAAGTTCCGGGATTACGTACAAAAAGCTATCCACCGCAGAGGACGCAACGGGCGCGAAGGAAAAACAAAGAAGAGATGAAGCGCCTGTATCGGCTGGTCCTGCTGTTTCTCGTGATGCACGTTTCGGCCTTCGCTCAGCAGGCTGCTTCCGACGCCTCGTCCCGGCTCGCACGCATCGCGGACGAGTACTGGCAGCGACAGCTGCAATCCACGCCTTATTACAAACTACAGCAGGGCGCGACCATCGGCGATCTGCCGGATATCTCCCAGGAAAAGGCAAAGCGGGACGCGGCCTTTGCCCGGCGTCTTCTTCGCGAACTGGATGCCGTGAATCCGTCACATCTGAGTCATGAAGACTGGCTCACCCTGGAAATCCTGCGCCGGCGGCTGGTGCAGGACAGCCAGTGGGAAAAGTATTACTGGCTGGTCTTCCAGATCGCTCCGACCATCTCGGAGATCCCTGCAATGCAGCGAATCTTCGCTGAACATCGGTTCCGCGGCCAGGACGATCTCGACCACTATCTGATGCTCCTGAAGAAGTGTCCTGGGTTTTTCAATGATATCCATCGCCTTCTCCAGGCCCAGGCGCGACGCGGCATTGTCTTTCCCAAAGACGGACTTCCCATGGCAGTTGGCTTTGTTTCCTCTTATATGGAAGACCCGGAGAAGAGCGTGTTTTTCGTCGGGCCGAACCGATTGAGCGCCATTCCGCCGGAGCGGGTAACGATCTTTCAACGGAAGGCCGCCGAGATCATTCGGTCGGAGATCAATCCATCGCTGCGGCTGCTGCTGGACTATATCAGCGGAGAGTATTCGCGAAAAGCGCCCGATGCGGTGGGACTCGCTCAGTATCCGAGAGGGAAGGACTACTATCGTTTTCTGGTTCGATTCGCGACAACTCTCGATATCTCTCCGGAAGAGGTCCATGGGATCGGGTTGAAGGCCGTGGAAGAATCCGAGGCCAGAATGGCCGGGCTGCGTCAGTCCCTCGATTTCAAGGGGACAAGGCAGGAATTCAATCAATACGTCCGGACCGATCCGCGTTTCTTTCCGAAAACGCCGGAAGAGTTAGAAGCCCGGCTGAACTTTTATCTGCGGCGCGTCGAGCCGATCATTCCTTCGTATTTCTCGAAAGTCCCGAAGGCGCCTTACGGCGTCAGACGTCTGGAGCCGCGATTGGAAGGATCGCAGGCCCTTGGGCATTATCAACGCCCTTCGGCGGACGAGCCCATGGGGATTTATTACTTCAATGGGGCGACCGCCACCCATATGTCTTTGCTGTTTAGCGGGCATCTGGCCCTGCATGAACTCGTTCCGGGCCATCATTTCCAAATGAGCCTGCAGGCCGAGAACAAAAGTCTGCCGGAATTTCGGCACACGCCCGCCGAGCCGGCATTCAGCGAAGGCAGGGGCGACTACAGTGCATTCCTGGGGCAGGAGATGGGAGTCTATGAAAATGCCTGGGACCTCTATGGCATGATGGCGACCGACATGCGAAAGGCCCTTCGGCTGGTCACGGACACCGGAATTAACTACATGGGCTGGAGCCGGGCACGGGCCTTTGAATACATGCGTGAACACTCCATTGACTCCGACGCTTATATCGAGGCCGAAATTCTGGGCGAGGGAGTCGATCTCCCCGCCTCAAGACTGGCCTACAAAATAGGCAGCCGCGAATTTATCGAGCTGCGCGAAAAGGCGAAGAGGGAACTTGGCGATAAGTTCGATATCCGCTGGTATCACCAGTGCGTGCTGGAGAATGGCTCCATGCCGCTGAGCGTTTTGGAGAAGCATGTGGATTGGTGCATTGCGAGGAAACAGCAAGCCGGCCGCGAATGAAGGGAGAAGGTTTTAAACTTAAAATCTCCGTTTTTGATTCGCGGCCAATCCTCGCCGGGCCGTCAATGCCCGTCGACCATCACGCGCAATGCAACGGAGTGGGAAACAGCCGTGCCCGCCGCCGGAGTTGCAACCAATGTCACCGTTGCGGCGGTGGGCGAGACAGCGGCGATCGGCGCGCTGTGTCCGCCACAACCTGCGATGACCGCGAGCAGTGCAAATGCCGCGGCCAGAGTTATACGTCTGCCGGCCCGCGCGAACAACAAACAGAGAAACACGCAAAGCCCGGCCATGGCCGCCGTCAGGAGCCGCGGGCCCGGAATTGCCGAGACGGAACTATTCTGGCTTGCAGCCGTCAGGGTAATCACGGAACTTCCGCCCCCGTTTATCGTGGCGGGTTGCAGTGAACACTGTATTCCGGCCGAGCTCATGCAGGTGAGATTCAACTGGTCATTGAATCCACCCATCGGATCGATACTCACCTGGACGTTCGCGGCGTGACCATGGCCCAGCACCGCGGTGGCTGAAGACAAATGCACATCAAAGTCGGGGCCGGAAGTGACCTGCGACCCGGCAAGGATGGTTGCCGAAGATGCCGGAACTTCGCTGCTGCCCGCGTATACCGCGGTGAAATAGTGCATTCCCGGAAACACGCCGGCAATTTCAAGCGTCGCCATTCCGGAGCTTGAGAGAACGGCATCGCCCAGCGGCGAGGTTCCGGAGAAGAATGTGATTTTTGCGCCCGCCGGAACAGAACCGGAGTTTATCTGCGCCGTGAACATCAGCGGTCCTCCGTCTGTTCCCTGTGGCGCGAATATCATTGTGCCGATCGGCAGGCCGGTCGAAGGAACAGGCTGCAGATGCACCGCGGGTGATGTGCTGGCGAGGAACGGTCCGTTGGCCTGATAGGCGGCGGTGTAGCTGTGAGTTCCGGGGCCGGAGAAGGTTGCGGTGAGAACTGCAACGCCGGTGCTGTCAAGTTCGCGAACTCCCATTAACTGCGTTCCGTCGAAGAACGATACCGCGCCCGCCGGAGCTCCGGAGCCGGAGGTGACAGTCGCCGAGAGAGCAAAAGTAGAGCCGGCCTGAGGATTCGCGGGCAGAGAAACCAGGCTGGTGGAGGTGGTGAGAGCGTTCACCACGACAGAAACCGGGGCGGAAGTCGCCGGAGCGGAGTTTACGTCACCATTGTAGATGGCAGAGATGCTGTGGGACCCGGGACCCAGCAGCGCGGTGTCAAAGACTCCGCTGCCGGTCGAGGAGTTCAGAAATACCTCACCGATGGTAACGGCGCCATCGCGGATCGCCACGGTGCCAATGGGCGTCGGCCCGGACGAAGTGACGCTGAACGACAGGTGAACGGTCTTGCCGGCAAGCACGGGATTGGGCGTCGCCGACAGACTGATGCTGGTCGGATGGATGACCGGAACTATTCTATGCGGCAGCGGAAAGATCGCCGGAGTAAAGCCGGGGCCGCCGGTGTAGGAAGCACTCAATCGATGGGGCCCGTTCGCGAACAGGGAACTATCCGACAGGGTAAAGGTGGCGACTCCGGAAGTCAGAGGGACCAGGGCAAGGGGCGTGCCATCCAGTGAGAAAAATACGCTGCCTGTAACGGCAGAGGGCGCGAGAGTGAGCTGAACGGTGAAGGGCTGCCCCAAAGGCGAGGGCTCCGGAGAGACGGTGAAAATCCCGGAAGGGGTGGCGGAGCCCGCCTGGCCGGGCAGCACTGAAACCATGCCATTGGCGGCCACCACATCGGGAAGACCGTCGGCGTTCAGATCGCGGATGGTAATTTGCCTGATGTTTCCGGCCAGGGAATGGACTTCCGGCCCGAACGAGCGAATGCCCGTGCTGTGAATCACCGCGACGGTTTGGTTGTCGGCAAGCACCAGGTCCGATCTGCCGTCGCCGTTCATGTCGGCAACCACAATTTGAAAATAGTTGCGGACCAGAGGCAGAGATACCGGAGGCTGGAAAGTGCCATCGCCATTTCCGTAGAAGATGGTCACTGTGAAGTTCTGAAGAACGATCACATCGAGGTTGCCGTCTCCGTCGACGTCCGCGACCGTCGGCGGGCCGCCAGGCTGCAGCAGATGTCCGCCTTTGAAAGTGCCGTCGCCATTCCCCAGCAGGATTTGCAATCCGGAAATATCCAGATACACGAGGTCGGTTTTTCCATCCTTATTGAAATCGCCCGCGGCCGGAGCGGCCGGTTGAGGAGATATCGACGGGATGAAGATTCTGCTGAACAGAAAGGTTTTGGCGGCCTGTCCGAGAAAAACATCGAGCGATCCGCTATCCGGTGAAATGATGTCGGCCATTCCGTCCTTATTAAAGTCGCCGACTGCGGCGTTATTCAATGGAATAAAGCTCCCGGTCAGAGAAATCGGCGCCGCGAAAGTTGCGTCGCCATTGCCATAGGCGACTGCGGATACCCCCAGCAGCAGGTCGGGTTTTCCATCGCCGTTGAAATCCCCGATGGAGATGGGGAAACCACCGGCAACGAGGCCGGCGGGCGGCGAAAGTCCGGGGCTGAACTTGCCGAGCCCATTGCCGACCAGAACGTGGGGAGGCTGGGGGGAAACATCGACCGCGATGTCCTGATGTCCGTCGCCGTTGAAATCGGCGATGGCAACGGAAAAGACAGGCAGTCCCAGGTCATAGCTGTCGATGGTCTGCAGAGTGCCGTCGGCATTGCCGTTCAGCAGAAGGATGCCATCCGTGGCCGACATTGCGAAATCCAGGTGGCCATCGGAATTGAAGTCCGCAAGAGCAGGAGGCTGCAGAAACAGGGAGCCGCCGCCAACATAGTTTACAAGCGGACCATAGGTCAGGCTGCCCTGCCCTAAGAGAATGCCGATGCCGAGGCTGGAATTGATGGCGAGATCGGGAATACTATCACCATTGAAGTCCGCTACCGCGACCAGCGAGAAGTCGGTCAGAGGTACAGTCGCTCCGCCCGATGAGGTTGTTGCAAAGGTGCCGTCAGCATTGCCGTGAAGGATACTGATAGTCTGATGGAAGCCGGCAGCTATGATGTCGGGATGGCCGTCCCCATCCATATCCACAAGCAGCAAGCCGGCGACGTTGTCAGGTCCCGTGTAGCGGACGCCCGGCTGAAAAGTGCCATCGCCTTTACCCAGATAAACTGTCACATCGGCGCCCAGTCGTCCGTGGACCATGAAATCGGCGTGACCGTCTCCGTTGAAGTCGCCGGTAAAAACCTCGGCGGGACCGCCGTTATTGAACAAGGTTGTTTTAACGACAAAGGCCCCGCTTTTGTCTCCGGTCAGAATGAATACAAGGCTGTTGGCGATGTCGGTGACCACCAGATCGGGGGCTCCATCGCCGTTGAAGTCGGCGATACCCAGGCCCTTAAGATTGGCAAAGAGCAGATTGGTGGTCGTAAATTGAGAGATGACCGGGGCCGCGAAGGTCCCATCGCCCAGTCCGCGAAATACGGCGATCTCACCCAGAAACTGGCTTCCGCCGGTGAGCAGAATGTCCGGATGCCCATCGCCATTGATGTCGGCTACGGTAATGAACCCTCCGCCGAACCCCGAGGGCAGAACAATGTTCTGGCCCCGCTGAAAAGTGCCGTCGCCGTTTCCCAGCAGGATATGAAGAGCGATCGGGAACGAGCCGTCGATGTAAGCGATGTCCTGTTTGCCGTCTCCGTTGAAATCGGCCGCGCTCATGGCGTCGGGCTGCGACCCGGTCATGATCAGAGGGGGATTCTTCAGGGTTTCAGCCGCGAGCCGCGATAAAAGAGCTCCCGGAACCACACAAGGAAGACACAAGAGCAGGCACAGAAGAATATGACAGGATTTCGATCGCGGATACATGGGCACTCCACCGCAGAGTTCTGACTTCAACCAGCTATTTGCCGGCCAGGTAAATCTTAGCCTGGCAGGGCTTGCAGGTTGACTACAAGCAAAGTAGATGGCATACTTTATCGCACTTATAGTTAGTTGTGCAAATGTCTTTGACCGAATCAATGAAGCCTTGGTATTGAATTTATGAGGAAGTTTCGATTCTCTCCCTGCCTGCTGATGGCGCTGCTCTGCGCTTTGACGGTTATCGGTTGTGGCGGCGGAGGATCTTCCCCGACGACTGCAAATCCATTCGCGAAACCAGGTAATTTCAGTCTCACTCTGCAGCCGGCTGTAGTGTCTCTTGCTCCCGGCGCGTCGGCAAAGCTCACCGTAGGTCTTCGCGGTTCGAACCTGAGCGGAACCGTCCGCGTCAGCGTTTCCGGTCTGCCCGAGGGCGTGACGGCCACTCCTTCGCAGTTCAGCCTTGCTTCCGAAGCGCAGCAGAGTATCAGTCTCACGGCATCTTCCGCGGCTGCGAATACCGACACCACCGTGACGGTCAGCGGCGATTCAGGCCTGGCCGGCCATCGTGCCAATGCCCGATTGCTGGTGAGTTCAGCGGAGGCGGAGGTTCCGCTGGTGTCCGGCGGCTTTGGCCCGCCGCGATTTCTGGGGGGAATCACCCGGATCGTGCATACTCCCTTCCGCACATCTTATGTTCGCACCGACACACAGTGGGACAACAGCTTCCTGTCGTTTGCTCCGCAGCGCTGGATTATCTACAACGAGCCTTCGCGCCGCTTCTTTGCCGTCAGCACGTTTATGAACCGGGTGGATGTTCTCGATGCGGATTCGCAACAGCTGATTCAGCGCATTCCCGTGCCCGGCGCATTTGTGGGCGATCAGACGCCCGATCAGAGCGCCATTTATATGGGCACACAAACGGGCGACATTTATTTGATCGATCCGTTTAATATGAAGGTGGTCAAACGGTTCCCGGCGGTACAGATCGGCCCCACAGGATTTGCCGCGTTTGAAGTCCGGGTACTGGCCGACGGACGCCTGGCGATGCTGGGCGCTCAGGGCGGCATACCGGCGATCGATGGTTTCGATACTCTGGCCATCTGGAATCCTGCGGATAATTCCTTCTTTATTGCGCCGCGGACCGTGACAGCCGGCTGCCCTTTCACCGACCACATTACCGAGTTCACGCTTACGGCGGACCGCACGCGGGTGCTGCTGGGGAAAGGTGTGACCAACGGACCGCTTTGCTCTTACGACCCCGTAACCGACGCGCAGAAGGTGATCTTCGCCAACGCAGGCGGAATCGGGCTGGGGCCGATCCTTACTCCGCCGGATGGCAAAGAGATCATCATCGCGGGCGGATCGGAGGTAAAGATCTACGATCCTGTCGATTTTTCTGTGATCGACCAGTTCCCGGTCGGCCAGTCGCGGCTCTTTTACGATTTCCTGCTGAGCTCCGACGGCAATACCATCTATGCGTCGCCTTCTGACTCGTCGGCGGTTCTGGCTTATGACTGGCGGACCCATCAGTTCAAAGGCTGGACGCCCAACCTGGATTTTCTGGATATCGGCGTTGTGACGCATCCCGATGCGATTTCGCCAAACGGCCTGATTGCCGCAGAAGCTGCGCATGGAGTGGGATTTATCGACGCCGCGGCGCTCAGGCCGGGTGCGCCCGGCGGGGTTTCCAACTCATTTGTGGCGCCGAGTTTCGGCCCGGTCGCGGGCGGTACAACGGTTCAGATGAATTACAACACGCTGACAGGCGTTGCCGCCTCCAATGTGTTCTTCGGGAACGTGCCGGGCACGAATGTAGCCCAAATCGCGTTCCCGGCGGGCTCAAGCGCAGTCAGCCCCGCCAATCAGCCGGGGCCGTTGGATATCACCGTACAACTGTCGGACGGGGACCTGCTGCTTGCGCCTGAGAGTTTCAGCTACGGGCCGTCGATCATCGATGTGGTGACCGATTCCACGACCGCCGACGGTGGCGCGACGCTGACCATCTTTGGCTATGGCTTTGGCACAGCGCGCTTCGGTGGATTGCCGGCCCCGGGGCTGCAGGTTTCTGTGAACGGGACCGCGATCACCAATCCCATCTATTCACCCAATCCTCTTGACGATTTCATCATCGGTCCGGCTTACCTGTTTCCGATGGAATCACTGACTCTCAGTGCGCCGCCGGGAACCGCCGGCGCGAGCGGTGACATTCAAGTTTCAAACACCAGCGGCTCGACCACAGCCGCGCAGGCCCTGCGCTATCTGCCTGCGACACACACCTTCCCGCTTCCCGGTTCCGTGCTGGTGCAGGGCATTTACGATTCCGTGCGCGATGTCTATTACTTCAGCGACGCAACGAAAGTCCAGGTCTTTTCGAAAACGCGGCGCGCCTGGCTGACCCCCATCAATATGCCTCCCGGGGCTCTCCGCCTGTGGGGGCTCTCGTTGTCTCCGGATGGAAGCAAACTCGCGGTCAGCGATGCGGGAGCCGATCGCATTTATGTGCTGAATCCGAATACGCCTGCAACGATCAGCACCTTCAACGCGTCGGCGCTCAGCGATCCGGCGGGCGGCGAGCCGGCCGGTCTGGCGGTTACCGATGCCGGCGTGGTCTATTACATGATGTTCTACACCCAGCTGACAGGCCCGCCGGGACTGCATAAGCTGGATACCGTGAGCGGAGCCAACACCCCCTTTCAGTCGATCTCGGCGCTGGCTCTCGGTAACGATGCGCTGACCCGGGTCCTTTTGAGCAGCGATAATTCGCGGCTCTATGTGAATGTCAACGGATTTTTGGCGGAACTCGACACGGCCACGGACACATTATTCAATAATCCGGTGATTCCCGGTTTCGACTACGAGCTTACGCTGGCCGGCAACCAGACATGGATGAGCGCGACCGGCTGGCTGATGGATACCAACTTTAACCCGGAATCGTTCCTTACCTTTACCGACCGGCAGTCGCTGATATCGGAAGTCTTCGGCGCGAAGCTGAGTCCCGACGGATTGCTCTTCTTCCAGCCCCTGACCGATGGTATCGATGTTTTTGACGGAAAGCAGGGCATCCTAAGGACGCATATTGCGCTCCCGGTAAATCTCTCGGCCAATTACGACGCCCTGGTCGCGGATGGAAAAGATAACGTTCTCCTGGGAATTGCCGGACTGAATGGCGACGGCGGAGTTGCGATCATCGATCTGAGCAGTCTCCCATTGCCTTCGCCCCTGCCGTTCGCTCCGGTGGAAACCCTGCTTCCCAAAACGACGGCACCCTTCAAGGCACAGGTGACACGGACGGCAAAGCCAGCGGCATTGAATGGACCGGTTCAAATGCCCCGCCCGCTCCGGCACCTGGTCACCGACCCCCAGGGCGGCGCGGATAGAATGCTGCCGTGAGCGGCGGCATTCCGCCGCGAACAGAAAATGAATTTTGGGCAATTACCAAATTTCTTTGTCCGTTCGCATTTATTCGCGGCCAATGCCTTTTGCCTTCGGCGTCCGCGCTTCATGTCCGCGCTTCATTGACTGCCCGGTCATTATTTTATACTCTATAGTCATCCATGCAGTCCGAAGCAAAATCCAAAAAACAATTCGTTTCAGAGTTCCGGCGGTCTGAAATCATTACCGCCGCCCGGTCGGTGTTCGCGCAAAAGGGGTATTTGAACGCCACTGTGGATGAAATCGCGCTGGCGGCGGGGCTGGCCAAGGGAACGATTTACGTTTACTTCAGCTCCAAGGAAGAAATCTACACAGCGGCCATTGAAAACGACCTCGAAATACTGCGGCAGCGCACCTTGCAAAATATCGCGGCGGCGGGCACCGTCCTCGAAAAGATCTCCGCCTACATTAACAGTCGCTTCGATTATTGCGAAGAGCGGCGGGACTTCTTTCGAATCACTTACTTTGAGCCCGCCGGGCCGCCTACGTCGCCCCTTTTGAGCAAAGTGCGGGCCCGTGAATGGCTGCGCGAACCGGTGAACCAACTGGCGCTGGCGATACAGTCGGATGCGAATTACAGCGGGATTCTTCCGTGGCAGGCGGAGGCACTTGCCTGGGCGGTTGCCGATCTGACCACCGGAGCGCTGCAGCGCCGCCTCGGTTCCACACCCGCCACCACCGCCAGACAGGATGCGGACTTCCTGATTGGCATGGTCTACGCCGCCCTGAGCAATCCCTCAATGCCGATTT
>WNFG01005425.1_pt1 | contig 13076 bp, 10 predicted proteins | sample 5400431 | NCBI WGS metagenome assembly WNFG01 (sample SAMN13153346, study PRJNA577476) | soil metagenome | isolation source: 120 cm saprolite under Douglas fir tree site 2 hole 3 replicate 2 | place: USA:California | collected 2015-04-18
GTGCCGCTCTTTTGATCCCATCCCGGTCGCGGCGTAGTCGTCCGCGGCGTCGCGCCTCTGGGCCTTCTCGGATGGTGCGGGGGCGGCAGAACTGCCGGGCGCGCTGTTCATGGCACCGGATCTCCCCTCGCCGAAAGACGGCCGATACATCTCGACCTCGTGACGGCGCTCGCGGAAGTAGACGGCCTCGATCACGCCGAGGTTTTCTGTCTGTCCGAGCGAGGCACCGTAGGAATGACGCTCGCCGGTGAAGAAGAAGCTCCGCGCGGCGCGGTTGCTGACCTGCCAACCGGAGATTACGGTCGATTCGTACGGCTCCAGCACCCACTTCGAAGCGTTGCGGGCGTCAGTGTGTTTCGCGTCGATCGTATTCAGCCCATCGACCGATAGGGCCACGGCGACGCGATACGGGGTGGGGTTGGTGATCCGCAGGCTGTAGCTCGCTCCGCGGACTGCCTCGATGTAGACCGTTCCTCGGTGGAAGTACTCCGCGCGCGGGGCATCGTCGACGAGAACGTTGACGGCGAATCCGGACGTGCCCGCCGCAAAGGATTGATTGGAACAAAGTGCGAAGAACAGCAGGGCCAGGATCATTCGGTGTCTCATTGCATCCTCCGGGGAATGAGACACCGATGTTGGGGAAAAGAAACCTGTCTCGGGGTCTCATCCTGACGGCGAGCGCAGCGAGCCTTGTCAGGATCTCCGGTGGAATCGCGAGATCCCTCCTGGAACCGACTGCCGCGCGGTCTCACCGGAGATCCTGACAGGCTCGCTACGCTCACCGTCAGGATGAAACCGCGACCCTACCTCCCCACGGCCCGCCGTTTCGCCGCTCCCAACTGGTTCACGGTGAAGGGCTGACCGGCGATGGTGATCGTGCCGGTGCGGGGGTTGGCACTTGCGTTCGCGGCGATCGAGTAGCTCACGGTTCCGTTGGCGGTACCGCTGCTGCCGGAGGTGACGGTGATGAATGAGTCGCTGCTGGTGGCGGTCCATGGACAGCCGCCGTCGGCGATCACGCTGACGCTGCCGGTGGCCGCGGCAGACGGAGGACGGATGCTGCTCGCCGAAAGCGTGTAGCTGCACGATCCGTCGAGCGTCAGGTTGGCGCGGGCGCGGCCGCCGGTCTCGCGGTAGAAGCGGCTCTGCCAGCGGAAGAGCACGTTCTGGAGTTGCTGCAGTTGCCCGTCGCTCACGTTCTCCCCGCTCCGCTTGACCACGAATGTCGGGACGCGGAAGACGCGCGTCTGTCCGGCGGCGTACGCCGGCGTGCGCGGTCCGTTCGCGGCGACGATCTGATCGATCGTAATCTGCGACGTCGTCCCGTTCTGCACGAACGTGATCGGCGTGACCTCGGCCGGCGAAGCCAGGCCGAGGAAGTACATCTCCGCGCGGCTGTAGCCGAAACGCGGCGTCGTCAATGCATACGTCCCGGCGATGCTTCCGCCCATCACCGAAATCGTGGAAAGACCCGACTCCGTATCGGGAAACATGCTCGGATTGGCCAGGCCGTTGTTCGGATGCGCACCGCCGAAGCACGGCACACCGGCATCGCGCCAGGGCCCTTTCACAACGCCATCGACATCCTTGTAATCGGCGTAGAAGACGCACTCGTGACCCAGCTCGTGGGTAAGCGCGACCTGCGTCGTGGTCTCGTCGGCCAGTGACTCGCCAATGGCGGAGAACTCGGCGCCGTAGTGACAGTCGCATTCGGTACGCGCCGGAATCGTTCCCGCGCCGGTCACGCTCTTCTGCCGTGGATACGTGCCCGCGTAATTCGCATGGCGCAGGCCGTCGTCATAAATCGTCGGGAAAAAGCGGAAGCTGTCGACGTTCTGCCCGCGGCTGACAAGGTACGCGGCGATCGACTCCCGGATCCGATCGGTATCCCACACTCCCGGCATGTAGTGAAACACCTCGGCGGGGACCTCGACAACAGGGTCGCCAGACGATCCCATCGCGGCGGATGGCAGCAGCGAGTGCCGCACCGAAAACGTCAGCGGAAGCGTCTGTGTGATCGTCCCCTCCACAAAACCAGCCCCGCCGAATCGCGCGCTCTTGACGGCCCAGGTGTTGTTGCCGGACTGGTTCAGATACGGCTCGAGACTCGACGCCGGCACGCGGAACGAGAGCGTGTCGCCGGACAGCTTGATCTCCCACGAACCGATCTGCGCCGAGGGGAAGTCGGGAATCTTCGGCGTCGAAACGACCAGGAACGGCGCGAAGCCCGCGCTCACCTGCACACCGGCCGCCTCGACACCGTTCAGGAGCAATGTGTAGCGGAAGTTCTCCCCCGCCGCGGGCGTGGGAACGGCCGCGAGCTTGAGTGTAACGCCGGCGATGATGCCGCCGTAGTTGTCGAACGATGCGCTTGAAGCCTGCAGAGGCGCCGGGAGGCCGGGCGCGTTCATCGGACTGGCCGGCTGGCTCGTCTTCGTCTCGGTGCGTCGCCGAATGACGGCTCTTGAGATTCTGCCAGGTGATGACCACCGAGCCGGGTTTGTTCTTCGTGATGATGCGCGCTGTGTTGGGATAGTTGAAGAGCTCATACCAGACCGCGACGATCGGCTGGAAGTGAAACATCGAGCTGACCACCGTCGGGTCGTAGTTCACCTGCGTCGTATCCGCATCGCCGAAGGCGACCGCGCCCCAGGTGGAGATGCTCAGCTTCGTGTACTGCTTCCCGGCGAACGTGAACGGAGCCGGGAGCGTGTAGTGCGGGAGGAGATAGTTGGCGTCGAGATAGCCGACGATCGGCCTCTTCGCCCCGTCGTAGGCGATGACACCGGTCGACGGATCATCGAACTGGAAGGCGACCCTCCGCACCGTGAAGGTGTTGTTCGCCGTCGGAACGACGCGGAAGGTTGCCGGCGCCTGGAGGTCCGACGGATAGCCCGGCCAGTACGAGTTGCCGTCGTCCGCGAGGATGCCGATCCCGCGTGAGACGGAGAAGCTCGAGACAGGCAGTGGCGCCGCCTCCCCCCGTGGCGTCCGCGCCTCAGTCGACCGGATGTTCGCGGGCGAGGTCGGGTTGATGACGTCAAGCGACTGTGCCGCGAGTGAGGAACAGAGAAAAAGCGCAGCAAGACCAACACTGAAGGCGGAAGGAGGCATCAATCACTCTCCTGAGACTTCGATGAACGCGGAACGCGCGAACGATAGACCGAGGACGGCGGCAAGGCAAACGAGACGGAAGGCTTCATCCGCAGATGACGCAGATAGAACCGTCTGCATCTGCGTTCTATCTGCGTCATCTGCGGATAAGACTCAATCTCTCATCAACAACCGCGCCGTATTGCCGCCGAGGATTCCCGCGCGGTCGGTCTCGCTGATGTCCAATTCCGCAATGCTGTCGAGCATACGAGGGACGCTGCCGATCAGGTGTGGATAGTCGCTGCCGGCGAGGATGTGATCGGCGCCGGCGAATTCGATGGCCAGATGCAGGGCGCGGACGTCGAAGTTCACGGAGTCGTAGTAGAAGTTCTTCAGGTATTCGCTGGGCGGGCGTTCGATGTGAACGCGGTTTTCCTTGTAAGCGTAGAAACCGCGGTCGAGACGCTCGACGAGATACGGGATGGCGCCGCCGAGGTGACCGAGCACCCAGCGGATTTTCGGGAAACGCTCCACGACGCCGCTGAACACGAGGCCGGCCGCGGCCAGCGTCGTATCGAGCGGGAATCCCACCAGCGCGGTCAGCCAGTAGTCGGTCATGGCCTCGACGCCGACGGGGGCGGTGGGATGAATGTGAATGACCGCGCCGAGATCGTTCGCGGCTTCCCATACCGGGAGGAAGCGGTCGTCGTGCAAGGCCACACCGTTGATGTTGCTGAAGATCATGGCGCCGCAGAAACCGAGTCGCCTGTACGCGCGCTCGAGCTCGCGTGCCGAGGCGGCCGGGTCGCACAACGGCAGCGTGGCGATGCCGAGGAACTGCCCGCGATAGTCCGCCGCGATCGAGGCGAAACTGTCGTTGACGATCCGCGCCAGAGTCACCGCGGTCGCCGGCTCTTCAACATGCGTCCCCGGTGTGGTCAGGCTGAGGATCTGCGTGTCGACACCGTATTCGCGCATGACCTCGGAGCGATAGGCGATGTCGCGGTGGCCGCGCACGGCCACGTTGTAGTCGCCCGGGTAGTGCAGCAGCGTGTTCCCCTCGGCGTCGTACGTGAGCTCCACGTGGCTGGGGCCGGCGCGCAGCGCGTCGAGGTAAGCGGCAGGATAGAAGTGATTGTGAAAATCAATGACCGGCATCGATGGCGGTTCCTTTTCGCGAAGTTGTTCGAGTCCAGAGAGCGTATACCGGAAGACCGGCGGCGACGATGAGCAGTCCGATGGCGATTCCGGCCGGCTCGGCAACGATCTGATTGACGACGATCAACACCGTCGCCGCGATGAACAGAAGCGGTACATAGGGATAGCCGAAGGTCCGATACGGAGGCGCATAACCGGGCCGCCGCCGCAGAACGAACGTGGCCACGGCCAGGGCCGCGAAGAAGATCCATTCCGTATAGACGACGCGTGTGAAGAGATCGCGATACGTCCCGGTGGCCACGAGGACCGACGACCACACCGCCTGCAACACGATGGCGATGTAGGGAGTGCGATAGCGGGGATGAGGCACTCCGGCCGATCGAAAGAACAGCCCGTCCCGCGCCATGGCGAAGTAGACGCGCGGGCCGGCCAGGATCACGCCTCCCAGTGCGCCGAGGGCGGAGACGATCACCAGCAGCGAGACCGCGGCCGCGCCCCGCGAGCCGACCAGCGCGGTGGCGACGTCCGCGGCAATGCGCTCGGAGTGGATGACCTGGTCGAGTGGCAGTACGTAAACATACGCCGCGTTCAGGCCAAGGTAGGAGAGGGTGACGATGAGCGTTCCGATCATCAGCGACCGGGGAATCGTCTTCTGCGGCTCGCGCGTCTCTTCGGCGACATACGTGACCATGTGCCAGCCGCCGTACGCGAACAATCCAGCCACCAGGGCAAGGAGGAATTCGTGAGCCGAGTACGACATGGCCGCGGGAGCTCCGGCGCGGACAGGCGCGAGCGCAACGACGATGATGAGCATCAGGCCGATGGCCAGAACTTTGACGATGGTAAAGAACGTCTGGATCGCACTTCCCTGCCGTACGCCCACGTAGTTCACGGCGGATAGCGTGAAGATCGCGGCGATGGCGACGATGCGCGTGCCGTTGCCGGTCAACGGAACGAAGTAGCCGATGTAGCGTGCCGTGACGACGGCGATGGCGGCCACGATCCCCGAGTGCATGCACCAGAACATCGCCCATCCCCACAGGAAGCCGGCGGCAGGATGGAAGGTTTCCTTCAGGAATACATACACGCCGCCTGTGTGTGGAAACGCGGAGGCGAGCTCCGCGCAGATGAGCGCCCCGAACAGCGTGAGGATTCCCGCCAGCAACCAGACCAGCAACATCCCCGGGATGCTGGGGACGCGGCGTGTGATCTCCGACGGCTGAACGAAGATCGACGCACCAATGATGATCCCCACCACCATGGCGGTGGCGCGAAGCAGGCCGATGGAGCGGGTGAGCGTACCGTTCTGCGGCGCACTCATCAGTCGTCCGGCTGCCAGAGCCTCTTGCGGAAATAGTCCCGCCAATCCTCGGGAAGGGCTGCCAGTCCGCTCACGCGGCGGAGCAGCTCCTGATTGTCCGCATCCGAGGCATACAAACTCACCACGTCGGCGATCGCGATGGCATCGGGATGCGTTGCCAGGACGGAAATGACATCGCCCGCGGATACTTCGCCTTCGCCAGTCACGGCCAGATAGAAACCGGTACGGCCGCTTCGCAGAAAACGCTTGACCATGTCCGCGCGGCCGAAGCGGATACCCAGTTTGTAGCAGGGCATGCGCGGCTGCGTGACCACGAATTCGGCGGATCCGATCCGGAAGCGATCTCCGATATGGACATTCTCCTCATCGAGTCCGGTAGTCGTGAAGTTCTCACCGAATGCGCCCCACGGAAGGTCAAAACCCGGGAGCTCCTGACGCCAGCATGCGTAGTGCTCGGAGGGATATACGTAGACCGCTTTCTCCGCGCCGCCGTGAACGGTGAGATCGGATTGCTGATCACCGTCCAGGTTGAGGCGGCGAACCTTCACGGCGTCCGCTACCGGTTCCTTGAAGATGGAGGTCCGGACGATCTGGCCTCGCCATTCGGCATCTCGAGGAAGGCCTACATTGATTGAGAGAATGTTCACGTGTGCAGAATCAGACTACAACACGTCACGCCGCCCTCCGCCTTGGCAAGCTCCGAGGCGCGAACGGGCCGGACATCGATCCCCTCGTCTTCTAGCTGGCGCCGCGTTCGCGTCAGCTCATCGGGGAAGAGGACGCGGTCGCCGATCCGCAATGCATTGGCGGCGGCAGGTTCGGACGGATCGACGTCGATGATGCGCCAGTCCCCGAAAGGCGCGGCCGGCACCCAGTGGCGGTTCATGAGAAGAGCGTCGCTTGAAACGCGCGTGACTGCCGACTTCAGGTGCAGGCATCCGTCGACCGTGACCGCCTCGACGCGATAGCCGTGCGGTGCCACGAGCTCGCGCAGATTGTCGATCCCGCGGCTGTTCGTGCGCAGCGAGCGGCCGACGTAAAGCACACGGTCGAGCTGCAGCACATCGCCGCCATCAAGCGTAGCCGGCTCGTCGATGCTGGCAACAGTCCGGCAGGCGCGCAGGATCTCCGCTACCGCGTCGACCTCTCCCCGCCGTGACTCCGCGCCGGGACGGGTCAGGATCGCCAGCTCGTCCAGCACGATGGCGGTGTCCTCGATGAAGACCGCGTCGGGATAGCGGCCGTCTTCCGGAATCCGCCGCACGTCGCATCCCAGCGAAGCAAGACAGGACTCGTACGCCCGATGCTGCTCGCGCGCCCGCTCCACGTCGATCGGCGTCCGCGCCGCGTGCGTCAGCTCGCAGCGGCCGATCGATGCGCTGACCGCGCGCGTGATGGCGATCATTCCCATAGCGGAGAATCCTACAGGTCATTGGAGGACATCGAGGGATCGTGATCCGCAGATCGCGCAGATGTACGCAGATAAGGCCAATCTAAATCTGCGTCCATCTGCGTCATCTGCGGATAGCGTCTTTGGATGGCAGCGCCATCACGATCGCACGCGCCGATACTTGAAATGCGTCACGGCTGGCGAGCAGACCACGCGAATGCTCTCGTATCGGAGCTGGCCGCCGTCCATGTTGTCGAAGAGACGCGAGCCGCTGCCGAGGAGCATCGGTACGACATGAACCTCCATCTCGTCGATGAGACCGGCCTTCAGGTATTGCTGGACGACATCGGCGCCCCCTCCGATGTTGATGTCGCTGCCGCCCGCGGCTTCCCTGGCCCGTTCGAGCGCCGCGTGCATTCCGTCAGTGACGAAGTGGAAGGTCGTTCCGCCCTCCATCACCAGTGACGCGCGGGGTTGGTGTGTCAGGACAAAGACCGGCGTATGGAAGGGCGGGTTGTCGCCCCACCAGCCGTTCCATGGTGGATTCTCCGTCCACGGACCGTCCCATTCGCCGAACATGTGGCGGCCCATGATCGTCGCGCCGATGTTCCGGACCGATTCGGCGATGATGTCGTCATCGGGTCCGGTCTCCCCACCTTCCATGCCATGAGCCTGGCGGAAGCTGCGCACCGCGAAGGCCCACTGATGAAGCTCCCCGCCACCCTCGCCGAGAGGATGCTCGCGGCTCTGATTCGGTCCGGCGACAAAGCCGTCGGCGGACATGGTGATACCCAATCGGACGATGGTCATGACCACATCCTGCCACAGTTGAAATCCGCGGCGTTTCTGCCATCATTGATGAACCCGTTACAGTCCGAAGGAGGTCGCGAATGGTTCCACTCTCCTCTCTGTGGCTCCCGATCCTCGTGTCCGCTGTCTTCGTATTCATCGCCAGCAACATCCTCTGGATGGCCCTTCCGTTCTGGCATCGCAAAGACTATGGCAAGCTGCCCGACGAGAAGTCCGTTCTCGACGCGCTGGCGCCGGTGAAGAGCGGCCAGTACATAGTGCCGTGCCTCGACTGGAGAACGGCCACACCGGAGCAGAAAGAAGAGATGCAGCGCGGAGCGATCGCGTTTGTGCTGGTTCGCAATCCCGGGCAGTTCAACATGGGCAAGACCCTCGTCCTGTGGTTCCTCTATGCCCTGGTCGTGTCGTTCTTCGTCGCCTATCTGGCCTGCCACACGCTCGCCAGCGGAACGAAGTACCTGGCGGTCTTCCGCATCGTTGGTGCGGCCGGCTTCCTTTGCTACGGCCTTCGAACCGTCAGCGATGCGATCTGGTACGGCAAACCGTGGATCGTCGTGATCAAGGAAATGATCGATGGCCTGATCTACAGCCTGATGATGGCCGGAGCTTTCGGCTGGCTCTGGCCGCGATAGTCTGCTTTTACATCGGCAGCCAGTACGACACCTTCACCAGGAAGACATCGTGTGACGGTGCCGTCGATATCGCTCGGAGATCGCGGCGGAACCGGAAGTCGCCGAGGGGGACCGTGTCGGCGCGGTTCTCGTTCCAGACGACATAAAGCGCCGAGCCGGGGCGGAACTCCCACCGGACGACGGCGCTGCCGCGGACGCTGCGGAAATTGAAATCGGGACTGGCGACGGCACCGGTGAACGGCGTGTAGTCGCGCGTTCGGGCGGCGGCCAGCGAGTGGTAGTCGTGATAGTCGCCCGAGGCGACGAACGGCTGCAGGTAGAGCTGGAAGGAGAGATGTCCGCTGAGCGTCCAGTCGGCGCGGGTGCCGAATTCGAACGAGCGCTGCTCGAGGTCGGCGAACAGATAGCGATGTCCGAACGTCAGCGTCGCGGTCGGGTCATTGAACGTGCTCACGTACGCGGTGTGATCGTGCGAGCGGGTGAAGACCGGGCCGGCCGTGAATTGCAGATTCGGCCTGGGGCGCACCGTCGCCGTGACGCTGGCCGTATGCGTGTACGAGCCCTCTGCTGAACGATCGGCGTGACCGGACAGACTGTACGAGAGTGTCTTTCGGCTGTCGGTGTCGAGATTGAGGTCCGTGCTCCAGCTCGACGGTGTCCGCGCCAGAGGTCCTCCGCGCGTCAGCCGGTCGGAGATCGCGCCTCCATTGAGGAAGACCGAAAGGTGGGTGTTCCAGTAATTCTGAAGAAGCCCCTGCATATCGGCAAAGGCTCCGCGCTCGATGGTGTTGCCGTCGAAATTGCGGTTCTGCCACATGCCAAACCACCCGTACTTCTCACGGAACGCCCCCGACGGATTCTGATTGACGTACTGCATCAGCGCGTGCGTGGAGATGATGTCGGTGCGCTGCATGAAGCCTGTGTCGTTCGTCTCGAAACCCGGCGAGAAGACTTGCACCTGCACATTCGGCCGCCAGAATCCGGTCGCTTTCGACAGCATGGCCCGGCCGCCCCATCCGCTCAGCGACGTGCGCGTCGGATCGAAATGGATGGTCTCCGCGTCGGGACGCTGGTAGTAGCGCGATGACGATGTCTGCGTTTTGGCGATGGCCTCGGGGCTGCCGGTGACCTCGGAGCCGACCAGCGACCCCTCCAGGATCCAGGCTTTCTTGAGAAAGGACGCAAAGCCATCGACGCCGCCGGTCACGGCGGAGTCGCGCAGCGACGACAGCTCATCCGGCAGCCGCCGGTTCACCGACGTCAGCATGAAGCCGATGCGCGATCCATCCCCGATGTCCTTGGTTCCGCGTGAGACGAAGTAGTTCGTCATCGGCTCGACCTGCTGCCGTCCCGACGCCGATCCGGTCACGAAGCGCGCATGCTCGGCAGCGGTCAACGCATCGAGCACGCCGATCGAGAAGCCGCCCAGTTTGCCGGTGACTTTCGCCGCGCCGAGGATCGTCGTCTCGGCTGGGGTATCGACGAAGTCGGCACTCGGCGAGCCCTGAGGCGCGCGGCCGATGCGGCGCGTGTAGAAAAGGCTCGGCGGAAAGAAGAAGTTGAAGTGGCTCGGCGCAGGCGTATCGCCGAACTTGAAGATGTTCAATCCCTCGGTGAAGAACGGCCGCTTTTCCGGGTAGAAGGTCTCGAACTGGCTGAGATTGACGACGGCCGGATCGACTTCGACCTGCCCGAAATCAGGATTGATCGTGCCGGTCAGCGTGAGGTCCGACGTCAGCGCGTACTTCACATCGAGACCGCCGTCGGCGCGGTAGTCGCTGCTCTTGATCAGCGGATTGTTCGGGTCCCTACGCGAGAGCAGATCGGATCGGGCCACGCTGTACGGCACGAGCTCGAGCGGCTTGCCGCGATGGATGCCTTCCAATCCGTCGATGTCGGCGAAGTGCGAGACGAAGCCGTTGTCGCCCTTCTTCGTGTTGACGATGCGCGCGATCTCGTTGGTACGGATGGTGCGGCGGGTGATGTTGACGCCCCAGACGTGCACCGGTTTGTCCGGAAAGCGCAACTGCGAGAAGGGAATCCGCACCTCGGCGATCCAGCCGTCCGGCACGATCTTCACCGCCGAATCCCACACGCCATCCCAACTGGGATCCTCACCGATGTCGTTATAAAGAATGGTGTCGCCCTGCACGTCGGCCGGCTGCACCGTGAAGGCGTTCCCGGAGAGGCGGTCGTGCCGCGGATCGATGTTGATGGAGAGGAAATCGCTCTGGCCAAGCGTGTCGCGCCGGACGAGCAAGCCGGTCGGTTTCTGCGGATCGGTCATCTTCGCGCCGAAGTAAATGGCGTGGTCGTCGTACACGATGCGGACGCTGGTCAGCATCGTGGCCGGCTTACCGTCGTCCGGATCGTGCTGCGTGAAGTCGGTGAACTCCGGCGCGTTCTTCCATGCCGCGTCGGACAGGTCGCCGTCGATCACCGGCCCCTGGGCCACACGGACCGCGTGCAGGACCGGATGCTCCGGCCAGTTCGCGGCGCGAAGGCCGATGGAAGCGAAAACGAGCGTAAGAAAGACGAGGATCAAGCGTTTGTGCATGAGCGAGTGAGGATACGAGATCGAAGTGAACAAAGTTACGGCGGCCGCGCGACGGAATGGTAACGGGTACAATCCGAGAAGCATGACAAAGACTGAAGCGCTCGAGCGCGAAATCGAGACACTCAACCGAGACGAACTGTCTGAATTTCGGGAGTGGTTTATCGAGTACGACTCGGAGGCATGGGACCGCGAGATTGAACAGGACGTCGCGGCAGGCAAGCTCGATCGATTCGCTACCGAGGTTCTCGCGGAATTCAAGCGTGGCGAGACGAAAGAGATTTGAGTCACCACGCACGGCTGTCCGTGGGAGATCAGCAGCAGAAGCCTACGGTCTGATGAATTCGCGTTCGATGGCGATCCTGGTCGCTGCCGCGACAAGGCGGCGAAACAAGGACGGCCTGAACAACGACGACGCTTTTAAGTCTCGCTTCATCATGTCCGCCGACTTTCGTAAGAATCGCGTTGCTCGGCGAAACTCTTTCAATGGGTCATCGATATCCGTCTGAAACGTGTCGAGTAGGCATGCGAGCATGCCGTCCGATGTGCCGTGATGAATCAGTGGGTCACGACCCTTGTAGTCGCTCAAAAGCCGATCGAGCCGATAGTCGACCGCGTCCATGACCAGGATTTCATAGCGACCCGGCGCCATCAGCTTGAGCGCTGATGCCAGACCAAGCTCGAAAGGCATATTGAAGCGAACGGGAGTACCAATCCGGCTCAGATCATGGATTGACATGCGGCAGCTCCGCATCAGGTCGAGTACACGCTTCAGTCGGCCATCGCCTTTCTCTCGAACTTCCAGAACACAGTGCGGATCCTGACCGAGGAAGACAAGTGCGCCGACCAAGGCAACAAAAAGAGGTTCGTAGCCGGGATCAAAGGGGACATTGATAAAAACGTCCCGTCGTTCAGACGCGGCCATTGTGTTCGCTACTTGATGGCCTTACCTCTGCGCAATGCAGCTTTCTCGATCCTAACCTTTGACGGGACCGAAGCTCCACCCAACATTCTCTTCGCCGAGGCAAGAGCCTTCTCTGCATGAAGCATCTCGATCTTCGTGATATTCAAGCGCGACAGAATCTGGGAGCCCCTGAGCTTCTTCAGGGCGATTTTACGAGGCGCTTTAGACTGTTGCTTTCGAGATACGTCCGGCATGGAGGCATCTTAACATCGACATCGCCTGCGCAGGGGAAGTTGATAGAGTCTCGAAATGCCTGACGAACCCACCTTCGATTCCCTTGGCCTCAGCGCTCCGCTCCTCGAAACATTGGCCCAGCTCGGCTATGAAGCGCCGACTCCGATTCAGGCACGCACCATCCCCGCGCTTCTGGCCGGGCGCGATCTGATCGGGCAGGCCCAGACCGGCACCGGCAAGACGGCGGCCTTCGCCTTGCCGATCCTCCAGCAGCTCGACCTTCGAAGCAAAGCGACGCAGGCGCTCGTGCTTGCGCCGACGCGCGAGCTGGCCGTGCAGGTCTCCGAGGCCATGCACTCGTACGCCAAGAAACTGGAGGGAGTGACCGTCCTCCCGGTCTACGGCGGCGCGCCGATCTTCGGGCAGATGAAGCACCTGCAGCGCGGCGCGCATGTCGTCGTCGGCACGCCGGGGCGGCTGATCGATCATCTCGATCGCGGAACCCTGATGCTTGACAACGTACGCATGGTCGTTCTCGATGAAGCGGACGAGATGTTGAAGATGGGTTTCATCGACGAGGTCGAGCGGATGCTGTCGCTCGTCCCGAAGCCGCGGCAGGTGGCGCTCTTTTCGGCCACGATGCCGGAGCCGATTGCGCGTATCGCCCAGCGGCATCTCGTCAATCCCCAGCGCGTCGAGATCGAGCATCACGGAATCTCGGCGCCCGACATCGAACAGCGCTTCCTGAACGTCGCCGAGGGGCAGAAGCTCGAGGTGCTAACGCAGATGCTCGAGCTCGAGGAAGCGGATGCGGTGCTGATCTTCCGCCGGACGAAAAACGGCGCGGCGGAGCTGGCGGAGAAACTCGGCGGCCGAGGCTTTGTCGCCGAGGCCATGCACGGGGACATGAAACAAGCCGAGCGCGAGAGCGTCATCCGGAGACTGCGCGGCGGCAAGATCGATATCGTCGTCGCCACCGA
>WNFG01016205.1_pt1 | contig 13073 bp, 9 predicted proteins | sample 5400431 | NCBI WGS metagenome assembly WNFG01 (sample SAMN13153346, study PRJNA577476) | soil metagenome | isolation source: 120 cm saprolite under Douglas fir tree site 2 hole 3 replicate 2 | place: USA:California | collected 2015-04-18
TCGGTTCCAGTAATTGCCGGCGAAGCAATTGCCGGCGACTGGACAGCGACCGGTTGACGCGCCATCGCAACCCGATCCTTGCCTGCCCGTTTGGCCGCGTAGAGGGCCGCGTCGGCATCAAGAAACAAATCCTTGTCGTCACCGCCAAAAGAATGCATCGCCACCCCTGCCGAGGCGGTGATCCGCTCCGGCGGATTGGTGTTCGGGAGGGGATTTTCTTTGAGACCGGCCAGAATCCGCTCCGCGACGCGACGGGCGTCTTCGAGCCCCGCACCCGGACAAACGATCGCGAATTCCTCTCCCCCGATCCGGCAGGCGATATCCACCATGCGGATGGATCGGGAAAGCACGCTGGCACCATGGGCTAGCGCCCGGTCTCCGGCCGCGTGGCCAAAGCGATCATTGATCCGCTTGAAGTTATCCAAATCGATGATCACCAGCGCCAGGGGCTGATTCTGGCGATCCGCGCGAGCGAGCTCCACCGGAAGCACCTCGTTGAAGTAGCGCGCGTTGCGCAGCGCGGTGAGCGAATCCGTGACCGCCAGCCCTTGCAGCTCCGCGTTGACCGCCACCAACCGGTCCGCCACGAGTCCAAGAAACACGCCGAAGGACGTGAACGCGATCAACGTCCCCACCGCAAGGTACAGATAAAAGAACCGATGCGCTGCGAACTCTGCGCCGAACCCCGCGACCGCCTCTCCGGTCATTCCTCTCAACAACAGGCAACCCACCGGCGCGCCCAATGCCAAGGCGAAACCCAATCCGCCATAGAGAACCCACCGACGAACCGATTTCACCGGGCCTCGACCAGCAGGGGAAGACAACGAGAGTAGAGGGGACACTTGATCCTATTGACAATACATACTTCTGGTCGCTTCAGCCTTCAACAAGGGTTGTCGGTAACTTGATCCATCGGCCCTCGCCAGGCAACTGGGCTAGACGTGGGTGTTCGCACTACTTGTGACTGAAATGACCTACTTCCAGACGCGGCGGTCCACGAGCTTCTTTGACCCGGGAGCGATCGCACCCGCCGCGACGATCTGGACTTCTCCGCGAACCTTAAGGGCGTCCTTCAGGGCCTCCGCCAACCGGGCCTTCAATGCGGCCGGTTCGCCAACTTCCGAGCCCAGGGCCACCAGATAGATCAGCTGATCCAGATGTTCCTCCCGGGTGACGACCGCCTGGAAGAGAGCAACCTCCGGAAACCGCTTGAACACCTCGTCCATTTGGCTGCCGCGGATAAACATCCCCTTGACCTTCACCGCGTCGCCGATCCTGCCGAGCAGGCCGGTCAACTTGGGTGCTGTCCGGCCGCAGGGGCAAGCCACGGGTTCAGCGAGCGAGGCGATGTCGCCGGTCGCAAACCGCAGCAGTGGGTAGGCTTCGTCGAAGATCGTGCCCACGACCTGCCCCGGCTGTCCCGGCGCCGCCGGCTGGCGCGTCTCGAGATCGAGCACCTCGATGATCGCCTCCGGTTGCAGGTGCATCCCCTTCTTCTCCGCGCATTCGTAGGCAGCATCTCCGCGGTGACGAACGCCGATTTGATTCTAAGCGGCGTACCCGCCGCTTTGGCCTTGGTCAGCAGCGTGTAAAGGAAGCTCGGCGTCCCAACATACCCGGTGACCCCTACGTCCGCGGCCACCCGTATCTGGAGCTCGGTCTGTCCAACCCCAGCCGGAATCACGACGCAACCCAGGCTCCTCAGACCGGCATCCATCATCAAGCCACCTGGCGACAGGTGATAGGAGAGCGTGTTCTGCACGATGTCCCCCGGCTGAAAACCCGCCGCGGCGAACGCCATCCGCATTCGCCAGAAATCGGGCCGCTCTGCCTCGGGCACGTAGTTGGGACCCGGTGACATGTAGATTCGTTCGAGCTTGGATACCGGGGCGGCCAGCAAACCGCCGAACGGCAAATCAACAGCCTGCAACTCCGGCAGCTCGTCCTTGTTGGTGATCGGCAGCTTCGGTAGATCCGCCAGCCCGGAGATGTCGCCGGGCTTCAATCCCGCCTCATCGATGCGCTGTCGCACCCGGGGTGCGTTCGCGTAGGCGTGGGCAACCGCCGCCCGCAGCCGCTCACTCAAGTACGCGCGCCGCTCGGCGGGGCTTTGCGTCTCCAGCTCGGGGTTCAATACGCCGCTGGGACGGAGCGTGGACATCTTTCGATCCTCTTTAAGCTCAAGGACAGCCAGGCCTGGCGACGCTTGTAGCACCGCTTCGGGCACCCGTCCCGAGAATAGGCTCGGGCCCGCGAGTCGCTCCACCTGGACGCCCGGCAGGGTGACGCCCTGACTTTAAGCTCACCACTCCGATGTGCGCGTCACTCGGGAGCGAATCGCCTTCTACGGGCGCAGAGAGTTAGACTGGGGTGCGGCGGCAAGCGCCTTGTACGGCATTCGAGGCGTGGCGCCAAAGCGAAAGGCTATCCCATGCCATTGACCGCAATCATTGTCGACGACTCGGCCGTCAGTCGTGCCCTCTTGAAAGCCGGCTTGGCAAAGGCCGGCGTGGAGACTGTCGGAGAAGCAAGCACGGCTGAGCACGCCCTTCAGCTCTACGAGGAGCACAACCCGTCGATCGCCATCTTTGACATCGTCCTGCCCCAAACAGACGGGATCACCGCCGCCACCGAAGTACTCCAGGCTCATCCGGGCGCAAATGTCGTCATCTGCACCGCCGCCGCCTCTGAGGAGAAGATTCAGGCCTGCCAGGAGGCGGGGGTCCGCTACTTCCTTCACAAACCAATCAACGCAAAACAACTTGGCGAGTTGGTAGACCACCACCGTACACGCGCTTCCGAAGACCACCTCGCGAACGAATCTAAATCAACCCGCGACCCGTTCTTGATCGATGATCGCCTCTCAGGAGTGGGTTGGTTCTTCATGGGGGATTGATCCAATCCCCGCCGGAATCACTGCTTTGTTGGGGATACTCCTCCCAGCTCCTGTTTGACCAACGCCTCATCCAGTGCCCTCGCCCTGACCGCCAGGATCGCAAATCTCTCAGGACAACCGACCAACTGGCCGGTTTGAGCAAGCTCTTCGAGATCCGCGGCAATCACCGCCGCTCCTGCGCCCATCGCCAACATCGCACCCCTCAAACGATGCGCGGTCGATTCGATGGCCTGGCGATCTCGTCTCTCCACACTTTTGCCAAGCGCGGTCACCATCCCGGGCGACTCGGCCAGGTACATTGTGACGATCTCGCGTGCCAACTCCGAATTCCCGTCAACGCTGTCGAGCAGATGTTTGCGGTCGTACGCCATTTCGGATTCCCCCCGGGTCGTCTGCAGAACGCCCAGGCCGTGCCCGTTGCTACCTCGACCCTCGGCGCCGTTTTGGAGAGCGCTTTCGATTGTCAAGCTGGAAGCTCTCTCCAGCTCCGCCTCGAACCAGAATGCCGAACCCTCGGCTGGCGTGCTCGATCCTTCGATGCCGGTTCCACCCAGCGTCGCCTTGTGTTTCGAATAGTCGTCGAGGAGCTTCCCAAGTTGCCCCTCGCTCAGCCCGCCGCCGCTGTCCGCCACCCGAAAGCGAAGCCGCACCCTGGACTCCGACTCACCCTCCTTGGACACCTCCAGATTGACCTTCCCCTGCGCGGTCCACCCCACCGCGTTGCTGATCAAGCTCGCCAGCAGTTGAGCGATAAACGCTCGATCGCCGAGGAGCTTGTTGGGTACGTCTTTCGAAACTCGAACGTTCAGCTCTATGCCCTTCTCCATCGCGGCGGCGCGCAGCGGCATCGCAACGTCGTCGACCATCTTTCGAAGCTGAAACCCCGACTTCGCCTCAGGGCCTTCGAAAGCGCCAGCCGCTTGCTGCGACTGCTTCCGCTTCTGCTCCGGATCTGGACACCAGCGCTCGATTGCTTCGGCCAACTTCTCCTTCTTCAATGGTTTTCCGATGTGATCGTCCATTCCACTTTCCCAGCATTTCACTTGATCCGCCTTCATCACGTTCGCGGTAAGGGCCACGATTGGAATGTGCTCGCCGGTGTCTTTTTCCCGCTTGCGGATCGCCCTCGTGGCCTCAAAGCCATCCATTTCCGGCATCTGGCAGTCCATCAGCACCAGATCGTAAGGAGCCCGGCCGAGGGCATCGATCACTTCCCGACCATTGGCCACCCCCTGCGCCGAGTGCCCCAATTTTCTCAAGAGCGCGATCGCGAGGAGTTGATTTACCGAATTGTCCTCCGCGACCAGGATACGCCGCGCCATCGTCACCAGCGCCGGAGCGGCGTCTCCTTTTTCGGCCGGAGCATTTCGCGTCTCGCTGGGCACCGGCTTTATCGTGCTCGCCACGATTGCGTTGTACAGTTCCGACTGTCTCACCGGTTTCGTGAGGTAAGCGGAAAACTTCCGTTCGATTTCCGTCTCCAGATCCTGAGAGCGATCAAACGCGGTGAGCAGGATCAGATGAGTCTTCGCCAATCGATCGTCCGAGCCGATCTTCTTCGCAAGGGCGTAGCCATCCATCCCCGACATCATCCTGTCGATGATTGCCACGTCGAAGGGCCTCCCAGCGTCCGCTTGCTCCCGCATCACGCGAAGCGCTTCTTCTCCGCCTGCCGCGACGCGTGAACGCATCCGCCATTGTTCCAGATACGCGCTGACGATTTCGCGCGCCGTTGGATCATCGTCTACGACCAAGATCTCGAGGTCCTTCAGAGCCTCGCTGCTCTGTTCCGTCACCTGGGCCGCGTTTCGGGAACGTGCCAAGCTCAACCTAAACCAGAAAGTCGAACCTTGGCCCGGCTCGCTCTCCAGGCCGATGGTTCCACCCATCAGCTCGACCAGTCGTTTGCTAATCGAGAGCCCCAGACCCGTTCCCCCGTATTTGCGGGCAGTCGTTTGGTCCCCCTGGGTGAATCGTTGAAAGAGGCGATTCTTCGTCGCTTCCATCATCCCGATTCCGGTGTCCTTGACGGAAAACAGGATCGGCGTCGGATCGACGTCTGTCGCCTCGGCTACTGCGCGGAGGACAATGGACCCCTTTTCGGTGAACTTGATCGCGTTACCGATCAGGTTGAGAAGAACTTGACCGATCCGCCCGGGATCTCCCTCCACCGTCTGCGGAATCTTGGGATCTACAAACGCCATCACCGACAGGCCCTTGGCCTGCGCCCGAGAAGCGAGGAGATCCGCCTGCCCCTCGATCAACGCGAGGAGATCGAAGTCAATGATCTCCAGATCCAAGCGGCCTGCCTCTATTTTAGAAAAGTCGAGTATGTCGTTGACGATTGTCAAGAGAGCATTCCCGGAGTCCAGAGCCGCCTTGCAGTACTTGCGTTGCTGCGGATTGAGCGGAGTGTCAATCAGTAGATCAGACATTCCGATGATGCCGTTGAGCGGCGTGCGAAGCTCGTGGCTCATGTTGGCGATGAAATCGCTCTTCGCCTGGTTGGCTACCTCCGCTGCCTCCTTCGCTTTTCGCAGGTTGGCTTCGCCCTCTATTCGCTCGATCTCCGACTTCCTCCGTCCGGTGATATCGGAGATAAATGCGGTGACAAGATCGTCGTCGTTGATCTGGACTCTGCTGATCGACATCTCCACAGGAAATATTTCCCCGTTGCGCCTGACCACCTCGAGCTCGGTCGTTTGAAGCGGGATCCATCGAAGCCCAGGGGCTAAGGATGGTTCAATTCCGATCGGATTCGCCTGCCAATTTGTAGCCGGGACGACGATTTCCACCATCAGACGGCCGAGGACCTCGGACCTTTGCCAACCGAACATGGCCTCGGCTTTCGGATTCCAGTCTGTAATACAGCCCGAACTGTCTATTCCAATCACAGCGCTCAAGGCTGAATCCAGAATCGCCCTCAGTTTCGCCTCGCTGAGGCGAATGGCGATCGCATTCTCCTGTTCGATCAGCAATCGAGTTCGCTCTTTTTGGATGTAGTTGCGTTTCTCTGCTTCCTTCGCCCCCCTCCTCGTGCCGTACCAGACGAGCCCGGACATGATCAGGGCATTCGCCATCACCGACAGAGCTTCCCGGTAGGGAGCGTCGTAGAAACCGGCGATCTGCCCCTGGCGGACCGCCACCGCCAAGACCAACGCCGAGGCGGCACTGCCAAAGATGATGCGCCGGCCGATCGTTCCCGCCAGGGTGCGACTGGCGAGCACGGACATCAGGCCGGAATTCGCCCGGCAGAACAGAATTCCGAGTGCCAGCACATGAAAGCTAAGCAGTGCGGTAACCGAATTGGCATGAGAACCGACCAGAGGAAACAACTTTGCACCGTAGATTTGTGCGGTGACCGAACAGAGAGAAACGAAAAGGGTGATCAGCGCGAGTAATTGCGCCAGCTGGTGAGCTTTGGTCGATCGGCGGCTCGACAGCCAGAGCCCGATTCCGAACAAACTCATCGATCTTAAGATTCATCCCGGTCGCATGTTCGGCCAGCGTGAGCAGGCCAATCAGCGCAACAACCACTGCGCATCCATCGCGTACGAACCGCTGCGCCCGGGTGACCTCGCCCTTTTGTAGCAACCAGAGGGCAATTCCGCCGAGGAGGCAGGCCAACGAAGTGTTGGCCCTCATGAGCCCGGGCAGAAAGGACGACAGCGCGGGATTAATCGTGTAACCGGCGAACACGACTCCCCCGAGAAAGATCGCGACGGCCGCCAGGGGGCGCACCCACGCGGAGAATACGTTCTCTTCAGAGGTATCGATCACCTGTGAGTTGTCTGGTTTCCGCATACTCGCCGCTGCGATGGTTAAGACCTGACTCCGCTCCATCACCGATTAAATGTGGGTGACTCCGGTACTCATTGTTTTACCCTGAAAACGACCCTGCATCTCGTAACGCCAGGTTGAATTGACGTTTCACATGCCCGACCGGGGGCGTCGCGGTGTGCGACCTCACTTCTTCACCGATGGACCCACTAAAGAGACCTCGTCACCGTGACCGGGCAACGCCGGAACGTCCTTTGGATTGAGCTGCAGCTGGGTCAAGGCCCGATCTACCGCTTTCGCCTTGGTGGCGAGACTGACGAACGTCTCGCGGCAGGCCTCCAGCTCTCCGCTGACGGCAAGATTCTCGATCGCCTGAGCCACCGTCGCCGCGCTCCGGGCGCCGATCGACAGCATCGCGCCCCTCAAGCGATGCGCAGCCGACACGATGCCATCCTTGCTTTGCCGCTCGACCTGCCTGCTCAGCTGGCCAAGCAACTCCGGCGACTCGAGCAGATAATTACTGACAATCTCGCGCGCCGCTTGCGCATTCCCATCCACGCTCTGCAGAAGATAGTCGTGGTCTACCGGGGGGGTGATTTTCGGATTGCCCACCGCAGGACGCTGGCCGGGGGTCATCTCCCGACCCTCCCGGTTGGTCTTGCCGGCCAAAAGCTTGTCTGCCACGCGTTTCTTGTGCCGGCGGGTCGCCAGCGCACGTTCGATCACGCGTTGCAGGTCGATCAGCTTGATCGGCTTGGCAAGGTACTCATCCATTCCCGCGGCGATGCACTTTTCACGGTCGCCCTTCATCGCGTTGGCGGTCATCGCGACGATTGGCGGGCCCGTGGGCTTGTCTTTGCGAAGGGCAGTAGCGAATTCGTAGCCGCTCATTCCCGGCAGCTCGCAGTCGGTGAAAATGATATCAAACGTCTTGGTATTGACCGCCTCCAGCCCCTGAATTGCGTCTCCTACCGCTTCGCTGTAGTGACCGAGCCGGGAGAGCATCCTCGTTGCCACCTTCTTGTTCACTTCGTTGTCCTCGACCACCAGGACGCGAAGCCCAATCGGATGAATGGGGGTGTGAACCTCCATCTCGCCATTCAGCGGAACCGCCTGCTGAGCCCGTTCCAGCTCAACGTTGAACCAGAAGGTCGAGCCCTCTCCCTGCACGCTGCGAACCCCAATCTCGCCCCCCATGAGTTGGGCGAAGCGTTTGGCGATCGAAAGGCCCAGCCCCGACCCTCCGAATTGCCGCTGGGTCGACACATTCGCTTGCGAGAACTCCCCGAAGAGCTTGGCCATCTCCTCCTCGCTCATTCCAATCCCGCTGTCGGTCACCTCACATCCGACTTGGATTTTCTGGCCCGTCTCCCTGACCAGGAAAACCGCCACGTCCACCTTGCCCTCTCGGGTGAACTTGACCGCGTTCCCGATCAAATTGGTGATGATCTGACCGAGGCGGAGCGGATCCCCCCGAACTTCGCGGGGAACCTCCTTGGCGACGCGAAACTCGACCTCGACTCCTTTTGCTTTGGCAAGCGCCCGCAGCGGAGTTGCCACGTCACGAAGGACCCGATCGATGTGGAAATCGATGGTGTCCAGCTCCATCTTGCCCGCTTCAATTCTAGACAAGTCTAGAATCCCGTTGACCACCGCGAGCAGGGATTCAGTAGACGCTCTCAGCGTGTTCGCGCACTCTCTTTGCTCCTGATCCAGCTCGGTGGCGGCGAGCAATTCGAGCATTCCGACGATCCCGTTGAGCGGCGTTCGGATCTCATGACTCATGTTCGCCAGAAAAGACGATTTGGCTTTAGAGGCGCCCTCCAGAGCGTCGTTCTCCAGCCGCAAGTCCCGGGTCCGCTCTTGAACTTTCCCCTCCAGACCTTCCTGTGCCTTCTTTTGGTCCTCGATGTCAGTATGGGTGCCTAGCCAGTTGACGATCGCCCGATTCTCGTCTCGCGCCGGCAGCGCGCGGGCCAGATGCCAGCGGTAAGACCCGTCTCCGCGCCGGAGGCGAAGCTCCATTTCGTAGGTCGTGCCCTCGCCAATCGCGGAGGCCCATCGTTTCTGATCCTCGGCCCGATCCTCCGGATGCAGGGCGAGGCTAAGCGCCTTCGCGCAGTCAGCGTCGGGACGATCGCCGGAGTATTCGTACCATCGCTGGTTGAAGAGCTCGACCGTCCCCCTTGCATCCGCGATCCAGGTAATCTGCGGTATCCCCTCGGCAAGTAGTCGAAATCTTGTCTGTGTTGCGAGTAACTCGGCCGTTAGTCGCTTCCGATCCGAAATGTTTTCGAAGGCGACGAGCAATGATCCGGGCCCCTCTTCTCCGTTGGAGATCGAAGACGCGTTCAACTCCATCCAAACTGCCGTTCCATTTTTCTGGATGAATCGACTCTCGAAAGAGGACGTCGCCTGCTGGTCGGAAGCCAGCCTTGCAAATTGAACCGCCGCGCCATCCCAATCTTCGGGATGAATGAGCTTCTCGAAGATGCCGCGCTTGAGCTCGTCTGAGCTGTATCCAAGCATGGAACAGAGCCTTGGATTGACATGCAGCCAACGCCGATCCAACCCGAGGAGAGCCAGTCCGAGTGGAGCCTGCCTGAAGGTAGCGCGCAATTCCCGCTCGCTTCGTAGCAAAGCCAGGTCAGCGACTCGACGATGCCGGAAATTGCGATTGACAAACAAGGCGGCAACGACGACGAGCAGGAATATGAATACTCCTCCAACGAGGACGACCGGGGCACTATCGCGGATCGAAAACGCCAAAGCGGCGCCAAGGGCGGCGACGAGCCAAACCAATCCAAACCCTAACGTGATATGTTTCATCTAGATGCGATCGAAAGAGATCGCCCAAGACTATCGACTCTGTGTGAAACATTCACCACGGACAACTCAGAGCCTGTCATGCATTTGTTGCTCTGGTCATCCCTCATTTACCCAGGACACACCGGCGTGGCTTCTCTTACCAGGCGCACCCCGCCCGTCGATTGGGGTGGTTTTGAGCGATGAAGCGGAGTTGCGGGGATCGAAATTCCGGGTCGTCGTGCGAGGAATTGCGTCAAGCGCCCCTGCCCGACCGATCCTCGGCCTGAGAAGCTAAATTCACATGGAGTCGTGGCGACCGAGCGCCAGAGGTTTTCCGTCCGGACTGGGTGTCCGAGCCAACACCGCACATGAGGTCGCAGCCGAAAGACTTCCTTGCAAGTTTGCAAAATTCTCTTTGGCGGCGCTAGTCTTTCTTAGTGCTTGGGGTTTCTAGCAGTCGCGCCAACAACCATCCTCGTCGAGGATAGTCTTTGACCACGCGTCAAGCGGGGAGCTTGCCAAAAATTTTGCTGCTGGAATTCCTGCGCCGAGCGGCGAGCTGCCGCAAACGGCCTCGAGGCATCTTCTCTTACCACGGCACAGGACTTGTATCAGTTAGCCAACACGAGTTGGCGGAAGGCGTATGTAAACCAACGCAGTGAACCAGGTGCACGTCTCCATGACACAGACCAGCGACAGCATCCAGTTGATTTCTTCGCAGCATGACCGCCCGATCAATCCAGGAGCGACGATGGTAGAGGTGGCGAATCGATTGGGCCATCGGGTTCGGGAGTTGCGCCGGCAGCTCTCCAGCACCCAGGAGGAGCTTGCTCACCGGGCGAAGATCAGCGTTTCCTTTCTCTCCATGGTCGAGCGCGGTGAGCGCTTGCCTCGATTGGAGACGCTGGCAACGCTCGCCGATGCCCTGGGGGCCTCGTTTTCCGAACTGTTCACCGGGGTCAATGAGCCCCGGAATGCAAACGCGCAGATTTTGCGCCCGCTGATCGCGTTCCTCGAAGGTCAACCTCTGAACACCGATGACCTGGAAAGACTGCTGGTCGTCGCCAAGGCGCTCTTCAAGACCAAGTGATGCTGTTTCCGATTTTTCGCAGTCGATCGGTCCGGTCCTCCAAACTTGCCCCATTGCATCCGGCAGGCTGCTCTCGTTTGCGTGCTCCGGTCGGATGCCGGTCTCGTACTCAACCGAAGGTCTGAAGAATCGACGACTTTGGAATGGCTCGAGATCTGGCCGGTGGCTAGCAATCGAGCCATTGGCGCGTCCTCGGTCTGATTCCCATGGGTTCTCGAATAAGACGACCTCCCTCCGGAGCTTACGGCGGGTGGCCCCCCCCGCGCGGACGACATCGCTCCAAGATGCGCGCTTTCGCGGGGCGCAGTGCAATCAGCTTGCCGCGGCTCTCGACAAGGCCTCCGCCGGCTGCTTATCTGCGAAGCCATGGAGAAACGCATAATTCGGCCGATTCTGATCACCGCGCTTCTGATCGCCGGCGCCGCCCGCGCGGCGGCGGTAGACGCGGATTGCAAAGAGGAAAAGCCCGGGCTCGCCGCCAAAGCCAGGGTGAGCTGCCCCGAAGCGCGCAAGACGGCGCTCGCGCGGGTGGGGAGCTCCGAGGTCAAGCAAGCGGAGCTCGAGGAGGAAGGCGGCAAGCTCGTCTATTCCTTCGACCTCGCGGTGCGCGGCAAGACAGGAATTGAAGAAGTGCAGGTGGATGCGCTGACCGGCAAAATCGTTTCCGTGCACCACGAAGACGCCAAGGCCGAGGCCGCGGAGAAGGAAGCAAACAAGGCTAAGCAGCGAAAGTAGTCGTCTGCGCCCCGTCGCCGAATGCGGCGCGGTGTACCCGCCGGTCGGATGTCAATTCGGGATGAAAAGTGGCTCCGGTCACGTTTCGTTGCTGGATCAGGATGGGTTCGCCGTGAAGCGAGGCCAGCACCTGCACGCCAGCTCCGGTCTGGAGAATCCTCGGCGCGCGAATGAACACCAGCGCCATTGGACCTCGTTCCCCGGAGGCAGCGAGGCAAAGCTCGTCGGTGGTCGCCTCGAAGCTGTCCAGCTGACTACCCCAGGCGTTGCGCGAAACTGTCGCATCGATCCAGCCGAAGCTGCGCTGCTCCGGAGTGGTCACTCGTCCGGCGGCGAGAATCAGGCCGGCGCAGGTCGCAAGAATCGGACGACCGCTCGCCGCGAACTGCGAAAGCGCGCTCCCCAGGCGATGGCGGTCGATCAAAAGCAGCTGCGCGGTGCTCTCGCCCCCGGGCAACACCAGCCCATCCAGCCCATCGAGGTCGGCTTGCGCGCGGACTTCGACCGGGTGGTGACCCAAGTCGGCCAGAGCGCGTGCGTGCGCGGCGAAACCGCCCTGGAGCGAGAGAACGCCGATGCGGGCCATCAGCAGCCCCGTTCGGCGAAACGCTCCCCTGGCGATAGGCCACCCAGCTCGATCCCAGGCATCGCCGTTCCCAGTCCGCTGCTGATCTCGGCCAGCTTGGCGGGATCCTGCCAATAGGTCGTCGCATCGACGATCGCGCGGCCCCGCCGGGCCGGATCCTCGCTCAAGAAAATCCCGCTGCCCACGAAGACCGCTTCCGCTCCCAGGGCCATGCACAGCGCGGCGTCGGCGGGGGTGGCGATGCCGCCGGCGGCGAAATTCGGAACCGGAAGTTGACCCGCCTCGGCGACCGTGCGCACAAGCTCATACGGCGCGCCGAGCTGTTTTGCCTCGGTCATCAGCTGGTCGCGCTCGAGCGTCCGCAGCTTCCGGATCTGATTGCGAATCGCCCGTAAGTGACGGACCGCTTCCACGACGTTCCCGGTTCCCGCTTCTCCCTTGGTACGCAAAAGGGAGGCCCCTTCGCCAATCCGGCGCAGCGCCTCGCCCAGGTCGCGGCAGCCACAGACGAAGGGCACGCGAAATGCCTGCTTGTCGATATGGAATTCCTCGTCCGCCGGGGTGAGCACTTCACTCTCGTCGACGAAATCCACTCGGAGCGCTTCGAGGATTCGCGCCTCCATGAAATGGCCGATCCGGCACTTGGCCATCACCGGAATGCTGACCGCTTTCTGAATCGACCGGATCATCTCCGGGTCGCTCGCGCGGGCAACCCCCCCGTCCTTGCGAATCTGGGCGGGGACCCGCTCCAGCGCCATCACCGCCACCGCCCCCGCTTCCTCGGCGATTCGCGCCTGGTCCGCGCCCGTCCTTGCGAATCTGGGCGGGGACCCGCTCCAGCGCCATCACCGCCACCGCCCCCGCTTCCTCGGCGATTCGCGCCTGGTCCGCGCTCACCACGTCCATGATCACGCCACCGCGCAACATCTCCGAGAGTCCACGCTTCGTCGTCGCAGTCGACTTTTCCATTGCCGTTCTCCTTCATCACTTAAGCTCAAACAGCTTCCAGTCTCACCTCGGTCCGCTTGTCCGTGGGAGCGCGAACCTTCCGCTCGACCGCCGTCCAGGCCCGCCCGAGCCTTCGGGTGCCCTCGGCGATTCGCACCGGCGATTCGGCGCAGAACAACAGCCGCACCCCTCGCCGCTCGCTCGGGTTCACGCCGTTGAGCGTACCGGGG
>WNFG01012147.1_pt1 | contig 13071 bp, 15 predicted proteins | sample 5400431 | NCBI WGS metagenome assembly WNFG01 (sample SAMN13153346, study PRJNA577476) | soil metagenome | isolation source: 120 cm saprolite under Douglas fir tree site 2 hole 3 replicate 2 | place: USA:California | collected 2015-04-18
CTCCTGACCAATGAAACAGGCGAGAGAACTATCTTAACGGCGTTCTCAGGACGCGCGTTTTTCCGGAACTTTTTCCGGCGCTTTTTCCGGCGCTGGTGCGTGAATGCAGCAGCCCTTATACGCGCCTTTGAGAGCGTTGATCCCTTTGCTGAGTTCTTCCGAGGCATCCGCAATCTGCGCTATTGCTTCTTTAATCGCCAGAAACTGGCTTTCCCTAAGAATCCTGTCGCCTGGCTTGTAATCGTGCACGATTTTCCTCCTATTGACCCGGGTAGCACAAGTTTCCAGGCACTGTAGTACCAGAACTTTCAAATGTCAAACGGCATTTGGGAGCTGTCAGCACATCACATGTCCGGTCATGATCGCAAGTAATCTGTCCGCTCCAGCAGATCGTGCCGTCGCCGGTTCGGGGCAGAAGGGGCGGGAAGACGCGTTTTGTCTGGGGCTCAAATTTGACCGACGTCAGCAAGGCCGCAGCGGGCCAGGACGTCAATATCGGGGTCGTTCCCGCGGCTGCCGAGGTCGAGGAGGCCGAAGATGAGGCTGCGAACGGTGGACCTGAGTTGGAGAGCGACGATTTGGTGGAGCATCCTTTCCGCCACGCGGCTGAGTGCTGGGGGCGTACCGGATGAGTGGGTGACGCAAATGCTTCGCCAAGGAGACGCGCAAGTCTTCAAGAAGTATTCCCAGATGAAATTGCAGATGAAGCGCGAAGCCTTGGAGAAGCTCAACCGCCGGGCCAGCGAGATGGCTCGGGCGACTGGTGAACGAATGCGCACGGTCATGGTGCAATGAGCGAATAAGTGCACGGTTTGTGCACGGTCGAGGCCAGAAATCAAGAGCGGGAGTGGAAATAAAGTTGGAAAGTACTTTAGAATCAATCCTGTTAGTCCGGCGGGCGGTTAGCTCAGCTGGTTAGAGCGCCTGCCTTACAAGCAGGAGGTCGCAGGTTCGAGTCCTGCACTGCCCACCATCTTCTTCGCCATTCACATGCAGTAGTCCTAGTTCCACCCTTTGGCCAAGTCCTACGCTGAGCAGGTTTTACTTGGAGCGTCGGAACCAATCGGGCGTACAATCCCGATTATTGGGACTCGAAATACCTGGAGACAGGTCCTGCTCGCAATTTGCGAATGACATCGCCTTGGGATTGAGTGCATCTGACCTGACATAGGAGGAACTGACATGCCCCCTACCATTTTGTTGCGAGCTCTTGCCATAGCGGCAGTATCCGTTGCGCTAGCGGGCACGCCGGAATCCAGTTTTGCCCAGCATGGCGGTCACAGCGGCGGTGGCGGTTTCCACGGCGGCGGCGGATTCCATGGTGGTGGCTTTGGTGGGCACGCGGGCGGGGGCTTTCACGGTGGAAGCTCTGGAGGTTTTCGCAGTGGCGGAGGCTTCGGGAACTTCCACGGCTCTGGCGGTTTTACGATTACCCTGACTATCCTTACGACGCTCCGCCATACCGCTATCCTCGGGGTGACCGCGATGATCGGGACAATCGCTGCCGTCCGGACTATCGCCGTCCCGACAACCGGTGTAACGACGGTTTACCAGACACTTCCAAACCAAACAGCGAGAATCCTCCCTCGAAGCCTTCGAATACGCTTGACCCAGAAGCCTCTCCTGAGCGGAGTTATGTGACCACGAACTTCGCCGACTATAAGACCGTTGTTTCAAACGACATGATCGCGACGACCGCCATGGCGGGCCCACAGCCCGCGAATTCCACCGCGCAACAACTTTCTTCAGAGATGCGTCCGGCGGTGCGGAATGTAATTGGGGCTCTACGCGCCATGCCGCCCGATGCACGGGAGCGGCAACTCAATTCTGGTCGTTACGACAACTTTGCGCCGGAGGAACGGGAGCTTTTGAACAACGGCTTGCGGCCAGCACAGGTAGCGACGAATTAGGCTGGCCTGACCACCGTCGAATGCTCGCAGGTTCGAGTCCTGCACTGCCCACCATTTCCCATTTCTCTTGCCAGGGCTTGCAACCTTCCAGCCCACATAAGTCTACTAACAACGAACATCTTCGTTAGGAGGCTTTACCGTGCGCCAATTCACAATCTTGGTAGTAGCAGTCCTTTTCTTGCTTGGTTCCCAGGCTCTGGCCGATCAAGTCTCGCTGAAAAACGGCGACCGGCTGAGTGGGACCATCGTTAAGTCCGACGCCAGCACTCTGGTTCTCCACACCGATTATGCCGGCGACGTAACTCTAAAATGGGGCGCCATCCAGGCCATTCAATCCAGCGAGCAGTTACACGTCGAATTGCAGAATGGCAAGACCGCGGTTGGATCCGTTGCCACTTCAGACGACAGGCTGGAGATCACAACCAAGACCGGCACCGTGGAGGCGCCAAAGTCCAGCGTAAAAACTCTGCGTAACGACGCCGAGCAGGCTGCCTACGAGAAGACTCTGCACCCCGGACTTCTGCAAGGCTGGAAAGCGGGATTAAATGTCGGTTTTGTCCTGACCGGCGGCAACAGCCAGACCGAGAATCTGTCGCTCGCATTTACCGGCATCCGCCAGACCCTGCATGACAAGCTCGGACTCTATGCAAACTCGGTTTACGCCACCAACAATGCCCCCGGTGCGGTGCCTGCGACGTCGGCCAACACCATCGGCGGCGGCCTTCGCTATGACCACAATCTTACCGAGAGAGTGTTTGGTTTTGTGGCCACCGACTTCTTTTCCGACGCTTTGCAGACCTTGAATTTGCGGTCCGTCATCGGCGGCGGCGCCGGCTTCCACGCCATTAAGAAGGACAGCACAACCCTCGACTTGCTCGGCGGCGTTAACTACACGCACGAGTCCTACACCGTCCTTACTCGTAATGTAGCCGCGCTCACCATCGGCGAAGAACTGATGCACAAGCTGACCAAGAGCACGGTGCTGAATGAGCGACTGTATTTCTTTCCTGATCTCAACAGCGCCGGTGATTATCGCGGAACCTTCGACTTTGCCACCGTCACCAAAATGAACAAGTGGTTAGGCTGGCAGAACTCTTTCTCCGATGTGTACGTGACCAACCCGCCACCTGGCAAGAAGCAGAATGATTTGATTTTCACCACCGGGTTGAACGTGTCCTTCGGGCAGTAAGCACTCTGAAGGTCGACAGAGGGCCAGCAGCGCAAGAGACAAGTCACCTTACACAGTACGCCGTCCTCATAGCGAACAACCTTAGTTGCCCGCTACAAACAAGTGCCCGTTATTCTGCGTGTAAAGCTTGCCGTCAGGCCCGATCGAGAGCGGCGTGTACGCCGCCCCCAAAGCCAGATTTAAGAAGAGATTGCTCTGTGGGACCGTAAATACGCCCGTGTTCCCCTGCGGAAGAGCATAAAGATTGCCATCCTCGCTGTTCACGTACACGGTGCCGTTGGCGTCCGCAGCGGGCATGTTGATACACCATTCGAAGCCGTTAGGATGATCGGAGACGCAAGTCATCGAGCCGTCTGGATTCCGCTGGCAGCTCTGTGTATTGGTGCTCTGAAAACTCCACTCGATTTGCATATTCGGATCGATCTGCGAAATGTAATACACTTGCGGCACATTCTGGCACCCTGGGTTGCCGCTGCAGTAAAAGGGCACCGGATAGTGATTGTCTTTGATGATCACGGAGTACGTCCCATTGTGCGGATACACTGCCGGGGTTGAATCCCATCCAAAGTCGAAAGCGTTCAGGAAATTTCCCTGTGTATCGAAGTGCAACAGGTGTCCCCTCCCGGCGTTGTAGCCGGTGCCGCCGCCGAACAGGACGGATCCGTCCGGGAGCACCGTTGGCGAAGACGACCCGGCATCCGGGATACCGATGGAAGGGAACGCGTTCGTGTTTGGATCTACCCCGACGGCGGTGCCAAAGCGGCAGAAATTGACATTACTATTGGAGGCATCGTTGATCGGCACGATTACTCCGCAGCCGTCCTGCAGCAGGTTCTGCATTGCCGATGCCCATTTCAAAGTGAGATTTGGGTTTACCGCAATAAGAAAAGTCGCCAGGGCAGCCCCCCGATGCGCCCGGCTCACGGTGTAGATCGTGCCGTTCGCAGCGACCGCGGGCGCCACATTCGCTCCGGGTCGCTGTGGGCCGCACCGCCTGGTGGGCGCGGCGGGGAAACCGACGGGCGGCCAAGGCAATGTGACGGCTGGATCGTAGGCAAAAAAATACGGCACCGGACACATTGCGTTGGCCGCAGGTGCAGCCGGTGTGAGTGTAGCGTAGGTCACCACGCTGGTTGCGTCCTGCGGGGTCACTTTTACCAACCACGAGCCCACAGGGTCGTTCCGCCATGGATCGCCCAGACTCGAGTCGGCCAGTTCAATCACGTTGTAATAGATATTCCCGGAAGCATCGGCCGTCAGCGGCCCCATCTCGTATGTGTTCTGCGCGACGTTCCCGGCGTTGGTGAGCGGATTAAGGTGTGCAGCCGAGGATCCGTCATTCTTGTTTACTTTCCCGATGGTGCCGCCCGCGCCCGGAACATAGATGAAACCATTCGCCTCGGCAGGGTGGAAAACCGGCTCCCACACCCCAATCCCGACTCCGGTTACGCTGTCTGGGGCGGGTTTCCAATCGCTCTGAAAATCCCAGACGTGGATTAACTGGCCGTTCTCCCAGCTGAACCGGGTTTCGTTCCAGGTCATTGTGTTCCACGTGTTGGGCCCACAAGCCGCGCCGTTGATCCAATCTCCAACCGGATTGCACGATGTGTAAGTTCCGCTCTTAGTCATCATGTACACATCATTGCCGTCAACGATTGGCGCCTGGTAATGGGCTAACAAGGCTGCCTCGCCGAGATTGGGCAGGTTCTCCGCAGACTCCTGGAGAACGAATTTGTCATAAACGATGTCGGCAAGCTGGGTCGCGACGCTCTGCCCCAGCACGTTCACCATCCCGCTGTGCTGCGGATTCGCTCCCCACTGTGCCCAGAAAGGCGCGTTAGAAGGCGGGGGCCCCGCAACGTCAAAGGTTACGGTGAGAGTCGCCGGTGAACCCTGCGCACCGGTCGCCGTGACGGTAATGTGTCCCGTATAGCTGGCAGTTGTCAGGCTTCCCAATGACGCGGAGATTTGCAAAGTCTGAGGAGCCGAACCAGTCGCCGGAGTCACTGAAAGCCACGGTGAGTCGCTCGCAGCGGTGATGTTAAGCGTTCCCGAGCCCGAACTTGCCACGTTTACCGGGACTGCCGCAGGATTCGAACCGCCGAACGCGGCATTGAAACTAATCGCCGATTGCGAAACCGTTAGTCGGGTGGCCGGCGTACCCCCTCCGCCGCCGCAGCCGGCAAACATCAGGACGCAAATGAGACCCATTAGGATTAGGCAGAACGTGATGATTCGGGTCATGGGCGCCTCCAGTCGTGCTCAACACTCGTTACCCAATGTGGACTTAACAGACCCGGAACGAAGAGCGGTCGCCTGGTTCGAATTCAACGGCCCGAGACGAACGCGCTTCCGCTTGGAGAAGCACGAGTATTCTCGTCCAGTCACAGCAAAAGTCAAGCTTTTTGACAGAATGAAAGCCGTGTATCATCTGCTGAATCAGAGTTTGGGCATCTCGGTCATTTCCAACCAGGTCAAGAAAATTGCAGACACAACAATCCAGGAAGGTTTCCGCAGCCGTAGTTCTGCTCCTCGTATTTATGGCGCTACTGTCCGGCGGCGCCGCGCGCCAGGAGTCTGTCACCATTGATGAAGTAGCGCACATCGGCGCCGGCGTCAGCTATTTGCAGAAGCTCGATTTGCGGATGAACCTGGAGCATCCACCACTGGCGAAAGCTCTGGCCGCGTTGCCGCTTATCGCTCGCGGAGTGCACGCCGATTACTCGCATCTTTCCTGGACCTTCAGCGGCAAGGGTTTCAACGAATTGCTGGGAGAGTGGACATTCGGCCACTGGCTCATCATGCGCTGGAACGATCCTCATTCCACCGTGATGTGGGCCCGAGTACCCATGCTGCTGCTCACTCTGCTGCTCGGCCTGGCCATCTATTTTTTGGGTTCGCGATTGGGAGGCGCCTGGGGAGGCCTGCTGTGCCTCTGCGTTTATGTGAGTATGCCCGCGTTTCTTGCCTTCGGCCCGCTCGTGATCACTGATGTTGCCATCACGCTATTCTGGGTCCTGGCAACTTGGCAACTTCCCGAAATGTGGCGATCGCCCTCTCGTGGGACAGTCGTCAAGTATGGGGCCATTCTGGCGGGCGCGTTCCTTTCGAAATTCTCTTCCGGATTATTGTTCTTCGTGTTTGTGGCGTTCGCTCTGACTTTGCGTTGGCGCGGGGTCCCAGAGCAGCCCTCCGAGAAATCCGCCCGTCGCGCCTGGCGGCGAAGGGCGTGGCGCAACCTGGCCAAGGCTACCCTGTGGGCCGCCTTGTTGGTTTACATTTTCTATTTTGTCTTCTCCTGGGGCCAGCCCACAGATTCGTTCAATTTCATCCCGCACTTTCCCGCATCGCCGTTGTTGCGGCGGATGCTCATGCCGCTGTGGCTTTACCTGCAAGGTCTCATCTTGTTCGCGCTTAGCGCCGGAAGCCGCCCCACATATATTCTGGGCCACGCTTACTCGCATGGCGTCTGGTTTTATTTTCCCGCGCTGTTTGTTTTGAAATCACCGCTGTCGTTCCTGCTTTTGCTGTTGCTCGCGGTCATAGTTGCCGTCTTGTTAAAGCGTCGTTCCGGCGGACAACCCTCGGCGTTACCCAACGGCATGGAACTTCCCTGGCGCGCGGCGTGGGTCTCGCTGGTCGTCTTCGTGGCCGTATGCATGCTGAACCGTCTGGATATCAGCATCCGTCATTTTCTGATCGCCCTGGCCCTGCTGATTCTTCTGCTTGCCCCTCTACCGCGCATGTTGCAGTCTCTGCGCGATACGAACTGGAGCGGCGCGCCTGCCGGAACTTGGTTGACCATCGGCCTCGCGGCCGCGTCCCTTGCTACCGCTACCTGGGCCTATCCAAACTATTTTCCCTTCCTGAATATGCTCAGCATGGGACGCCCAGGCTACCTGCTGGTAAATGACTCCAACATCGATTGGAACCATGCCTTGCCGCAAGTTGAAACCTTCGTACGACAACGCGGACTGAACCAGATTCTCCTGGATGAGTACGGCTTCTCCGAACCTACTGCCTATGTTCCTCAGGCCCGACTCTGGAGCTGCCAGGAGGCTTCTGCTTCAGACGGCGGCCAATGGGCCGTAGTCTCTGCCGGCAGTATCGCCGACGCCCATAATTGCCTTTGGCTCATGCGCTATCCGCATCAGGTCCTGGCCGGTGGCAGCATGTACGCCATTCAGCTTCCTGAGGTAATACCCGCCGCAGGCACGCCCGGAGGTCCACCCCTGCCTGACGCGTACCGGTATTTGGGGGGCTTTTCGGCCTGGGGTGATCCGAGTCGGATGTTCTTGAATTGCATTCGCGATCCCGAGCAGTTGGAACCGACCATGGATCGGATGATGGCGCTGGCCGCTGCTGCCCAAAAGAAAAAGTAGACCCGATCGTGTCGTATGCGTTCCAAGTCCGTCGCGGAAGAAGAGACGTTCGTGTTCTAAACGGGGAGCCTTGAGTTAAGACATTTTCCAAGAGTATGTCGTGGCCGGAACGAGAATAAAAGCGCCAAGATTTGAAAGCCTATTCTGATGGCGCATAGTACCCCATCTTGGCATGGACTTGCAGCGGGGGTAGGCCCTTGGGCAGCACCAGTTTCACGTTGACCTTATGCCACTTTCCATCGTGCGCAAAATTCTTGGGGCGGTAACCGAGCACATACTGGTTGCGGAGCTCAATGCCGATCTTTTTGGCAACATCCTCCAAGTCATTTGGGTTCTCGACCGTAAAAGCGCGCCCACCTGTGATTTGGGCAATATCGTCTAGCAACTGGGGACCCAGACGTTCTTCTTCAGTCGGAAAATAGTTGTCATATATTCCAATGGCGTAGATCAGCACATCGGCTTCCTTTACCAGGTTCCTGATCTCACCTTCGGTATATCGGCTGCGATTGTCACCTCCGTCCGAGATGATCAGCAACGCTTTCTTTTGGTATTTGGCCTGCCTCATCTTCTCGATGCCTAAATAAATGGCGTCCAGCAGCGCCGTTCTGCCTTTGGGGACGGTGTACAAGAGCCTTCCCTGAATGTCTTCGACTGAGTTCGTAAAATCCGACAACTGCTGCGGCTCATCAGAGAATGCGATCATGAAGAATTCGTCCTCCGGATTAGCAGTCTTGAGAAACTCTACGACCGCCTCGCGCGCCCGGCCGATTTTGCTGCTCATGCTGCCGCTGGTGTCGAAGATCACGCCCAGTGACACTGGAATGTCCTCGCCGGAGAAGTGGCGGATATCCTGCAGCTCCTTGCCTTCAAATACTTTGAAGTTGTCCTTCTCCAATCCTATGACCGGGCGGTTCATGAAATCCGTGATGGTCACAGGCAGGAGCACCAAATTAACGTTCACTTTCATGCGTTCGCTGCCGGTTGGTAGCGGATCTTTGTCGGAATCAGCCTTCGACTGCCGCTCAGTTTGAGGGGTTATGTGTACATCATCGGGGAGAGTCTGTGCCGAGCCAAAGACTCACGGCCATTCCTGTAGCCATGAAGGCACGGGTAAAGATTGAGAGGCTGGGTACTGTCTTAAACATTGCGTCAAACACCTTGTGTCAGTTCCCCAACCTCGGAGAGACGAGCGGTCTCCCCTATCGCACCCTTTTCGATTCTAGAACTGTAGGAAAAGTTACAGCGAGACCTGTTCGGCGTGAGTGGGAGCTAGAAAGCCTGCGAGTGCGCACATCGGCGGATGCATTGGAACGCGCGAAGAAACAATCCGCGTGCGAACTCGAATTGCGACTTTGAATCACCCTCTTTCTGGACTGGACCAAATTCTCTAATTTTGCCTCGTAACTCTCTTTGCGGGAATAAAGTCGGCGTCATCGCGGATGGAGTGGGGCTCATGCCCTGGCTGATAAAAACCCTCTTCACGGAATAAATCATCTGTTGTAACAGTTATCGTCTATAGAAACTACTACACGACAAAAAGGAGAATTTATGAAGAAATATTCGGTAGTTGCGATTACGTTGCTCTTTTGTTGTGGCATGGCGCTTACCGCGCATGCCCAAGAGGAAGGGAAAGTTCTTGTCACTGTTCCCTTTGAGTTCATGGCCGGAAGTAAGACACTACCAGCCGGTACGTACACGATCGGTAGACTGTCGTTAGATACGCGCTCAGCCCTCGTTATATCCAGCCGTACTAACGGTTCGTTTGTGATGCCCGCTGCCTTTGACGGTGCGGCAGGTGATAAGGTCCGGCTCAGTTTTGAGCATGTGGGCGAGACGTATCTCCTCAGCAAAGTGGCGACGGAAATAGGAACGTACACCATCGCGACGGGCCCTGCCGCTGCAAGCCTGTCGAGATTAGCCAAAATGAAGTCGCACGACAGCATGAAGACTGACACCTCTGCTTCAGGCAGTCAATAACGCCCAATTTGGCGACCACGCTTTCCAGATTGCTCAGGAACCGAACTCATGGCGACCTGTGCGCCGACTAATCAGTGGGCTCACGGAAGTCATGAGTTCTTCGTTTCCAGTCTTCCAAAATCTGGGCAATAATTTACTTGACTCGCCCCACAATCCACGGCAAGCGGCAGCCGACGGTGGACAGGGTGACACAAGCCATGGTTGCGTCACTGCAGAAAGCTCGATCCGAGCGTGATACACGCGTTGCCCCGTCAACCCGTAAAGCAGAGTTTTCCGGATTGCATCTCGTGTGGGGCCCGAACACAAATCGGGTGGGACTTCGAAGAGACCTGTAGGCGCTGCTAGAGTCCAGGCCCGGGGAAGCCTTTCGCGCTTGAAGGGAAGCTGTTAGGATGTTCTTGCGAGGCCCGTTTTCCTGTGTTTTCTTCCTGGCCATCGGCGCGGATAGTCCTGGGGCAATATGGCAGTCCGCTCAGAAATTTTGGGTGGTTTGGGGCGGTTCCCTCGGAAACAGCGCTCTTTTAGGCAAGGGAAGGCGATTAGTGCACGGAAGTAGTTCAGTTGGTTAGAACGCTGCCCTGTCATTCTACTTCCGCCCTATCTCTATTAACTTCAATTACTTGCACGAAAGGCGCTCACGGCGCATTCTAACCAAGTCGACTTTCGTCCTCCTCTTTACTTAGGCATTGTTGACCGTCCGGCTGGCCAGTTCTGCTCGGGTTGCCCGATGGATCCACGTGGAAAGCCGGCATTCTGGCTCAATCGATTTTCCCCTTTTGATAAAAGGCTTGTCCGCAAATTGCTGTAAGGGCCGAGAAACGGAAGCATGGTCCTACGCTAGCTTTAGCCTGCGCCTTTTGTTCGCCTATATGGATAATCGAGTCCCATTTGTAGCTGATATGCATCATATAGGTTCCAAGTATTAATTGTAATTTCCTATATGTAGCAAGTATGCTATATTCTAGTCATGAACTTGGCAGCCCAGATCGCCGCGTACACAGACAAGGGATTCACCGGCGAGCAGGCCGAAGTCATCGCATTAATGCGAGTTGCTTCTGGCGTTCTCTTTCGAGATTTCCCAGAATCCTTCTTGCTGTTCGGCGGTGCAACGTTGCTGCTTTTTCACGACAGCGTTCGTCACTCCGCCGACTTGGACTTGCTAGGGAGGGCGGAAGAGCTACCAACGGCGGCGGATCTTAGTGCCTCGCTCACGACCGGACTCGCCTCGGCGGCGGAGGCCCTAGACCTAGGCCCGCTTCGAGTGGAGGCTTCCGGCGACCATGTTCTAGTCAAGAAGCGCGACAGCAGCCTTTTGTTCAAGGTAGACATCACTCGGTTTGCGTCCGTACTCGAAAGTGAGGTTGAGGAGCACGCGGTTGAAATTGATGAAGAGAATACCGCTACCGTGAAGGCCGCTTCTCGCGACTTCCTCCTGCTCCAGAAGGCTGAGTGTTTTCTGTTGAGGCGAATCATGAAAGTGCGTGATGCCTTTGACATTTATCGGTTGAGACAGGTGGGCGTCGCTCTCAATGAGCAGCTAGAGAATCATTTGCACGACACTCTGATGAACCATGAAATTGAAGCAGACGATATCTCTAGGAGAACTGCTCAAGTTGACGAGAAGCGTTGTCTGAGTGAGCTGCGCTCTCTATTGCCCCCAACAGTATTCGATGCATTGGCACGGGAACAATTCCGCCCTCTGCGGGACGCACTTCATGAGTTGTACCGGCGCTGGTTGGAGGACTAATAATGGATTGGGTAACCACAATTCGTAAAGAAGCACAGACCAGTTCTATCCTTCGCACGGATGAACTGGCGCGTAAGTATGACATTGGTCCGCCGTCTGTCACACAGGCGCTCTCGCGCTTGGAGCGAAAAGGCTTTGTCGAGCATGTCAACGACAAGACCTACTACAACTGGCTAGCGCCGGATGGATCGCCGCGTGATCTCGTGAATGTTTTGCGTGGTGATGCGTATATCTCACTTGAGTCCGCTCTCCGCGATTACGGTATTAGCACCCAGTCTCCTCACACGCTCACTTGTGTGACTACAGAACGCCCAGACGAATTCAGGTCAAGAACCATCACAATCAGCTACCGCAGTATCAGTCCGCGTCTGTATTGGGGTTTCAAGCGAAAGACAACTCGATACGGCAGCTATCTGATAGCAGAGCCAGAAAAGACAATCCTCGACTGGATTTATCTTGGCATTCGCAACGGAACGCCGCCCGCTCTCGACGAGCTTGACTTCACCAACGTCAATAGGCCCAAGCTCCTGGAATATGCGTGCCGATTCTCGTCATCCGTGTACCAACATGTGTTACCAGCTCTGGTGGAAAGCTTGGCAGTCGGTGCGGGAGCCGGGACGGGGGACTAAACCGCGATCCTTTATAGGGAATACGCAAGCCCACCCAAACATTTCCTTCGCGGTCCCCACGCAGCGACATCACACGGCCGTCTGCGATGCTCTCAAGATTTTCTGGGGAATTCCGATATCGGATGAAAACGCCATGCTCTCTGTCGAGTTTCAATAGCCCCGCGCCGAAACTGGCTAACCAAAGCGTTTGGCTGTTATCTTCGATTGCAGTCATGAACCCGGCAGGTAATTCTTCGCCAGACTTCCTGTCATAGATTGAATAAGGAATCACGGTGTTCGTGGATCGGTCCAGAACAGCCAGTCCGCTACTACTGCTGTTCCTGATGTACGTAATCCAAAAGGTGCCAAGGTGATCTTCATAAAATGAAACTAACCTTAGACCCTCACTCAGGCGGACCCGCGAGAGAACTTGTCCATTCTCACGATCAAACTCCTCCAAATTCTCCCCGTCGGCTACCCAGAATCGGCCTGTCCTGTCCTCCAATGTATATCTGACCTCGTTGCTGCCGAGGCTGGATGAATTTGCAGGATCGTGAACATAATGGACCATCTGAGCCGTATCCGGGTTCAACCGAAACAAGCCACTTCCCGTTGCCAACCAAAGCATCCCCGTCCGATCCTGACTGATTTGGCTGACATAGTTGGCAACTTCGCCGGCGTCGATACGATAGTGAGTGAAAGTTTCGTGAAGACAGTCAAACCTGTCCAGAAACTGATCGCAGCCCACCCAAAGCGATCCCGAACGATCCTTAAATAACGAGTGGATATAAACACAGCTGAGGCTGTTCGCGTGCGCAGGATCATGTGTGAACACCTTGAATTCATATCCGTCATACCGATCCAAAGCATATTGAGTCCCGAACCAGATGAATCCTTGATCGTCCTGTACGATCTCGTTAACTTGGGTTTGGGACAGTCCTTGAGCGGTAGAGAGTCGCGAGAACTGGATATCGTTGCCATCGATTGCGGGGACTCGCACGGAGCGCGGGTCGCCACGATGCATTTCTGAAGAAGCATTCGGCGAGGTGGTCGCCCCCGAAAAAGACGTGGACCAGATACTCAGGAGGAATACAAACGCAGAGACAAGCCTCCACGCTCGAAGTGTTGGCTGTCGCGTTTCTCGTTGGCAAAGTTGCACGTGCAACTCTCCTGGACAAGCCATACCTGGCGATCTTCCAGCCTTCAGATGGTCGCCTCAGTCGTTTCGGGAACCCCGGCAACAGAATTCATCAGACTC
>WNFG01004379.1_pt1 | contig 13070 bp, 10 predicted proteins | sample 5400431 | NCBI WGS metagenome assembly WNFG01 (sample SAMN13153346, study PRJNA577476) | soil metagenome | isolation source: 120 cm saprolite under Douglas fir tree site 2 hole 3 replicate 2 | place: USA:California | collected 2015-04-18
CTGGCATGCATCCAGCAAGACGCTTGAAAAGCGCGGAGCCGCCACGCCATAGCGCCGAGTCAGGCGGTTCATCAGGTGCCCCAGCAGCAGCGGGATTTCCTCGCGCCGCTCCCGCAGGGGTGGGACGCGCAATTCGAAAACGCTCAAGCGGTAGAACAGCTCTTCCTGAATTCTCTTCTCGGCCGCCGCCAACTCCAGATCGCCGCACGTGGCCGCGATGATACGCACATCGGCCCGGATCGGATTCTGGCCGCCGCACCGGGCAAACTCTCCCGTCTCCAGCAGTTTCAGAAGCCGTCGTTGCACCGCACCCGGCATGGCATCGAATTCGTCCAGCAAGATCGTTCCCTTGGCACACTGCTCGAACTTCCCTGGCGTCGATTCCGGCCGCCCGCTGGCGGAAGCGTGTTCGTAACCGAAAAGTTCATTCTCCAGCAGGTCGGAGGTGAGCACCGTGCACTTGACCCGCATGAACGGGAAGCTGGAACGAATCGACAGCGAATGGATAAGCCGGGCAGCCGTCGTCTTTCCGCTCCCCGCTTCTCCCGTAACCAGCACCGGCACGTCGGTCTGCGAGAGTAATTCCGCTTGCGCACGCAGCCGGCGTGTGGCCGGGCTCGCCGCAATGAAATACAGTTCTTCGCTGATTCGCTCGATTTCTGGTTGATACATGTTTGAGGATGCCTTACGGAAGATGTTGAAAAATCCCGGATCGCTTACGAGGCAATTGGCTAACTTGCGGACTGCAACACGTTCTTCAGACTACAATCGCCTCAGACTGGCTCTACGTCGTACCCATCGATTCGCACGGCCATCGACCGCTGAATCGCATCGACGGAAATGATCAGGCTGTGGTCGCCGTTCTCCGACATAAACACGCCTACCACTCCGTCCATCGCCCCACCGCGTATCCGGACCCGCTGCCCGGCTTTGAGGAAGGGGTGCGAACGCCAGGCCGCCGACTGCGTCACAACCTTCCGGATGCTTTCGATCTGTTCGTCTGGAATTGGCAGGCTCGCACCGCGAACGCCCACAAAACCGTGCACGCTCTCCACCTGGTACACCCGCGTCCGGTCTTCCGTGGTCAAAGCGCAGCGGAGAAAAACGTAACAACTGAACAGTGGCACTTCTACTTTCTTCTTGCGATCGCTCCAGCGATGCACTTCCATCGCGGTGGGCAGGAACGTTTCCATGCCTTGATCGCGCAATCGCCGCTCGACCGTTTTTTCGTGGCGCGCTCTAGTGTGCAGCGCGTACCAGCGCAGCTCTTCCTGCGATACCCACTGGCTCGGATCGCTGCTCACTTCGTGCCTCAGATTGGGACTGCTCATAGCTTCGCCCTCTGAGTCCCATTGAATTGGGGACCGCCTGGATCGCATGCTGGATCGCATGGAAATCTCTTCAACATCAGGGGGCAAGTGGTAGTACTTCCTAGGACATCTTAACCCTATTCACGCTAGGGCTGATCTTCTCGTGACCAAGCTGTGCGGATTAGAGGCGTTGTTCCTTGGCACGGCAGTGGTGTACCCACCCGCGGACCTCCACCGGTTCGCGCCGAAATATGAATCAATCCATCGAGCCTGAAGCATATATCTTATTGATATGGTTAACATTAGTTTAGAAACGCTACGGTATGCCCGACCGCTATATCGAGCACGGTACCAGAGCCGATCCTGTGCATTGTCGTGCAACCAGTCAAACTGCTGTAGAGGCAGTGACCGCCAGTGCATTTTTTTGCATAGGTTGCAAGCCCCTGGCTTGCCCCTTCGTAAGTTTGGTGGTACATTTTCAACAGTAGCAAGAGATTTTGGCCGGCTTTTTGTCCAATCTTCTCCCTCTCCCCCCGAGACCAAGGTCTTTACACACGGAGCGTTTTCTGATTTTCCCCCCTCCCGGTTCGGATGACCTATGACCAGTGACCAAATGATCAGGAGGCTCGATGCCATCGCTTGAAGATCTCGGCTCGGACTTCGTTAGCATCGTCGTAGCGGACAGCACCCGTATCCACACCCAACTCTTGGCCGACGCGCTGCGCAACGATCGCGGCCTGCAGGTTGTAGCTGCGGCCTCGAATTCCGAGGAGCTGTTAGCCGCCATCACGCGCGTGCCCATCGATGTCGTCGTCATCAGCCACAATTTGGACAATCAGCCTGGCCACGGCACCCAGGTGTTGCGCGAGATGCGTGCGCTCCGGCCCCAGATCAAGGGCGTCATCTTGCTGGACTCCTCCCAGCCCCAGGAAGTTCTAGAGTGCTTTCGCGCCGGGGCGAAGGGTATTTTTTCCAAGCAAGAGCGGCTGGAGAGCCTCTGCAAATGCATTCGCAGCGTCCATGAAGGACAAATCTGGGCGCGCAGCATCGATCTGGATCACGCGCTCGAATCTCTTGCCAACTCGCCGCTCGTCCGCGCCACCAATCACAAAGGAATCGAACTGCTTTCCGCGCGCGAACGTCAGGTCATCCAGCACCTGGCCGGGGGGATGACCAACCGCGAAATTGCTCACGCTCTCCACCTCAGCCCGCACACGGTCAAGAACTATCTGTTCCGTATTTTTGACAAGCTGGGCGTCTCCAGCCGAACCGAGTTGCTCTACCTGACCATGAACAACCCGCAAGCCCAGCCATACGCCCCCGCCAACGGAAAGAGCAACGCATTTTCTGCCATCATCGAAGCCGCCGAGGCCGGCGACCTCTCGGCACAACTTCGCTTGGCCGAGCATTTTTGTCCGGTCAAAGACGCTCAGATCAAAGACGCTCAAATCGAAGACTGTCAGATCGTCGATGGGCAGATAGCGGGCGCCCAGCCCGACTCCGTTTCTGCCTACATGTGGTACCTGCTCGCGGAGAAAAAGGCGGTCCCGATGCTTGAACAGATCGAGGAAGGCAAGAAAAACATCAGCCGCACAATGTCTCCTCGACAGCTGGCCGAGGCCGAAGGCAGAGCTGCCGCGTGGTTGATAAACACCAAGAAGCAGTCTGGTCTCGCTGGCGGCGGTGAGGTGCAGACTGACGGACACCAACCGACTGGCGGACAACGGAAGTTACGCGGCGGCGCAGGCTAGGGCTTCGCTAGCGCTTGCCGAGCTGCCTTGCATCATCTCGCGGATGCTTCCGGGCTCTTCGGCAAACTTTCGCTCAAAGCTGCATCAGGTTGCATTGCAGCTTCGTGTATCCCTGCTTCTGCGCCCACAGGTCGAGCGGGATCGACGCCATCTCATCCACGATAGGTTCGGCCAGTCCGCTCTTGGTAAGGTCCACCGTCTTGATGTAGCTCTGGCAACTGTCGCAAGCTTCCACGCGGACGTGCTTGAGTTCCTCCGCGGTGTAGACCGGAAGCTTCGCGTGATTCTCTTCCCCGCATCCCGGACAAACGATCCGCCGGAACTCCCATTCCGCCAGGCAAAATGAACACACCAGAGAACGCTGGCCGCCGTCTCCCAACGGACGCAGAACACCCAGACCTGGTTTCCGTTTGCAAAACGGACAGAGATACGGCGTCGGCCCACTCCAGCGCATACCTGACATTGAACGAATGCTCGCCGCGTAAGGCTGAAGAAAGGCGCGAGCGAAAAAATCATTAAGACTTGGCTGCAGCGCCCCGGTTTCGCTGCCATTCCAGAAAACCGCCAGCAATTGGAAATGGGAATCTTCGCCGCCGTCCTGCAACTCGCGCGCGGCTTCCCGAAGCGGGCCTGGACCATTCTGTTCGACCACCGACAGAAGTGGCCCGAAACGCCCGGTCAGTTCTGGCGGGAGCGGCCGCGCAAAAGGCTGCAAGTTTGATGCGACTTCGCCAGCCCCGTCATTCGATCTCTGGAGCGAGTTCGCAAGTTCTCCGTAGAAATTTTCCTGAAAACGCGCGATCGCCACATAGAAGCGCAGGATTTCCCCGGCAAAGGCATACTGGGCGCCAAGCTCCCCCGCCCGCGCAATCCGCCGCTGCCATTCGCTCTGCATGCTGCGATTCGACATGGTGCGATTATCGGTCCCCGTCGCCTGCCGCGCAATGCCGGGCATCATCCTCGGAAGGGGCTGTGTACAAAACCGGGCAACCTCCTGTTGTGGTCCGACGCTTGCGCTGACTGCCTGGCGACCTGGTGTTACACTGCCTGGTCTTATTTTATTTCTTGCTTTGTCGTCGTTCAGCCGCTTCGACCCAGCGGAAAACCCCGGACAGCTTATCCACGTAGCAGCCTCCCAGCGCCTAACAGGTTGCGGAAAAAGCGATCTTCTGTGCCCGGCTGGACGGGCGAGACGCCCATCTCTCCACCATATGACTCATCACGCGGCCGCGGCACTAGCTGTGTCCTCCACCAAGCTCGCGCACGATGCTGCCAACAAATACCTTGGCGTCTCCAAACAGCATCAGGGTGTTATCGAGATAGTAAAGCGGGTTATCGATGCCCGCGAAGCCAGGATTCATGCTCCGCTTGATGACCATCACGGTGTGGGCTTTGTCAACGTCGAGGATCGGCATTCCGTAGATGGGGCTGGAAGCATCGGAGCGGGCGGCGGGGTTAGTAACGTCGTTGGCGCCAATCACGAGGGCAACGTCGGTCTGGGGAAAGTCGCCGTTGATCTCTTCCATCTCGATCAGGCGGTCGTAGGGAATATTGGCTTCGGCCAACAACACATTCATGTGGCCGGGCATGCGTCCGGCAACGGGGTGAATGGCGAAGCGCACGTCCACGCCACGCTTGCTTAGGCCGTCGTAGAGCTCGCGCACTTTGTGCTGCGCCTGGGCCACGGCCATGCCGTATCCGGGAACCACGATGACCCGGTTGGCGGCAGAGAGGATGGCGGCGGCTTCTTCAGGGGTCGCGCTGTGAACGGGCCGGGCTTCTTCTCCCGCGGCGGCTGAGGCTTGCACCTGACCAAAGGCCCCGAACAAAACGTTGGTGAAGGAGCGGTTCATGGCCTTCGACATGATGATGGAGAGGATGAGGCCCGACGATCCGTCGAGCGCGCCGGCGATGATGAGCAGCTTGCTGTCGAGCACGAAGCCCATGGCCGCCGCCGACAGTCCAGCATAGCCGTTCAACAACGAAATGACGGTCGGCATGTCCGCGCCGCCGATGGGGATGATCAATAACACGCCGAACAACAGCGCGATCAGTATCATGAATGGAAATAACGACTGCGCTTCTGCATGCCGGACCAGAGTTACGGCGATCGCGAGAGCGCCGGCGAGCAGCACAAAGTTGACGAGATTCTGGCCTTTGTAAGTCAGCGGGCGCTGCGGCAGAATTTCCTGCAGCTTGCCGGCAGCCATCAAGCTGCCGGTGACGGTCAACCCCCCAAGAATGACCTCGAGCGACAACACCGCCATCATAAAGCGCGAAATATCTGGTGCGCGCAGGTAATACTCGGCCGAGCCGACCAGCGTCACGCAGAGTGCGCCAAAGGCGTGACTAAGCGCGGTTCGCTGCGGAACGGCGGTCATATGCACCCGCCCGAGCGGAACGCCGATGATGGTGCCGAGCACAAGCGCAATGACGATCAACCGGTAGTCCACAATGCCGTGGCGCAGCAGGGTGCCGCAGATCGCCAGCAGCATGCCCGCCTCCCCCGCCCAGATGCCATGGCGGGCGGTGGTCGGCGAGCTCATCCACTTCAGCGAGAGGATGAACAGCACGCTGGCGATGAGATATAAAAGCTCGATGACGACTTGGCCTCCTGCGAGATCACCCGTCATCACTTGGCCGCCGGTTTAGCCGTAGGGCGACTGGATTTGAACATCTTCAACATGCGGTCCGTGATCAAGAAACCGCCGACGATGTTGCTAGTGGCGGCTACCACGGCGATGAATCCGAAGACGGTGGAGAGCGTGCTTTGGTGCTCGCCCACGAGCACGATCGCACCCACCACCGCGATCGCATCCAATGCGTTGGTGAGCGACATCAACGGAGTGTGCAGCAGGGGCGAGACCCGCCGAATCACCTCAAAGCCGATGAATCCAGCAAGCACGAAAATAAAGAGTGCGCTGATCAGGTTCGAACTACTGCTCATCTTTCCTCCGTGTTAGTTCGTGGAGCGCCGGGCGTCCCCGCCCGGTCCCCGCAGGCATCCCTCCGGACGGGCGAGACGCCCGTCTCTCCATACGATCATGGTGTCAGCGCGGGCAACATAAAAAACTCGCGAACCCTTGCGTTCACAACCTCGCCGCCATGGGTGAGCAGAGTCTCGCGAATAATTTCATCTTCGAGGTTCAGATTCAACTTCTGATCTTTGATCAGGTGCGTCAGAAAAGCAGTGATGTTGCGCGCATACATCATGCTCGCGTGATAAGGGACCCCGGCGGCCACGTTGATCGCTCCGATGATGGTCACGCCATGCTTGACGACGGTCTTGCCCGCTTCGCTGATCTCGCAGTTACCGCCACGCTCGGCCGCCAGATCGACGATCACCGAACCCGGCGCCATTCCCTTCACCATGTCCTCGGTCACCAGGACCGGCGATTTTTTTCCCGGAATCACGGCCGCGGTGATGACCACATCGCTTTCCTGCACTGCCTTTCCGAGCAACTCGCGCTGGCGGCGGTAGAAGTCTTCATCTTGCGCACGGGCGTATCCTTGAGCGTCCTGCGCGTCTTTCGCTTCAATGGGAAGCTCGACAAAACGTCCGCCGAGACTCTGCACCTGTTCCTTCGCGGCGGGCCTTAAATCGTATGCCGAAATCACCGCGCCCAGGCGGCGCGCGGTCGCGATCGCCTGTAGTCCGGCAACGCCGGCGCCGATCACGAACACCCGGGCGGGTGTGATGGTTCCGGCCGCGGTGGTGAGCATGGGAAAGATGCGCGGGTGGGAATCGGCGGCCATCAACACCGCTTTGTATCCGCAGGCTGTTCCCATCGAGGAGAGCGCGTCCATGCTTTGAGCCCGCGTGGTGCGGGGCATCAACTCGATGGAAAAGGCGGTGACGCCGGCCTTCGCGACCTCCTGCACCACGTCTTTTGAACCGAACGGACGCAGAAAGCCGACGAGGATCTGGTCGCGCCGAAAAAACGGCACGTCCTGCTTCCCCGTGATGTCGTTGGAACCATAGCAGAGAATCTGCACGATGACATCGGCATTGGCAAACACCGCGGCGCGGTCGTCGACGATCTTTATCTTTGCGCCCTTGTCGGCATAGAGGGAATCGGGATAGCCGGCCTCGATTCCAGCGCCGGATTGTATGTGGACTTCGAAACCCGCTTTGGTCAACGTCGGGAGTACTGCCGGCACGATGGCAACTCGCCGATCCCCAGGATAAATTTCTTTCGGCACACCGATGATCACGAGGCCCTGCCTGTAGTGCGATTCTGTGTAGCGATTCTCTGTATCGCGATTGAGAAGATTCGGAGCCGCCCGGCTTGCATCAAGCCTGCAACCGTGGCCAACTTCCACGGAACTGAGGATTCTAGTTGAGCAGATGGGAGCGCGCAAATTGCCCAGGTCTCTGGTGTCAGTTCTTTGTTCTCCTGAGACCTGACACCTAACACCTGAGACATAGCTCGAGGCCGTCGTCATCGCTCGATGCCGTAATGTCAGCGCAGTTTTGAACGATCCAATCGGCACCGGCTTCCTCGAGGTCGCGGCGGATCATGGTCGTGAGGAATGCAATCACTCTGGCGCCGGCTGCCTTTCCGGCGCGAACACCAGCCGGAGCATCTTCCACCACGATGCAATCGGAGGCGGCAAACCCGAGCTCCGCCGCTGCCTTCAGGTAGGGCTCGGGATCGGGCTTGCCGATCTTCACGTCGCTCGACGTAATCAATGTCTTTGGGATGGGCAGCCCGGCGGCCCGCAAACGCACCTCCGCCAGCGGGCGCGTGCACGAGGTGGCGATGGTCCAGCGTTCCGGAGGCAGGAGGTTCAGGAGTTGCCGAGCGCCCGGCAGCAGGACCACACCATCGAGGTCCTCCATTTCCCTGCGTTCGACTTCGCGATCCTCGCGGTCAATATCCGTGTCCGCGCTGGGCAGAAGCTCGCGGATGGTGGTTCGACTCGGGCGCCCATGCGCCATGCGAACCACGGTCTCTGGATCAAAGCCATGCTCAGCGGCCCACCGATGCCACACCCGCGTGACCGCGGGGGTGGAATCGATGAGCACGCCGTCCAGGTCGAACAGGAGGGCTCTGCAACGGATTGTAACCATCGCATCTAATTTACATTGCCCAGGAGAAATGAAGGTTGGGGATGGGCGCCCGCTAGTGGGTCACCGCCCAGGGAGTTTGTATACAATTTGTGCAGGAAACAATTCGGCCCTCTCGCGGAAGGCCATTTTATGCTGGTTATGTAATGGTGAGCGCGGCAGGAATCGAACCTGCGACCCACGCCTTAAAAGGGCGTTGCTCTACCAACTGAGCTACGCGCCCCACCAATTTCAATCTAACACATTTTCCGCGCGAATTTGCCCGTCAGGCACTCATCATGGCGCTGACGTTGCCAGGGCAAAAGCGATACACTTTCCATTCATGCCGCGTCCCCATTTCTTCTGGGCAAAACTTGCGCTCGCCGTTTGCACAATTCTGTGTCCGACGCTTAGTCACGCGGCGAAAAAGCAGTTGCCTGCCGTGCGCTGGACCGCTGGCGCCCCCGGTTGCGCATTCGAACGCGGCGATGACGGACGTTACCGCTGGACGATGACCGGGGATGATCTCGCCGTCACGCTCCTCGTGGATTCGCAGGAACTCAAGAAAAGCCGCCGCCGCTTCTATCACCTCCTCGGCGTGTACCTGAGTGTTACTTACACCGGTCAGGGCAAATTCGAGTTTCCGGCGGACGTGCGGATGGACTTCGTTCGTCATCACGACGTTCTTGAGGGCTACATGGATCCCACCGAACTCTCCAACAAACTGCAGAACGACGTGGATACGCTGGTCTTCGAAACCGAACGCCAGATCAAGAAGAATCCCACAGTCACCGAAGAAAAAACGGCTCGCCTGCGCGAGTACGAAAAGGAAGCGGCCGAATTCATCGAGTTTCTGAGCACGCAAAGCCTCGAATCCGCCACGCTGAACCCGGGCAATCCCGAAGCCCACGGCTGGGTCTTCTACGCGACCAGCAACAAGTGGATCGGCCCGTGGAAGGACCGCGAGGATTTTATTCTCGGCGTCGGGATGAAAGACAAAGTCTGGCAATTTCCCTTCTCGCTGCCACCGACGGAAGGTGACCTGATCCTGCGGAAGCCGGCGGAGTAACGTGTCGCGAGCGCGTCTGAGAATTGTGTTACAGTGTCGTGCTCATAGTTCATGTTCATGGAGATCCCTCCGAAACCAGCGCCAGATGCCCGGAAACCCACGGCGGCTTTCTACTGTCCAGTCTGCGCCGTGGAAGTCAGCGATCCGCTGACCTGCGGTGATTGCTCCGCCGTAATCTGCCGTCGTTGCGGAACGCCGCTGGAATCTTCGGATGAATTAGGCATGGGATGAAGAGCCCACCGACAACTTGATGAACACCGCTCCCGTTTCCCAAGCTCCCAAAGCCGAAACATCCGGTCAGCAGCCGAGTCTCGTGCGTGGGCTTAGTTTGCTCGACTCCGTGCTGCTACTGGTGAGCGGCATCATCGGCTCTTCTATTTTTCTTACCGCCAAAGATATTGCCGGGCCGTTGCCGAATCCAACGTTGTTTTTTCTGGTGTGGGTGCTCGGTGGAGTAATTTCGCTGTGCGCCTGCGTCGCTTTCGCCGAACTCGGCTCCATGTTTCCCGACTCCGGCGGACAATATATCTACCTCCGCGAAGCTTACGGCGACCTGGTTGCGTTCCTTTACGGCTGGATGTTGTTCGCGGTCGCCAATGGCGGCACCATCGCCGCACTCTCAGTTGCGTCCGCCGCCTACATGGGGAACATCATTCCCGCTATATCACAGCAGCATGTGATTTTCTCGTTGGCCGGCATGCCGTTCACGCGCGCGCACGCGGTCGGGGTGTTGCTCATCGGCGTCCTGACTTGCGTCAACGCTTTCGGGCTGCGCTGGGGCGCGCTTCTCCAGAATGTCTCCACCTGGACGAAGTTCATCGCCATGGCAGTCTTCGTTGTTCTGGGGTTCGCCGTCGGCAAGGGACACTGGTCGAACTTCACTGCGCAGGCACCGGGCGGGTTGAGCATGGGCCTGAGCCCCGGACAGTTGATCTCCGCGCTCGGCATCGGTTTGATCGCCGTCTTCTTTGCCTACGACGGCTGGGTCTACATCACGTGGGTTGCCGGCGAAGTCAAAGACCCGCGGCGAAATGTGCCGCTGGCCATGGTTCTGGGCGTACTCGCGGTAGGCGCGATATATCTCGCCATGAACATGACCTACGTTTATGCCCTACCGCTGAATGAGGTCGCGAAGTACGAGACCATCGCCCACGCCGCCGCGGCGAGACTCTTCTCGCCCGGAGCCGCTGTGTGGCTCTCGGCCATGATCGCGATTTCGTGTTTCAGCGCGGCGGCGGCCTGCACCCTCTCGGGTTCGCGCGTCTATCTCGCCATGGCGCAGGACGGCGTGTTCTTCCGCCGCATGGCCGTCATCCATCCCAGGTGGCGCACACCCGCCTTCAGCCTGATCGGCCAGGGCATCTGGGGCGCAGTGCTCACCATGAGCGGACGCTACGACCAGCTTTACACCTACGTCATCTTCGGTATGGTGCTCTCGTACACTCTGACTGTCATCGGCCTGTTCGTGTTGCGCTGGAAAAAACCCGACGTTCCCCGCCCCTATCGCTGCACGGGATACCCGTGGCTGCCTGCGATCTACGTTCTGGTTGGTGCTGCCTGGACACTCAACACCATCATCCGGCGGCCAACCGAAGCTTTCTGGGGTGCCACGATTGTGCTGATCGGCGTGCCGGGATATCTCTACTGGAAGCGAAGCGGTCGTAGAATATCCGCTTCGGAGTAGTCCATGTTTGAGCGATACACCGAGAAGGCTCGGAGGGCAATTTTCTTCGCCCGCTACGAGGCCAGTCAGTTTGGTTCTCCGGTTATAGAAACCGAGCACATCCTGCTGGGCCTCCTGCGGGAGAATAAGGAACTGGTCCGCCTGCTCCCCGGCGCGTCCGTACAGTCCATCCACCAGCAGATCGAAGCTCATACGGTCTTTCGCGAAAAAGTTTCGACGTCAGTTGACCTGCCCATCAGCCAAGAGTGCAAGCAGGTACTCACGTATGCTGCCGAGGAGGCGGAGCGTCTGGCCCACCGCCATATAGGCACGGAGCATCTGTTCCTTGGGTTGTTGCGGGAAAAGGGATGCTTCGCGGCCGGACTCCTACGCGAACGAGGAGTCTCTCTGGAGCAGTTGAGGGAACATTACGCGAGAATATCTCCCCAGGAAAGTAGCACCCCTCCTCGCTTCCGCACTGCGTCTCCAATCAGGATTCATGAGGCCGAGTGGAATGGCGCCACCATCAGCGAACGCGTAAGAATTCTCCGGCGATCCAACTGGTATTGGCAGCAGCGGGAATGGAAGGCGCGCGACCTCGCGGTCGGAGAAGATGGCAAACTGTCGTTTGACGTAAGTCTCGCGCAAGAGGGCAAGAAATTCGAGCTTCGCCCAGCCGGATGGAAAAGCGATCAGTGCGCAGTCTGCGAATGGGCACTGTTCGAATCAGAAGATCAGCCCGAACATGGCATCTGCTACACGAACGGCCGCGACTGGGTGTGCACAGAATGCTATGACAAGTTTCTTTCGGGCCCTGATTTCCTTGCCACTGCGCACCCAGAAATTACGTGAATACGCCAGCCAAAGGTTTTGCTCATCCGTTCTTGTGTTGTGGTCCGCCGACGAGGCGCATTGGCGCTGATCCCGATTTTTTGCCTTGACAAGTTCGCAGGGCGGGCACAGAATTCAGGCGATTTGTCGCCGGTCGCAACACTCTGAACCCGGCTTGGGGCAAGGGTTTTCAGCATTGCGAAAACAGAATTGTGGCTCGGCATGGGTGGTCGTGCGAGCTGACGAGCCGACGATGATTGCCGGCCAGCGTTGGTGTGCCCCCAAAACCAATGGGGGAATAACTCTTTTGAATCGAACGAGCAAGCGTGTTGCGGTCGGTTGGACCTTTCGGATGCTAAATAGTGCGGGGCCAAGGACCGCATCCGCCGCTGGAGCCAGAGGCGGGACGAAGCGACGCTCTTTCCTGGTCAAAATGAAGGACCTTAATCAGAAACGGAAAACACCTATGTCGAATATCCCGGCGCGCATTCTCTTATTCGTCCTAACCGCCCTTCTGGTTGCTGTGTTCTGCGGCAGCGCAGTGGCGCAGCAGCACATCACCGGTACCTTGCCGGATGGCGCAACCTATGTGATCGATGTCCCGGCGAATTGGAACGGCACTTTGCTGCTTTACAGTCACGGATACGTCGGGCCGGGATCGCCAAATCCCGCGCAAGATGTGGGCGATCCCTTCACCGGTGGTTTTATGCTGGCAGCGGGTTACGCGCTGGCAGGTTCGTCCTACGCGACGACCGGCTGGGCGGTTCACGAGGCGATCCCGGATCAGATTGCGGTACTCGATGTTTTTCAAAATGCGGTGGGAACTCCGACCAAGACCATCGCCTGGGGACACTCTCTCGGTGGCATGATTACTGCCGGACTGGTGCAGGAGCACCCGGATCGCTTCAATGCGGCGCTTCCCATGTGCGGAGTAGTGGGCGGCGGTGTAGGCCTGTGGAATGAGGCGCTGGACGGGGCATTCGCCTTCAACACGCTCTTGGCAGGGGGTGCTTTGCTAGTCGTCCACATCACGAACCCAACGCAGAATTTCATCGCCGCGGAGGCGATCCTCGCTGCGGCGCAGGCCACTCCGCAAGGGAGAGCCCGACTAGCACTAGTCGCGGCCCTTGCAGATGTGCCCGGTTGGTTCGATCCCACTTCTCCGGAACCCGCGCGCACTGACTACGCGACGCAACAAGCCAACCAGTTCCTTTGGTTAGAATTCGTGGACTTACCATTCCAGTTTGCTTTCCGCGCTGAACTGGAGTTCCGAGCCGGGGGCAATCCTTCGTTTAACACCGGCGTGGGCTACGAACGGCAACTGGCGCACTCGGCCGATAATGCAGAGGTGCAGGCGCTGTACGCGGCGGCCGGACTGAGCCTGGACGCCGATCTT
>WNFG01004604.1_pt1 | contig 13068 bp, 9 predicted proteins | sample 5400431 | NCBI WGS metagenome assembly WNFG01 (sample SAMN13153346, study PRJNA577476) | soil metagenome | isolation source: 120 cm saprolite under Douglas fir tree site 2 hole 3 replicate 2 | place: USA:California | collected 2015-04-18
AGGCGGGCCGGGAGGGACACCTCTCAGGATCAGAGTTACTGATCAGAACTTCAAGCCCGCGATGAGTCAGCAGTGGAACTTCACCATTCAACACCAGTTCGGCAGCACGCTGACCGCGCAGATCGGCTATGTAGGCCAGCACGGCACGCACCTGCTGAACTTCGAGGACTTGGTGCAGCGCGTCGGATTGAACGCTGCAGGCCAGATCGCAAAGCCTGGTCAGCTTATCGTCAGTCAAAGAGCGGGACCATACCTCGGCGGCGGTAGTGGACCTTGTGACATCACTTCCGTTCCCGCGACCTGCGGTACTCTTGGCTCTCTTTACCAACTCGATCAAGGCACAGTCTACTCAGGTGGTTCTTACGCCAGCGCTGGCGCTCTGATCGGCGCTAACATGTCGAACGCCAGCCAGAGCTACAACGCTCTGCAAGCGGTGTTGCAGAAGCGCATGGGCAACGGATTGGAAGGCCAGGTCGCCTACACTTATTCAAAGTGCTTGAGTAACTCGCCGGGCTACTTCGGCACCGGATGGGGGAGCACAGGTGCAACCAGTTCTGGTGGCCAGCCCGGCCCGCAGAACATCTACGACCCGCGTTCGGATTGGGGACCGTGTTTCTTCAACCAGAAGCACGTCCTGACCAGTTACGTGACCTATCAACTTCCAGTCGGCAGGGGCAAGCAGTTCGGCAAAGACATGAACCCGGTTCTCAATTCGATCATTGGAAACTGGGAGATCGGCGCGATCCTTTCCGCCCACTCAGGAAATTCATTGACCCTGAATGAGTTCGGCGGGTGGGCTGCAAATGATCCATCCAACACCAATGGAATTGGACCGCAAACTCTATCGGAGCGGCCGAGCTGCAATGGACCGGTCCACATTCTCAACAAGCGAATTCCGTCAACTGCCGGCAGTGCAGCCGGCATCCAGTGGATAGATTCTTCGAATATCTCAATCCCTGCGTTAAATACATTTGGAACCTGTTCGGTCGGCAACGTAGCAGGGCCAAAGTACGTCGACGCAGATTTGAGCCTGCATAAGAACTTCCTGATCACCGAAGGCAAGAGCCTGCAATTCCGGTTCGAAGCGCTGAACGCGTTTAATCATCCTGTTTGGACGTTCTCAGGCGGTCCGGCCAACGGATCCTTTGATCCAGGTAGTCCGATCTTTGGCCAGATCACCGGTTCGCAGAGCGCACGAAGCGTGCAGTTAGGCTTGAAGTTCATTTACTAACTGGAACCTAACCCAACGCGGCAGGCGTTTCGGCGCCTGCCGTTTTTCTTTGCGGCTGCGTCAACTGGGATGGAGTCAGACTGTTCTAAGAATTTGGCCACACGGCAAAAATGGGACTATGATTCGTGCTGGTGAGGGCTTCGCCATGCAAGCTCGAACTCCCATAGTCACTGCAATATCCAGACCTCTTGCGGACGTCAGGTTTCCGCAGCTGAGCTTGTGCCTAAAGATACGCCTAGGCTTCCTCTGCGTGACGATCGTCAGCCTGTTTATCTGCTCTCGGCCGTCTGTCCCGGTCAATCCGCCGCCCCCACCAGTACGCCCGCAAGATTCGAATTTTGACAAAACCCACCTTGAGTTAGACAGTACGGGAAAGCCCATGCGGCCAAATAGCGCAGACGACCGTTGCCTGCTTCCGCCGCTGAATGGAACGCGGGAACCGATCGTGGATGTTAAGAGCATGCAGATTTCGGGGGCCGGGCGGAAGGAGTATGCCGCGGCTTGCGACGCCCTTAAGGACAAGAAGTTTGATCGGGCTGCAGACCATTTACGCAAAGCGGTCCAGGCGGAGCCGCAGTATTCCGCCGCCTGGGTGACATTAGGGCAGTTGCTGGTGGCGCAACAGAAGGTGTCGGATGGTCGGGAGGCGTGTTCGCACGCGGTGGCGGCTTCGGCTAGCTATCTTGCCGGATATCTTTGTTTGGCGGACATCTCGGGCCGCGAGCAAAAATGGGACGAGATGCTGAAGTTCAGCAGCCGCGCTATTGAGTTGGATCCAGCCAATGATGCCGTCGCTTACGGACTGAATGCAGCGGCGAATATGAATCTGCGGAAATTGCCGGAGGCGGAAAAGAGCGCGCTAAAAGCGATCGAGATTGATAAGAGTCATAACGATCCGCGAACTTATTTTCTGCTGGCGCAAATCTACGAAGCCAAAGGAGAGCCGGAGAACGAGGCGGCCCAGCTTCGCCAGTACTTGAAATTTGCCAGCGATCCCAAGGACGCGGCCATGGTCAAGGCATACTTGGCGGAATTGGAGAAGCGCGCTGGCAGGTAGGCAGACGCCGTCGCAGGGTATCCGCTGCCCTCACCCTGCCCGCACCCGCGAGTTGAGCATGCGGCGAGTTGAAACCGTCCATCTGTTTGTCAGGATTGCGATTTCGGTATTGACTCCTTTCTTGCTGACGCTGTGCCCACACGCTCAGACCCAGACCACCGATTCAGGCGGCATTTCCCTGCCTACTCAGCTCAGGATCCAGGGCGCGGGCTGGTGGCCGACCAGGGGTGACGCGTCCCGAGATAAATTTGTGGGCACGTCCGCGTGCGCGTTGTGCCATTTCGACAAGGCCTCAACCTACAAGGCTGCCGCCATGAGCCAGGCATCAATTCCGCCGCTGCGCTCGGAGGGACTTCGCAAGCATGACCGCCTAGAGTACCAGCTCGGCCCTTACAGTTATGAACTGGTGACCGAGGGAGAGCACAGCACACTGAAAGTTAGCAAGGGACAGGAATCGCTTTCCGCCGACCTGCAATGGGCTTTCGGGGTCGGTCACATGGGGCAAACCTACATTTATAAGCAGAAAGACGATCTCTACGAAAGCCATCTGAGTTTTTATACCGGCCCGCAGGCGCTCGACATCACGCCCGGACATGAGCACTCGACGCCGGCGAACCTGGACGAAGCGCTCGGGCGCAAGATGGAACCGTCGGAGATCAAGCGCTGCTTCGGCTGTCACACGACGGCTTCGACGACGACTGATTTGACGAAAACTGATTTGACGAAAAACGACCAGTTCGAGCCAGAGCATGCCGCCTGGGGAGTCACCTGCGAAGCCTGCCACGGAGCAGGGGCGGACCATGCGGCGGCAATGAAGACGGGTGCGGAAAAGGGCAAGGAACTGATTTTCAATCCTGCCCGGCTGGATCCGGTCGCTTCGGTTGATTTCTGCGGCGCCTGCCATCGCACCTGGCAGGACGTGGTCGGAAATGGCCTGATCGGAGCCGGCATGCTCAACGTCCGGTTTGCTCCCTACCGCCTGGAAAACAGCCGCTGCTGGAAGCAACAGGACGCCAGGATCACCTGTATTGCTTGCCACGACCCCCACAAGCCCCTGGTGCGGGAGGCGGAGTCATACGATGCACGCTGTTTACAATGTCACGTGCAGCGCGGCACTAGACCGACTAAATCCCAGCCGGGCAAAGCCTGTCCTGTGGCTACAAGTAAGTGTGTGACTTGCCACATGCCCAAGTATCAGCCTCCGACGCTGCATTCTTCGTTTACAGACCACTGGATCCGGGTGGTACATCCCGGGAAACCGTATCCGGACTGATTCAGTGCTGTGGCCCGCTGGCGTCCGGTTTGGCCGGATCTGAATTAGCAGGATGGTCAGTGCTGCTGGGGCTTGCGGCCTTGATGGCTGGCGCGTGACCGAAATGCTGCAACCCTAATTCTTTTTGCCCTTCCTCAATCAGATAGAACTTGTCCGCTTCAACATCCTTGAAGGTCTGCTTCTGGCCGCTTGGCCACGAAATCTCGACGCTCTCGACACGGGTCGCCGCTCCGAGCCCGAAGTTGGCCCGCAGATCGCTCTGGGACAAATAGCTGCCGCCGCCGTAAATCTCGCGCATCTGCGACAAGTGCCCAACATGGATACGGATGCGCGCACCCATGGCGTCGCGATTGCTCTTGGTGCCGACCAATTTGAAATTTACGAAGTGATTTCCGGTGCCGCCGCCATTGTGCAGCAACAGAGGAGGATCTCCGTTGTTGGCGACGACGACGTCCACATAGCCATCATTGTCGAAGTCTGCGAAGGCTGCCCCGCGGCCGACGTAGGGCGTCTGAAATCCGTCGCCCGAGGTCTTGGTCACCTCCACAAACTTCCCTTTCCCATCGTTGTGAAAGAGAGAATTTATTTGCTTGTACGCAGCCTTCTGCGCGGACTGTTCGACTTCGGGATAGACGTGGCCATTAGCAATAAACAAATCAAGCCAGCCATCGTTGTCGTAATCGAAAAAGCCTCCGCCGAAACTAAGGACGTTGTAGGTGGGGATGGTGATGCCCACTTGATCGCTGACTTCCTCGAAACTTCCCTTGCCTTCGTTGTGCCAGATGTGGTCAGACGACTTTTGGAAATCAGAGATGTAGAGATCAAGGCGCCCGTCATTGTCGTAATCGCCGAGCGACATGCACATCGCGGCCATGGTTTTGCCGCGTCCGGTCAGGGCCATTCCTGCGAGCAGGCCTACTTCAGTGAAAGTTCCGTTGTGGTCGTTGTGATAGAGGTAGGCATTCACGCCGTCGTTGGCGACGAAGAGGTCGGGCCAGCCGTCATCGTCGTAATCAACCGCGGCGACGGATAGGTTCTTTCCCTCAGGCTGATAGATGCCCGCCGCCGAGGTTACATCGGTGAAAGTGCCGTCGCCGTTGTTGTGGTAAAGAATTGCCGGGCTGCCCTTGTAAACGCTGGGAGGGCAGTTGGTGCGCACATCCACGAAGTCGCAGTAACGCGGGCTGTCCTTATCGAGAGTCACGTACCCTCCGACGTAAAGGTCCAGCCGGCCGTCACGATCGTAGTCGAAAAACGTTGCGCCGCCGTGAAACATGGTTCCGGAAGCCACACCAGCTACGCCGGCCTTGTCGGTGACATCCGTGAACGTGCCGTTACCGTTGTTGTGGTAGAGAACGTTGCGTCCAAATTGCGTCACATAAAGATCGGGAAAGCCGTCGTTATCGTAATCGCCCCAAACACAACCCAGGCCGTAGCCGGTTCCGGGTACACCGGCGGATTCGGTGACATCGGTGAGAGTGCCATCACCATTGTTGTGATAAAGCGCATTGCGCGCGGCGATTCCGCGGTCGTACAGGTCGCGTCCGTTCACGAAGTAGACGTCCTGCCAGCCGTCGCCGTCGAAGTCGCCCACGCAGACTCCCGGGCCGAAGACTTCGCGGATAATCGCAATCCCTTTATTGCCGGGATAGTGGACGAACTTGATCCCGGCCTGGGCGGTGACGTTGGTAAATTGGAGGGAAGGCGGCGGTGCCTGGCCAACGAGCACGGGAACGCATAGAAACGGAATCAGCAGAATGAGTGGCAGTTTGGAGTAAGAGCTACGGATCGAGTTCCTCAATCGTGTTCTCTGCGGGTTGCGACCATTATCAGGCATAGATGCGAACCCCACAAAGCGAGGAAATTATCGCGGCAATTGAGACCGTTTTCGGACTCGGTTTTAGGCCGTCGGCGCTCCGGTTTCCGCTTATAATCATCTGATGCGGCGGGCACTTAGCTTCTCTCCTGTTTTCGGGTTCTTCCTCTATTTTATAGCCGGGACAGCGGTGGCCCAGACTTCGAATGGGACCTCGGCTAGCACCAGTGGGCCGAACGCGGCCGAACGCGCCATCGGCCTCGCCGAGAGCGGTCACTGCACCGAGGCGTTGCCGCTGTTGAAGAAAACAATCCGGCAAACAACCAACAAGGAACTGCAAAAACGCGCCGGGTTGGTCGGCATGCATTGCGCCATGACTCACAACGCTCCCTATGACTCGCTCACTTTCCTCGAGGTCCTGAGCCACGAATTTCCGCGCGATCCTGAAGTACTGTACTCTGCGACTCATGCTTTTTCGGACCTTTCACTGATGACGTCTGAGCAGTTGGCGCGCGAGGCACCGTTTTCTTATCAGGTCCATCTGCTGAATGCTGAGGCGCTCGAACTTCAGGGGAAGTGGAACGAGGCGGTTACTGAATATAAGAAGATTCTGGATATTAATCCACTGTTGCCGGGCATTCATGCCCGTCTGGGGCGGGCACTACTTTCGGAGCCGCAACCAACGCCAGAGACCGTGGCACAGGCCAAGAAAAATTTCGAGGATGAACTGGAGATCGATCCCCAGTATGCCAGTGCGGAGTACGTCCTAGGGGAATTGGCGAAGAACGACAATGATTTGTCAGCGGCCACGCGGCATTACACTCGCGCCACCACCCTGGACGCCGGTTTTGCGGAGGCCTATCTGGGATTGGGCATGTCGCTGGTTTCATCCAAGCGTTTTGCAGATGCCATTCCGCCGCTGGAAAAATATGAGAAGTTAGCTCCCGACAGCCCCACAGGGCACTTTCAACTGGCTCTTGCCTACTCCGGTGTGGGAAGAAAAGATGATGCCAATCGGGAGGCGGCACTGCAGCGCGAAACGGCCGCCAGTCTGGAAAAAGTCAGACGCAGGGTAGCCGAAGGCCTGCTGGAGAAGCAAGGCTCGCAAGACGATACACAGAGTTCGGATCAGCCTAAATAGCTTTCTCCTGCTTAACCGGAAAATGCCAAGAAAATCAGGAATGATCGCAAGCCAGTCTGCCGGATTTCTGCGTCGTAGGGACTTCCTCCGCGTACTGGCCGGAACCGCGGCGCTTGGCGGGGTTCCGCGGTTGGCGCGGGCTGCGGATCAAATCCCTTACCCTTTTTCCGAAGTACCCGCCTCAATCAGCGGCATTCACTTCACCCATGTGGCCGGCAGTTCTGCGGAGAAATACCTGCCGGAATCCACCGGCTCCGGCTGCGCCTTTTTCGACTACGACAATGACGGCTGGATGGATATTTATCTGGTGAACAGCGGCCCGTGCGATTTCTTCACACCGAAGGCGCCATTACGAAACGCACTCTATAAAAATAATCGTGATGGCACGTTCACTGACGTCACGGAAAAAGCGGGCGTCGCGGGCGGCGGTTACGGGATGGGCGTGGCCGTGGGCGATTACAACAGCGATGGCTTCCCCGACCTTTACGTCACGCAATACGGGCGCAGCATCCTGTATCGCAACAGTGGCAACGGCACGTTTACCGACGTCACCGCCCAAGCCGGAGTCGCCGCGCCGGGATGGGCTTCCAGCGCCGTCTGGTTCGACTATGACAACGACGGCAGGCTGGACTTGTTCGTCTGCCGCTTCGTGGACTTCGACAAACTGAAGCATCACAAATGCAGCGCACCCAACGTGCCCGGGCTGGCCGGCCAGGCTGAATATTGTTATCCGCGCCTGTACGCGCCGATGCCGAGCTGGCTGTTCCATAACAACGGCGACGGCACTTTCACCGACGTAAGCCAGAAGATGGGCATCACCGACAATCCCGGTAAAGGCTGGGGCGTGGTGGCAACCGACATCAACAACGATGGCTGGATGGACTTGTTTATCGCCAACGATACTGAGGCGAATTTCCTTCTTAAGAATGATAAGGGCAAACGCTTTGAGGAGATCGGCTTCACCGCCGGCGTCGCATTTGGTGAAGGCGGGAAGGCGCGCTCCGGCATGGGCGTGGATTCCGCGGATCTGGATCAGGACGGATGGATGGATCTGTTCGTCACCAATCTTGATCATGAATTTTATTCGCTGTATCAGAACAAGCATGATGAGACCTTCGACGACCGAGCCATAGCGTCGGGAATCGGCAAAGCGACGGAGATGATGAGCGGATGGGGCTTGAAGTTCTTCGACTACGACAACGACGGCAATCTGGACCTCATGATCGCCAATGGGCATCCGGACGACCTCATCGAAAAACTGCGGCCGGGAGTGAGTTTCAGCGAGCCGTTGCTGTTATTTCAGAACTCGGGCCAAGGTCTGCAGAACGTGAGCGCGCAGAGCGGACCCGTCTTTAACACTCCGTACAAGGCGCGGGGCTTGGCTTTGGGAGATTTCAATAACGACGGCGCGGTGGATGTTTTAGTCTCGATGAACGATGCATCTCCTCTGCTGTTGAAAAATGACGCGGGAACAAAGAACCATTGGCTGGGCGTCAGTCTGGTGGGGACAAAGGCGAATCGGGACGCGGTGGGGGCAGTGATCACTTACCATTCCGGCGACATGACGAGAACGCGCATGAAAGTGGCCGGTGGCAGCTACTTGTCATATCACGACCCCCGCTTGGTGCTCAGCATCGGGCAGCGTACAAAAATCGATTGGATCGAGGTTAAGTGGCCTTTGCCGAGCGGGGCGGTGGAACGGTTTACGGATTTGCCGATTGATCGCTACATCACCATTGTGGAATACCAGGGAAAATGGAAGTAGTAGTTTCTCAGCCCGCCGATCGCGCAACCGCCAGCGCTTCGTAAGCCGCGCCCAGCACCGGCGCATCCTCGTTCAAGACAACGTAGATTGGAATTTTCGCCAGTTGCGTACTGAGCTTCTCTTTATCGCTGAATGCCCGCACGAAGCCTCCCTGTTTGAGCTTGGGCAGAATCTTTAGCGCGATTCCGCCGGCGATGTACACTCCGCCAAAAGGCAAAATGCGCAGGGCCATATTCCCGGCTTCGGCGCCGTAGGCCTCCATCCAAATTTGCAGTGTCTCCATACACGCCGGACAGGATTTCGCGAAAGCCTGTTGGGTGATTCTGGCCGCGGGATCCACTCCTGGCTCGTCGAAAAACGCATGATGCACGCCGGGAAAAATAATCTGATGAATGGCGCGAAAGCCGCGACCGGAAACAATTTCTTCGCTGCAGACCCGGGGCATACGTTGCCGCAACGATTGCAGCAGCAAAAGCTCACGGTCGTTGCGGGGCGCGAAATCGGTGAGCGAAGCTTCCGAAGGTGACACTCGATAGCCCGAGCCGTCCCAGAAAAGAATGGCTTCACCCAATCCGGTTCCGGCAGCAATCAGAGCTTTCGGCGCACGCGGCTGCGAGGCGCCCTGGTTGAGCAGCAGCAGATCGTTTTCACGAAGGTGGTCGAGGCTCAATGCGGAAGCGACCAGATCGTTCAGCAGCGAGAGACGGCCCAGGTCCAGGTGAAGATTTTCGGCGAGGGTTTTGGAAGCAATGGTCCAGGGAAGATTGTTGGTGACCACGCCTCCGTCCACAACCGCGCCTGCGACGCCGAAAGCCGCGGCACTGAGATTGCTCCATTGATGCCCGGCTTTGACCAGGGCGGCGCGAAAGGCGTCGAGCAGGGTTTCGAAGCTGGAAAAGTCGCGGGTGGGAAGGCTGAGACGGAATACGGGCTCAAGACCTGGACCGCCTTCGCCTGGCCCGGCCTGTCCTACCCCAGCTTTACCTGGCCCAGCTTCGGCAAACCAGATCAGCGTGCTTTTTGTACCGCCAACATCCCCGGCAAGTATCATGAGCGTCGAAAATCAGCACTTAATATAGTAGTGATGGGACGCGCTCTGGGCAATTTTCGGAAGTCCACATTGCTCGGATCTTCCCTGGATTGATATAGTCTTACTTCCATGTATCGCGACTTTCAGGCTTCGGACCGCTGGACCAAAAAACAAGTGCACTGCATCTACCAGGCGTTGATCGTGGCAGTGGCCACGCGCCATGCCGACGCCGTGGACATTAAGTTTCTAGTGGATGGCCGGCCGGTTTGGGTGGTTCTACCGTTAGTTGCCTGGGACGAGTACAAGAAGCGTACAGGAAAGATGATTACCGATCCTCTGGCCATCCAAATTGCCGGGCGTTTTCTGAAGTATGCGCTCGAGTCTGGCGAGGGTGGAGGACGGGAAATGTATTCGCTGACCGTGGACCAGACCCTGCAGCATCTGGACGCAGTCGTGAACGACGCAGAGCCTGCCGTGGTAGGGTGATCTGCGATTCGCTTAAGATCCGGTGAAAAAGTCTGCGGACCTCTAGCGAACCGGCTTGCCCAATGCCGCAACGGCTTGGCTGGGAGTGAGGCGCACCCTGAATGTGTCATGGTCCCCGCAACTGATTACTGTATTTTGATCGCCATACTCTCTGACCCAAATTACGCGTTCGGGGTTTACAAAAACTTCCAGGCCGTTCACATCTTCAAACATTACAAACTCCACGTCGCCTCCTTCGGTGATTGCCCTTCTCCCGAAACATACCACGCCTAGACCGGCCAGAATTGGTTCACTAGAGTAGTCTCTGAATTCCCACTGCGGCCATCATTCTTCCGGTTACTCCGTGTTCGGCCCGGTGCGAAAATAGGATGTCGGTTCGGCACGCGGTGCAAAGGGTAATCTCTGAGATGTTTTTCTTGGGAACTCCGGATTCGAGCAACTGACGACGGTTCGCCTCGGCCAGGTCGAGAAAGATTCGCTTCGGTAACTGGCTGTGCCCGGGAGCTCGCGCGGTCAGAAACAGCAACGGATATTTTTCGTGAATCTCGTCGGTTTCTTTGGTTTCGCGGAAGAGGGCGGGCGCGTAGTCGAACTGGGATTCGAATGCGTCCCGGACTTCCGGCCCGATTTGATAACAGCATCCGCGAATGCCGGGGCCAATTACCGCTTTCAGGTCTCCGGGCCGACTGCCGAAGTGGCGCCGCATTTCGCCGACGCCTTTTTCCACGATCCGCTTCACGGTACCACGCCATCCGGCATGAAACACACCTACCGCGCGCCGATTCGTATCCACGAGGGTTACGGGAAGGCAGTCAGCGGTCAGCACCGCCAGGAGGATTTCAGGATTGCTGGTCACCAGGCCGTCACCGGCCAGAGGCTTTGATGGAATTCCTGAGACGCAGTGGATAAGGTCGGAATGAATCTGGCGTAAGGTGACGATTGGCCAGAGCGGACTGCTTTTCTTTGCCCCGGTCTTCGCACCGAGCCTTGTCCCCGCCTTGGCTCCGGGCATCGCGCCGACCGCCGCGGCAAGAGCCTGCCGATTGCGCTCCACCGCGGCCCGTGAGTCCTGGGCGGTAAACCCCAAGTTTAGGGCACGACCGCCGTATGCTTTGGAGAGTCCTCCGGTTCGGGTACTAAATCCGTGTACCAGCCAGGGGATGCGTGATAACGAATTCGCCCGCAGAACGTCTATCTCTCTTTTGTGTTTGGCTTTGGATTCAGCTGTCACCTAGCCATCTTAGCAATACCGCTTTGCCACACGGGTATAATCAGCGGTTTGTCCGAATAACTACCCCGGAGAAAAACATGCGTTTACGGTTTGCAATTTTAGCAACGTTGATCCTGACGACAGCCGCCGTTCCCCAGCAACACAACGACAATCAGCAACCAGCGCAGCCGCAACAGGCACAGTCCCAGAAGAAACAGCCGAGGCCCCAGCCGCAGCAGCCGAAGCCGGAAGAGCCGGCGGCGAAGGTCACCGAACCCACGCTGGCCCAGCCCCAGCCGAAAACCGGGGAGGATAAAGACAAGAAGGAAGAGCACTACGACATGGCCGAACTTGCGCCGATAGTGACGCATCACCAGATCACTGTCGAAGGCAAGACGCTAAAATACACGGCCACGACCGGCCGCCTTCCCATCAAGCGCGGCGACGGCAAAATCGAGGCGGAAATGTTTTTTGTCGCTTACACGCTCGATGGCCAGGAGGCTTCCAGAAGACCGGTGACGTTTGCCTTCAACGGCGGCCCCGGATCCGCTTCGATCTGGCTGCATATGGGCGCGCTGGGTCCACGGCGGGTGGCGCTTCCGCCCGATGGCTTCCTGCCCCCGCCTCCCTACCGGATGGAGGACAATCCCTACACCCTGCTGGACAAGAGTGACCTCGTTCTGGTGGATGCCATCGGAACCGGCTTTAGCCGCGGCGAAACGGCCGAGATTTCGAAGAAATTCTGGGGAGTGAAGGGCGACATCGAGGCGTTCAGCGAATTCATCCGCATGTACATTTCGCGCTACGAGCGCTGGAGTTCGCCGCTTTTCCTGCTGGGAGAAAGCTACGGCACCACGCGCTCCGCCGGGATCGCCGGCCATCTTGCCGAGGAGGGCATTACCTTCAACGGAATCACTCTGCTTTCCATGGTGCTGAATTTTGAAACCCTGGAAGACACCAAAACCAACGACGAGCCCTACATTTTTCTGATCCCGTCGTTCACCATGATTGCCGGATACCATCACAAGCTGCCTTCCGATCTGCAGCAGGACGTGAACAAGGCGCGGCAGCAGGCCGAGCAGTGGGCTTCAGGGGAGTATGTGCAGGCGCTGGCCAAAGGCGATGCCCTTTCTCCGGAAGAGCGCCAGAAGACAATCGAGCAGATGTCGCGCTACACCGGACTGAGCAAGGAAGTGATTGACCAGGCCAATCTGCGCATTGACGTGCCCAAGTTCACACACTACTTGTTGATAGATCAGAAAGTGCGGGTCGGGAGGCTGGATGGACGATATACCGGACCCGATCCCAACGGCCTGCTGGACACCCCGTTCTACGATCCCACGGAAGCCGCCATCATGTCGCCCTACAACTCGGTATTCAACAACTACTTGCGCACCGATCTGGGATACAAGACTGACATGCCCTATTACGTTTTCGCGCATGAAGCCGGGTTCGAAGACAAGTGGAACTGGGGATCGGCGGGAGAGGGCTTCCCGGACACCGCCAGCGCCATGCGTCGGGCCCTGGTGCGAAACCCATTTCTGAAAGTTTTAGTGATGGAGGGCTATTACGACCTGGCGTGTCCGTACTTTGCCGCGAATTTCACCATCGATCACCTGAATTTGCCGGAAAAATATCGCTCCCAGGTGTCGTATGCCACGTATAACTCGGGGCACATGGTCTATTTGCCGATCGAGAGCCTGAAGAAAATGAAGGCGGACCAGGCTGCCTTTATGGCTAAAGCCATGTCAGGACAGTAAAAGCCCCGCTCAGGCACTCGCCGGCGGTGCGGTTTCACTTGCGTCCGGCCCCGCTATTAAGGTACAAACGGCGCAGTGCCTATGCTGCGCCGTTCTGTTCTCCTCACTCTGCTTCTCTCCACCGCGCTTCTCGCCCAAACGCCGACGACGCCCTCGCCATCGGTTCCACCCGTTCCAGCCAAGCCGCCGGACCATTCGCAGGAGTCGTATGTCGTCGAGAAGTTGCGGACCTCCTATCGTTTCGAGAATGATGGCACTGGCCGCCGGGAAATCTATGCCCGCATTAAGGTCCAAAGCGA
>WNFG01021905.1_pt1 | contig 13058 bp, 11 predicted proteins | sample 5400431 | NCBI WGS metagenome assembly WNFG01 (sample SAMN13153346, study PRJNA577476) | soil metagenome | isolation source: 120 cm saprolite under Douglas fir tree site 2 hole 3 replicate 2 | place: USA:California | collected 2015-04-18
ACCAAGGTTCCGCTGGCGCCCGCGGTAGTCAGTGGCTTGATCAACTTGCGCGGCCAAATTGTAACCGCAGTCGATCTGCGGCGGCGTCTTGAAATGGAGCCGAGCTTGCTGGACGGGCGTGCCATGAACGTCGTCGTGCGCTCTGAAGATGGCCCGGTCAGCCTGTTGGTGGACGAAATCGGCGACGTCGTCGAGGTCGAGGAAGCCACCTTCGAGCCCCCGCCGGAAACCTTGCGGGGCCCGGTTCGGAGCATGATCCTCGGTGTTCACAAACTGAACGACCGGCTCCTGCATGTACTCGACATTGAAAGAGCCTGCCAGATGGTGGAGGTGCTCTAACGAAGTTATCTAACCAAGGCCGCCTCATTTCCGATCGAGCCCGCCTTGTGAGGTACGAGCGTTGCCACGACGGCTACGCATGTCATCGCTAACCTGCGAGCTTCCCCGATTAAAGTCTGCGGCGTCCTGTGCCGATGAAAGGCTTGTCCGAGCGGATTCCGCCACGGGACCCACCGAGGGGAAAAGGAAATGAGATTTACTCTTGGGAAGCAGCTGGGACTGGGCTTTGCCTGCGTCCTCGCCCTCACAATTCTTAGCGCCGTACTCACGAATGTAAAGGCGGGCGCAATCAAAGAGGCGCAGGATCGAGCCATGGCCGTGCGCGTCCCCACGATCAGAGCCTGCACCGAGCTCCAGAGAGACCTGAATCAGACGCTGAACGACGGGCGCCAGGCGATTCTGGCAGGAAACCAATCGACCCGGTCAGACAGCGCAAAGAAATCTTTCGATAGGGATTGGGAAGAGATTGCGAAGGACGTGTCGAAACTGGACGAATTGTCTCCGCAGTGGGCCCTTCAGGCCAATCGTGACCGGCTGACCGAAACCAAGCAGGAGCTGCCCAGCCTACGGGAATTTCAGGAGGCGGCCATAAGAAATGCAAAGGGCAAAGGGCGCGATATCGTGACCAAGGCAGGAAACGAATTTACCGATACGGCTGCGCCGGTCACCGAGGCAACCAGACCACGGCGATCGTCACTCTGATTGCGCTAGCGAACGGAATTTTTGTGGCAGTGTTCCTGAGCCGGAGAGTTTCGGGCGCGACTCAGGCCGTTTTGCGGCAGGCGGAAGCCATCGCAGCCGGGGACTTGACCAATGACGATCTGAAAGTTCGCAGCCGGGACGAACTGGGTGACCTGACCACGGCAATCAACACCATGAGTGGCAGCCTGAAGCGCATGATCCACGCCATCACGCAAAATGCGGTGCAGGTCGCCAGTGCGAGCGAGGAACTCAATACCACCAGCCAGCAGATCACCGCCAATTCCGAGGAAACCTCGGCCCAGGCCGATGTGGTCTCCAAGGCCGCACACGCAGTCAGCCAGAACCTCCAGACGGTCGCGACCGGTGCCGAAGAGATGGGGGCAAGCATCAAGGAAATCGCCAAGAACGCAAGTGATGCCGCCAAGGTCGCAACCTCCGCCGTTAGAGTCGCAGAAACTACGACCGCAACCGTGTCCAAGCTGGGCGAGTCCTCCACCGAGATTGGTCAGGTCATCAAGGTCATCACTTCGATTGCGCAGCAGACAAACTTGCTGGCGCTCAATGCCACGATTGAAGCCGCGCGAGCCGGCGAGGCGGGGAAAGGCTTTGCCGTCGTGGCCAACGAGGTGAAGGAACTGGCCAAGGAAACCGCGAAGGCCACCGAAGACATCAGCCGCAAAATCGAAGCCATCCAGACCGACACCAAGGCGGCAGTGGAGGCGATCGCATCGATCAGCGGGGTGATCAACCAGATCAATGACATCTCCAGCACCATCGCCACGGCGGTGGAAGAGCAGAACGCCACCACCAACGAAATGGCGCGCAACGTGAGCGAAGCCGCTCGCGGCAGCGGCGAGATTACGAGCAACATTGCTGGTGTAGCGGAGGCGGCGCAGAGTACCACGCGCGGGGCCACCGACACCCAGAAGGCGTCGCAGCAACTGGTGGAAACCTCCACACAACTGCGCCACCTGGTGGAGCAATTCAAGATCAGCGCCAGCAGCGGCGATCACACGGGTGGAGGCGAGCGAGTCAAGACTAAGGCAGCTCACGCTGGAGCCTAGTTCTTGGCGGCGCGCTGGGTACAAGTTCAATCTGGTGCGCCAGTTTATGACGTCCATTCGCATTCTGGTGGTCGACGATTCGGTAGTGATTCGAAAACTGCTCTCTGACACTCTGTCGGAAGACCGATCACTGGAGGTAGTTGGCGTGGCCAGCGACGGACGAATCGCTCTGGCCAAGATTCCACTGTTGAAGCCCGACCTGATTACGCTGGACATCGAAATGCCGGTGATGAACGGGCTGGAGACGCTTGTGGCGCTGCGCAAGCTGTATCCCAAGCTGCCAGTCATTATGTTCAGCACGCTCACCGAGCGCGGGGCGGCAGCCACCCTCGACGCGCTTTCGCTGGGAGCGTCGGACTACGCCACAAAGCCCGGCAATACCGGCAGCCCCACGGTTGCCATCGAGCGCATACACTCGGAACTCATCCCCAAGATCAAAGCGCTCTGCGGCATCCTCGTCCCACTGAAACTCCTGCCGCTTCCCGGGTGTCATCCAGCGGTAAAAGTTCGTGGGGGAACCAAGCCGCGAATCGAAATCGTAGTCATCGGCACTTCGACTGGCGGCCCGAACGCCCTGGCTGAAGTCCTGCCGAGAATTCCGCATGATTTTCCTGTTCCGATCGTGGTGGTGCAGCACATGCCTCCGATTTTTACCCGGCTGCTGGCCGAGCGACTCGCCAACCGCTCCGCCATTGCGGTGGAAGAGGGCAGTGCGGGCGCAGTTTTGTCAGCCGGGCATGCCTGGATCGCGCCCGGAAATTTCCATATGCGGGTCGTGCGGGAGGGCGTGAACCGGCGACTCGACTTGAATCAGGCAGCCCCTGAGAATTTCTGCCGGCCGGCGGTCGACGTCTTGTTTCGCTCAGTGGCAGCAGCGTACGGAGCAAACGTTCTCGGGGTGGTGATGACCGGCATGGGCTCGGACGGCGTCCTGGGAGCGCAAGATATTCGTGACGCCGGTGGGGACGTGATCATCCAGGATGAGGCTTCATCGGTGGTCTGGGGCATGCCCGGCCTGGTGCATGCCTCGGGGCTGGACGATGCCGCCTATCCTCTCGATTGCCTGGCGGAGGAGATCACGCGCCGGGTATTGCAGAGCCGTGGCCCTCACTTCCACATTGAGCGGAAGAGCAGCAGCACGGTGTCTCCGGCAAAATGACAATCGCTCGACAATCCGCTGCGGCAGTGGTTGCTCCCATCAAGGGCTCCGAACCCGTCGATCCCATATACCGGAAAATCCGCGATCTGGTGTACAGGGTTTCGGGCATCTATAAGGCCGAGGAAAACCTTTATCTCCTGGCGGACGGCTGTGGGCGGCGGATGAAACAGACGGGTTCGCACACTCCACGCGACTATTGGAATCATCTTGTGGCGTACTCGGGATGCGACGGGGAGATTCGGCACCTGCTGAACGAGATCACGATTGGAGAGACCAGCCTGTTCCGCAGCCAGCCCCAGCTCGACGCGCTGCGGAAAGTAATCCTGCCCGAAATAGTCGCTGACAAAGCCAGGCAGATCACCAGGAGATTGCGCATCTGGAGTGCGGGATGTTCCACGGGCGAAGAATCCTACACACTGGCCATGAACATGCTTGAAGAGAGCAACGGACTGCTGAAAGGTTGGACCGTTGAGATTGTTGCGACGGACCTCAACGACCATTCCGTGGAAACCGCCAGGGCCGGCATCTACGGCGACTACGCGCTACGCACCACCACTGACTATTTTAAGCGCAAATATTTCTCGACCGTCGATGAAAGGAAACTACAGGTACGCCCGGAGGTGAAAAAGCTGATCACGTTCAGCCGGCTGAATCTTCAGGACGATTCCAAGATGCTCGGCATGAAGAACATGGACTTGATCTTCTGCTGTAACGTGCTGATCTACTTTGACGGCGCGTCGAAATCGAAAGTGGTTCAGCATTTCTTCAGCAACCTCAATTTGGGCGGGTATTTCTTTCTTGGGACCTCGGAATCGCTGATGAAACTGAATGACCAGTTTCATCTAGTCCATTTTCCGGGAACGATCGCGTACTGGAAACCATCCGCCAGTAGTGGGAAGCCATGACAGCATCCGTCACCGCGACGATTCGTGAGCGCGTGCAGCATATCGAAACCATGCCCGCAATCCCGGCGGTCTTCCTGCCCCTGCTGAAGATGCTGAGCAGTTCCACGGAGGAGGTAAAAGTGGACGAGGTGGTGCGCCTGGTCTCCTACGACAACACAATTGCGGCGCAATGCCTGCGGGTGGCGGGTTCGCCACTATTCGGCCTGGCACAGTCGCCAAAGTCGGTCAGGGGAGCGGTGATCAGCCTGGGCCTGCGCCGCGTAGAAACGATTCTTCTCACCTGCTGCCTGGGGCAGGCCTTCCCCGCGGAAAAATGGGCGCTCGATCCGTATGCATTTTGGCGGCACTCGCTGGGATGCGCCATGGTGTGCCGGAAATTCAGCGAAAAACTAGCCAGTGTGGATGGCGAGAAGGCTTATATGGCAGGGCTGCTGCATGACCTCGGGTTCATGGTCAACTGCCTGGTCTTTCCCAAAGAATTTGCCGTGGCGATGGAGCGGGCCTGCCGGGAAGAGATTCCGCTTCACGAAACCGAACGTGCCACCATGGGGTTCACCCATTGCGAGACCGGGCAGGCGCTCGCAGAAAAATGGAAACTGGCGGACGACATCATCGAAGTCATCTTCTGTCATCATGCCGTCGAACAGAGCCAGAAGGCACGATCACTTGTAGCCCTGGTACACCTGAGCGACCTGCTCTGCCGCATGCGCGGCCTGGGCTATGGATACTACGAGCGCCACAAAGTAGATTTGATCTCCGATCCGGCGTGGCCCATTCTCCTGAATGAACACCGTGACCTGGAGGGGGTGGACCTGGCCCGGTTCACCTTTGAACTTGATGAGGCTGTGGGGGAGATCCATGCTCTCGTATCCACCGTGTTCGGCGCTTTGCCGGCGAAACGCTGAATGGACCCGGAAGCCTTCTAGTTTTGGATCTGGAGGGCAATTGCGATGGGCATGCCTTCAAACAGGAGCGTAACTCCAAGACGCGGCGAGTCTGCCAGGGAGTGAAGGTCGCAGTCACTTCCGGTGATTACGGTGGGTGGCGAGAGCATACAACCATCCCCCAGGCCGGCAATCTTGTTCTTGAAGTTGCCGGCGACCATATTGCAGATTTCGCCGAGTGCGTCCGCCACTTCGGGGCTTGCCTTATCCAGAGTTACGCCCAGCATCTTCGAAGCCATGAGCGTGGCTGCCTTCTCGCTGCAACGGATGCTGACCACGCCGCACAATTGCCCCGTCAACGCCACGATGGATGTAATCCCCAGGGTGGCTTCCTCCGCCGCGGCGGGTACATTGAGTTGGCAACCCAGCATGAGTTCGAAGACTTCCTTCGCTGCGAATGCGATCAGCGGAATCCAGTCTTCGTGGGTGCCGTTGGCGGCGGACTCACTCACGGATTTCATGATTAGCCTGCCAGAACGGGGATGACGTGTTCTTTCACTTGCTCCGCGGTGAAGGGTTTGCGTATGTAGCCTCGCGCCCCACAGGAGATGGCCTGCACCACGTGGGATTCGCTGCCCTCGGTGGTAATCATCACTACCGGGACACCCTTCGCGTTGGCCACTCCAGAAAGCTGCTTGACGAACTCTAGGCCATCCATTACCGGCATGTTGATGTCGCAAAGGATGAGATCTACAGCGTTGCTCTGAAGGACAGTGAGAGCCTCGGCGCCGTTTCCAGCCTCCAGCACTTGCTTGAGGTCAATACCTGCCTGGCGCAGGCAGCGCTCGACGATCTTGCGCATGACCGAGGAATCGTCCACGATAAGGGCGCGTACGCTATTCATGAAGCGGCACTCGTCTTTCCCGGCTAGGAAACGTCGTTATTTTCTGCAGGTCTGCTTTTTGGTCTATCGGCAGGGGGTGGGAAAACTTCAACCCTGCGCGTCGACCGCAGGTGGTGGCGGCGGTGGCGAGGTCTTCCGCCACCGCAACCCGCCGAGAAGGCGAGCAAAGCAAAGAGGGCGGAGCGCCAATTGGCTTTCATAAACTCAGCTATTAGCTGGCAATTCTCGTGACCGCCCTGCCTGCGGGCACGCCTTTGCGGCTCCGCCCGGGCGGCACTTCATTGGTGCTTTGAACCGGAGGCAATGGGCGCCGCCTTCTTCTCGTTGCCCGGCGATTGCTTACCGGCAATCCGGGCGGTATCGGGTGGAACAGTCATTTCCATCGCCCAGACATGGAAGCGCGGAAGTTGCCGGTGATATCGTAAGCTTCCGGCGTGCGGAACCAGTATCCCTTCGTTTCATAGACAACGTGGTACACGCCCCAGGCAGTGCGGTACGCTTCCTCTTTCATTCCATCGCTCAACATCAGGGCCGCGACGCTGAACGTCGCGCCGGTCCAGACCTCGCCCACCTGCTCGTTGTCCGCTTTATGAATGATGCTGCCATTGGCTGCCATTCCGCTGACGGCGCCCATGTCGCCGTTACCAAACTTCATCACGTTGAAGTCGAACACCTTCTTCAATGCTTTCTTTTGCATTTCCATCGGCACCAGGTTTCCCAGCCCCGTCATATTGGCGTACCACTGTCCGGCAAGCTGCTCGGCCTGGATGTCGTCCTTGTATTCGCTTTCAGTGTCGTAGAGGAAATACTCTCCATTCCACAAGTGCTTGATGTAACTCGCCTGCCCGCGGGCAAACAACTCGTGATACTTTGTGGCACTCTTCGTATCGCCCAGAAGCATGCCCATTTCTTCGGCTGCACGCAACGCGGCCAGCCACAATCCGCCACAGTAGGCACTCTCGCCTCGCACCACCCACTCGTCATAAGTTTGATCGGGATAACCATCGTTCTGCGGAATCCCGTCAGCGGTGTGAGCGAACTGCTCCAGGTAGGAAAGCGATTCTTTTACCGAAGGCCAGGTGTATTGCAGGAAGGCGGTGTCCTTGCGATCGGTAAACACAAAGTCCCGATAAATCATCAGCACAAACTTTGGATTCAAGTCTTTCCAGCCATTTGTATTCTGCCAACTGAACTGGTTCACCTGGATGAACGGGTCTTCGTTGGGAACTCCGAGATCGTGGGGAACCGCCCCTTTGGCTTTGCGCGTGCGGAATTGCGCGGTGCCGGTGTGTATCGATTTCCAGATCCACAAGTACTGGTCGTCAATCTTGGTGGGTACGGTGTCGGCAAACTGGCGCAGCACCTGTTTATCCAGGTCAGGCCAAAACTCGGCGAGCGGCATCGATCCGTAGAACAAGACGTCGAGCGTGTCGTAGTAGGGATAATCGAAGCACTCGAGAAAACCAAAGGTGGACGGCGTCTCTTTGGTTGATTCCAGTGGCCGTCCCCAGAGCGAACCGCCGTCGGCCAAGGTGTAAAGTTCGTTGAACAGCGCACCGCGATACCAGAGCGGTTTGCTTTCATCGTTGATGTACGGCGCTTGCCAGGCATCAATTGCATCGCTCCACTTCGCCGCATTCGTCAATCCATCCGCCGCGATTTTCCACGCATTGGCGCCGCTGGTGCCGTAGAAATCGGTGTAGTGCCGGTACCACTTGCGTCCCGATCCAAACTCGACGACCGGAAGATCCCATGCAATCACCATGGGGACGGTGCGCTTCTCTCCGGGTTTAAGCGTGAAGCGGACTGCGATCGCTCCGGCAAGATTCTCTCCGCTGCTCACCCATTGCCGGTCATTATTTGCAAGCCTCCCGTCCTTGGAAAAAGGAGTCCACACCTCGTCTCCGTCCGAGTCTGGTGAATAGGTGGTTTGGTAAGTGACTTCGACACCTGGAGATTCGAGGGCGGCAATCACCATCTGGCCGTCCCAGTCGTCGGTCACATGCGAGCCCACGCGGTGGCGGTCAAATACAATCCCCTTCATAGTTTTTCCGTCGCGCTGCTCTGTCATAGAACGGTTCGTGTCGCCTTCGCTGAGATGTTCACTGAAGTTGCTGGAAACGCCGCGCGCCCAGCCCACCATATTTGTCCATGACAATAGAACCGAAACATGAATCGTCTGGTTCGTAGGATTTTCCGCATGCCAGCGGTAAACCGCTATGGGATAGCTCGTCTCACGATAGTTGTTGGGAAGCACTGGTGAGAACTGTTCCAGCGTGACATGAGCGGGAAACTTATCCCACCGGTAGTCATACCAGGATTTCGGATAGAGAGAATAATAGTCGCCGGCGCCGACCGGATAGTCCCACTTCCAACGGCTCAACGCCGGGCCCTTGGGATGGTCCGTGGTCAACACTTGGGCGATTCCTTCCGGCGATCCCTCGGCGTGTTGATACATGGCGAATTGGTTGGCGTAGAGAGTCTCGTATTTGTGAACGCCGGTCTTGAGATGCCACCGCGAAAAATTTCCCGCATACGTTCGAGAGAATGTGCCCGCGCCAAATCCGCCCACCGGCGCGCCCTGCCAATACCCGTCATCAATGACGCCGAGATTTGGTTTCTTCGTTCCTGCATCGGCCAAGGGTTGGCCAATTCCCCTTTTCCACGCCGCTTTTGGAATTGAATCTCCAGCGCATGCAAAACAATTTAGTAACCCCAAGGACAGGCAGAGAGCCGTCCCGTACAGCATCCATCGTTTCACAGTGCTCCTCCGAGAATCGGGACCACCAGACTTTGTCGTTAAAACTGGCCTAGAAAATCGTTATTCTGTAGTACTACATACTCTAACTGCTGCCGAATGTCGAGAACTATTATGCGAACCAACAAACACAAATCAGTTTGTTGGTGTGCTCTCACCCGGTCGGCCATCCTCCTCCAGTTCGCGGGGAGGAGGCAGAGCTTTCCTCGAACCACATAAGTGAAGTTTTCCGCCGTGAGAAACAATTTTGAGCGTTTACATCGGAAGGTGTCCGCTTCTGGTATAACGTCGTCTGGCACCTAAGCTCTGGGCGCGCTGATCCAAACGGACCGGAGACGATCTCAATCATGGGGCAAATCAGAAAATCCCGCCAGAAGTCGGCGGTCGTCACCCTCAAGGTGGTTGCCCAACATGTCGGGTTGACGCCAGGAACGGTCTCCGCAGTTCTGAATGATGCGCCTTCAGCCCGGTCGATTCCGCAAGAAACCAAGAAACGGATTCACGCCGCCGCAAAGGAGCTGGATTATCGTCCTAACTTTTTTGCCCGTACTCTGCGCAGCAAACGCACCTACACAATTGGAGTGATCGCGGAGGAGATTGGCGACTCCTACGGTTCCCTGATCATCAGCGGCATCGAAGAATACTTGAGGCAAAAGGATTACTTCTTTCTTACGGTGGTTCACCGGCACAATCCCGAACTATTGAATCGATACTCCCAGCTGCTATTGCAACGTGGGGTTGAAGGCTTCATTACCGTCGATTTGCAATTGAGCGAGGCGCCCCTACTTCCTACCGTGGCCGTGCCAGGACACAAGATCTTACCGGGCGTGACCAATATTGTGCTGGATCATCATCACGCCGCCCGCGTCGCGCTTACTCATTTGCAAGAGTTGGGGCACAGAGACATTGCGTTCCTGAAGGGGCAACCATTCAGTTCGGATTCTGAAGACCGCTGGCGGGCGATTTGCCAGGTCGCGGAAGATCTGAAGATCGAGATCAAACCCGAGCTTACCGTGCAAATCGACATCTCCGACTCGACTCCGCTTCTGGGCTATCCCTTTGGCAAAAGGCTGCTAGAACGCAGGGTTCCCTTTACTGCTTTGTTTGCCTACAACGACATTTCGGCTCTCGGGGCGATTCGCGCCTTTCAGGAGGCCGGACTACGCGTGCCAGAGGATATCTCTGTAATTGGATTCGACGACATCCAGGGTGCCGCCTACAGCACGCCCAGCCTGACCACCGTCCGGCAGCCATTGGCTCACATGGGACGCCTCGCGGCACAGACCCTGCTGGCGCGCATTGAGGGTGAGAAAGATTCCTCTCCGGAAATCCTGATCGAGCCCGAACTCGTTGTAAGGAAATCCACGGCGGAGGCGCCCAAACTACCAACCGCCCAGGTCTCGAGACTAAAGTCCGAAAATTGAGAAGATCCGCACGACAGCGGTGGTTGGATGCTCTTAGTACGCCAGGAATCCATGCCTCTAGCAGAAACGCGGCGAACCGGTTCCGCTCACTCATTGAGTAAGGCGTCGCATGCTGCGTTTGTACCCATTGGAATTGTCACGGTACTTCTCGGCCAACTGTTGCCGATTCTCTCTGCTCGCTGGGCATTGAACGATTCACAAGCCGGCGCGCTTTTCTCCGCACAATTCCTTGGGGCGACAGTGGGAGTGCTGCTCTCTGGGGAGATGGTTTCTCGCTGGGGATTTCGATTCGCGATTGCCACGGGCCTTCTCGCCATGGCCGTGGGTGTGGGCACGCTCCCATTCAGTTCGCATTTTGCGGGACTGATCTGCATCTTCAGTTATGGAACCGGCCTCGGGCTTGCAATTCCGGCCATCAACTTGTTCGTCGCCGCACTCAATCCCGAGCGGCGCGGCGCGGCCCTCAGCCGCCTTAATTTTTCGTGGAGCGTGGGAGCGGTAGCCTGCCCGTTTATTGTGGCCGCAGCCGGCAAAGTCGATAAGATTCCGCTCTTCCTGGTCATGCTGTCCGGCTTCCTGCTCCTTGTGCTCCTAGGGATTACGGCCCGGCCCTCGTCCTTTATCGAGCCTGCGACGGCGCGGACGGACGAGCAGGCAGATGCGGCGGCAGTGCATTCGAACCGGCGATCACTGGTTGTCCTGGCTGCCCTGTTCTTCCTATACGTAGGCGCGGAAAACGGGTTCGGCGGTTGGCTTGCTTCCTACGCCCTGAGGCTTGGGACTTCATCATGGACATTGCCTGTGATGATGCCATCGTTCTTTTATGCGGCGCTCATGCTTGGAAGATGGGTGGCGCCGCTGATTTTGAAGAAGACCGGCGAAATCAAGACCGCACGAGCCGGCCTTTGGCTCGCGTGCATCGGAATGGCCGGATTGGTTTTGTCGCACACCCTGCCCCTGGTAGCAAGCCTCGCAGGATTGGGACTGGCCGCCGTTTATCCGATCACCATCTCCCGGCTGTCCCATGAGTTCGGACCGGGGGCGGCACGCGTGGGATCCCTCATGTTTACGATGGCCAATTTTGGGGGCGCTTCTCTGCCGTGGCTCGTCGGCTATTGCTCTCAGCGATTCCACGACCTTGGGGTGGGTTTGGCGGTTCCACTCGTCGCGACAGTTGTGATGTATGCTCTCTACCGCAAACTTCGCGGCGGGTTATCGGAAGCGCCGGATGAATAGTGTGTGCCGCTCGGAGCGATAATAACCGACCACGTAGATCGTGGCCTTTCCATTGGTCGAATAAATCACCTGGCGAATGCGCAAGATGGCAGCACCCTTCGGCAGTGCGAGCATTTCAGCCAGATTTGGGTCGGCAGCGGTGGCGTCGATTTCTTCATCGGCATAAGCCAATTCCACGCCGTAATCGTGCTGTAAAGCAGCAAACAGCGAACTTCTTCCCAAGGGAGCGGATACGAGCCCGGAATACTCCGTCGCGGGAAGATAGCACGTCTCCAGCGCAAACGGCTCTTCCCCGGTCAGACGGAGCCGTACGATTTTGACCATGCGGCTCTCAGCGGGAAGGCCTAGACGCGCCGCGATTTCTTGTTCATCTTGAATCACTCTGACTAGCAGTACACGGGAGCGAGGAGTCAGTCCACGGCTGGACATGTGCTCGGTGTAGCTCATCAGCTTGTTGAAATGGATCTTGGGGGCCGCGACAAAGGTTCCCGCACCGCGGCGCCGTTCGACAATCCCTTCGCGTTCCAAGCCCGCCAGGGCGTGGCGGGCCGTCATGAGGCTCACCTTATGGGTCTTGGCCAGTTCCCGCTCGGACGCAACCGCGTCCCCGGGGTTGAGTTCCGCTGCTTCGATCCGCTTGCGGATAGCATTCTGAATTCGCTTGTAAACCGGCGTTCCGTTGCGATGATTTCCGGTCATAATCGATTTTTTAGGCTATCTTGGCTGAAACTCCATGACAACCGGCGCTCGTTTTCCGTTCTTGCTGCCATCTGCTATATAGCGTATTGAAAGCTTCCTGTAAAGGAAAAACCCGGCCCGCGCCTTGTCGATAATCTGATAAACACGTAATTGCTATAGAGCATAAGGAGCACACAGCGCCTACCTTAAGGCAAGGCTTTAGCCTTCGAAAGCCCCACCAAGGTAGTGGCAATTCGGTAAATATTGGCACGCCAGAATATCCGCTCCGGTTCACCATTGGCGATTAATTCCTTTTGCGGTTCAACTTCTGAGAAAAGGCGATATAGAGTGCCTGAAGCGACGCCGGAACAATATTTTGCCTTTCCTGCATTTTTTCCTTGACCATGAACCGCTGTGTGCTATATAGCATAGTGCGATTGTATTAGGCGGTTGGATTGGCGACACCCAGGCGGAAGTGCTTTCAGGAGGGTGAGCGATGAAGGAGGCAGCGCGGACGCTTTTAAGGCTGCTGGCAGGCCGCTTCCACATCGCGACCCATGGCCTCATTCCTGGGAGCATCTGTCAAATTAATCAGGAAAATCGATTTTCCGCTTGACAAAGCATATCCAGGTGCCGCTTAATGGCCGACGACGAATGTCTAGTATAAAAACGTTATTCTTGACCACACCAAACCGGGCGTACCCAAGGCGGAGGCGAACTATGCGCAGGAATTCAGGTTTCTTCTTGTTGGTCTGCTTGTTGGTGGCGTTGTCCGCCGCCGCACAGAACATCACCGGAACGATCCAAGGTACGGTTACGGACCCGCAGGACGCAGCCGTGCCCAATGCACAGGTGTCGATTAAGAACGTTGCCACCGGTGAGGCGCGCACGGTGACGGCGAGCAGTCAGGGCTTCTACACCGCGCCCGAGTTGCCGGTGGGCACTTACGACGTAACGATCAAGCAGCCAAACTTCAAGACTTTTATCAGCAAGCACGTCGAGCTG
>WNFG01004313.1_pt1 | contig 13053 bp, 10 predicted proteins | sample 5400431 | NCBI WGS metagenome assembly WNFG01 (sample SAMN13153346, study PRJNA577476) | soil metagenome | isolation source: 120 cm saprolite under Douglas fir tree site 2 hole 3 replicate 2 | place: USA:California | collected 2015-04-18
GTCCGTAGCTCCACCGGCCGGATAAGGCACAATCAGGCGGATCGGGTGGGTCGGAAAAGCCTGTTGGCTTAGGACTGCTGGGGCAAGCGCCGCGAGTGCCATAACAGCAAGCGAGAGGCGAAGAAGAGCACGCATAGATGTCCTCCCTTTGGCAGCAGACCCGGGAATCGGTGGCGGATCCGTGGGGCGGCCGGGCGCAGCGTCTGGCTCTTCGGGCCGATTGCACCGGCACCACGGGCGCCTCTCCCGAGACCCCACGACTACGCTAAACGCAGGTCGAAACATAGCACACCGCGTAACCGCAGCGGGCGGTCTGGGTCATTTTGAGCCCCAGACCCTCAGCGCAGGCAGTCATTTCGCGGCCGGATTGGTCTGGTAAGCTGACGCAAATTCAATCACTTGGTGCATCGCAATAAGCGGCCGGGAAGTGCCAACAACGGACTCTCGCACTGCAAAAATGATCGAGGAGCCCTTCGCTCCAAAGGCCTGATGAAAACATTGCATCGAGATTGTCTCGCCGGTTCTGGCTGCCGCCATAGAGGAAATCCTCGGTGTCGGCCTATTCGGATGCAACCCCGAATGCGATAGGCTATTCACAAAGCATTTAGGAGAATTGGCGGATGCGGCGGCGGGAGTTCATCGCGGGGCTCGGCAGTGCGGTCGCCTGGCCACTCGCGGCGCGCGCGCAGCAGCCAGCGATGCCGGTGCTCGGCCTGCTGCTCGGCGGTTCGCCGGCAGCCGATCGTTTCCGTGTTGCTGCCATTGAACGCGGGCTGAATGCAACGGGCTTCATCGTAGGCCAGAACGTCGCGGTCGAATATCGCTGGGCGGAAAATCAATACGATCGGCTGCCCCGCCTGGCGGCGGAATTGGTCGGCCGCCGCGTGGCGGTGCTGGTCGCGGTGGGCAATGCGGCTACGTTCGCCGCAAAGGCGGCGACCACGACGATTCCGATCGTGTTCGAAGTGGGCACCGACCCGGTCCGGCTTGGTGTGGTCGCCAGCCTCGCACGGCCGGAAGGCAACCTCACGGGCGTGACCTTCCTCGGCGCCGCACTGGTGGAGAAGCAGTTCGAGCTGCTGCACGAAACCGTAGCGAAGCCCGCAGCAATCGGCTTCCTGGAGAACCCGAGCAATCCCACCGCCGATTCCGTCCGCAGTGAGGCGCAGGCGCTGGCCTCGGCGCGCGGGCAGAAGTTGATCGTCGCCAAAGCCTCTGTCGACAGTGATCTGGAGCCGGCCTTCGCGATGTTGGCGCAGCAGCGGGTCGCGAGCTTGCTCATCCGCTCCGACATCCTGTTCAGCGATCGCGTGGAGCACCTCGCCGCGCTGGCGGCTCGCCACGCGCTGCCTGCGATCCATCCATTGCGTGATTTCGCCATGGCCGGTGGCCTGATGAGCTATGGCGCGAGCTTAACCGATGCGCTGCGCGAAGTCGGCGTCTATGCCGCCCGCATCCTCAAGGGCGAAAAGATCGCCGACCTGCCGATCCAGCAGTCGGCGAGAATCGAGTTGGTCATTAATCTCAAGGCCGCCAAGCGGCTCCATGTCACGTTCCCGCTGTGGCTGCTGGGCCGCGCCGACGAGGTGATCGAATAGGTGGCTGGTCGATAGCACTTCCGGTTCCGCCGGGTGCAGACATGGTCGGCAAGGGCGGCGCGTCGATCAAGCCCCCGGAGGTTGCCTGGTGGCACCATCCGGGCCGTTCTTGGAGGCCCGCGCCAACGCACGGCCGCCGTAGGTGACGGGATCGAGGGGTCACTCCACCTTGAAGCCCGCGGCTTTCACCACCGGACCCCAGCGCGCAATCTCTTCCTTCATGAACCGCTTGGCCTTTTCCGAATTGGAATCGGCAACGGCCTCGAGCCCGGATGCAACCAAGACCTTCTGGAACTCGGCGTCCGCCATCGCGGCGCGGCTCGCCTCGGCGATGCGATCGAGGATCGGCCGGGGCGTGGCGGCGGGCGCGAACAGGCCGAGAAACAACAAGCCGATCATGCCCGGCAGCCCCTGCTCGATCGCGGTCGGAATGTCGGGCGCCGCGGCGAGACGCTGCGCCGCGTTCACCGCCAGGATCCGGATCTTGCCGGCGCGATGAAGCTCGAGCACTTGCCCCGTCACGTTCGGCGTCATCATCGGGATGTGCCCGCTGACGAGATCGGTGATGCCGGGCCCGGCGCCTTTGTACGGCACGTGGACGAGATCGGCGAGGCCGGTGAGCTGCTTGAACAGCTCGCCCGACAGATTGCTCATCGTGCCGGTGCCGGCCGAGCCATACGAAAGCTTGCCGGGATTGGCTCTGGCATAAGCGACGAGCTCCGGCAGCGTCGTCGCCGGCAGCGAGGCGTGCACCACGATCGAGGTGGTGGAGACCGCGAGGATCGCGATCGGCACGAAATCCCTGGCGGGATCGTACGGCACCTTGGCCATGGTCATCGGGTTGAGCACCATCGTGCTGGTGCTGCCGAGCAGGATCGTATAGCCGTCGGGCGTCGCCCGCGCGACCTCGCCGGTGGCGATGGTGCCGCTGCCGCCGCCCTGGTTCTCGACATAGACCGCCCCGAGCAGCGTCTTCACCCGCTCCGACCACTGGCGCGCGACGGCATCGTTCACGCCGCCCGCCGAGAACGCCACCATCAGCTTGATCGGGCGCTCCGGATATCTGCCCTGCGCGGATCCGATGCGCGGGGTCAGCATGGCCGGCGACAGCGATGCAAGGCCCAGCGCCAGCACGTCACGTCGGTTCACGACCATCCTCACGGATTGTGGATGCGAAAATTTGCGCGAAGCTTACGGCGGCGGCGCCACCGCGCGCACGAACTTCACCGTGGCCTCGGGGTGCGCCCGGGCGTAGCTCGTGTGCACGATGGTCGCGGCCAGGATGGGAAGGACATCGGACCTCGTCATCTTCTTCCACTCCTCGAACAGTCGCCCCCAGCACCTGGAGCTTGAAACTCCTCCTTGTATATCTCGATGAACTCATCGAGAACGTTGTCTGTGATTCGCACGTCGGAAGCATGCGGCCTCTCTCGGCTACACTGTATAGCGCAGACTGTCCCTTTGCGGGCACGCTGAACCATCTCCGGGCAGACCTCGAACCTTCATGAATGACGTCTTCCAATTGCTTGCGACCCACTGCAGGGCGTATGCCGAACAGCGCCAGACAGGGAAAGGCTGACTCATCGCCGCGTAGCAGAGCAACCCTCTCACGGGAGCGAACCGGGCACGCCGATCCCTGGGCGCATTCTCATGCATGAGTCGGGCTCAGCAAGAGAGAACACCCCATGGAAAATACCACTACAATTGTGCGGAGGGGCATATCTGCCGCAGCTGGATCGATCGTGCTGACCGCCATGCATTTGATCGCCGGTGGACTGACTCAGGTGGATGATTCTAAAGAGTTTCGTGCGGGCGACGTCGCCAAGGCCCGGGATCGGCATCAAACAGAGATGTGCGCACGCCTTTTGCCGAGTGAAACCATAAAATTTTCAGGACTGTATCCCGCGATCGAGAGCAGGCTCGCTCTCTCCAGCTTTGAGCCAGGGCAGGTTGTCGAAATTGATCCACGTACGATGTCTGAGTCGGAGGCTAGAGATTATATCGGGGGCCTGAAGGCGCTTGGAGCGCGGGTGAGCATTTACTTGGTCGGGGGGCATTGTGATATCGGCGACGATTGCGACAGTTTGCCAAGTAGCGTGCAGCTTGGATCAACTGGAAGTTGGAACTGGAACCAGAGTGAGCGCCGAATTCTGACTATCACGCATGCTGCCGTTCTGGCCCGTTTGGCGAAAGGTATCGAGAATGGTTGGCGGCTAGGAGCGAACTATATCAGAATTGATAATCTGCACCATCCGGCCGGCTCGACGCATCCAAGGACGCGAATGCAAATGCAAGCAATAATCGATCTCGGTGAGAATATCGAGGATCGACTGAGGGCTGACGGCACAATTGAGCCCGAGAGGGTGACCGGCTTGGTCGCACACAACAACTTAGTAACGTGGGAGCAGTTGATAGAACAAGGAAAGTTGCGTCGGCCCCCCGCCTTTTTCACCTCGGAAAGAACCGGCCAATTGACGGCACTTCCTGGTTTCGAAGGCGACGCGCGGCTGAAGGGAGCCCTGCTCTCTCCAAGGGACATCCCTGACCTTCAGGCTGGCCGGCGTCTCGCCGAGCACTTTCAAATTCCGTACACAGTGGTGGAATTCCGCAGATCGCATGATCTCGGTCACCCAGGCAAGACGTACCAATTGCCGCAATCATATGTCGACGCCATTCAACACCTCTCCGAGGTCACTGAAGTAATTGTTATTCCGGATGAGAGCCAATACGTTGGCCGCAGCGAGGTCTTCTGGGGGACGGGTCCCAAGACATTGCCCAAGAGCCCTAATCTCACCGCACCGAGCCTCGCCGGAAGAGCGTGCAGACTTATGGCGCTTCCGAACTAGCGCAGGGGGCCCCAGGATCGGAACATCTCAGGCGATACCCGAAAATTTCAGTTGAAATTTCTCTGCTGCCCTGCTACAATTGCAGGTTGAGACGGATACGGGGCGGACCATGCGCGCACTCCGATCTGAGGAAATACTTCTCCAGGAGGCTCGCGAAATACTCGCTCACCGTAACAATGAGCACCGACCCACAATATCGGAGACAGAACACACCAACACCCTCTATCGAAAACTTAACGAGTCCAAATTCGCTGCTCTCTGCTTGTCGGGGGGCGGGATTCGTAGCGCCGCATTTTCCCTAGGCATAATTCAAGCTCTCGCCGCCTTTCCGCGATGGCCCACCTCTGTCGACCGGGCTACAGTCTCCGATCCGGAAACTATTACACGAGCTAAGAAGTCTCTGCTCGCCAGCTTTGACTATTTATCCACCGTCTCGGGAGGAGGCTACGTCGGAAGCTGGCTGTCGGCGTGGTGCAGCCGAGATGGATTCCAGCGGGTTTGGGAACATCTGGTAGCGCGACCGGAGGGCGCCGACGTTGAGCCTCGGCAAATCGATTGGCTCCGCTCTTACAGTAACTATCTGACACCAAGACTCGGGATGATGTCCCCTGACACATGGAGTGGCTTTTCGATCTACATTTGTAATCTATTTTTAAATTGGCTCATCATCCTCCCTCTGTTTTGCGTTGCAATTCTTGGCTTGAAAATTCTGGCCGTTATCTTTGATGCTCTTATGAAAGTCCCGAATTGGTTTTCCTTCCTCTCACACTATGATTGGTTTCACCGCGGCCTGAGTTGCCTCAACAGCGAAACAGGGGGGACGCCGATTAACTGGCAAGGCTATGGCATATTTTGTGGCATCCCCGGTGTGATCCTTCTTGTCTATGCGCTCTCATTCATGGCAGAAAACGTAATCTTTCGTCAAGGGAGTCGCGTGTCTAACCGCGGGGCGAGTCAGAGGACATTTCTATTGTCGGCCCTGGTGCCGTCGGTCCTGTCAGCCATCTTTCTCGCTCAGCTCTTAGGGTCTGATCCTGTTAGCAGATTGTTCGAAAAACTGAGCGACATCAGCTGTAGTCCACTCGGGCAGGTCGAAGGAGCCGTTGTTGCACGGAGCACTGATACGGAGTCTTCAAAGGATGCGACCGATGACCTACGGATTAAGGGTGGCGACATAATTACTAAATTCGATGGACAGACAATCAAAACTGCGGATGATCTCGAAAAGCTTATAAAAGCCAAGAAGGTCGGCGACAAGGTTGACATTGTTCTCAATCGTGATGAAAAGACGATACCTATCCAAGTTACATTATCGGCCAGTCCCAGAGGAAAAGCACGCAACGAAGGTCTGATTCCTGAAGACCTCGGGGCAGAGTTCACAAGCCCCGATTGGCTTGTGCCGAGATATGGCGGATCGACATTTATAATGACGGGAAGCGCCGTCGGCGCCTTTATATATGTGATCGCTTTACTAGTAAGCTGGGCCTCTTCCCGGCACAGAGTACGTATCGCCTCACCCAAATGGATAAAGTCAAATTATCCAGATTGTCTTGCTTGGGCTTTGTCAGGAATATTCCACGGGGCGATGGTCGCGCTAGCCTTCTATATTTAGCTGTTGATACCCTCAGCCGGATCAGTCAATGTGCTGTTTACCGACAGTCCAGCACTGCCGCTTACGCTCGGCGTCCCATGGCTACTGGGCGCTCAATTGTTTTCCCAATTTGTTTTTGTTGGCTTATCCAGTCACAGGCCGCAGTCCGATTTGGATCGCGAGTGGCTTGGACGCGCTGGCGGATGGATTTTGATCGCCGCTGTCAGCTGGTTCGCCATGTCCTTCTTAACGTTTGGTGCAGTTCTATTGTTGCTACATTTCAGTGTGGAGCAAGCGGCGGATTTTATAAAGGCAGCCGCGATTCCAATAAGTGGGCTTTCGGGCATCGCGACCGCTTTTTTAAGCAAGAGCAATTTAACCCCAGGAACCCGTGCTACTAAGCTGCGGGCAATTTGGGTAACCGTCGCCAACGTGGCATTAGCAATCGCCGCCCCCTTATTCATTGCCGGTGTTATCTTTCTCCTGTCTATTGCACTCGACGGATTACTTCTCGGCCACTTGTTATTTCAGGACTTTTCGTTGACTCAATTCGGCTTAGATGCGGCTACAAAACCGTGGTCGAAAGTTTTTGATATCTTGATTCCGTTAGGTATCGGACTTGGCTCGTTTATTGCACTTGGTTGCTACGCGTCATATTGCATCAACATAAATCGCTTTTTCTTGCATGCATTTTACCGCAACAGGTTGATCAGAGCCTTTCTTGGGGCATCTAGGGAAAGGAAGCCGAACGCGTTTCACGGTTTTGATTTGGGCGATAATCCTAAGATGCACACACTCTGGCCACCCAGAGAAGGCAGCGTGTGGCAACCGTTCCATGTTATCAATATGACTCTGAATCTTGTGTCGGGCAAAAAGCTGTCATGGCAGGAGCGGAAGGCTGCATCATTTACTGTGAGTCCGCTACATTGTGGCACTGGAAGCGCCGCCGAATTTAACCCTCGAAGCAAGAGGCCAAAGATATGGCCCTGCGGGGCATATCGTCCGGCTTCAGAATACGGCGATGGAATCTCGTTGGGAACGGCGATGGCAATTTCGGGTGCTGCCGTGAGCCCAAATATGGGCTATCATTCGTCCGCGGCTGTGACCTTCCTGATGTCGATGCTCAATGTTCGTCTCGGATGGTGGCTCGGAAATCCCTCGATCGAGTTAGGCAGGCCTTATGCGAAGGATGGTCCAGCTCTTGCGCTCGTACCTCTGCTTGCGGAAACGCTCGGATGGACCACGGACGACCGAAAATACATTTACTTGTCCGACGGTGGGCACTTCGAAAATTTAGGCCTATATGAAATGGTTCGCCGTCGCTGTCGCTTCATGCTTGTTGTTGATGCCGGTTGCGATCCATCGTTCTCGTTTGAGGACCTTGGAAACGCGGTTCGAAAGATCTCAATTGATTTGAACGTTCCAATCAAATTTTTTAACGTCGAAAGACTCAAGAAGCGGTCAGACGATGGCCCCGTGGAAGTTCAGCGAGATTATCACGCCGTGGCGGAAGTGGATTATCGTGCTGCCGACAGCGCTGAAGGAAACGGGATAATTATCTATATTAAGCCTGGCTATCACGGTATCGAAAGCGCGGGAATCAGAGGATACGCTATTTCACAGTCAGAGTTCCCACATCAAAGCACTCTCGATCAGTGGTTTGGCGAATCGCAATTTGAGAGCTATCGCGCATTAGGGTTCGAGATTATGGATGGCATCCTAGAGCTCGCAATGAAAGACCCTGATTGTGCCAATGATCCGAACCTAGAGAACGTTTTTTCTTCCCTTTATAAGCGGGCGACGCATCTGCAGGATGTACGTGTGTGGCAGCACCCTTGGAACGTCCAGATAAGCTATACATAGGGGCTCTGCGGATATGGTCAGGGACTCTTGCGATGTCTGGCTTCGCTTCGGCGGAACGCCAAACGAAACTGAAATTGGCGGCGCCGAATTCGGCAAGGGTCCGGTGGCGAGGCCGGCGGGCGCCTTCGAGGACGGCAGGGAAATTGATAAAAGGGCCCAAGTCCTTGCTTTCGATCCACGGGAGCGCCGTGTCGAGCCGGGATTTCCAACTTTAGGGCGCGCTGGCTTCGGGAAGTCGAGCCCATATGCCGACGGCACGTCCAAAGACATCTGCGACCAGGCGGCAGAATCCTTTCCGCCCGTATGATCGGGCATGCGGATGGGGATGCTGCATTTGGCGCATACTTCGCCGTTGGGAGTGGCAGGGTCCCTTCACCGGTATTGGTCAAAACCGTCGACCCGCGACTTGTACTGCGTTCGCTATCCGTTCTCAAGTGGGCAAGCGTCAGTTCAAGCCCGTACGTCGCGGCGCCAGCGGAACAGATGGCGCTCGAGCGGCTGCAGCACGCCGATCTCGATCACCAGCATCATGGCGACCTGCACGATGGTCCAGGCGAACACCTGGTCGATCTGGATCAGGTCCGATGCCTGGCGCAGCCGATAGCCGACGCCGCTCGAGGCGCCGAGCGTCTCGGCGACCAGGCTGACCCGCCAGCCGAATCCGAAGGCGAGCCGGGCGCCGGAGAAGAAGTAGGGCAGAATCGACGGCAGATAAATCTTGACCAGGGTCTTGCGGCGCGAGAACCGCAGCGCCTGCGCGAGCTCGACATAGTCGGCGTTGACGGCCTGCGTCCCCTGCCAGACGTTGGTCACGATCAGCGGGAAGGCCGTCATCAGCACGACGAAGATCGGCGTCATCGGCGAGAGGCCGAACCAGATGATGGCGAAGATCGCCCAGATCGCCGACGACACGGTATTGAGCACCGGCAGCACCGGCTCGAAGAAGGTGCCGAGCGCGCGATGGGAGCCGAGCAGGATGCCGCCGGGAACCCCGATCAGCACCGCCAGCGCGAATCCCGCCAGCACCCGGCCGAGCGTGGTGACGAGATTGAACGGCAGATCGCCGCTTTGCGAGAGCTGCACGATGCGCGCAAAGACGCGCTCGGGGCGCGGCAGCACGTAGGGCGGCACGGCGAGCGAGACGAGCCACCACGCGGCGAGCAGGAGGAGCGCGAGCGCGAGGCGCTGCGCCACCACCGGCACGCGACCGGGCCGGCCGGCCGCGGCGGCGACGGCGCTCATGGCGCGCGCTTCGCCGACTCGTAGGGGCCGGTGACGAACAGGCTCGCCGGCACCTCGCCCTCGATCGTTCCGCCGGCCCGGAAGATGTCCGCCATGGCCTTGAAGGCGGCGACGTCGGCAGCCTCCATGCTCGCGATGTAAATCTGATCCCACAGCCGGGCATAGGAGGTCGCGTCCTTGGCGTCGAGATTGCTGGCGTGGCGCAGCATGTCCGCCGCCTTGTCGGTCTGCTCGCGCCCGAAGCGGGTCGCCGCCAGCATCGCGCGCACGAACTTCACCGTGGCCTCGGGGTGCGCCCGGGCGTAGCGCGTGTGCACGATGGTCGCGGCCAGGATGGGAAGGGCGTCGGACCTAGTCATCTTCTTCCACTCCTCGACCAGCCGCCCGAGCACCTGGAGCTTGAGCTCGGGGACCGAGGCGATGGTCACCGCGCGCAGCGACGCGGCGTCCACGTCGCCGCGCTGGAGGAACGACACCAGCTGGCCCTCGTTGCCGCCGATCGGGGTATAGTCGGCGGGCTTGAGGCCGAAATTTTTCTCGAGCACGGCGGCGGCGATGGCATAGGTGGCGCTGCCGACCGGCGAAAGGCCGAGCTTCTTGCCCTTGATGTCGGCGAGGGATTTGATCGGCGAGCCGTCCTTGGCCACGAAGGTCGCCTCGGCGATCTGGCTCGCCAGCACGATCTCGATCGGCGCGCCCTGGATGCCGAGCGTGAAGGCGCCGGTCACCGCCGCGGCGAAGGCGACGTCGATCGACTGGGTGAGGATCGCCTTGCTCGGGCCGTTGACGTCGGCGAAGCGGATGAACTCCGGATCGAGCCCCTGCTGCTCGACGAATTTTCCGGCCTCGAGCACCGCACCGAAGCCGACGCTGAACCCGCTGGTCCAATAGCCGACCTTGATCTTTTCCTGGGCATCGGCGGCGGCCGCGCTGCAGGCGATGGCAAGCGCGAGCAGGAACCTCGTCATGGCGGGACCTCCTGGGCCGGTTCGGCCTCGAGCGAGGCCCTCAGTTCAGCGGTCAGCGCCGCGGCGCCTTCGGTTCCGAGGCGCGGCTGCGGCAGCGAGACGTCGATGCTGCGGCGAACGCGGCCGGGCCGCGCCGACATCATCACGATGCGGTCGGCGAGGACCACCGCCTCCTCCACGTCGTGGGTGACGAACAGGATCGACAGGCGGCGCGCCGCGTGAATGCGGATGAGCTCGCGGTGCATGCTGGCGCGGGTCTGGGCGTCGAGCCGCGAGAACGGCTCGTCCATCAGCAGAATCTCGGGTTCGCCGACCAGGCTGCGGGCAAGCGCCACGCGGCTGCGCATGCCGCCGGAGAGCTGGTGCGGATAGCTGCGGCCGAATCCGCCGAGCTCGACCAGGTCGAGCGCAGCGCGGGCGCGGCGCGAGCGCTCCGCCGCCGGCATGGAGCCGGCCTCGAGCGCCAGCGCCACGTTATCGATCGCGAGGCGCCACGGCAGCAGGCGATCGTCCTGGAACATGTAGCCGACCCGGCCCCAGTCAACGGCGGCGTCGGTGCGCTTCCCCATCACGAGGATCCGCCCGCCGTCCGGAAAGATCAGCCCCGCCGCCATGTTGAGCAGCGTCGACTTGCCGGAGCCGGAAGGCCCGAGAATGGCGACGATGTTGCCGCATGGAACGTCGAAGGTCACGCCGCGCAACGCCTCGAGCAGGCTGCCGTCGGCGGCCGGGAAATGCTTCGACACCGCCTCGAAGGAAATCGCCGGACCACGATCGGATCGCGGCGCCGGCGCGGCCGGCGGACTAGCGAGATCGGTCAGGCTCGTCATGTTTCGAGATGGTAGCACAACTTGTGCCATTGCCCGGTCTTCATCCAACATGCCCGGCGGGGATTCAACGGCGGGCGGCGCGAAAGGGTCCGGCGATGCAAGGCGCGAAATCTGCGGTCGATCGCCAGCTGCCGATCGGCGACGAGATTTTCCTCGATCATGTCGGCCATTTCGTCCGCGACCCGGAGGCCGCGAGCCGCGCGCTGGCGCGCGCGGGCTTTGCCCCGACCCCGGTCTCCGTTCAGGTCAATCCCGATCCCGCGGACGGCGCGCCGCAGCTCACCGGCACCGGAAACGTGACCGCCATGTTCTCGCACGGCTATATCGAGGTGCTGTTCAAGACCGCCGACACGCCGCTCGGCCGCGAGCTCAACTCGCGGCTGGCGCGCCACGGCGGCGTGCATCTCGCGGCCTTCGCGGTGGCCGATGCGGCCGCGGCGCATCGCCGCCTCGCGGCGCAAGGGTTTCGGGTGCAGCCGCTCCGCGAGATGCAGCGCCCGGTCGATACCGGCGGAGCGGCGGGAACCGCGGCCTTCACGCTCGCGCGCCTCGCGCCCGGCGAGATGCCGGAGGGCCGCATCCAGATCCTCACCCACCGGACCGAGTCGATGGTCTGGCAGCCGCGCTGGTTGTCGCACCCGAACGGCGCGCGGGCGCTCACCGGCATCGTGCTCGCGGTGGCAGACCCGGACGAAGCGGCGGGGCGCTTCGCGCGCTTCACCGGCCGAGCGGCGACGACGACGTCGCTTGGCCGGACGCTCGAGCTCGACCGCGGCCGCGTCGACCTCGTCAGCGCCGACGCCTTCGCGCAGATGCTGCCGGAAATCCCGGTGCCGTCGCTACCGTTCGCCGGCGCCTATGGGATCCGCGTGCGATCGCTCGCCGCGCTCGAGGAGGTGTTGCGGCGCGCCGCGCTCACGACGCGGCGGCGCGAGCGCGATCTCCTCGCGATCTTTCCCGCGGAGCTCGGACAAGGGGCGTGGCTGTTCACCGAATAGGGATCCGACGCGGCGGCGCGAGCGCGATCTCCTCGCGATCTTTCCCGCGGAGCTCGGACAAGGGGCGTGGCTGTTCACCGAATAGGGATCATGATCCGGTCGTGGCCGGGTCGTGTGTCCCGGGCGCAGCGCAGCACGAGCGCTCGTCGCGCGAAGTGGTGCGCTGCAGACCCGGGACCGTTACGAGCTCCGAGTCCGTGGCGGTCCCGGATCGGCGGTGCACCGCTACGCGCTGCACCGCGTCCGGGACACACACGGCCCGAAATGAGCATCCGATCCCGATATTGTTCCATCGCGGAATTTCCGGCTGCCGCTATAGTCGGGGCGCAATCACCCCGTGAGCCCGATCCGCTTCTCCGATCAGCGCGCATGTTGAGTCCATCGCCAATCGCGGCACCGACGCTCGAGGACCTGCTGCAACGCCGGCCGTACAACGCGGTCGCCGATTTCGTCGATGCCAATGTGGCGCGCGGGCTCGGCGGCAAGGTCGCCTTCACGGACTCGGCGCGCTCGCTCACCTATGGCGAGTTGCAGGAGCGCACCTGCCGCTTTGCGGCGGCGTTGCGGGCGCTCGGCCTGCACGAAGAGAATCGCGTCGTCCTGCTGCTGCACGACACCGTCGATCATCCCGTCGCCTTCTGGGGGGCGATCCGCGCCGGCATCATTCCGATCCCGGTCAATACCCTGCTCACGGCCGAGCAATACGCCTATCTGTTCGCCGACAGCCGCGCCGCGGCGACCGTGGTCGCCGCGCCGCTCGCGCGCCTCGTCCTCTCGATTCGCGACCGGCTGCCGCGGCTGCGCGAGGTCATCGTCGGCGGCGCGAGCGCCGAGGAGAAGGCCGGCCTGCAAGCCGGGCTCCCGGGCGTGCGTTTTTTCGACGACGTGCTCGCCGCCGCGGAGCCCGATCCGTCCACGGCGTCGACCATGTCGGACGAGGTCGCGTTCTGGATGTACACGTCGGGCTCGACCGGGGATCCGAAGGCGGTCAAGCACGTCCACACCAGCCTGATGGCGAGCGCGCGGCTGATGGGCCGGGGCGTCATCGGCATCCGCGCCGACGACGTGGTGTTCTCGGCGGCGAAGCTCTCGTTCTCCTATGGGCTCGGCAACGCCG
>WNFG01003538.1_pt1 | contig 13052 bp, 16 predicted proteins | sample 5400431 | NCBI WGS metagenome assembly WNFG01 (sample SAMN13153346, study PRJNA577476) | soil metagenome | isolation source: 120 cm saprolite under Douglas fir tree site 2 hole 3 replicate 2 | place: USA:California | collected 2015-04-18
GAATGGAACACCGCATCACAGCGTTCGCTGACGCTGTTCAACAAGCACGCCGGCACGAAATTCATCGTCAAGCTTGCAAGTCTCGATGCACTTGATGCCATCAAACTCAAGTCGACACGGGTCTGCCCGCTAATCTGCGAGCATGGCTTCAAGCCCGGCGGCGACAACTGCAGCAAAATCGTCTGCGCGGAAGGCTCGTTCCTCAATGACGACAATGAATGCGAGAAGCGGCGCGCGAAAACACCGACAGCACGGCGCGATCGCGATAAGGGCCCCGATCGCTCCGCGCGACTCGCACGCCCCGAGGGTTTCGATCTCCCGGTTCGGCCGCGCCCGGCGCCCGAGGTCCGCGTGTCCAGACCCCAAGCATCGGGCCAGATCGTTTGCGACGTGAGCGGTTGCCGGCCGGTTAGGCGCGGTTGTCGCATCGACTATCAGGGTGGCTCACCTCGCAATGGCAGCGGAGGTAATGTGGAAGTCTGCAACTGAGGCGGTAGGTGACTTTGGACTGGAAGACCGCGCAGGAATATCCCTACGAGGGCGGTGGCAACATCCAGATTTGTAAATGACGGGTGTCGCGCGGAGCAGTCGCTGCCGCTTCGTTTTGGCACGCGCGATTCGTCCGAAAGAAACCGAACCCTCTCTCTTCCAATGGATGCCGAACTGCGTCGCTGAGCGACAGGTTGGTGGTCGTGAGCCCCTGTCCAAACAGATATTGGAAGAAGCTGCGCAGATGCGTGGCCGGCGTCTTGTCGCGGAATGGGCGCTTGCGCGCAAGAAGATGCTCCATGAACGCCACGACATCCCGGGCGTTCGGCGCCGGCAGGTCGAGCATGCTGTCGCCGAAGCGATGGTCGAGGAATCGATCAGCGAAGCGCAGAACGTGATAGATCGAGCGCGGGCTGAGGCCACGCTGCCGGATGAGATAGGTTTCGAAGCCGGCCGGCAATTCGGCTCGTTCGGCCTGTGCCGCCGTAAGCGGAGGCTGTGCCACTACGCCGATTTCGATGAGATGCTCAACGAACCGCTTGGCAAGACTGTGAATCTTGATCTGACTTTTCGGTGTGGTCGGCAAGCGCCGTCCCAGCTCAACAGCGAGGTCCGGCGTCAGCGCCTATGGCGCAACCCCTTCGGCCTCGATCAATCTGCCGAAGCGTCGAAGCAGGCAGCGGTAATTTTTGAGAGTCCAAGGCTTGTAGTCCTTCGAGGAAAGGCTTTCCTCGAAGGACGCAAGATACGGGTCAAGGCAAGTAATCTGGTCGGATGTGTCCATTCTTGTGCTCCTTGTTGTTGGAACAAGAATTTTTCTTCCAAGACCGGTGGGTAACCAGTCATTTGTCTGTTCACGAGCCTTTGCTACCGTAGCCAAGAGCACGGCGAATGCTGGACTGAGCCCTTTTTGACCTTGCACCACGTCCGGCATGCTACGAAGGTGGCAATTGGGAAAGAATGGCCGCAGCGATTTATAAATGCGTCCGGCACACGGAACTTGGATCACACGATGACGACTTTTAGCCGCCCGGACCTGAGCGATATTCACCGGGGCGATTGGGTGGATCGCCGGTTGCCGACCGCATGGCGGCCATACACACGACTGGCACGGCCGGATCGCCCCGTGGGAATATGGCTGACGCTTTTCCCTTGCTGGGCTGCGCTTGTCCAAGCATCGCACGGTTACCCGGACCTTCGGCAACTGGCTATCTTCTCTCTCGGCGCTTTGCTGATGAGAAGCGCCGGCTCCACCGTCAACGACATTGCAGATCGAAAGTTTGACGGTCACGTCGAGCGGACCCGATTTCGACCCTTGGCAAGCGGGCAGATCGGCACCACACAAGCCTTTGTCTTTCTTGCCGTTCAGCTTGCACTCGCGGCTTCCCTCCTGTTCTTTCTGACCCCCTACACGCGCCTGATCGCGATATGCGTTCCGATATCGGCACAAAACGCATTGGTCGGGTCACAAATCACGCCTCGATCGAGATTTGAAGAACCGGTTCGGCTCACACGTTTACGCGGCCGAAGAACTGATTGCGTTATCTGGACAGTCTGGCCGGGGATTATCTGGACAGTTGAAGGCGACTCAGGGATTTTTCAGACGTTGTGTGTTCGAGGCAACGCGTCCCCGGTGATCGGGATCAAGGCCCCGCGCGGGGCCTTGATCCCGATCACCGGGGACGCGTCCAAAGTTTTCCCAGTTCCCAAGCGTCGATGTCCAGGAGGCAAGAGCGAGGAGCTCGTCTCATGATCACGCTATTGGAGCACCGCGCATCGTTGACGACGGAGGGGCGAGCATCGAAGGGCTGGAGCCGGCAAGCCCAGGCCCCGAGCATCATGCGCGACGGCGCGCCCTACGATCCACATCTTGACCGCTTCTTCGCCTCTCAACCGTCGTTCTGAACGGAGGAAGCACGCCTCTCATGCATCCAGAAATGCAATTTAGAAGAATTGTGTTCTCTACATTTTGCCCGCGCGCGAGTTTTCACACAGCCTGGGTCATTCGCGATCGGTTTGGGCCAGCGCTCGGTCCAACCATTTCCGCTACACCCCGACCGCGACCGGCTCCAGCGGGCGCACTAAAATGATGTGAAGTGCCAAGTGCCGACATAGGCCGCCACCATCTACCAGGCGTTCACGTGAACGCGGTCCCGTCAGCATGAGCCGGTAGCGGTCTTCTGTCGAAGCGCAGCTTCGCAAGGGGGTTACTTCGGCGACCTGAACCGGCGTGTGCCTATAGTGGACGGTTCACAAACGGCCGCCCGGTCAATGCCAATGTCGTGCAGAATGCGGCCATCTCCGAATAGTCCGGAAACACCTCGGCCGCGCCCTCGGCGCGCAGCGTTTCGGCGTGACCTCCCGCCGCGATGCCTACGAATGGTACCTTGAGTTGTTGGCAGGCGCGGGCATCCCAGATGCCGTCGCCGACATAGACGATAGTGTCCGGGCGGCGTTCACCGGCGCGACCCATGACTCGATCGATGGCAATTTGCATGATCGACACACACTGCTTGTAGATGGTGCTCCTGATCCGGTAGCGCTCGATGAGGCCATCCTCGCTGCGCTGGACGTCGAGGCATCCGGCACGCATGGCCTGCACCTCGGCATCGCGCATGCCGGTCAGGTAGGCGCAGACGATATAGCAGGCGGCCTGTAGCATGCGCTCCTCGACGAGCAGCATCTTGGCGTCGAAGCGCGATCGCCAGGGCTGGTCGGTATCGGGATCGATCGAAATGACAGTATCCAAGCCGCCGGTTGACCTCGATCCTGCCTGCGTTGAGAATGCACGACAGTGCGCCAGGAATCCGCTTGATGCCGTTGCGCGTCCTGAACTTCTCGACGGCAACCGCGCGCTCGATCTCGATGTAGCTGCGTAGACGTGAAAGCAGCGAGGCCGGGATGCGGATGGTACGGCCCTTGTCGCCCTTGGTCAGCCCGGCGGACAAGCGGAACGCAACCTGCTTGTCGCCGTTGGCGCTGGCGTGAACCGCATGCTCGATCTCAACCGTGAGCAGGGACGATGCTTCCTCGAGACGGATCCCTGTGGTGATCAGCAGATCGGCGAACAGCGCATTGCGGCTGCCGTTGCGATCGCGGGCTCGGTCATCTCGGCGCCACAACAGGCGGCGAACACAGGCCGTTGCGGCTGGACACCGTGACGCCAGACGAGCGACGCCGGCTCGTCATTCATAGCCGCGACGGCGCGCCGGCGGAGCCTGCCGCACTGTGGCTGAGCGAGGTCGGTTTCCCCGTAGCGCCCAACAGCTGGGAGGTCGCCTTCTCGCGCGCATCCCAGCGCTGCCAGGCCGCCGGCCTGGCCTGCGACGTGCACCCCCATCAGCTACGTCACAGCTTCGCTGTGCACATGCTGGCACTGCTGATCCGGCAGCGGTTCGGCGAGGCGCAGGAGGACCAGGACATTTCCGGCGCGGCCTATCGCCGGCTCCTTGGCGACCCGCTGCAGCAGCTGCAGCGCCTGCTCGGTCATTCCAGCATCGCCACGACCTACATCTACCTCGACCATCTGGCGGACTGCCAGGACACGGTCGATGCCGCCGTCGAGGAACTCCTGTCCGGCATCGAGACGCCGCAACAGATCGAGGCGGCAGCATGAGCAGCAAGGGCAAGGTACGGCCCCATAAGGGACAGCGAGTCTCGTTCGCGCGTTCGGACGGCCAAGCGCCGATACACAGGCCGGACGTCATCACCGGCTTGCGCTTCACGGTCGACACCGCGCACGGCGGCACAGCACTGATCGATATCATCGCGCTGCGCCCGCGCCGGCTGGCGCTCGCCTTTGGCTCGGCGCTGCGGGAGCTCGCGCCGACCCTGGTGCGCTCAACTGTGCTGCAGCACTTCAATGGATTGAAGCGCTTCTTCCGTTTTCTTGCCGAGACGGCAGCGACGGTCGATGGCCCCGAGCATCTGCGGCAAGAGCACATCGATGGGTTCGAGAGCTGGCTCGAGGCCCAGCGCGTGACGACCATCCACCGCCATACCATCATTGCAAAGGTCATCATCGCGCTACGCACCATCGATGCCAGCCGGCCGGGCGTTCTCGATGACAAGCTGCGGCAGCGGCTGCGCTATACGAGTGCGCGCCCGGTTGGCCGGTCCACGCCGCGGGACGCCTACAGCGGCTTCGTCGCCAAGCAGCTCCGCGACGCCGCCCGCACCGATATCCAGGCCATCGTGAGACGGCTGAAGGCGCCGGCCCCGATCGAGCATTCCGACGCCACGCTGCGTGGCCACCTGGAAGCGGCAGCAGCAGTCATCGAGGCGGAGGGCGCGATCGGCTACAGGCATCCTGCGCTGCAGTTGTTCTACCGGCGCTTCCATCTCCTCGGCCTTGAGGGCGGCGCACCGATCCGCAATCTGCACGCGCACTGCTACCTGTTGGCCGAGGACGTCATTGCGTTCTTCGTCGCCCTCAGCCTGGAGACAGGACTCGAGCCCGAATGCGTAAAAGCGCTGCGCGCCGACTGCTTGTGTAACCCGGCATCCGGCACGGTCGAGATCGCCTACGTGAAGCGGCGCGCGCGGGGATCAGAGTGGAAGCGGCTCCGTGTGCGTGATGGCGCATCGTCGACGCCGGGCGGCATCATCCGGACGCTCATCGAGCTAACGGCGGCGGCGCGCATGCACAAGCCGAGCGACAGCTTGTGGGTCTACTTCCACACGGGCCGGCTCGACGATCGCATTACCCTCCACCAGCAAGACATGATCGACAGCTGGGTCGCGCGTCACGGCATCGTCGACGATGCCGGCCAGGCGCTGCGTCTGCTGCTTTCGCGACTGCGCAAGACGCACAAGGCCCTCTGGTACGCCAAGACCCAGGGTGACATGGCCCGCTTCGTCATCGGCCACACCCCTGAGGTCGCCGCTCGCCATTACGCCGATCTTCCCTCTCTCCGTCATCTGCATGAACAGGCGGTTGCCGATGGCCTCAACGATGCACTCGCCTCTGCGCTGCAGCCGCGCATCGTCACGCCCGAGGAAGAGGCAATAGCCCGCCGGGCGCCATCAAACCTGCAGCTTTCCGTGCCGGCGGCCGAGGCACGTCGCGTCTTGAGCGGCCAACACGATGTCTGGCTGGCGAGTTGCAGCGGCTTTCACAACAGTCCCTTCGCACCCGCAGGCGAACCATGCTCGGAGCCGTTCTGGGGCTGCCTCGAATGCCGCAACGCCGTTATCACGGCGCGTAAGCTCCCTTCCGTCATTGCGTTCCTCGATTTCATCGTCACCCCGCGCCGGCAACCAGGAACGCCGAGCGTCCCTTCCACGGCAGTAGCGTAATGCCACCCGACGGCATGTGTTCGCGAAAAAGATGAAGGTCCACGACGACCTCGAGCAAATGGGCGACCTGGATGGATCGCCGCTGCGGGTCGGCGGTCAAATTCTTCCGGTAGGCATCGAGCGTGGCTTGGTCGACTTGCCTCAGATCACAGCCGCCGTTCCTGGCAGCGACGAACTCGAGGAAGCGGCGCGTGCGATTGAACAGCTGGCGGATGCTGGCCGGCGGCAGACGGTTGCGATGGCCTGGAATATCGAAGTTAAGCCTCGCATAGAGGAACTCCCTGAGCGTGCGCTCAACGCTCGCTTCCGGGATGCTGTCGAAATGTACGGTGACGTGGCAGACGCGTGCGTTCTCGCGGAATACGGCCGGCGACAGATCCCAGGTGCTGTCCTCGAAGCAGGATAGCGCCGAGCGCTTGTGCCCGCGCCGCAGCGGAGCGCTCTCCAGCACCGGCTTGCCAGCAAGGGGATGCGGCGCCTCGATCGCAACGGGCTTCAGGGATATCGCCTTGCTCATGTGCGAACCTCCGGCGGCAGATAGGGCTGACGCTCGAGAGCCTTGGCCTTCTCGCGGGCTTGCGCGACGACGGCGTCCGAGAACGCGGGCAGGATCTGCTGGGTAATGCGCGACCATGGCCGGCCGAACAAGCCAGTGGCGAGAACAAGACACCGCGCCTGCCCGAGGACGTGATCGCAGCCCTGCTCAGGCGGTCGCTCAAGTACATCACCGTGTTCTCCGATAACGGCGACGGCGTCAAGCACAAGCTGCCTGGTCGCCTTGCGAAGCAACACATGCTCGGCCGGTTCGGCCTGCGCGTCGATACCGACGGGGGTATACGGGTTCCATTAGAATGTCGGCCGCCGGAGGCCTCTCAAGGTTGGAAAGCGGAACAGCCGACTTCTACTGCGGACACGCGGATCGCGTCGAGCTATTTCCGCAAAGGGTCCAGGCTGTGTGAAAACACAAAAGCTCGAAGCGCGACGAGAATGAAATTCTGAAAATCGATCTCAAAACTGAAGCGGCATGTGGTGTGGGTATCCAAAGCAGCGCGGCACAAATGACTTCTTCTATCGCGGTCTAGCGTCTTCGCGTTTTCACACAGCCTCGGTCACTTTGAGACCAGAATACGACGCCGCGAAACCCGTTCTAATCGTCTCCTGATCTCCGGTTAGCCGACATCCGCTCAAAAACAACTGTCAGGATAAGTTGCAGAGTTAGGCGCCGCGTTCCTGTGTGCGGAATTTGGCTTTGACGGGGACGTTCGGAGCGTGGGCTATATCGGTAACTGGATTTGAGCTTTTGAAGGCTGACAAGCGGGCATTCTTTACAGCGTGCAGCCAGGCATCCAAGGCCGCGGACTATCTGCGTGGCTTGGCCCTTGCCGAGCCCTCGGAACGGGCGGCCTGAGGGCGCCCCACAAATGGCAGTGTCCGCACGACGCGGCCAGGACGAACCCAATCTGAGCCACCGCGCGCGGCACGCTTTCGTGCAGGCTCCCGTACGCGCCACCGTTGATCGCGGTCTCTAGGTCTTGGCGTTCCGGCTCCATATCGAAACAAAAATTGAGTTGATATTCCCAAAAGTGACTCGATCTTTCTTACTCTATTTATTTCCGGCAACCGCCTGCCCGATTAGTCCCGGTAAGTCGATTGCAGCAATGGAGTAATCTCTGAGTGCTCAAATGACGAAGCAGATTTCAGCGATCACTGTCGCGACTTGCATTGCACTCTCATCGCTTGGGCTGTCGGCTGCGCTGGCGAAACAACAATGCAGTGCCGCGATGCCATCGAATCCGCACGGGCAATGGTGGTCCTATCGTCTCATCGATGGACGAAAATGCTGGTACGAAGGCAAGCCCGGGCTTTCGAAATCATTGTTGGAGTGGCCTGCGCAGGCTTCCGCACAACAAGCATCCAATGGAGAACTTGCAAGCCCCCTCACAGAGAAGCCTAACAACCCGTTAGATTCGCAAGCGTGGGCACCGACTGACTCGGATACTTTCGAAGCACTTTGGCGCGCAAGGGTTGAACAGCACTAGGCCGTTGTCAGTTCGATCATCTCGGTCTGCTTCGTCGCAGCATCGAAGACCTTGACCTGAAGCATCGGGAAACGCCCCTTTAAGTCTCTGGCCGCCTTCAGGGCGCGATCTTGTGTATCAAACTCCCTCTTCACCTGGCCGTCCACGACGAGCGCATAGCCGCTCGTGGGGAGGTCGGTGCCTGATCCGAACACAGGCGCAGGAGTGCTCATTCGTTGCGTGCGCTGTTGGCGCATGGGGGAACTCCGGTGTTGGGGATTTGACAGCAAACGATTGAAACCGAGAATTGTTCCGCGACAAAGGCCGACGTGATTCCGACCCGCGCGGCGGAGACCGCACGCAGGGCGGCGTCGCAGGCGCCACCCGGCGACCCTCCGACGACCGGAAAAATCGCCAGCACGCCGTCGCCGATGAATTTCAGCACTTCGCCGCCGAAGGCATGCACCGGGCCGGCGATGCGGTCGAACCAGGCATCGAGAGCCGAGATGACCGCCGCGGGGGGATTGCTCTCGGACAAGGCGGTGAAGCCGCGCAGATCGGCATAGAGCAGCGCGGCCTGGATGGTCTCGCCGATATCGCGCCGCAAAGGACCCGCCAGCACCCGCGCTGCGCCGACCGAGATAGGCCTCGAGAGCCGCCGTCAGCGTGGCGCGCGCCGCGAGAGCGGCGAGCGGCGCGGCGGCGAAGCGCGCGGCCTGGCGCAACGCATTGACTTCGCCGGGCGTGAACGGACGCGGCCCGATCCAGCCGAGCGAAGGCCCGTCCGGCCCCGACCCGACGTCGTCCTCATGCACGAGGCCGTCCGCTAGACCAGCGAGCCAACGCCGGCCCTCATCGCCGTGCGGGCTCGCCGCTCCCACGGCCCGCGAGCCCTTCCGCCACGAACCCAAAAGCCTCGATCACTTCCCCGCTCTCAGCCTGCCAGAGCCAGGTGCGCCGGGCGATGAGCGGGTGCGGCACGGCGAGGGTCAGGGCGCCGCCCGCGAGCGGCAGGCCATCGGCGACCAGACGCGCGCCGACCTCGGCCAGCAGCCGATCGGCGCCCGGCGCCTCGCCGGCCGCATCGACGAGCCAGGAGAGCGTCGAAGAGAGCTGCATCGACCGATCATGGCGTTGACGCGGCTCTTTTGTCACGAGTCATTGTCGCGAGGACCCGCTCTCGCGCCGCCATCCGCGCAGCCGCCAAACGGGTGTCGCGCTACGCGTCGCCCTTCCCTGGGCCAGGATCGGCGCCGGGATTTCGGCCCGCGGCCGCTATCCCCAGCCTGCCAAGGTAATGCGCCCAACCCTTGGCGTGGCCGGCGCACCGCGCCGCGTTGGGAAGACCGCTATGGGTCATGCGCAGCAAAGTGCCGCCGTCCCGGTCGATCAGATCAATCTCGATCAGACCCGATCCCGGTGGCACCTCCTCATCGCCGTCCCAACCGAAGCTGTAGGCGAGCCGGTGCACCGGCACGACCTCGCGGAACGTGCCGCGCGCCACGCGGCGCTTGTTGACACCTTTGAGGAGATAGAGCCCGCCCGGATGCATCTCGGTCTTCGCCTCGGTGCCCATCCAGCTGATGATCTTTTCGGGATCGGTCAGGAAGGCGAAGACGGTGGCGGGCGGGGCTGCGATCTGGGTTTCTTGGCGGACCATGAACGGTTCAGTCATCGGAGTCTCCTTGATTAGGGTTGCGATAGAAGCGCCCGGCGGCGCGCGAAGTTCCAGTAATGCGGATGCGTCATCCAAGCCCGGCTGGGATCACGCCGGCACGAGCGCAGCCCGCGTTTTTGGAAACGGACGGAAGCTCAAGGCCATCAGGAACGCGCCGATGCCCATGCCCCAGGCGCCGATATAGAGCCACGCATAGCTGGCGAAGGTGTCGTAGATCAGCCCGCCGGCAATCGGTCCCGTAGCCATGCCGAGACTGCCGGCCATCGCGGTGCCGCCGATCACGGTGCCCATGATCTTCAGCGGGAAATTTTCCCGCGCCAGCACCGCATAAAGCGGCATGACGCCGGCATAGATGAAGCCGAACAACGCAGCGACCGCATAGAACGCGGCGAGTTCGCGCGCGAAGACGTAGGCCAGCGCACCGAACGCCTGGACCAGCAGCCCCAGGACCAGAACGCGCTTGGCGCCAAAGCGGTCGCCGAGTAGCCCGAAGGCGATGCGGCCACCCAATCCCGCGAGCCCTTCCACGCTGTAGATCGAAACCGCGCGACCAGCATCGGGATGCCGCAACTGATGGCGTAGCTCACGGTGCAGGGTGCCGACGTTGAACATGAAGTTCCAGCCGACAACGGGACGGGAGTTGCCTCCCGCCCCGTCATCGCAACTGAACGGACTTACTTGCCGATACAGGTGGCGACGGTCTGGGGCGTGCAGACATCAAGACCGGTGTACGTAGGATCGGCGGGCGCGGGCTTGCCCGATTTCATCGCGTCTAGCGCCATCATCGTCTTATAGCCCATTTCGAACGGACGCTGGCCAACCTGGCCGAGCGACAGGCCTTCCTTCATCTGATCGATCTGCACCGGCAGCGTGTCCGCCACCACAAGGGCAAGTGCTTTAGAGGCGATCTTATCCTTATACGGCGCCACCGCGGCGCGGTTTGCGTCGGGAATGAACTGCGGGAAGCCACCGGTAGGGATGAAGGCATCGAGTTTCGGGTTCTTCGCCATAATGTCAGTAAACTGCTGGACGGATACCGGGAAGTCGTCGTTGGTATAGAGCGGACAACCCTCAATCTCGGTCCAACCGTTCTGGCTCGTCAGGCGGTCGCCAGGGGAAGCGGCCGATTTCTTGCCCGACAATGTGTCGCGAATTCCCTGCATCCGTTCATTGTGGTTAGCAGCAGCGGCGCCGCCCGACTGGATGCATACCGTGCCGCCTTTCGGCTTGATCTGCATGGCGAGTTTAGCGAGGTTCACGCCGATCTCGTAATTATGAGTGCCGATATAGGCGGCGCGCAGGCCCTTGTTGTCAGGCAGGAGGTCGGAGTCCCAGGTAAGAACGGGAATGCCAGCATCCTTGGCAGCCTGCAACGCCACAGCCACGGCCGCGGCATTGGATGGCGATACGGCAATGCCGTCCACCTTCTTGGCGACGAGATCCTGCAAGATTTGCACTTGCTCCTCGCCGCCGCCGTGTTCGCCGGGGCCTATATACATGCATTGAAAGGCACCTTTTGATTCTGCTTCGGCCTTCTTGCAGCCGTCGCGAGCCTGATCGAAGAACGGATTGTTCATGTTCTTCGGCACCAAAGCGAAGACATATTTTGCCTGGGCGCCGGACATGGCCACGGACATGGCGCCGAATGCGATAGCCGTGCTTAACAGAAATTTTTTCATCTCGTTTCCTCCTCATTGACCTTCACTGATTGCCCGCAGTGAATTCGGTTTCTAACGGTGCTTTTTCGGGAACAACTGCTCCAAAGCGGCCGCAATGATCGACTTGCCCCCAGTTTGCATCCCGAGAAGCACCGCGAGAATGATGAAAGCGCCGACGAATGCGCCCTGCCAATTAGAATCGATGCCAGCCATCAACAAGGCATTGCGGATGACCTCGAGAAAGGCCGAACCGATGAAAGCCCCGAAGGCGGTGCCTGACCCACCCATCAGACTGGCCCCGCCGATCACGGTCGCCGCGATTACGCGCAGCTCATAGCCCTGCCCCATGGCATTGATAGCCGAGCCATTGTAGCCGAGCAGCAGCAAAGAGGCTAACGAAGCGGTGAACGCGGAAAACACATAGGCTTGAAACTTGATCCAATCGACCGGAACACCGGTGAGCCTGGCAGCCTGCTCGTTGCCGCCGATCGCAAACAGGTGGCGGCCCCAGGCTTTAGAATTGAACACATAGCCAACGATGAGGGCCAGCCCGATCATGACCCAGAAATGCGAGGACAATTCGGGAATCCAGTGCGGTGCCCAACCGGCCGGCGCGTGCGAAGGCCATTTCGCCTGACCGATGGCTTTGACGATTGGTGCGTCGGGCCCGAACTGATAGAGCATCTGGTTGGCCGAAAACACCACCGCAAGCGACCGCGCCATTGACAACATACCAAGCGTCACGACGAAGGACGGCATCCCGACATAGGCCACGAAAAAGCCGTTGACCATGCCGCAAGCAAGCCCGGCAATCATTCCCATCGTGAAGGCAACATACCATGAGTAATGCCAAGTAAGGAACAGACCGGCGACAATCGCCACCAGACCCATCACGGACCCTACAGAGAGGTCAATGCCGCCGGTGATGATGACCACGGTCATCCCCATCGCCATAATTCCGATCGGCGCGAAGTTGCGCGTGACATTGGCGGCATTTTCGGTGGTGCCGAAGGTCGGTTCAATTGTGGTCATGACCACGACCAACACGATAAGCGCGATCGTCACCCAGAATGGTTGGCTCGACAATACGCGCGCACCAAAGGTCTGTTCTTTGGTCTCCACAACATCCGAAATTGCGGCATGAGCTGTTTCGGGCGCCTTGACGAGATCATGCTGCACGGATCGCTCCCGTAATCAGGCCGGTGATTTCCTCCGGCGATGTCGATGTAGTTGCTTTGTCGGCAACTTTGGTACCGCGCCGCATGACGATGATGCGGTCGCTCACCGCGAACACGTCGGGCATACGATGGCTGATGAGGATGACCGCCACACCCTGGTGCTTCAGACGGCGGATGAGTTCGAGCACCTCGGCGACCTGGCGCACCGAGATGGCGGCGGTCGGTTCGTCCATCAGGACGAGCTTGGCGTTGGAAAGCCGGGTGCGGGCGATGGCCACCGCCTGGCGCTGGCCGCCGGACATTTTCTTGACCAGATCGCGCGGTCGCGTTTCGGATTTCAGTTCGTCGAACAATTTGGCCGAGCGGTCGATCATCGCCTGCTTGTCGAGCACCCGAAAGGGCCAGAACCCCTTGTTTTGCTCGCGGCCCAGGAACACGTTCTGCGCGGCGGTGAGATTGTCGGCAAGCGCGAGATCCTGGTAGACGACTTCGATGCCCTTGGCGCGCGCCTGGATGGGCTTATGGAAATGGCAGACCTCGCCGTCGACGAGAACTTCCCCGTCCGTTGGTGGAAAATTCCCGGCAATCAGCTTGACCAGGGTGGACTTGCCGGCACCATTGTCGCCCATCAACCCCACGACCTCGCCAGGCTCGACCGACCAGCTGATGTCGTTTACCGCGTGGATAGCGCCAAAACTCTTCGATACGTTACGAACTTCAAGCAGAGCCACTC
>WNFG01009253.1_pt2 | contig 13050 bp, 17 predicted proteins | sample 5400431 | NCBI WGS metagenome assembly WNFG01 (sample SAMN13153346, study PRJNA577476) | soil metagenome | isolation source: 120 cm saprolite under Douglas fir tree site 2 hole 3 replicate 2 | place: USA:California | collected 2015-04-18
CGCATCAATGAGTGGAAGAAGACCGGATACCTCCAGCCACAATGAAATTGAGCCTACGCCAGCGCGCCAACCTGATGCTGGGCGGCCTTGCGGCCGGCTCGCTTATATTGTTCAACTTTTCTCCTACGGAGCACGGATTTTATCCGGTGTGTCCGTTCCATGCGCTCACTGGTTTGCAATGTCCAGGATGCGGCGGTACTCGCGCGCTGTATCAATTGCTGCATCTGCACTGGGCCGAGGCAGTACGCCTGAACGGCCTGGTTGCCTTGCTGGCGCCGGTTGCGTTGCTATGGCTCGCCTTCTGGTACTACTCGGTAATGCGGTATGATCGTGCTCCGGACTTCAGGGTCCCGCGCCCAGCGACAGTTGGTTTTGGGGCGATTGCGCTATTATTTGCGATAGCAAGAAACGTTGCTTGGATCCACTGAACAGGCCATGCTCTCACCTCGAATTCGGCGGCTTAAGGTCGACTATGAATCTCTTCTGCAACGATTCGCCGGATCGCCTGTGATTCGGATAGCCGGGACCGCCGGCATGCCGCCGGAGATCTATCGTTTCCAGTACAACCTGCGCGGGCTCTACGTCGGGGCGAATGGCGCGATACTGGAGCGTAACGAGCATCTGCTGGAGGTCAATCTCACTCTGGGCTATCCCCGGCGCGCACCGCAGTGCCGCATGCTCACTCCGGTATTCCATCCCAATTTTGACGACAGCACGGTGTGCATTGGAGACTTCTGGGCCGCGTCAGAGGGGCTCGACGATCTCATCATCCGCATCGGACGCATGATCGCTTATCAGGAATTCAACACCAAGAGTCCGTTGAATGGGATTGCCGCGCGCTGGGCCGCGCAGAATGCGAATCTCTTGCCCGTGGATTCGCGAGCAGTAGCGCCTCCGCTCGATGGCGCGCCGCAGGCTGCGCCGCCGCCCCCGGCTAGCGCGCAACCTGTCGCCGAGGCAAGTCCGGCTCCGCTGCAACCTATTGCGGATACGTCAGTCCCTGCCGTGGCGGATTCTCCCGAAGCCGATCCCTGGGAGCAGAAGATTGTGATCAGCTAGAGATCAGCTCTTGTTTGCGTCCCAGAAAAGAGAGGTCAGATGACTGGCTTCATCTGCGGAGGCGTCGGTCACCAGATAGAACTTCAGGCCGCCTTCGGTCCAATCGCTGACGGTGAAAGAGAGATTGCGGCCCATCTTCGGGCGGCGGTCTTCCTTGCCGGCTGCCTGAAAGATGAAGATCGATACGCGGTGCGCCCCGGCCTGGCACAGCAGTTCAGCGCCGGGCGTTTGATGAGCGTAGATTAGTTTTCCTCCCAACATTTTGTACGACGTGCCGGTTAGTTCTGGAGGATTAAACGTGAATGGCAGCTTGCCTGCGAACCAGGGCTTCACTACGTGCCGTTCGGTGGAAACCACGTCTACGGGATTGCTACTGGAAAGCGTGGTGATGTGCTGATCGACAAGCTCGGCCACCAGGGTATCTTCCCGCGGCTGGGCGCGGAAGATGAAGGCTGTAACTACGAGCGCAAGCGCAAAAGCAGTAGCAAGGCCCCACTTCCAGAAAACGCTCCGAGGCTCGGGAGTGTGCAAGGTCTTTTGCACGGCGGCGCGCAAGTCCGGCGGGGCCGTAAAACGGTTGCCGGCAATGCGCAGGTACTTCTTAATCTCCACCAGTTCGAGCAGCGCAGCGCTGCAGTCATCGCACGAGCGCAGATGCTCTGACACCTGCTGGTACTCAGCCGGGCTCAGTTCGTCGTCGGCGTACAGCGAAATTTTTTGCCGGTATTCGCAATTCATGACGTAGTCCTTAGGGTAGCCACAATGTGTGCCCGTATCTGTTTGCGGCCGCGGGCCAGGCGAGACATCACCGTGCCAATCGGTATACCCAGGGCCTCCGCAACTTCCTGATATTTCATTTCCTCAATGTCCGCCAGCAGGACCACTTCCTGGAAGATCGGCGATAGTTGCGCGATCGCGTTTCGAACCAGTTCGGTGTCTGCGCGGCGGATCAGCGCCAACTCGGGTGTTTCGGTGCTGACAACCGCATCCTCGAATCCTTCTTCGTCCTCCTGCGACGTGTTGCGCCGTTCCAAGCCAGTCCTGCTGGTCAGGAAAGTATTGCGCAGGATACGAAACATCCAGGCGCGAAAGTTGGTGCCGGGACGAAACGATCCGAATGCCTTCAATGCCTTGGCGAAGCTCTCCTGTACCAGGTCTTTGGCTTCGTCTGCGTCACCGCTCAACCAGCAGGCGAAGTTATAAAGAGGGTCCAGCAGGGGCAACGCCAGGCTCTCAAATTCCTTGTTGGAACTCACGTCTCCTCGTATGTAACCGCTTAACGATGGTTTTATTCCCTGCCAAGTCTAAATGCTGCGGGCGCGACCCCGGGTCATAGCCAGCCGAATCCGCCGGGAACTGCAAAGAATTGTTAAGTCACTACAGGTCATGTCCTTAAAGCATTAGAATCCATCATGTCATTTCCCTTTAAGCATTTGGCGCTTTTCACGCAGATTCGGTAGAGTGATGCCGATTACTTAGCCAAGACAACTTTGTTTACCAGATAGCGTCTATATAGGAACATGCTGCTTTCAGAACTGATACCATGCTCCGCAGCTAAGCGTGTATGTTAACGGATATTTTGGCCTGATTTCGTCAGGAGACGTCGTTGATCCAAGGAAATCGTAAAGCCGTCTCGCTTGCTTCCCTGGTTATTTTAATCACAGGTTGCTTCTGCTCGCTCGCCCAGGGCCAGACAGTGGAAGGCGCAATGGACCAGAGCTTCCATTCCATGTACAACCTGCAGTTCGACGATGCCATGAAATCGGCGGAAGCGGCCAAGCTGATCGATAAGTCCGATCCCCTGCCCTGGGTGGCGCAGTCATGTGCCGTATTGTTCCGCGAGTTCGAGCGGCTCCATATCCTGCGCAGCGAAATGTTCGCGACGGACGAGAGTTTTGCCGCACGGGCAGCGCAGAAGTGGGACGCCGCGACCAGGAAGCAATTTGAAGATGCCACCAGCGGCGCCGAGAAGATCGCCCAGGAGCGGTTGAGCCACGACAAAAATGATATTAAAGGCCTGTTTGCGCTCACGCTGGTGAACGGACTTCGGGCCGACGACGCAGCCCTCATCGTCAAGAAGAACCTGGCCGCCATCGCGTACACCAAAGCCGCCACAGGATACGCCGACCGCCTGCTGCAGCTTGCTCCGACCTACTATGACGCCTATGTGGCCACTGGAATGGGGAAATATATTGTCGGCGGAAAGCCGGCGCCGGTGCGCTGGCTGCTGCGACTGGACGGCCTCAAAGGCGATCAGGAACAGGGTGTGAAGGAACTTAGGACCGCCGCCGAGCGTGGACGCTATCTCGCTCCCTTTGCCCGAATTCTGCTGGCCTTTGACGATCTACGCCACAAGAACCGCGGCGAGGCGCGTAAGAAACTCGCCTGGCTACACGACCAGTTTCCGAATAATCCGCTGTTCCCGCTGGAAATGGCCAAGATTCAGGCCGGCTCAGCGGCCGGCGGACAGTGAAGCGGCGCCCTCGATCTTCCGGTTCGAAGCGTTCTGCACTAAAACTACGTACCGCAAGTCCTTTGACTTCCAATCTTTTTGCCGCGTGATCGGTACCTCTGCCTGAAACTTCCCCTGGACCAGCTTTCCCAGAGGGCGAAGCTCACGTACCACGGCTGCGTGGCGGAGCACGTGTCCGTTGTTTTCACCAGCGGCAATGTTGCTGCTCAGATTGTCTTCAGTGAGGGCGAGCACGACATCGCCGGCAATATCACTTGAAGTGCCGGCGACCTGGACCAGCAGCCGGTCCGGCGCTGCCAGCGAGAGCTGCACGTCCGCCTTCTGCGGCTGTCCGGTTTCCTGCGTGATCTCATCGTGCGCGCGCGATGAGCTGCTGCCGCCAAACTCCCGCCGGCCATCCACAACCATCTGTGGAGTGTAGACGCTGCCCAAAGTAAAAGCGTTCGCATACTGCTCCTGGCGCTGGCTGTAAGCCGCCGACGAAAATCGGTCTTGCCAGCCCAGGTAATTCCAATAATCCACGTGGAAGCCCAGCGGGATAATTTCAGCGCCGTTCTGCCGGCCTTCTTCCTGCAATTTAGCGAGCAGGGCATCGGCGGGCGGACAACTGGAGCAGCCCTCTGATGTAAACAGCTCCACCACCACGGCCTTCCGCCTTGTTTCGGGAGCTGCGGTTGGTTTTGCCATGAAGGCGCCCGCCACCAGCACTATTCCAAGCAGGGCAACGCCAAGCGCAAAACCGCTGAGTCGCAAAAAGGGCCTCGGCTTCGCCGGGCTAACGATGATTTCCGGTTGCAGGTTGTTCTCCATAAACGTCAAACTCTATTTCCACCACATCTTTCACTTTGACCGTACCGCCGCCGATGGAAACCGGCTGGATTCCAAAATCCGTCTGCTTCAGCTTGGTGCTGCCGTGGTAATGGTCGGAGACCCACGCTACCTCGAACACCAGTTGCTGTTTCGCGCCATGTAAATCCAAGCTCCCCATCACGCGAAAATGCTCCGGCGCCGTCTGCTCAATGCGCGAAGACGTGAAATGGATCTCGGGATATTTCGCGACATCGAGCACTTTGGGGCCGAGCATGGTGCTCTGGATCTCCGCTCGGTTCGAGGCGGACTCCCCGGGGTCACTAACTTTCAGCTCTTTGCTGTGGACGGTGATCTCAGCGGTCATGTGCCGCGGGTCCAGAGTGCTTTGCGTGATCGGCGCAACCACCACATGATTGTGCGCAAAGGCCGAGAACAGTCCTGACTTATTAACGTGGATCGTGATCGTAGACCGCGCGGAATTCGCCTGGCCACCACCGGCTGGGTGTATCAGCAGCGCAGCTCCGACTAAAAGCAAGCAATAAAGACTGGACCGCATTGGGTGTGACTCTCCTCAACCTCCGGCCACTGCAGCTTAGATTAAAGCATGCGGACGAAAGTTACACTGTTTTCACGACGCTAAACGGTATTCAACCAATAGAGTAAAATATTCTGTTGTGATTCTGTTCCCGCTCACCTCTGTCAGCGAGAGCAAAAAGGACACTGCCATGGCAACCGTTGAGACCTCCAAGCCGCCGATTTATCTTCCTTATGGACCGTTCCGCAATGAGCCGGCTACCGATTTCAGTCTGCCGGAAAATGCGCGCCGCATGAAAGAGGCCCTGGCCCGCGTTGGCGCTGAACTGGGCCGCGAGTATGACATGGTCATCGGCGACAAGCTGATCAAAACCAGCGAGAAGATCAAGTCATTCAATCCGGCGCATCCTGCGCAGGTGGTTGGCGTGTTTCAGCATGCTGAGACTGAGCACGTGGGACCGGCCGTACAGGCGGCGCTCGCTGCCTTTGCAAGCTGGCGGAAGACCACAGTGGAAGAGAGGGCCACGCTGCTGCACAACGTGGCGGCCATCTTGCGGCAGCGCAAGTTCGAATTTTGCGCCTGGATGGTGTATGAGGTCGGCAAAAACTGGGCAGAAGCGGACGCGGACCTGGGCGAGACCATTGATTTCGCGGAGTTCTACGCGCGTGAGGCCATCCGCCTTTCCAAGGCCGAGGTGCCGGTGCAGTTGCCAGGCGAGCGTGACACTCTTATGTACATTCCGCTGGGCGTGGGCGCGGTGATTCCGCCGTGGAATTTTCCGTGTGCCATTATGGCGGGCATGACCATGGCTTCCATTGTCTGCGGCAACACCGTTGTCCTGAAACCGTCGAGTGATTCGCCGGCCATTGCCGCCAAATTCTTTGAAGTCTTGCAGGAAGCAGGCATGCCTGACGGCGTAGTGAACTTCTGCCCCGGGTCGGGCAGCGCTTTCGGCGGCGGATTGGTTGAACATCCGCAGGTCCGCTACGTAGCGTTTACCGGATCCAAAGAGGTCGGACTCGACATCAATCAGCGCGCCGCCGCTCCGCGTGCTGGCCAGAAGTGGATCAAGCGGACGGTCCTGGAAATGGGCGGCAAGGATTCCATCATAGTAGACGCGGATGCGAACCTCGATGCGGCGGTGGAAGGCGTTGCCGTTTCCGCATTTGGTTTCCAGGGACAGAAGTGCTCGGCGTGCTCGCGCGCCATTATCGACGCAAAAATCTATGACGTTTTCCTGGAGCGCCTGAAAGAGCGCGTGAGCCGGATCACAATTGGCGATCCAGCAGACAACAAGCCTATGGGCCCTGTCGTAGGCCCGCGAAAGAGGCAGGCGAGGGCTATTACATTCAGCCTACGATCTTCGCGGACATTGCGCCCAACGCAAGGCTCGCTCAGGAAGAGATTTTTGGTCCGGTGCTGGCAGTAATCAAATCCCGCAACTTTGCTGACGCGCTTGACATCGCCAACAACACGGAATTCGGACTAACCGGCGCTGTCTATTCCACGTCGCGCGAGAAGCTGGAGTTGGCGCGGCAGGAGTTCTACGCCGGCAATCTCTATTTCAACCGCAAGTGCACCGGCGCTATGGTCGGCGCGCATCCCTTCGGCGGCTTCAATATGTCAGGAACTGACTCCAAAGCCGGCGGTCCGGATTACCTGCTTTTGTTCACGCAGGCCAAATCGGTGGCGGAAAAACTGGGCGATGCGCCTCCTTTGACCCGTGGGTAAGTGCTTAAGGAAGTGAGATTTGGAGCGCCATTCAGGGCAGCTTGCATTTGACTTTTCTGTGAACCGTGCATCAGAATAGGGCGGTCTGGTTGGCGTCCCTGCCCCAGCTAGAATATTTCCGGCCGGCGTGCTTACAGCCCGAGCGCGCCAGCGTCAAGGACGCTCGTTATGGCCAAAATCCTCTGCATCGATGATGAGCCCCACGTAGTTACGTTGAAGTGCGCCATTCTGGAAGCGGCCGGCCACACAGTAACTTCGTCCACTTCCGCCCGGGATGCCATTGAAAAGCTGCAGAACAACACTTACGACGCCGTAGTCACCGACTGGCGTCTGGGTGATGCCAACGGACGCGCGGTGGTGCAGGCCGCAAAAAACCATAGCAGCATGCCCGTGGTGGTGGTATCCGGTTACGTGGCAGAAGCCTTTCAGGCGGCCGAGCCTCTGGCCGATCTTTACCTCGAAAAGCCCGTCAATCCGGAAGAACTGGTTACGATTGTGAACGAGCTGCTTAAGAGCAGCGAGCGGGCCAGTTCCCACTAAGGGCCTCTACCTGCCTGTACGGCCCCTGGAAAGCTTCTAGTGCGGGTTAGCTGCGGCTACCGAGGTGGCGGCGGCTTCAGCCAATATGCGGTGATGGATCGTGAACAGCGCTAGTTCAAGCCGGTCAGAAACGCCGATCTTGTCGTAAACGTTCCGTAAATAGTTCTTGATGACCTGCTCGGTGGTGCCGAGCTGCGAGGCAATTTCCTTGTTCTTGTAACCCTGGACGATCAGAGCAACAATCTTCAATTCTTTGGCCGTCAGACGGTCGCGCACGCGCGCGCCGACCAGGTCGTTTTCGGCGGTCTCTTTGCTTTCTTGCGTATCCTGGACCCAGGTTTCGCCTTTGCTGACTTTGCGAATGCACTGGACCAGCGCTTCTCCGCTCACGTTGCGATAAATGACGCCATGAACGCCAACGGTCAAGAAGTGGCGCGAATCCTGCCCGGTATCGGCAATGGCGACCAGTTTGGTCTTAAATTTCCGAGCGCTCTCGACCACGGTCTGAAGGTCGGCACTGATGTCCGCGCTGAAGATCATCGTGGTGGCGTGAAATTTTTCCAGCGCCATGTTCATCTTCTCTTCGTTCTCGGCCTGGGCGACAATGCGGACGTCGTCCTCCACGGCCAGGACTTTCGCTGCGCCGGTGCGGAAGATTGCTTGGTTATCGGCCAAAATGATCTTCAGCATTGCTATCGTTTTCCTTTTCCCTTGCGGAGGAATTTATATTGATCAATCACACAGGCAACGCCGTGCCTCTTCTTGCTTTTCGCAGACTTGGAGTTCTTGGTCCCGGCTTCTTTGCGCACCACGCGGCCAATGCAGTGCACCTCAACGTCGTCCCGGGTGCCAAGTACGCCCGCGGGCAGAGTGATGTCAAACTCAATCGGCGAGCCTACGGCCAGATTGGTTTCCGCCATAATGTACACACCCGCAGCGCTGATATCGGCTGTGGTGGCAACACCGACCCCGTCCCCGCGAATGGGCAATTCGAGTGGAAACCGCTTTCCAGTTCTGGATTCAGACATTTTGCTCCTCAATACACTGCCCGGCTGGGCGCTTTCTTTCTAACCTTTCTTTCTAACAAAGGGGAGACGCTCAGGTTTATATCATGAAATTCAAGAGATAAAACAGTGTTTCCTTGGTTTCCGGGCAGAATGCCCCTGGGAAGGTGGCAATTCCCCGAGCCGTAGGCCGCGAATGAATGGGAATTCAGGCGACGACGCTTGGCATTTTTTCGGGGAAGCCGCTCGCTACGGCTTCGGACGCTGGAAAAGTCGCTAGTCGCCCTTGAAGAGTCCGGTAAGCGAATAACCCAAAGCAAGACCGATCATCGCCAAAACGCCCGCGGCGGGCCACATGTAGTGGCGCAGGTTTCGCTTGACGTCAAGCTTTTTTCTCACGGCATGGCGAAGCTCTACGACCGTGTTATGTAGCTGGCGGCGCTGCTCGGCCGCGCGTTGTTCGAGAATGTCGACCGGAAGTGGTGAAGTCATGCTGCCCTCGTTTCTTTGCGGATCCAGATCTGGTCTTCTTTCAGAACTTCAAGCGTGTGGACCGGCGCAACACCCGCTTCTTTGAGTTCGCCCCATGAGAACAGGAAGAGCGAGCCTCCGATCACAAGATAAAGAATGCCGACGATGACTCCGGCAAAGAACCACGAGTACGCACTGGGCAAGAACCATACGTGCACCGCGGCGACCAGGCCGATGGTAATCGTGATCCATGCGGCGAGGAGAATGGAGACTGAGAGCAGGAGCAAAGGGCCAGCCCACTTCCATACCTCCAGCTTCTGGTTGATCTCGCTTCTCAGGATGCTGATGCGGGTTTCAACGAACTCCGTCAGCTCTTGCTTTGTTTCCGCCAGGACGGCGGCGATGGATTTCTCATGCGCCATGGTTCGACCTCCCCAGCCGCAATGCGACGCCAATAACCAACCCGATGACTCCCGCCATCAGCACTACTTCAACCGGATGCTTCATGACCAACCTGTTCGCGCGGTGACGGGCACGGTATACGCCGGACTCTATTTGATCGATCAACTCCGCAGTTTTTTCCTGCGCCATATACTGGACGTCAGAGGCGCGCGCGGCAATTTCCTCGGCCAACTCGTTGGCCTTTGCCTTGGCCGTACCGGCAAGATCATTGGCGCTCTTTTCCAGGTCTCCGGTTACATTCTTCAGCTTGTCTTGCACCTGGCGCGCCACCACTACGGCTTTGCCGATCACAGTGCCAATCTGCCTGGCGCGCTGTTCCAGCAGATTGCCGTTGTCGCCTTTGTTTGGCGGGGTGGAGGGATACATATCGGAGTCCGGAGAATCTGACGTGCGCTGCAATGTTTCGCTCATACGGAGTACTTCCTTGCGCGGGTTATCCCCAGGGGTTGGGACTGTTAATCATGAGATGTTGGATTCGCGAAGCGTGTTTACAGCCTTAGAAAGGAATCGAGAGCAGATGTTTTCGAGAGAGAGGAGGACCACTTAGCTGGCCTGTCATGTCGTCCAGAGAAGCTGCTCTTTGGTACTTAGAACGCGCCGCCGCCACCGCCGCCGAAGCCGCCGCCGGAGAATCCACCGCTGCTGAAGCCGCCTCCGCTCCAGCCGGAAGAACTGGAACTGGCGCGCGGCGCGGCGACAAATGCGGAAGTCGCCTGTTGCGACATGCTGCTGATGCTGTTGATGAAGTAAAAAGTATTGAAGGTCGCGAATCCGTCCGACGAGTGATACCAGGTCGGCGGGTTCTGCACGATTCCCACGAACGCCTTGGCCCAACGATGCTCCACGCCCAACGCCATGGCGTATGGAAGAAACTTCTCAAAGGTGTCCGGCGGCATGCGCTTCAAGCGGTCGGCGTCCACGCGGTTCATGAATTCCTGAAAGCCGAGCACCTGCACGCGGGTGCGCGCTCCCTTCAGGCTGGTAGCGGTAAGCTGGCGGCCAAAGAGAAAAATGATCACGGCAGCGACCGCGACACACACGATGGTTGGACCAATCGAGCTGAGAAAGTCCGCCCAGCCCGCCCATTGCGCCACGATGTAAGGCGCGATCACCAGAATCGCTCCAAAGACCCAATAACCCATCGCCGATTCCGGATCGAGCGTGTACATTCCCTTGCGTTTCAGTGAAGCGATGATTTCGTCTTTCACCATCGGCAGGACAGTATAGAAATGGTTGCGCAGATCGGAGAGCAGGACCACCGTCCCCTTCCCGCCACCTCCGAAGATGCGGTCCAGCATGTCGCGTTCGTAGTCGGTAACGTCATTCCATTCCGCGCGATCTTTCAGCAGGTGCAGCTCGTAATCTTTGGTGTTGTGGAACAGCCCGGGATGGCTGACTTCCACAATCTTCATGTAGCCGCGCACTGCGAGATCCACCAGAATGGCCGTTATGTCCCGCGGGGCTACGCCCTCGTCCACCAGCGTTCCTGCTTCGGCAGGACCGATGTTTTCCGGCGGCGCATACATGGGCGCAACGGAGACTCCTGGATCGGGATCGCGTCCTTTGAACCACCAAAGTAGAAACATGACCGTCAGCGCCCAGAAAGGAAGAGTCACCACCGGATTGCCGCTGAAGAACCATGCAATCTGCGTGAGCAGTCCGGGTTTGTGCAGAATGCCTTGTGGCACATAGACATCAACGGTAAGCCCGCCGCGGATCTCCAAAGGGTTCAGCGTTTCGGTGGTTACGACCGCGCCCTCGACTGAGGCTTTGGCTTTCTCCGCTGAACCGTAGACCCCGCTGAAAGCCTGTGCTTTGAGCTTTCCGCTTGCCTCTTCTGGAAAAAAGATGGTAGCGGAGGCATAGTCGATCGGAACGAGCCAGTCGTTGCCGGTAACGTTCCAGTAAAACTCATCATGGTCGTCCAGGAACTTTGTTCCGTTGGCGACCTCGTAGTTGATCTTCACTGTCCTGGTCGTGTCGGTCGCGCCGGGGACATAAATCTTGAGCTTCAGCGAGCCCTTGTCTTTGCTCTTCTCGTACTTGAGGGGCGCGTTGTCGTCGTCTGTGACGCCCGTGACCTTCAGCAGCAGGTGATAATTCGATGTGCCAGGCCCGGGATAGTCCACCGGAATGTTGCGATAGACGCCGTGATACTCGCCTTCAAAAACAAACGTAATCTGCTCAGAGACTCGGGCTGAGCCATCTTTGTCGACGTGGATGGTAGAGTTGAATTTTGCGACGTGATAGCTACGCGCCCATGCGGAAACGCCGGAAATCAGCAGGAGAACAACGGTCCACCGGAACCATGGCAAGAGTCTGGAGCGGTCCTGGTGAGGTATGGAAGAATTCATTTTTGTTTTGAGGTCGCCCCGCTTGCTCAAAAGTTGGGCCGCCGTGGCGGCGTGTGACATCGTTAGAACTTGACGGCTACGTTCTCGCGATCGGCAGCATTCTCCATCTCAAAAAACTGGCGGACGGAAAAGCCGAACATTCCCGCGAGAATATTTGTGGGAAACGATTGCACCCGGGTGTTGTAGTCGCGCACCACGGCGTTGTAATAACGCCGTGCATTCTGGATATTGTCTTCCACTGAATTCAGCGAACCCTGGAGAGCGGTAAATTCCTGTGACGCCTGCAACTGCGGATAGTTCTCCGCCACGGCAAACAGGCTCTTCAAAGCTCCCGTGAGCTGGCCTTCCGCCTGCGCTTTGTCCGCCGGGCTGGTGGCCTGCATGGCCATGGAGCGGAATTTCGCAATGTTCTCGAACGTGCCCTTCTCGTGCGCGGCATAGCCTTTTACCGTCTCGACCAGATTCGGGATGAGGTCGTGGCGGCGCTTTAGTTGAACGTCAATATCGGACCAAGCCGAGTCGGCGCGTACCCGCAACTGGACCAGGCTGTTGTACATTCCAGCCAGAATGAGGACTGCCAGGCCGATCAAAACCAGGATAATAATGAGTGCCATAGGAAACTTCTCCTCGAGGAACCTTCGAAACGGGTATTGAGCGGAAGGTATCACAGGGGATGTCACAGCGGCAAATCACAGTCCGTCTTCGCCGTTGCCGCACGGGACAAACGCGTCGTGGCATTCTGGAGTTTCTGCGCCGGAGCGCCTACAATTTCAGCAGGACTCTTTTGCATCATGCGCTGTAAATCACTCCTATTAGTGTTGTGCCTTTCTTCGGCGCTTGCTCCTGCCCGTCTCGCTGCCCAGACTGACAGCACATCGAAACCCAACACCGCCGCGGCCAGCGCGTCCCGTCCGCCTTCTTCTCCCGAGGTCCGGGAGGCCATCGTCAAAGGCCAGGAGTTGTTGTTCCAGAAAGACGTGAAGGGCGGCATCGCCAGTTTCAAGAAAGCGGTGGAGCTCGATCCACAATACGTTCGTGGGCACGTGCTGCTGGGAAATGCCTATATGCAAGCGCAGCAATGGACGGACGCACAAGCAGCATTTGAAAAAGCGTCACGGCTCGATCCCAATGACGCCATAGCGCTGCTGGGTCTTGGCTCCGCGCTCAACCAGCAGCAGGATTGGTCGGGAGCGCTTAAGCCACTCACGCGGTGTGTGAAGCTTAAGACCGATTCAGCGGAGGGGCACTACGAAATCGCGCGCAGCCTCACCGGCCTGGAACGCTTGCAGGACGCCGAACTGCATGTCCGCATGTCGATCGAGCTGAATGATAAATACGCATTGCCGCACGTCCTGCTGGGTGACATCTACCTGCGTCTTTATGAGAACGTGGAAAGCGCAATCACGGAGTACCAGGAATATTTGCGCCTTGATCCTGACGGACCCGCCGCGGCGCCGGTGAAAGCGATGATCACAAAACTGCAAAAGCTGATGGAATAACCGCTAGCTAGTTTGCCGCTGTGGTGAGCACAACCTGTTCGCCGTCACCGCTGTTGACTCCTTCATAAAAAGTCTTCAACGAGAGATATTGGTCCACGGGAAAAGCAAAACC
>WNFG01003542.1_pt1 | contig 13046 bp, 9 predicted proteins | sample 5400431 | NCBI WGS metagenome assembly WNFG01 (sample SAMN13153346, study PRJNA577476) | soil metagenome | isolation source: 120 cm saprolite under Douglas fir tree site 2 hole 3 replicate 2 | place: USA:California | collected 2015-04-18
AAGATCTCGAAGCGGCGCGTTTAGCTGGAGAGATGCTGCACATCCAAGTGCTCGGCCTCGCCAGTATCGCCCTCGATGTCACGCCCGAGCTTGCTCGCGCCACGATCGCCTCGGTCGTCGTGCTGGGAGCGTTGCACGCCAGTCCGACGGTCAAGGCCGCGCTCGCCGACAGGATGCGGTGATGGGCGATGCGGCATCGGATCGCGACGACATCAGCAACCGAGACGGTTCCTTGCGCGGACTGCCGAGTAAAAGGAAGCTCTCGACATGAATGACATGCTTGATCCGCACAAGATCGCTGAAGCCACGCGCCTCACCCGCGCGGGCCGGCTCGCCGAAGCCGTGGCGCTCCTTCAGCGCATGCTCCGAGCCGAGGCCCCGCTGGATATGACATTCGGCACCGCGGTTGACATCGTTCCTACCGGACCGGAGCCCCCGATCATTGACGCGACGGCTAAGTCCGAGGAGATGGATCGTCCGCCGTCTTCATGCTTCGGCATCGACAGTCGCCCGGCGAGCCGGCCGTTCGCAAGCGCGGCCACGGCCGCTCAGCGGCACATGTTCCCTAGGCTGAGCACTTTGGTTGGACGTCTAGGCTCCGGGCTCGGATTACACGGCTTGCTGCAGCCAACCCCCGTGTCCACGCCGGACATCGTGCCGGAGGGTGGACAGTTCATTGAGGCGACGTACAGCAACCCAGCGGGAACCCGTGCTTACAAACTGTACACACCTAGCGGCTATCACGGGCAGGCGCTCCCTTTGGTCGTCATGCTGCATGGCTGCACTCAGTCGCCTGACGATTTCGCCGCCGGCACGCGCATGAACCTGATCGCTGAAGAACAGACATGCCTCGTCGTCTATCCTGCACAGCCCAGCGAGGCGAACGCGGCGAAGTGCTGGAACTGGTTTCGCCCGACCGATCAGCGGCGCGGTCAAGGTGAGCCTTCGCTGATCGCGGGCATCACCCGCCAGGTCATGCGCGACTATTCGGTCGACCCGCAGCGCGTTTACATTGGTGGACTGTCGGCCGGAGCGGCCGCGGCCGCTGTCATGGGGGCGACCTACCCCGATGTGTATGCGGCGATCGGCGTGCATTCCGGTCTCGCCTGCGGGGCCGCCAACGACATCCCCTCTGCATTCGCCGCCATGCGGCAAGGTGAGTTGTCAGCTTCTTCCAGGTCCGGCGACATCGGATCGGCTGTCCCGACCATCGTTTTTCATGGGGATCAAGACAACATAGTGCATCCGCGCAACGGTGATCATTTCATTGCGCAGAAGAGGATCGTGAAGTTGCAAAAGAAAGTGCATCGCGGTCAGGTACCGGGAGGACATTCATATACGCGCACTATCCATACCGACGCGAGCGGGCGGGCAATCTTTGAGCACTGGGACATCCATGGAGCCGGACACGCTTGGTCGGGGGGCAGCCCCGCTGGCTCCTACACCGATCCGCGAGGGCCGGATGCCGCGAGGGAGATGCTGCGCTTCTTTCTCGAACACCAGAGCCCCACGGCCGCACTGTGAGAGCGGTAACGCGCCACGTTGGAAACGCGTTTAGCGTTGGCCGATGGCACATCCCGGAAAAAACTGATCAGCGCCGAGGAGGCGCGGTCTTTGGGGTGGAGCGGACATATTCACCCCTCAAAGCGACGCGGACCGGGCGCAGCCAAGATAAAGTTCGGGCGCACCTCCGTAGCGGACGGCACATGATTTTGCATGGAAATGGTCTTTCCCTTGCCTTGAAACAGCGGTCGCCCTCTCGCACCCTTTTCAGGGCGCGCGCCGAAAGCACGCAGGCGTGCGAAACGCGGGTGCCATCGGCACCCGCGACTACGAACGCAAGTCTACGTTCAGAGTATTATGCCTGCCGGTGGCATCGTGCTGCCAATTGGGGGGAGCGGAGACTTCGGTACGTCGCCGTTTTTTGGGCAGCTCACAAAGCAAGCCGCTGGCTTGCCTGTATTTGATCAAGTGGAGTGTCGGATCCGAAGCACAATAGCGGTCGAGAAATTAATCGCCGGGCACCCTCTTGCCTCATTTCATCAGGACGTTCCGTTGTGATCGTATTTCTTTCTCGATGCCTTCTTTCTCGATGCCTAGCGGCCCTTGATATAGCGCGTTCGGGCCACAGTTAAGGGTAGCACGCGCAGGCTTCGTCCCCCGACTGTCCTGGCGCGGACGTAGGAAGCCCCGGTCGAGTGGAAGTCGCCGGGGCTTCGGTCGTCTTCCTCCGAAGAATGGCGGTAAGGGCTGGGTGCGGCGGATCGCGCGGGAGGCACGGCTCGGGGTCGACACTGCTCCGATTGGTAATTTCGCCCCGGTGGCGTCAGGTCAAAGCGCTTAGCGATCCATTTCGATAAACACGTCACTTATCAGCGGCTCACCAGCTAAATGCAGGCGCCCGCCTCGCTATTTGAGCTCCTCGTCCCTATATTTGTTCGTCACCGACTTATAATCAGAACCAAACCGCTGGTGACCGAGAGATCGGCAGCGCTCCCGCCTAGCGGGAAAGGACTTCATGTCCACAGCCAAGCAATATCGTGCGAAAGCGGCAGAATTTACGGAATTGCTGAAAACGGCGAGCTTGCCTGCCGAAACCCGCGACTTTCGGAAGCTCGAACAGAGTTACCTCACGCTGGCCGAAAACGAAGAATGGATGGCAGACAATCTCGAAAAAATAAACAGTCCGGGTGCAGACGAAAATTGGTATGGCTACGCCATCCTCGCGCAGCAAGGGGAGCATACGCTCGCACGCCAGGGGGCCGACGTCGAAACGCAGTCGACTGCGATCCCGACAAAGATGCAGCAGCTCTTCGATGACGCCGGTTCCAGGGGCGGCCTGTTACAAACAGCGACGCTACGGGGACAGATCGCCCGCTTCCTACACAAGCATAACACCGACGACTTTCGCTGAATCTCCCTATGTCCATCGCCTTTCCGTGCGCGGCCGGGCTTCGCCACCACGAAGGCGACCGGCTTCTGCCCCTTGATCTCGTCGTCGATCGGCACGACGGCGGCCTGCGCGACGTCGGGATGGCGCTCCAGCATGCGCAATGGGCTCAAAGACCGGCCGATGGTCCGGCAGAGGTAAATTCGAGATTGAAACGGGTGCGCTTTCGGGCCGCCAATAGAATATCGCTCGGGTCCCAGCGCAAATTTTCTCGGCCAATTTTGAACCTCGGCGCCCCCTCGGCCGACTAATCGTCAGGGCAGGGGGGTCCATCATGAACAAATTGTGCCGGTCTGCGACTGTCGCCGCCGTTGTCATTGCCGCGAGCGCCTTCGTCACGGAAGCATCCGCCAATCCGTTCGCTTGGCTCGGTCTCGGCTACGCACCGTCCGATAATGGGAACCAGGTCCGGGGCGACCTGCGGCGCCGGCTGGTCGAATATCCGAGCAACGAGGCGCCGGGCACGATCATCGTCGATACGCCGAACACCTACCTCTACTATGTTCTTCCCGGCGGCAAGGCGATCCGCTACGGCGTCGGCGTCGGCCGTGAGGGCTTCACCTGGTCCGGCGTGAAGACCGTCGAGCGCAAGGCCGAGTGGCCGGATTGGACGCCGCCGCCGGAGATGATTGCCCGCTCGCCCTATTTGCCGCGCTTCATGGCCGGCGGCGCGACCAATCCGCTCGGCGCGCGCGCCATGTATCTCAGCGGCACTTTCTACCGCATCCACGGCACCAACGCACCCTCGACGATCGGCAGCCGCGCGACAGCCGGATGCATCCGGATGGCCAACGAGGACGTGATCGACCTCTACGACCGCGTCAAGGTCGGCGCCAAGGTCGTGGTGCTGCCTGCCGCCGAGCGTCGCGCCTCAGCCGGGCTCAACTGGTTCCACTGAACATCGCGTCACCAGTCCACGCTTCGACGCAACATCTTGCGCAATGACACGCCGGTCCCGCCGCAACGGCAGGGCCGGCGCTTGACGTGATCAGGCTTGCGAGCCGCCATGGGTCCGCCGGCGGTTGGCGACGGCGGCCGGCCCCCCGGATCGGCGACGTTCATGCTGCCGACGCCGGCGCGTCCGTTGGTCAACCGAGTGAAATTTGCTTGGTCCGGGTCCGTCATCATTCGAGGCCCCCCGGCGCAAGAGGCCGGGGTCGCACCTCAGGATGACGGGGAAGGGCTTCGGGCTTTTCCCACCCGCTCCTCCGCCAGGCGATGCAACGCCGCCCGGTCGAGCTTGTTGGTCGAGGCGAGCGGCAGCTCGCCGACGAACCACACGAAGCGCGGATGCGCGTAGGCCGGCGCATTGGCGAGCGCGAAGCGCTTGATCTCGTCGTCGCTCGGCGTGCGGCCGGGCTTCGCCACCACGAAGGCGACCGGCTTCTGTCCCTTGATCTCGTCGTCGATCGGCACCACGGCGGCCTGCGCGACGTCGGGATGGCGCTCCAGCATGCGCTCGACGTCGGCGGGATAGATGTTCTCGCCGCCCGACACGAACATGTCGTCGGTGCGGCCGACGAAATAATGAAAGCCCTCGCCGTCGCGCCGGAACACGTCGCCGGTGACGTAATATCCGTCGGCGGTGAACGGCGGCGGCGCGTCCGGCCGGTTGTGATAGCCGTTCATGAGCGCCGGGCATTTCATTTCCAGCACGCCTTGCCCGGCGTCGCGGTCATCTCCGTCGACCAGGCGCAGCGCGACCTTGGGATGCGGATAGCCGACCGACGTTTCCGGCTGCGGCAGGCCGCGCGGATGCGGACCGAACACCACCGGGCCGGCCTCGGTGGTGCCGTAGGCGTTGGTCACCGAGACCCGCGGCAAGGCGCGGTGGATCGCCGCCATCAGGCTCGCGCCGACCGGCGCCGAGCCCATGCGCAGGAACTCCACGCTCGACAGGTCGGTGCGCGCGAGCAGCTCCGGCTCGCGCAGCATCATGGCGATCATCGGCGGCACCGCGGTCAGCCAGGTGCAGCGGTAGCGGCCGATCGCCTCGATATAGGCGCGCGCGGAAAATTGCGGCAGCAGCACGATCGTGGCATGGGCGGCGCAGGCGAGCATGGCGAGCGCGAGCGCATTCATGTGATAGAGCGGCGCGGCGATGAGATAGCGGTGGCGCTCGAGGCCGGGGGCGAGCCGCGTCTCCACCACCCAGATATGGCTCTGATGCGAGAGCACGACGCCCTTCGGGGGGCCGGTCGAGCCGGACGTATAGAGGAACATCGCCGGCTCGCGCGGCTGCGGCACGACGGCGTCGAGCGCGCCGGGGTCGAGGAAGCGCTCGAAATCGTCGCCGAACTGCACGGCCGGAATATTTTTCGGGCAATCCGGCGCGCGCGCGCGGTCGCAGAACACGAGCCTGGCGCCGGCATCCTGCAGGATGAAATGGATCGTCGGGCGCGGAAACTTGAAATTGACCGGCACCGCGACGAGGCCGGCGCGCATGATGCCGTAATAGGCCGCGAGATATTCGGCGCGGTTGACGGCGAGGATGGCGACCCGGTCGCCGCGCGAAAGGCCGCGCCGCGCGAGCGCCCGGGCGACGCCGTTCGCCATGGCGTCGATCCCGGCATGGCTGAGCTCGCGCGCGCCGCCTTCGCCGCCGAGATCGACGATCGCGAGCTTGGCGAGATCGCGGTCGCGGCGGATCAGGTCGCCGAGATTGGTGAATATAGGCACTGTGGAGTCACGCCTTCGGCGGCGCGGTGAAATAGGTGCCGCGGCCGCTGGCGAGGAGCTTGCCCGCGGCGTCGAAGACATGCGCCTCCGCGGTCGAGAACTGGCCGCCCATGCGCACCACCTTGCCGCGGATGGTCAGCTCCCCGGGCATGGCGGGGCTGTGATAATCGACGCGCAGATCGATGGTCGGCACGCCGCGGCCGGTCTTCCTGACCATCGCCCAGTCGGCGCCGACGTCGACCAGCGCGGCCAAGACGCCGCCATGGGTATAGCGCCGCTCCGGATTGACCACCCACTCCTCGCGCCACGTCGCCGTGAGCTCGATGCCGTCGTCGTCGAGCGCAACGACCTTGAGCCCGAGCCACTGATGGTAGGGGCCGCGGGTGATGAGCTCCTGCACCCGCTCCAAGGTGATTTCGCTCATGCGCCGCTCCCCGCTGCCATCCACCTCACGGCGCGACCACGACCTTGCCGATGACCTCGCGATCCTGGATCAGCCGCAGCCCCTCGCGCGCCTTATCGAGCGGCAGCACCTTGTCGATCACCGGCTTGAGCTTGCCGTCGGCGATGAGCCGCATCAGCGCCTTGAGATCGTCGTCGTAGAAACTGTTCGACCCGATGATCTTGAGCTCGAAGCTCCAGATGTAGCGCAGGTCCTCCTTCGGGTCGTAACCGGCGGTGGCGCCGCAGACCACGAGCTTGCCGCCGCGCTTGAGGCAGCGCAGCGACGGCTGCCAGCTGTCGCCGCCGGTGAAGTTGATCACCACGTCGACGCCGCCGTCGTAGCTGCGCCGCTGCGGCTTGCCGTATTTCTCGACCGCCCATTTGGAGAAATCGGTCTCCTTGACGTTTATCACCTCGTCGGCGCCGAGCGCCTTGAGCTTGCGCATCTTCTCCGGGCTCGAGGTGCAGGCGATCACCTCGGCGCCGAGATGCTTGGCGAGAATGATCGAGCCGGTGCCGACGCCGCCGCTGGCGCCGAGAACGAGCACGCGATCGCCCTTCTTCACCGTGTCGTGGGTGATCAGCATGCGGTGCGCCGTGCCGTAGGCGACCGGCAGGGCCGCCGCCTCCTCGAAACCGACGCCCGCCGGCATGGCGACGAGCTGGTCGGCGGCAACCAGGCAGTATTCCGCCATCCCGCCGTCGAGCATCTCGCCCATCAGGCCCTTCCTCCTGTTGAGCGGATTGACCAGCACGCGGTCCCCGACGCTCCAGCCGGCGACGCCGGCCCCGACCTGCGCGATCTCGCCCGCCATGTCGAGGCCGATCACCACCGGCAACGGCACCTTGATGCCGGGCATGCCGCGCACGGTGAACACGTCGTGATAGTTGAACGACGATGCCCGCACCCGGATCACCACGTGCCCCTCGACCGCCGCCGGCACGGGATGATCGCTCACGACCTCGAGCTCCTCGAGCCCGCCGTGCTTGCGCAGAAGAAGGGCCTTCATCGTCCTGTCGCCCGTCACCGTTGGTCCTTCGCCGTCTGGATTGCTCTTCGATGCCGGTCTAGAGCATGTTTCGGTCAGGCTGATGCTCAAACCGCGGGACACACTCGGTGCGTTCCCTCCCCCGCTTGCAGCCGAACTCAGGTTTACCTGAGTTCGGCCATTTATTGACTGGCCGAAGTCGGAAACATCCGACTTCGGCTGGAGGGTTAGGGTGGGGGCATGCACGAAGACTCGTGCGGGTCCACCCCCACCCCACCCCTCCCCCGCAAGTGCGGGGGAGGGAGCAGACCGAGTATGCCGCTTGTGCTTATCGCAACTCACCGAAACATGCTCTAAGTAGCTTAGGCAACGGCGGCCAACAACCTCTCGCCGCCGCTTCCGGAGCGTCTCGATGCAGGAGAATTTCCGCCAGTTCCTCGATCGCCTGCGGCAGACCGGCGAGCTCGTCGACCTGCGCCAGCCCGTCGACATCCGCCATATCGCGACGCTGGTCGACCAGGCCGAGACCGCGCTCTATTTCCACGACGTGATCGGCTACCGCATGCCGGTCGTGTCCGGCATCGTCCGCACGCGCGAGCGCGCCATGGCGGCGCTCGGCTGCGAGACCTATCGGGAGATCGAGGACAAGCTCAGGCAGGCGATCGACCGTCCGATCCCGCCGAAATACCTGAAGACCTCGCCGACCCGCGAGGTCGTCCTCACCGGCGACGACGTCGACCTCTACAAGCTGCCGATCCCGATGTCCTCGATCTTCGACGGCGGGCCGATGATCACCGCCGGCGTGGTGATCGCGCGCGACCCCGAGCTCGGCATCAACAGCGGCATCTACCGCTTCATCGTGAAGGAGAAGAGCCTCACCGGCATCGACATCGTCACCCCCAACAACATGCGAATGTTCGCGCAGCGCGCCTACGAGCGCGGGCAGCCGCTGCCGATCTCGATCAGCATCGGAACCCATCCGATCGAGATCACGGGCTCGGGCTACCGCGCGCCGCTCGGCGTCGACGAGATGGCGATCGCCGGGGGCCTGCGCGCCGCGCCGGTCGAGCTCGCGCCCTGCGCGACCATCGACCTGCCTTACATCGCCGACGCCGAGATCGTGCTGGAGGCGGAAATCCTGCCGACCGGCTGGACCTGGCCGGAAGGACGCTTCGGCGAGTTCACGCGGCTGATGGGCGGGCTGCACTGGAACCCGCTGGTGCGCATCAAGGCGATGTCGATGCGCAAGGACGCGATCTACTACAATCTGCACATGCCGTGGGAGAACACCTGGCTGGCGGCGCCCACCCGTTATGCCGCGATCCGCCAGGCGCTGCGGACCGCGGGCGTCCAGGTGAAGGACATCAACGTCACGCTCGGCGGCTGCGCGTTCTGGCACGCGGTGATCTCGATCAAGAAGCAGCCGGGCGAAGGCAAGAACGCGCTGTTGGCGGCGCTCTCGGTCATGGACCTCAAGCACGTGGTCGTGGTCGACGACGACATCGACGTCAACGATCCGACCGAGGTCGAATGGGCGATCGCCACCCGCGTGCAGGGCGACCGCGACGTCATGATCGTGGGCAACGCGCGCGCCAAGCCGCTCGATCCGAGCCTGCCGCAGGGCTACGGCGTGGTGCCGACCGGCGCCAAGGTCGGCATCGATGCCACCATTCCGGAGGGCATCCCGCGCGAATATTACGAGCGCATCACCTACGCCTACGCCGATCGCGCCAAGATCGACGACTATCTCGAGGGCAAGCCGGACGAGGGCGGGCGCGCCGGCGACGAGGCCGAGGTGGCGGCGCTCGCGAGCAAGATTCTGGAGGCGATCGGCGGCGAGCCGCTCTACTATACCGACATTGCCGAGCGCTTCTCGTTCCATGACTTCCGCACCGTCGCGCGCGCGCTCGGCCACCTGCATGCGACCGAGAAGCTGTGGCAGGACCCGCGCGGCCGCATGTGCGTGCGCGGCTCCGCGTTTGCGGCGAAGCCGCCGCGGCATTGATCGGAGGGTCGGCGCCCCGCGGTTGTCCAATCTCTCTGCCCAGGATTTAGGCATTTGTCTATTTCGGCGGCAGAGAGGGCGTCCCCAGCCGTTGAATTGGCCCCGAACGCTGCAAATCAACATGTCGAGGCAACGGCTTATCGCCTCGTTTCGGCTTGGCACGCGGCTTGCGATTCCGCCGCCGTGAACGGCTTCAGGTCGTTTTCTGCGCGTCAACAGAAGGACATCGCGATGCACACATCGTCCGGCGCGGTCGCCGAGCGACCGTTCGCCCGCCGCCTGCTTGCCGCCACGGCGGGATTGGCATTCGGCCTTGCGGCGGCATTTCCCGCCCAGGCCCAAGACACGATCAAGGTCGGCATCCTGCACTCGCTTTCCGGCACCATGGCGATCAGCGAGACGACGCTGAAGGACGTCATGCTCATGCTGATCGAGGAGCAGAACAAGAAAGGCGGGCTGCTCGGCAAGAAGCTCGAGGCCGTCGTGGTCGACCCGGCCTCGAACTGGCCGCTGTTCGCGGAGAAGGCGCGCGAGCTCATCACCAAGGACAAGGTCGCCGTGGTGTTCGGCTGCTGGACCTCGGTATCGCGCAAGTCGGTGCTGCCGGTGTTCAAGGAGCTCGACAGCATCCTGTTCTACCCCGTGCAGTACGAAGGCGAGGAGAGCGAGCGCAACGTGTTCTACACCGGCGCCGCCCCGAACCAGCAGGCGATCCCGGCCGTCGATTACCTGATGTCGAAGGACGGCGGCGAGGCCAAGCGCTGGGTGCTCGCCGGCACCGACTACGTCTATCCGCGCACCACCAACAAGATCCTCGAAGCCTACCTCAAGCAGAAGGGCGTCGCGGATGCCGACATCATGATCAACTACACGCCGTTCGGACATTCCGACTGGCAGACGATCGTTTCCGACATCAGGAAGTTCGGCTCGGCCGGCAAGAAGACCGCGGTCGTCTCCACCATCAACGGCGATGCCAACGTGCCGTTCTACAAGGAGCTCGGCAACCAGGGTATCAAGGCAACCGACATCCCGTCGGTCGCCTTCTCCGTGGGCGAGGAAGAGCTCGCCGGCATCGATACCAAGCCGCTGCTCGGCCATCTCGCCGCCTGGAACTATTTCCAGTCGATCAAGACGCCGATCAATGAGAAATTCATCGCTGACTGGCACACCTTCATCAAGAACCCGAAGCGCGTCACCAACGATCCGATGGAAGCCCACTTCATCGGCTTCGCCATGTGGGCGAAGGCGGTCGAGAAGGTCAAGTCGACCGATCCGGGCAAGGTGATCGACGCGCTGCCCGGCATCGAGGCGCCCAACCTCACCGGCGGCACCTCGAAGATGCTGCCCAACCACCACATCACCAAGCCGGTGTTCATCGGCGAGGTGCGCGCCGACGGCCAGTTCGACGTGGTATGGAAGACCCCGGGGCTGGTGGCCGGCGACGCCTGGTCCAAATTCCTGCCGGGCTCGAAGGACCTCATCGGCGATTGGGTGACGGTCAAGTGCGGCAATTACAACACGGTGACCAAGAAGTGCGGCGCGTGATAACTTGCTAGCAATATCGTGGGCGACCCGGCTTCGTTGAGAGCCGAGCCGCCCCGCTGCAGAATGCCGGGACGATCGGGATGCGTGGCTTCGGCGATCGCTTCATCGCGCTCGTGCTCGCGCTCGGCCTGCTCGCCGCCCTGACGACGGGAGTGCGCGCCGGCCCCTACGAGGACGCGCTCGCCCGCTTCACCGCCGACAGCTTCGACGACACCATCGAAGGCATCAATGGGGTCGCCGCGAGCGGTAATGCGCTCGCCGCGACCGTCGTCGCGGCCCTGCAGGAGGGGCGGCTCTTCTTCAGCGCCGCATCGAGGCGCGTTTTCTTCAAGGACAAGTCCGACCGCCTGATCGACGCCGCAACCGGGCAGCCCGTCGCCGGCGCAGCGCCGGCCGACCTCGCGCCGGTTCGGCTCAACAACCGCCTGCGGCGGATCGTCGAGGCGGCGCTCGGCGGCCTGACCCTGATGCATCCCGATCCGGGCAAGCGCCTGGAGGCGGCGCAGGCCGTGCTCAGGTCGAAGGACGCCAATGCCCTGCCGGCGCTCGAGCAGGCGATCGCCAAGGAGACCGACGCGCGGGTGAAGCAGGCGCTGATCGAGGCGCGCGCCGCGGTCGTGCTCTATCTCGACAGTGCTCCCGACGCCGACAAGATCGAGGCGATCGCCGTGATCCGCCAGCGCGGCGACCAGGACGCCCTCGCATTGCTCGGCGGCCTGCCGGCGGGCGCCTCCCCCGCGGTCAAGAAGGCTGCCGCCGACGCCATCGCCTCGATCGAGAACGGCCTGGCGATCTGGACGGCGGTGCAGAACGCCTGGTACGGGCTCTCGCTCGGCTCGGTGCTGCTGCTCGCCGCGATCGGGCTCGCCATCACCTTCGGCGTGATGGGCGTCATCAACATGGCGCACGGCGAGATGGTCATGCTCGGCGCCTATACGACCTTCGTGGTCCAGGAGGTGATCCGGGCCAGGAACCCGGCACTGTTCGGTTATTCGCTCGCCATCGCCATCCCGCTCGCGTTCGTGGTGGCCGGGCTCATCGGCATCCTGATCGAGCGCGGCATCATCCGTTTCCTCTACGGCCGGCCGCTGGAGACGCTGCTGGCGACCTGGGGCCTGTCGCTCATCCTGCAGCAGGCGGTGCGCACCGGCTTCGGCCCCACCAACAAGGACGTCGGCACGCCGTCCTGGATGAGCGGCTCGTTCGATCTCGGACAGATCACCATCACCTACAACCGGCTGTGGATCATCGTGTTCACGCTTCTGATCTTCGCCTGCCTGCTCGGCCTGCTGCGTTTCACGCGGCTCGGGCTCGAGATGCGTGCAGTGACGCAGAACCGGGCGATGGCGGCCTCGATGGGGATCCGCACGAGCCGCATCGACGCGCTGACCTTCGGGCTCGGCTCCGGCATCGCCGGGCTCGCCGGCGTCGCCTTGTCGCAGATCGACAATGTCAGCCCCAATCTCGGCCAGGGCTACATCATCGACTCCTTCATGGTCGTCGTGTTCGGTGGCGTCGGCAACCTGTGGGGCACGCTGGTCGGCGCCTTCACCCTCGGCATCGCCAACAAGTTCCTCGAGCCCTATGCCGGCGCCGTGCTCGGCAAGATCGCGATCCTGGTGCTGATCATCCTGTTCATCCAGAAACGGCCGCGGGGTCTGTTCGCGTTGAAGGGCCGGGCGGTGGAAGCATGAGCCTCGTGCTGCGCGCGCTCGACCGCGGCGCGACCGCGTTTCTCGCCACGCTGGCGGCGATCGGGATTCTGGTGCCGGTGCTCAACCTGCTCGTTCCGGCGACGTCGCCGTTTCACCTGTCGTCCTATTTCGTCGCGCTGTTCGGCAAGTACCTCTGCTACGCGCTGCTGGCATTGGCGATCGACCTGATCTGGGGCTATTGCGGCATCCTCTCCCTCGGCCACGGCGCCTTCTTCGCGCTCGGCGGCTACGCCATGGGCATGTACCTGATGCGGCAGATCGGCACGCGCGGCGTCTACGCCCATCCGGTTCTGCCGGACTTCATGGTGTTCCTGAACTGGCCGGAACTGCCGGTCTATTGGTACGGCTTCCAGCATTTCGCCTATGCCGCGTTCATGGTCGTGTTCGTGCCGGGCCTGCTCGCCTTCGTGTTCGGCTGGTTCGCCTTTCGCAGCCGCGTCACCGGCGTCTACCTCTCGATCATCACCCAGGCGCTGACCTTCGCGCTGATGCTCGGCTTCTTCCGCAACAATTTCGGCTTCGGCGGCAATAACGGCCTCACCGACTTCAAGGACATCCTCGGGTTCAACGTGCAGGCGCCGCTGACGCGGGCGGCGCTGTTCCTGATCTCGACGCTCGCCCTGATGCTCGGATTCGTCATTTGCCGCATCGTCGTCGCGTCGAAATTCGGCAAGGTGCTGATCGCGATCCGCGACGCCGAGGCGCGCACCCGCTTTCTC
>WNFG01010508.1_pt1 | contig 13042 bp, 10 predicted proteins | sample 5400431 | NCBI WGS metagenome assembly WNFG01 (sample SAMN13153346, study PRJNA577476) | soil metagenome | isolation source: 120 cm saprolite under Douglas fir tree site 2 hole 3 replicate 2 | place: USA:California | collected 2015-04-18
CGCTTGCGATGGGTTCCGTCGTCGCATCGTGTTCTATTCGCACTCAGCATTGAGGATCGATCAAGTCATTAATTGCTGTGTTTCGGCAAGGGTGAAGGCATGGGTATAAAGAGACTGCTCAAAACGATGATTCCCGGGTGCAGCCTGCTGCTGACACCGATCCTGTTCGCTTCCAACGGGACCATAGGCGTAGATTCTGATGCGGAGACCGGCCTTCAGGTAGCCGCCGACAGTGCGCAGAGCGCGCTCGACTCGAGCGCGACCCTCACGGGCAGCGCGACGACCACCCTACCAGCCATTTGCCCGACACCCTTCACTGCCGACACCAGGCCTACGACCGTGATCGTAGGCTCCGGCACTGCAGCGAGCTGCACGGAAACCGCGCTGGCCAATGCCTTGGCCAAGGGCGGGGTCATCCGCTTCAACTGCGGCGGAGCAGCAACCATCACTCTCACGTCCCAGAAGACCTTGCGCACCAACGTCAATACCACCCTCGATGGCCAAGGGAAGATCACGCTCGACGGAAGAGGGACCACTCGACTGTTATATTACTCGTCACCGAATTTCCAGGCCACGAAGACGGTAGTCACCATTCAGAACCTTACCCTGCAGAATGGAGCGGCCAGTGGCACACCGATTCCTGTAGCGCCGGCCCCCTGTTCGCAGGGTACGAAGAACGACGGCGGCGGCGCGGCGATCTATATTCGCGACGGGACGGTGGTCCAACCCAGACGGCGGCTCCTCTTCCGGGAAGTCCTGCATTGGGGATTGGGCGAAACTGTCCCGCCACCGACCAGCGCGGCGTGGCGCGGCCCTTGAATGGATGCACCGCCGGCGCCGTTGAAGGAGCAATCGCGCCCTGAGTTGATTATGTCACTCGACGATTTCGTCGATCTGAATCCTCGGCATGGTGTTGGTAATGGTCACCTACGCTCAACAACCCCCTGCTCGTTCGACGGCGGGGCGGTAGACTATATCGGTGACGAAACAGGCTTCCCTTAACGACTTTCGCTGCTACGACGAGCTCGCGCAGTGCTACACAGAAGACGTCGACTACGCCGTGCACGTCATGCCGCGCGCGCGGTCCCGGGTCGCTGTTCTTGCGCCGCACGGCGGGCGGATCGAGGGACGCACTTCCGAGATCGCGCGGCTCATCGCCGGCGATGATCACTGCCTTTATCTTTTTGAGGGACTGCGGACGACCGGCGACAATTTCGAGCGCCTGCACCTTGCCAGCCATAGGTTCGACGAACCGCGTGCCCTCGATCTCATCTCCGGCTGCGACACCGTCGTTGCCGTGCACGGGTATGCGGCACCCGGGCCCGATGTATTGCTGGGGGGTCTGAATGCACGGCTGAAGGAGGCGGTCGCGCAGGCTCTCGCGAAGATCGGATTCTCCTGCTTGATTGACGGGCACCCTTTCCCAGGTAGACACCCTCGCAACATTTGCAATCGAGGCCGTTCCGGCGAGGGCGTACAACTTGAACTGAGCGAGGGATTACGAAAGGCGGGCGACTGGGCTGGACTGGCCGGTGCGATTCGCACGGTGCTGGAAGATCTCAATCGTCGTTCGGCCGGCTGGTATCGTTGATCATCAAAATCGGCCGCACCTCGATAGCCTTGTTGGCACGCGCAGGGTGTTCCTGCGCGCCCGGCGAATCAGTTACTGCGCGGCCACTTCCACGCGCGAATCGTTGTAGCAGGCGCCGTCGGCGAGGTCGGCTTTGTGCGTAGGAGCCAAAGCCGATACCGTCTGCCCGTTCCGGCTCGTCCGGAGCCACGCGCCTTTCTCCGAACTGACCACACCGGAGCGCACGGCGGCCGTGATACGCAGGGGCAGATACACCTCGCCCAAGTCGTTCCACACTTTGACTAAACTTCCATTGGCCAGTCCGCGTTCAGCCGCATCCGCGGGGTTCATCTCCAGTGCCGGAGTACCGTCGTTGACCGCGAGACCGCCAAACGTAGAAGTGATGCGCTTGTCGGAGGCCGGTGTGATGAGTGTCAGGGGATAGGGAGAAGCCAGCGGCCGGTACGCGGGCAGCGCGGCGCCGTAGCGCGCATCGAGAGTCGTGGACTCCAGTTCGACCTTGCCGCTGGGTGTTCGGGGCGATACGTTTTGGAACAGCACCGGCTCCTCGCCGGAGTACTCCATTCGCAACGCACGATCGAGGGGGACCTGGCTCGCGCGGATGCCCTGCATGCGTGGATCGTCCGGGTTCAGCGCATCATCCATGAGCTCGGCGTCGCTCTCCCTGAACGCGGCATCCGAAAAGCCGAACTTGGCCGCGAGCCGGCGAAAAATCTCGGTATTCGGCAGGCTCTCGCCCACCGGTGGAATGACCGGTTCGGCACGTTGCAGGAATTGCTGGCCGTAGGCCGGGTAGATATCGGCATGCTCGAAATGCGTGCAGGCGGGCAAAACCACGTCCGCGTACGCCATGCTGTCCGTCATCGCCACGTCGATGCCGACAACGAATAAATCCTCACGCGCCAGTCCCCGCTTCAGGCGGTTCTGATCCGGATGAACAATCAGCGGATTGTGGTTGTAGATGAACAGTGCCTTGAGCGGCGGGTCCAGGTTCGCGTCGAGCAATAGTTTGCCCACGTCAATGATGTTGATGGTGCGCGTTTGCGGCGGCACGAAGTCGACGCGAGTCAATCTGTCGAGCGTCTTCGGGAAGGCATGGCTTGCACCGCCCACGAGCCCCCCACCGGCAACGCCGAATTTGCCGGCAAGCGCCGGGAGTGCGGCAATGGCCCGCAATCCCGAACCGCCGTTCTGATTGCGCTCGAGGCCGTTGCCCCAGGCGATGACCGCGGGTGCTGCATCGTGGTACCACTGCGCCAGTGTTCGAATGTCATCTGCCGCGACGCCGCAAATCTCTGCAGCGCGCGGAGCAGGGTAGGCGCGCGCGGCGTTCATATATGCGTCGAACCCTAGTACGTGCTTTTCGATGAACGCGTGATCGAGGCCTCCGATCCGCTCCAGCTCCACCGCAATGGCCCAGGCGAGCACCACATCCGTGCCGGGGCGCACGGGCAAATGGAGATGTGCCTGTTCGGCCGCCTTGACGCGCCGCGGATCGATCACCACGAGCTTCGCGCCATTGCGCTTGGCGGCGTTGATCTGCCGCATGAGATGCAGATTGCAGCTGGTGGCGTTGTTGCCCCAGACGATGATGAGCTTCGCGAGACTGACCTGCTGGAGCGGTGTGCCGGGTGTTGCGCCGAAAGTACCGGCGTACGCGGCGCCCCGGATGCCGCCGCACAAGGGACTGCGACTCAACAGCGAGGCGCCGATCCTGTGAAAGAAACGCAGCGACATGGAATCACCCGCCAGCATCCCGTGCGGGCCGGCGTAGTTGAGCGGCAGCAGCGCTTGCGGACCGTAGCGATCAATGATTTGGCTTACGCGCGAGTGAATGGTGTCCAGTGCCTCATCCCAGGAGATTCGCTCGAACTTGGCGGCACCCTTCTCGCCGACACGTTTCAGCGGATGGCGCAACCGATTGGGGCCATGCACAAACTCTGGGTAGTGATTGGCCACTTTGGCGCAAACGGCACCGTGGGTGATGGGATTGACCTTCGAACCGTGCACGGCGACCACTTGGCCGCCGGCAACCGTCACCGCGAGGCTGCAGGTGTCCGGGCAATCCAGGGGGCAGACGCTGCTCTTGTCTACGTTCACGTCGATTGGCTCCACGTGCGATACCGTCAGATTAACTCAACCTCGGCATGGCTGAACAGCCGAAAGCATCCCTGTCTTTTGAGCAGTCTCGTGCGTAGTATGAGTACATCGGTGTCGTAAAACAGTAGAGGCGGATGATGAGCAATCGTCGGTCGAGCATTGCCGGAGCGCTACTGCTCGTCTTCATTGCCGTGACCGCTCATGCGCAAACCTATACGAAACCCAATGTCCGGGCGATTACTGCGTTTGTTCGTCTGGATCCCGCTACTCTCGAGAGGCAAATCACCGAGGCCCTGACTGTCTTGCGCGCCGCAGAAGGCGATTTTGCCCAGCGGGGGTACAAAACCGAAACCATCCGCATCGTGACTCAGCCGCTGGGAGAACTCGTCGGCGGGCGATCCGATGACGACGCCCTCCGCCTCTTGAAGGCCATTGATGACCTATCAGCGAAAGAAGGCTTCATTCCCAGCGTGGGGCCGGCGATGATGCGCGATTCGGACGACCCGCGCGTCATGCGTTTGCTCGAAAAAGCCCTGTCGACACTACCCAATATTCAGGCGAACAGCATCATTGCCGCTGACGACGGAATTCATTGGAAAGTCATCCGTGAAAGCGCGGTGTTGGTTCGTTACTTGACCGATCATGCCTCACCCAGCCACGGCAATTTCAACTTCACGGCGACGGCGATGGTGAAGCCTTACGGGCCATTCTACCCGGGCACTTATCACACGGGAGCCGGCAAGCAGTTTTCCATTGGTTTCGAAAGCGCGAACGTCGTCCAAGAAGTTTTCGCGCGCACGCATGGCAACTTCGACGAATCAGTCGCGGAACTCACCCAGCAATTGACGGTTCACGCCAAAGTAGCCGAATCGGTCGGTGCTCGGGCGGCAGCATCAACGGGATGGACTTTCATGGGCGTCGATCCCACACCGGCTCCGCTCGGCGACGTGTCCATCGGCGCAGCAATTGAAACGTACACCGGCTCGAAATTCGGGTCGAGCGGGACCATGACGGCGGCTCTCATCATCACCACGGCAGTCAAGGCCGTTCCGGTGAAACAGATCGGATACTCCGGCCTCATGGTTCCTGTTTTGGAAGATAAGCTCCTGGCGCGGCGTTGGGCCGAGGGGACCATCACCACGGATGCATTGCTCGCCTATTCTGCGGTTTGCGGCACGGGTCTGGACACGATTCCCTTTCCCGGCGACATCGGCGTCGATCAACTGGCGCGGATCTTTGGCGATGTCGCGTCGCTCGCATGGAAGTGGAATAAGCCTCTATCGGCTCGTCTGCAGCCCGTTGCGGGGAAAAAAGCCGGCGACCTTACAGAGTTTCGTGGTCCCTTCTTGTTCAATACCACCCTGCACGAAGTGCCATAGAACAGCGATCACGATGACATCGCTGCGTCGGCCGCCTCGGCGGCGCGCCGCCTCAGCAAATTGCGCTCGCGCGTATTGCCTGCCAGCGCCGCGGCCGCTTCGAACGCGGCGCGCGCCTCTTCGTAGCGGCCGAGCTTGTGGAGCAGGTCGCCTCGAACGCTTGGCAGCAGGTGATAGCCTTTGAGCGCGGGCCCCACGGCAACCGCGCGGTTGAGGTCGATGATTGGCGAGCGCACGACCGCCGCCAGCTCCGCATAAAGACCGGCGATGCGCGACCAGTCGGTATCGCCCGCCGTCCTCGCCTGGGCGTGACAGGCGATGATCGCCGCCTGGAGCACGTAAATACCGCCGGCTCCCCCCAGTTCATGCGCTCGCCCCAGCGACCGCATCCCCCGGCGAATCTGGAGCTGGTCCCAGAGCTCGCGTTTTTGGTCCAGCATGAGTATGGGCTCACCCGCCGCATCCCTACGCGCCGCCGTGCGCGAGTCGTTCAGTTCCATCAGTGCGAGCAGTCCGTGGGCTTCGGGCTCGTACGGTGCGATGGAGGTGAGCACCCGGCCCATGCGCAGCGCCTCGTTGCAGAGCTGGGGGCGCAGCCAGTCCTCGCCGCGCGCCGCGGTGTAACCTTCGTTGAAAATGAGGTAGACCACCTCCAGCACCGAGGAGAGCCGCTCGGACAGCTCCTCGCCGTGTGGTGTCTCATAGGCCAGCCCCGATTCCGAAAGGGTCCGCTTCGCGCGCACGATGCGCTGGGCGATCGTCGCCTCCGGCAACAGGAACGCCCTGGCGATCTCCTCGGTGGTCAGGCCGCAGATCATCCGTAGCGCCAGGGCCGCGCGGGCCTCACGCGACAAGCGCGGGTGACAGGCGGTAAAGATGAGCCGAAGCAGCTCATCGCCGATGTCATCGTCCAGCGCGGACTCCAGATCGGGCATGCCCTGCTGCTCCTCGTCCATGTCCCAGGCGAGCATGTCGTGTTTGCGCTCGAGCATTCGGCCGCGACGCAAATGATCCAAGGCCCGGTGCTTAGCGGTCGCCATCAGCCACGCGCCGGGTTTTTCCGGCACGCCGCTCGCGGGCCACCGCTCCAGGGCGGCCAACAGGGCTTCCTGGGTCAAATCCTCGGCCAACGGCACATCGCGCAGCATCCTCGCCAAGCTGGTAATCAGCCGGGGCTGCTCGATGCGCCAGACAGCCAGGATCGCTCGATGGGTGTCGGCGGCCGTCATGGCCGCCGACTGCATCTGCCCCGTTCTCGCTTCAAGGGCCCCCCGCCGCGAACGCGCGAAGCTCGCACGTCCCTTCCCATCCCGGGAATAGATCCTTGTGGAGTTGCATGAATTCCCTCGCCGACGCCAAGGCCTCTTCCTTGCCCTGCAGCTCGAAAACGGCGTAACCGCCGATGACCTCCTTGGCCTCTACGAACGGCCCGTCGACGACGCTGAGCTGCCCGCCCTTGATGCGCACCTGCGCGCCCGTGGCGAGCGGCATTAGGCCGCCATTGTCGAGCATACGGCCGGCCTTGATTTCCCGGTCGGCGAGCTTGTGCATCGCCTCCAGGAGTGCCGGAGGCGGAGGCCCAGCGTGGGCGGACGTGACAATAAACATGTATCGCATTTGTAATTCCTCCTGAGGCGAGCCGCGTGCACCATCGCAGCTGGATTGTCTCGCTCATTAGGTCGACGAACCAGACCCCGGCAGATCGACACCCGTTTTTATAAAATTGTGCTGGGCGTCTATGCCATCATCAACGTCTGAGAATTGGCTGTTCGCAATTCGGGCGATAGTAAGGCCACCGTCGACCCTAGGTGGAGGAATGCCGGCCAGTGCAGACCGACAAAAAGGTAAAAGCAGGCGTCATCGAAGGCTTTTTCGGTAAGCCTTGGGACTGGTCAGCACGGCTGAGCGGTGCCGATTTCTTGCGTGACTGTGGATACCAGTTCTATATCTACGCACCGAAGGCCGATCCGTTCCTACGCCGGCGGTGGCGCGAGCCGCTGCCTGCGGAGACGCTGCAACACTTATCGGAACTCAGCTCGCGGTGCCGGGACCTCGGCATCTCGCTGGGGGTCGGCCTGACACCCTTTGAGATCTACTTGAATTACGACGCAAAGGCTCAAGTGTCGTTGCACTCGAAAGTACTGCAGATCAACGAAATCGGTGCGGACATACTCTGCATCCTGTTCGACGATATGCGCGGCGACATCGATGGACTGCCTGACCTTCAGGCTAAAGTGATCTGCGATGTCTGCGCCTGGAGCAACGCCCAACGTTTTATCGTTTGTCCCACGTACTATTCGTACGATTCGCGACTTACGAGCGAGTTCGGACCCCCGCCCAAGACTTATTTGCGAGATTTCGGCCGAATCATCGACCCCGACGTCGATATCTTTTGGACGGGCGAGAAGGTCATTTCCGATGGATATTCAGTCAGGCATCTCACGGAAGTTGCCGCCGATCTCGGCCGAAAGCCCTTCATTTGGGACAACTACATCTCCAATGATTCAAGAACGCGTACGAACTATCTATTTCTCGACCCCTCGGCTGGCGCGTGGGAACTACCCGGCGATCTGGTGGCGGGCCTCGCGATCAACCCGATGAATCAGCCGCATCTGTCGCGAATTGCCCTCTGCGGATACCAACATCTGTTGGCGAAGCAGCCAAGTCGGGGATTGGAACAAGTCTTACCTGACATTTGTAGGAAGCTCTTCGGGTCATCGTTTGCGGAGCGACTGATCGCCGACGGCGCGCTGTTGCAAAAGGCGGGGCTCAATCAACTCGACATCAACATACGTCACAGGCTTCTCGCTTGGTATGGGACGGAAGAATCCAACCCTTACGCGCAGGAAATCGCCGCCTGGGTACGAGGTGACTACGAATTCGATCCGCAGTGTTTGACGACTTGATCGGAGCGATCGTCGCCAGGCGCGTAATCTTTCGGCGAGCATATGCAAAGCAGCTTCTCGTTACTTTAGGAGAGCGGTAAGTGGCAACGGTTCAGAATGTCATTTTCGACCTCGGTGGCGTCCTATTGGACTGGAATCCCGGCAAAATCCTTGAGCGATGCTACGCCGACACCGCATCACGGAATGCGGTGCGGGATGCATTCTTTCGTCATGAGGATTGGCTCGCATTCAACCGTGGCGACCTAGCCGAACCCGATTTGCTCGCTCGCGTGCAGCTACGGACTGGACGGAACTTGCCGGAACTAACCCTACTCCTGGACACGGTGCGAGAATCCCTCGTCGTGAAACCGGAGACGGTTGCCGTGCTTCGGTCGCTCAGCAAACGCGGTGTCCCACTCTACTGCCTCTCCGACATGCCAGTCTCTGTGTTCGCCTATGTGCGGCAGCGTTATGATTTTTGGGACACTTTTCTCGGCATCGTAATTTCGGGCGAGGTCGGGATGATGAAGCCGGGACGTGCGGTATTCGAGTATCTTTTGACGCGATATGGGCTTGCGGCTGAGGTTACGGTTTTTGTAGACGATCATCCTCCGAACATCGAAGGCGCAAAGGCTGCTGGTCTGAAGGCGATCCTTTTCCGTAATGCGGAGCAATGCGCGCGCGACTTGGAGACCTGGCTTACGTGCGACATTCTTTGCTAAGGCTTGCCATGGACAGCGCCAATCTGAATTGGAATGCGATGTGGAAGAGAGGCTAGCCGGATTTAGGGTGGCGAATGCAATCTACGATCGTTTCGGATGGATGAGCGTACAAATCGAGGTGTAGGCATGGACTCAATCACCGGCGGGTGCTTATAGATCGACACGCATTTAATTTGACGTCCTCCCGCGCCCTAAGGGCGGGGATTCCTTCTGCAAGACGGCGACGTCCCGCCGCGAGAATGTTTTTCGCGGCGTTCACGTTGCGGTCGTGGACCGTTCCGCATTCGCCGCAAGTCCACTCTCTTATTCCGAGGCCTGCGATACCTTTGGGGCCACTGCGCGCATTGCACGTAGAGCAGGTCTGGGTCGAAAACGCTTCGTTAACTTCAGCGAACGTCACCCCTGCGAAATCGCACTTATACCGGAGCATCGTTCGAAAGGCTGACCAGCCCGCATCGAGCACCGACTTGGCGCGCGGTGTCTTAGCGAGCGCGGAGGCGCTTACATTACCGACAAAAATAGTGTCGTACCCGCGCACCAGGCGTGTCGAGCACTGATGCAGGGAATCTTTCCTGCGATTCGCAGTTTTGGCATGGATCGCGCGCACACGGTGCCTCTTGCCCGCGCGCTGCGCGATCGCGAGCTTGGCTTCGAGGCCCCGATAGAATTGGGGGGCCGCAAGTTTTTCCCCTGCGCTCGTGGCAACCAAATCCTCCAGCCCCAGGTCGATGCCCACGTCGCGGCTCGCTGACGATCGATCGCTAGGCTCGGCAACCGGCACGGCGACGCAGGCATTCAAGTACCAGCGACCGCGAGCGTCTTCGCACAGATTACCCGCACGAATCTGGTACGTGCCGAGACCATAACTGTCCCATAGCGACAGCCATTCGCCGCCGAACTTGATCTGGCCATGACCGGTCTGAATCGCAACCTTCTTGAACGGAACCCAACCGAGACTGCGTCGGCTGCCGGTGGACTTGCGCCAGCTCAGCCGCACCTTTTTAAATTGCCTGCGCCGCGTAGCGTATTCCTCCGCGATCGCCTGCACGGTCTGGGAGTGCAGGTGCAACCCTTCCTTGGTAGCGCCGCGCGTGAACTTCGCAAAATCATATCCCGAGAGAAACCGGCGTTCGCGATTGAACATCGTTATCTGCAAGTCGTTGCAGTAGTTCCAGACGAAATTCACTTCGCGTGCAAGCGCACCCAAGAACTGCGCGTGCTTGTCCTTGAGCCGCAGCCTTAACACTTTCGTCATTGTAGTAGACGCGCCGTTCATTTCACATGTGATTATATCCAGCGCGCGTGCGGATCACAGATGGTATTTCTGTCGTGAACGCGCAGAAATGGCGCCCCGCACAGGAGCATCGCTTTGAAAATCTGACACCACAAGCAACGCTGGTCTGGCCCCAAGAGTGCGCGCCTTATATCCTCGGCTTGAAAGTCGAGGTTTTACTGCGCGATAAGATAAAATTGCGCCCGGTTCTGAAAAACGATGCGCCGGCCAATCGACGAACAGCGCGAGATTCAATTCGAGGTGTAGGTGTGCACAAAACTGCTGCGTGATTGCACCGGTACTGGCCGCTGGCGCTTTAGCTGCATGCGCTGCCTTTTTTGCTGGGTCTGTGCTGCTCTCGCGGGCGCGGGCGCGGGCGCGGGCGCGGGCGCGGCGTTCGGCGCCGGCGCGGCCAATACGAATCCGGCGACGCCGGTGGACTGGGTCAACACCTTCATCGGCACGGGCGGCGGCGGCGTGGACTACGGGGGCACCATGCCCTTGGTCACCACGCCGTTCGGCATGACCAACTGGACCGCGCAGACGCGGCAAAATCGGATCAGCGTGAGTTCCTACGCCTACGAGGACTCTTATATCCAGGGCTTCATCGGCACGCATCAGCCGGCGATCTGGATGGGAGACTACGGTTATGTGACGCTCATGCCGGAAATCGGCTCCATCAACTACGCGCCGGAAGCGCGCCGGCTGAGCTTTGCGCATAAGGACGAAGTCAGCACGCCATATTACTACTCGGTGAAGATGGGATCGGATGCGGCGCACCGCATCGACGCTGAAATGACCGCCACCGATCATGCGGGTTATCTGCGCTTTACCTATCCACGAGGGTCCAAGGCCAGCGTACTCATCGAAGCGACTCGGCCCGGCATCCCGGGTTTCGTGAAAATAGATGCCGGCATGAACGAAGTCGCAGGCTACAACCCCGACCGCATGGACTCGAATTTAGGTCCGCTGAAACTCCCGAACTTCAAGGGGTATTTCGTAGTTCGCTTCAAGCAGCCTTTTGCCGCCACGACCGTCTATGAAGGCGTGCTGATGTGGCCGGGAAAAGACCAGGTCAAGGGCATCAACGTCGGCGCCTTCGTCACGTTCGACACCACCGAGAGCGGCGTGGTCGAGGCCCAGGTGGGCACGTCTTTCATCAGCGTCGAGCAGGCGAGGGCGAATCTCGACGCGGAAATGCCGGCCTGGAATTTCGAGAGCCTGCGCGCCGCACTCAAGGCCACTTGGAATCAGAAGCTGGGTATCGCATCGATCGAAGGCGCCACGGGCGATGAGCGGCGTATCTTCTACTCCGGCCTGTATCACGCGCTGCTTTATCCGAAGCTGTTCTCCGAGCATGGCCGCTACTACAGCGCCTTCGATGATACGGTGCACGACGGCACGTCGTATACCGCCTATTCGATCTGGGACACCTTCCGTGCCCAAAACAGCCTGCTTACCTTGTTTGCACCCGAACGGATCGGCGGCATGGTGCAGGCGCTGCTGCAGGACTACGTCGAAGGCGGCTGGATGCCGAAATGGCCAAACCCTTCCTACACCAACATCATGATCGGTACCCACGCCGACTCGCTGGTCGCTGAAGCCATCGACAAGGGCTTCAAGGGCTTCGACTACCAGCTTGCCTACGAGGCGGTGTACAAGGATGCAATGACTCCTCCGGAAGGCGACACCACCCGCCGCTGGTTCGATCGCGAGCCGTACACACCGTACGAGGCGCGTGCGGGGCTGACTTATGCAAAGACGCTGGGTTACCTCCCGGCGGACAAAGTATCCGAGTCCGCGTCCAGCACGCTCGAGGAGGCCTACGACGACTACGCCGTGGCGCAGGTGGCCAAGGCCGTGGGCAAGAGCGCCGACTATGCGTTCTTCACGAAACGGTCGACGAACTACAAGAACTTATTCAACCCGGCACGCGGTTTCATGCAGGCAAAGAACTCCGACGGCACTTGGGGCTCGCCGGAAGACGGCTGGACCGAAGGCGATCAGTGGGTCTATCTGTTCGCCGCACTTCATGACGTCCCGGGCGTGGTCCAGCTGCTGGGCGGACGCGAGGCCGCCGCCGCCAAATTGGATGAGCATTTCAATGGCGGCCACAACCGCCATGACAACGAGCCCAGCCATCATTACGGATTTCTGTACGACTTCGCGGGACAACCGTGGAAGACGCAGGCGCGGGTGCGTGAAATTGCGCGGGATGCGTATTCCAATACGCCCAACGGCGTACTCGGCAACGAGGACTGCGGGCAAATGTCCGCGTGGTATGTATTCGCGGCGATGGGTTTCTACCCTGTCAACCCGGCCTCGGGCGAGTACGTGATCGGCAGCCCGCTGTTCACTCGCGTGACGCTGAACTTGCCCGGCGGCAAGACTTTCGAGATTTCAGCCCCGAACAATGCCGCGCATAACGTCTACATCCAATCGGCGGCTCTCAACGGACGGCCACTCGACGTGCCCCTGATTACCTACGCGCAGATTGAAGCCGGCGGCAAACTGGATTTCGTCATGGGGCCCAAGCCATCGACCTGGGCGGCCGGGTGGCGCCCGCAGCCCGTGCAGTAACGGCGCCAATGCAGTAGCGGCTACAAAACAAACCGTGCCACTTACTGAATGCGCGAATCCGCCTCACTGGACGCCTACGTGATCGCGAAGCGCATTGAAAAAACGCTGAATCTGGAGTCGCCCCGGCCTTAGTGTCATACACTCGACCGTCGGCGGGCCATTGTCAGCGAAAGGGAGGATTCCATGAAATTCGTGCTGGGCATCATCGTGGCGGGGTTCATGTTCACTGCGGCGCCGGCGCGCGCCCAAGACACGGATGAGGTGACAAAAGCTGAGGCCGCTGCGCTCGCCTGGCTTGCGCTCACGGATGCCGGTGATTACCCCCGTAGTTGGGATCAGGCAGCTGGTTATTTTCAGGCATCAATATCCAAGCCCAATTGGATCCACGCCGTTGGCAATGTACGGCAGCCCCTGGGCCGCCTCATATCGCGCAAGGTCAGATCCTCCAAATACACGCGATCGCTTCCGGGCGCACCCGATGGCGAGTACGTCGTCATTCAATATGACACCCA
>WNFG01003545.1_pt1 | contig 13041 bp, 9 predicted proteins | sample 5400431 | NCBI WGS metagenome assembly WNFG01 (sample SAMN13153346, study PRJNA577476) | soil metagenome | isolation source: 120 cm saprolite under Douglas fir tree site 2 hole 3 replicate 2 | place: USA:California | collected 2015-04-18
CGTGAACCTTCCAGACGCTAAATACAAGAAGCCCGAGCAGCGCATCGCGTTCTTCGAGAGTCTGGTAGATCGGATGCGCGTTGTGCCTGGGGTTAAGTCAGCCGGTGCTGCGTCCGATCCGCCCCTGGGCGGCCATTGGGGTAACTTCTGGGAAGCGGAGGGGAATCCGCCGTTGGGTCCGAATGATAAGAACCCGGTAGTTCTGCAGATCGTCGCGACACCCGGATACTTCGATGCTATTGGCATGACCTTCCTCGCGGGACGTTCTTTTCAGGAACAGGATGCCGATTCGAAGTACATACGCGCCGCGATCGTAAACGAGACTTTCGCCAAACATTACTGGCCGGGCGGCGGTGCAATCGGCAAACGCATCCGATACCGTGGAAGCACAGGAATCTGGATCGAAGTAGTCGGACTAACGCGCGACGAAAAGCACTACGGGCTCGATCAGGAGATGAAGCCCAGTGTCTTCCTTCCGCTCCGCGGCGTCTCCAGGAGTTCTATGGCCATCGTCCTGCGTACTTCCATCGAGCCGCAAATGCTGACCGCACCGGCCCGCGAAGTGTTGCGGCAGATGGACCCCGACCTGCCGATGTTCGATATCCGCACCATGACCGAGCGGCTGGAACGATCGCTGTGGGCGCGGCGCGCCTACTCCTCGCTCTTCGGCGCATTCGCGATCATAGCCGTGGTATTGGCGGCGGCCGGCATCTACGGCGTAGTCTCTTACGCGGTCAGCCAGCGCACCCAGGAAATTGGGATTCGCATGGCCCTGGGCGCGCAACCCCGCCAAGTCATGCGCGAGATTCTGACCAGTGGAATGCTAATGGTGTCGATCGGGATGGTCCTGGGAGTCGCAGGCGCGCTCGCCGCCGTTCGATTATTGCAGACTCTTCTGTTCGGAGTGAGCGCCAAAGATCCGTGGGTCTATGGAGCAGTGCTGCTGGGCGTAGCCTGCGTCGGGTTGCTCGCAAACATTGTGCCAGCCCGCCGCGCCGCGTCCGTAGATCCGATACGCGCCCTCCACTTCGAGTAAATGAGGTTAAATGAGGTGACAGCCAACTCAAACACCAATTGTTAGAAGCGATTGCTGAGCCTGATTCGCTACTTCATTACCTTTCCGTTTCCGGCCGACTGATTTTAGCTTCAGCTCGCGATTCGAGTTTAACTCCAACTCCTCGATGAACTGCTCGGAACCAAAGGGTCTGCCGGTCAGAGTCGCTAATCGCAATCGTTCCTGAAAGGCCTCCTCTTCAATCCCAAGCCGCAAGGTATCGCGCCAACGATCCGCAGTGTAACCCGCAGGCCACGGGGCCAGGTCAACGAAGCCCTCCTGGTCGAGTCCCAGCACGTGAGCTCGAGCGCTCGACCAGGCATGGTCCTCGGCGAATCGCACCAAGCCTGCTCGGACCGGGTTCCGTTCGATGTAGGCCATTACTGGCCAGACGCCTTCCTCATCCACCGGGCAGGAGTAGTAGCGAGATTGCCAGAGGTGGCCGCACCTAGCCAGTTCAGCGTTGCGGTAGCGTGCGTAATCATGATGGGTCTGTCCCAGAGTGCGCTTTAAGGATTCGGCAGTCTCGGGTACTGCGAGGAGGTGGACATGATTGCTCATCAGGCACCAGGCCCAGATGCGCAATCTATATTTCTCAGCATAGCTCCGGAGTAGCTTCAGATAGACCCGGCGATCCTTCGCGTCGTCGAAGACGACTTGGCGCGAGTTGCCTCGCTGCGTGATGTGGTGCGGGATACCTTGGGCAACTACTCGAGAGATTCTTCCCATGCTGGATCAGTGCCGACGAGTGAGCGAAAGTCTCGGGGAAAATGAGTGAAAGAGTTGGCTGTCACCCCATTTACTGCGATCCGCGCGAGAGCAACATTACTTTGACGGTGTGGAAAATGATGAAAGCGTCCAGGGCCGGCGCCAGATTCTTGATGTAGTAGAGATCGTATTCCAGCTTGATGATGGTGTCTTCGAGCGTGTCGCTGTACTTATGATTGATCTGCGCCCAGCCTGTTATCCCAGGCTTGATGCAGTGCCGCTGGCGGTAGTAGGGAATCTTTTTTTCGAGCTCGGTGACGAACTCAGGACGCTCCGGGCGGGGACCTACGATCGACATTTCGCCCCTCAGCACGTTGAACAGTTGGGGCAATTCGTCCAGGCGCAGCCGGCGTAGCCATTTTCCGGCCAAGGTAACGCGCGGGTCGTCTTTCTGGGCCCACACCGCTCCACTCTCGGCCTCGGCATCGGCGAACATAGAGCGGAACTTGAAGAGAGTGAACGGCACGTCGTTCTTTCCCACTCGTCGCTGGCGGTAAAGCGCGGGACCTCTGGATGACAGCCGCACCAGTAGAAAAACCAGCAGCATCAGGGGCGACAGGATCACGGTCCCAACGATCGCAATCCCCAGTGAGTAAATGGATTGAAGCATGACGCGCGCCTGGTTGGGTCCCAATTCGGTGGAGAACACCAACTGCGACGGACGAAGTTCACGAGTGGAGATTCGCCCAAAGGTGGCTTCGTAAGTGGTCAGCGCATCCTCGATGTGGATTCCCGATAAGCGCATTTCGAGAAGCTCGTTCACCGGTAGGCGGGCCCTACGTTCCGCCATTCCCACTACAATACGTTCCGGCTTCAGCTCGTTCACGATTCGCCGAAGCTCGGAGATGTGACCCAAAACGGCGCCACCCGGGAGCTCGGCTCCGATTTCCAGGTTCTCAACATAGCCCAGAACTGTAAATCCGGTCTCCGGGTGTTCCAAAAAGTGCCGGGCGATTTCCTGAACCAAAGAGGAAGCTCCCAACAGCAGCACTCGCTCGGAGCCCATGGCCCGCAGGACCACAGTGCTATAGAATATCCGCCAGGTGGGAAGAATGATAATAACGAGCGTGCTGCCGCCGATCATGAGCCAGGTTGGCAGAATCAATTCACGCAGCCTCAAGTAACCCAGTAGAGACTGCATCAGAAAAGCCAAGCCCAGCACGACGCCGATCTGCTGGAAGAGTAGTATTCTCGACTTGATGCGGAATTGGGTATAAAGGTCGTGAAAATATACGCCCAGCATGATGAAGGCGACGACGATGGCAATGCGCACCCAGCCGTTGTCGTAAAGCAGGAAGACCTGCGGATCGACGTCCAGAACGACGAAGGCCGCTATGACGTAGCAGGTATAAGTGAGGATGATTTCCGAGAGGAGCAGTGCAACGACACTGGTCGGAACAAAGACCCTGAAGAGTCGAATCATGTGGATGGCTTATTCAAATTGCAATCGAGTGCTGAGCCGCTTGCTCAGGCTCCAGAAACCACTGGTAAGCGTGCGCGATTCCTTCTTCCAGATTGATACGCGGCCGCCAGCCTAAATTCCGCAAGCGCGAAACATCCAGCAGCTTTCGCGGCGTGCCGTCTGGCATGGAGGCGTCAAAAACGAGCTGCCCTCCATAACCCACAACCCGGCAAACCAGCTCGGCCAGTTCCCGTATGCTGAGGTCTTCGCCGGCACCAACATTGATGATATCGGCTGAGTCGTAGCGCAACATGAGAAAGACGGCGGCCTCGGCCATGTCATCCACATGTAAAAATTCGCGGCGCGGTTCACCGCTTCCCCAAACCACCATCTCCGGCAAATGTTTCAAACGTGCTTCATGGGCTTTGCGTATCAAGGCCGGAAGCACGTGCGAGGACTGAAGATCGAAATTGTCTCCGGGCCCATACAGATTGGTCGGCATCAGGCTGATGGCACGGAATCCGTATTGGCGCCAATAGGCCTGCGCCAGCTTGATGCCGGCGATTTTGGCAATCGCGTACCACTCATTGGTGGGTTCCAGCGGGCCCGTCAGGAGATACTCTTCCTTGATCGGCTGGGGCGCCAGCTTGGGATAAATGCAGGACGATCCCAGGCATTCCAGTTTCTTGACGCCATTCCGGTACGCGGCTTCGATCACATTGGTCTCGATGGCCAGGTTGTCTCGCAGGAACTCTACCGGATAGCTGCTGTTTGCCAGAATTCCGCCAACCTTGGCTGCGGCCAGAAAGACGTACTCGGGCTTTTCGGCGGCAAAAAATGCATCCACTGCAGCCTGATTTGTGAGATCCAACTCAGCGCGGCTGCGCAGGATCAGATTTGCATATCCTTCTTGCAGCAGACGCCGGCGAATGGCGGATCCCACCAAACCGCGATGACCCGCCACAAAAATGCGGCTGTGCCTATCCATATGGGCGTCAATCATGCCCGGCTCACCCATGTGACGCCCCTCGGAGGACTACCTTGTGGCCGGCCTTGGCGAGCGTTTGCTCCTGGCGCGCCAGTTCCAGATCGTGCTCCATCATCATGCGCACCAATTGCTCGAATCCGATCCTGGGCTTCCAGCCGACTTTGCTGGTAATCTTCGAAGCGTCGCCTAGCAGATAGTCCACTTCGGTAGGACGAAAATAACGCGCATCGCTCTCGACGAACTTTTTCCAGTCGAGTTCGCAGCAAGCGGCCGCCACATCCAGAAACTCGCGGACCGAATGTGCCTCGCCGGTGGCGACCACATAATCGTCGGGCTCCGGCGCCTGGAGCATCATCCACATCGCTTCCACGTAGTCGCCCGCATAACCCCAGTCGCGCCGCGAATCCAGATTTCCCAGAAAGAGCTTTTCCTGCAGGCCCAGCTTGATCCGCCCCACCGCCCGCGTGATCTTGCGCGTGACGAACGTCTCGCCGCGGCGCTCGGATTCATGGTTGAACAAGATACCATTACAAATGAATAACCGGTACGCTTCGCGGTAATTGACGGCGTACCAGTGGGCGGCAACCTTACTGGCGGCATAGGGGCTGCGCGGATAGAAAGCGGTGGCTTCGCTCTGTGGCGGTTTGGCTGCGCCGAACATTTCGGAAGAGCCCGCCTGATAGAACCGGATCGGCCTGCTAGAGTTCGCAACGTAATCCCGGACGGCTTCCAGCAGCCGCAGGGTGCCGGTGGCGACCACATCGGCCGTATATTCCGGCTGGTCGAAGCTTACGCGCACGTGCGATTGCGCGGCCAGATTGTAGATCTCATCGGGCTGCACTTTTTCAATCGCATGCCGGAGTCCGGAGCCGTCGGTAACATCGCCGTAGTGCAAATATAAGCTGGCGTTTTGCTCGTGCGGATCGGCATAGATCGAATCCAGACGATCCGTGTTGAACGTGGACGCTCGCCGGACGATGCCGTGCACCTCGTAGCCCTTGGCCAGCAGAAACTCCGCGAGGAAGGAGCCATCCTGCCCGGTGATACCGGAGATCAAAGCTTTTTTCGCCATGGGCTAGTCCCCGGCCTTCGACAAAGCCGGGCCAGTTTGAGACGACGACGAGTGAACAGAGCCGTTCACGAGACCGGTCACAGGCAGGCCGCTATTGCGAATCATTTCCATAGTAGTTTCGCTCTGCTTCTGCGCAAGCACCAGGTGGTCCGCCCATCCGAGGACTTGTTCCAGATTGGCGGCCAGCAGCCGGCCGATATGCGGGATGCTTTCGAGAATGAAGGTGCGGTTGGCTCCATAAATCTCGTCCAGGCGGATGTGTGGATCGAAGACGCGAACATCGCGGCCTTTGCCGATCAATTGCTCGAGCAGAGTCACCACCGGACTCTCACGAAGATCGTCCGTCTCTTCCTTAAAAGCCAGCCCGATCATGCCGATTCGCTTCGCTGGAAGCTCCAGAATCGCGTCCACGGCTCGCTTCAAATGTTCGTCATTGCTCGGCATGGCCGAGGCCAGCAGCGGAAGATTCAGGTCCAGCCGGCCCGCGCGATATACCAGGGCGCGCAAATCTTTTGGCAGGCACGAACCACCAAAGGCGAACCCAGGCTTCAGGTATGCGGGGGAAATATTCAGCTTCCTATCCTCGCACAACGTGTTCATCACTTCGTTCGCATCGATGCCGAGCTTCTCGCTTAGCGCGCCCACTTCATTGGCGAAGGAAATCTTTACGGCGTGAAATGCGTTGCAAGCGTACTTGATCATCTCCGCAGTTCGCAGAGAAACCAGGCAGGCCTTCACTCCGAGCGGTGTATAAAGATCCGCTACGCGCTGGACCGCCGCGCGATCAAACCCACCGACGACGAGCAAAGATGGTTCCAGGAAGTCCCGGACCGCGGTACCTTCGCGCAGGAATTCAGGGTTAGACACGACGGTGACTGAAGCATGACCCGCCAGAGCCGGCAGCACCACCTCCTCGCACGTTCCCGGGAACACCGTGCTGCGGATGGCGACAATCAAAGGTTGCGAGCGTCCCGGAAGCTGCGCGGCGATCTCTTCGATGGCCCGGCGCAATTGTGAGAGCCCAAGGTTGCCATTTTTTTCCGATGGCGTACCAACGCAAATCAAGACAATGCCTGCGTCCGCAATGCCCGAGGCCGAGGTGGATGCCGATAATCGTCCGGCGGCAACGTTGTCGCGAACCAAGTTCTCGAGACCCGGTTCATAAAACGGCGCGCGCCCTTGCAAGACGTTGTCGACTTTGTGCGGGTCGCGGTCGATTCCGAGCACGCGATGTCCCAGGCTGGCTAAACAGGCAGCGGTCACGCACCCGACATAACCGAGTCCGAGCACGGCAATCTGAGTTGGATACTCGGCTTGCAATTGAGAAGTCCCCAAATTTCAAGTATGACATGGCGATACCGAAACCAGACGTGACACAGTATGATGTGCATTCGAGTGACGATTCCGGAATTCATCTACGCCGTGCTGCTTCGGCCCAAGCCCCTCCGGAAATTGGCGAATGCTTTGATACGGGCGGCGCTCCCATCTCAAATCCGCAGGGATGGCGCGATCGTCATTCTGAATCCGAACGACCCGGTCGTTTCAGGCGCGCTTACACTGCGCGTTTACGAGAGGACCGAAACGCAATTCTTCAAGAGCGTCTGCAAGCCTGGCATGACGTTCGTAGACGTGGGCGCAAACATTGGGCTTTACACTGCATTAGCGCTGCCGCGCATTGGAAGCACGGGCCGCGTGGTGGCGCTGGAACCAGACCGCGAGAGTTTCGAATATTTGCGGAAAACGGTGATCGCCAATCATGCGCACAACGTTACCTGCGTTCGTAAAGGCGCCGCGGATTACTCGGGCGTCATGCAGTTGTTCATCTCGGAAAACAATCGCGGCGATAACCGCCTCTATGACAACGAACTGTCGACGGGCTCCTACGACGTGGACGTGACGCCGCTGGATCTTTTGCTAAAGGAACTAGGCATCACCACCGTCGATCTGGTGAAGATCGACGTGCAGGGCTTTGAAGCACGCGTGTTGCGAGGCATGCGCGAAACGATCGCGCGCTCGCCAAATCTGACGATCCTGATGGAATTCTGGCCCCACGGACTACAGTGCGCGCAGACCAACCCAGCGGAACTGCTCACTGACCTGGAAGACATGGGGCTAGTAGTATCTGAATTGAGATCCGACGGAACCTTGCGGCTGGTGGAGGATCACAAGGCTCTCATTGAGAAATACCCGGGACGGCAATATACGAATCTGGTTGCGGTGAAAAGGTAAGGCTACCGCTCAACCGACTTCTTTGGCCTGCCCCCAAGTTTTCCATTCGCTCTGGAAGCAGCCCGTTTTCGCTTGCTCCGCGACTGGCCACCCATCTGACCCAACCTGGACGCCATCCACGCTTTGGAGCCTAGAAAACCCTCCAGGAGACCCGGCACATAGAGATCCGCATCCAGCGCCGGAACATGAATGCCGAAGCCCGATGGACTGATCTGGATCTCTTTGAGCTGAGATGGCCGGGCGTCTTCCAGCCCTTCCACATCGGACGGCGAAAAGCTCACGATTAACCCGGAACTGAGATGAACTACGATCCGCCCGATCTTGCGATCGTAATGCGCGGTGACCGCCCGCGGAATCCGTGCCTCCAGATCCTTCGCACGCCGGTTTGCTCGTTTGAATTCGTTAAGCGATGCCATGAATAAGCTCCCACGCCCGGCACAACTCTTCCAAGTGCATCCGCAAGACGTCTAGTATTCGCCGGAACTCCAGATTGGAGAATCCATAGTTCTCCCTGAGCTCTACCGGCCCGGCCGGACAGTTCAGATCGAATAGTGCCTCATTACCACGCCCGATCACGTCGACATGGGCCGGCCGATGATCGTTCGGATAGACTACAACCCGCAGCCCATGGAACCTAATTACAGTCGGCACGAGTCTATTGTACCCAGATTCCTAAGCGCTTGGGTTTTTCCCGGGCTGGTTGCGCCACACGGACGTGGCGCGAACATCAGTTTCCACCGCCAGAGCAGAGCTCCGAATTAGCAACTCTATGCTAGGCTACAAATGAGTTCCTCCCGCGCCTGGAAAAGGACGCTCAATGAACCTTCGGCTGACCTTGCTTGTAGCTTTTTTTCTGGGGTGCAGCGGCGGAATCGCAGCTCCGTTCGTCCATCCCTCGCTTCGCTTCGAGGCGCTCCCCGATCGCGCTCGCCAACCGCAGGAATTCCTAGCAAGGTCGAACGGGCCCGGAGTGCGGGTTTCGGCGCGTAACGCGACGTTCGGCGCGGTGCGGATGCAGTTTGCCGGGGCGAATCAGGACTCCCCTGGCGCTGGCATACAGCCGCTGCCGGCTACCAGCAATTATCTTTTCGGCTCCGACCAGCGGGAATGGCGCAGCAATATTTCCTGCTTTTCCCAGGTGCGTTTTGCCGGCGTCTATCCCGGCGTGGATCTGCTCTACAAGGGCGATGGTCCGCGTCTCGAGTACGACTTTACAGTCTCGCCATATGCCGATCCTGCCGCAATCGGCATGGTATTCCCGGGCGCTGAGGTGCGCGTCGACGATCGCGGAGACTTGCTGGTGCAACAGGGCGAGCAGGCTCTCCGCTTTCGCGCTCCCGTGGCGTACCAGGAGTCCGACCACGGCCGCATCGAAGTGCCGGTCCAGTTCGCGATTTCGCGACGCAAAGTCCGGTTTCGCCTGGGACCTTACGACCGAGCCAAGACGCTGATCATCGACCCAACACTGGTTTACTCGACTTATCTTGAGGCGAGCAATTTCCAGGCCCCGCCAGCGGTGGCGGTGGATCCGACCGGCAATGTTTACGTTTCCGGCTCCACAGTGTATCCTGGCGCCCCAGTCACGAATCAGATCCTCGCACCCTGCACCGGCCGGACTGTTTGCTCGGCAGTCTTTGTGGACAAGTTCGATTCCAAAGGAAATCTCGTATACGCAACCTTGTTCGGGGGCTCTGCGGCCGAGCTGTCCTACGCCCTCGCCGTTGACACCGCCGGAAATGCCTATATCACGGGACTAAGCACGTCATCCGACTTCCCGGTGGTCAATCCGTTGCCGCAATCCAAGTTCACGGCCGGCGGCATCTTCGTGGCTAAGCTGAACGCTGCCGGCTCCGCGCTGACCTTCTCCACGTACCTGAACGGATCGAACAACGGCGTAGGTGCTGGGATCGCCGTGGATTCCTCGGGAAACATCTTCGTGACCGGCTGGACGTTCTCCCCCGACTTTCCTACGGTCAACGCCACGCAACCGGTTTATGGCGGAAGGGAAGACGCCTTTGTCGCCAAGATCGATCCTTCGTCGTCCACGCTGGTCTACTCCACATACCTGGGAGGAGCGAACTTCGATCAGGGTCATGGCATTGCCGTGGACTCGAGCGGCAATGCGTATGTCACCGGCTATACTGGCTCGCTCGATTTCCCAACACTCAACGCGCTCCAGCCCGGCTATGCTGGAGCAACCGTGGACGCGTTCGTCGCGAAGATTAGCCCCACGGGCACGCTGCTCTACTCCACTTATCTAGGCGGCAGCGGCAACGATCAGGGCAATGGAATCGCCGTCGACTCCACGGGCGCGATGTACGTCACGGGGTCGACATCGTCCGCGAATTTTCCCACCGTGTCGGCGGTGCAGGCGCAGTACCGGGCTACGAATGGCGCCACCAATGCCTTTGTTACGAAAATCGCGCCGAACGGCGCGTCCCTGGTCTATTCCACGTATCTGGGCGGAGCGGGCTTCGATATCGGATTTGGAATCGCGGTGGATTCCTCAGGCAACGCCACGGTGGCCGGCCAAACCATTTCTCCCGATTTTCCTACCGTGAACGCGCTGCAAAGCGTGAGCGTGGTACCGGGCAAATTTGCTGGCTTTGTCAGCGGTGGCTTTGTCAGCAAGCTCGCCAACAGCGGCAGCCAGTTCGTCTATTCGACTTACCTCTCCGGTAGCGCCCAAGCGGAAGCTACAGCGGTCGCGCTGGACCAATCTGGCCAAGTCTACGTCACAGGGATGGCCTACCTGGGCTTTCCGGTGTTCAATGCTTACCAACCGAATGCCACATCCACTTCGTCGCAGTCATTCCTGACGAGGATTAGCGACGGAAGCGCCGCGTGCGCGTTTGGCATTTCTCCCACGACCACGACGCTCTCCGCACTGGGCGCGGGAGGCGCCGGATTATTGACCCTAGTCGCCAATTCGAGCGGCTGCACGTGGCAAGCCAGCAGCAACGTGCCTTGGCTCACCATTACACAAGGTTCATCCGGAATAGGGATTGCTCCGGTCGGCTACGCTGTCGCGCAGAATCCCGCCGCGACGCCGCGCACCGGCGTCTTAACGCTAGCCGGACAAAACATTACGATCAACCAGGCGGCGAGCGCACATTTCACTCTCGGCGCGGCGTCCGGCGTGGCGGGATCGGTTGCCCGCATTCCACTTGGATTCGTCCCGGACCAGACGCCGGTCGTTGGATTCACGGTGACCATCGCCGTTTCTCCCAGCGCATCCGCGCCGGCGCTGTCCGGCGCGCTGTCGTTCCAGGCGAGCGCGGCACTGAGCCCGCCGCAGGTCACGGCATCGGCGGGACAGATCACGTTGGCTTGGGCAAATCTGACTCCATCCTTAGCTAGCTCCATCGCGCTTGGAGAGATTGTGGTCCCAGTGCCTTCCACCGCCGTCGCCGGCCAAGTCTACACGGTGCAAAGCACGAGTGTGGCGGTCAGTCTCGGCTTACTGGCTGTTGCCGGCGCGCCTGCCACATTGACGGTGGCCAATCCGGCGCCGCTGGCCACATGGATGACGCCGTCCGCCGCCCCGGCGGGCAGCGCGGCAACAGCGGTGCTGGTGAACGGTGAAGGTTTCAGCAATGCTTCAACAGTGCTGTGGAATGGCAGCGCCCTTCCAACGCAATTCATTTCCGAAACCCAGCTCCAAGTGACAATTCCGGCCTCCGACCTGGTGGCGGCTGCCACTGCCCAGATCAGCGTCAGCAATCCTGCGCCGGGGGGCGGACTGTCCGGAACGTTGAGTTTTCTTGTTGCTTCAGGAACGACGCCGGTGATCAACCCCGGGGGCGTGGTCGACTCCGCGAGGTACGGCACAAGCATCGTGGGAGGCTCCATCGCCGCTGTTTTCGGAACGAACCTGGGTCCGGCGCACGTTCCTAACGCCGTCTTGCCGTTGCCAACGCAACTGGGAGGAGTGATGGTGCTGGTGGACGGCGTGCCGGCCCCGCTCTTCGATGTGACCTCCACACAGATCACCTTCCAAGTTCCGTGGCGGCTACTGACGAAAACACAAGCGACGGTGGCGGTGGTGGTGAATGGTTTCACGAGCAACGCGGTGACCGTGACGTCGGCCGCGTTTGTCCCGGCGATTTTCACGACGAACTCGCAGGGAAGCGGCCAAGGCGCGGTGCTATTAAACAGCAGCGCCACACTGGTTGACTCCGCCAATCCGGCCCGCGCCGGAGATCTGATTAACGTTTACGCCACAGGCTTGGGCGGCACTGTTGCAAGCGTCGCCGACGGAACCGCCGGGAGCGGCAGTGTCCTCGCCCCGAACCTTCCGACGGCGACTATCGGCGAGATGCCCGCCAAGGTAGGATTCACGGGCATCGCCGGATATGTCGGCCTCTACCAGATCAACGTGACGATTCCCCAAGGTGTGCCGAGCGGCAGTGCGGTACCGCTGGTGCTGAAGATAGGCAGCGTTACATCGAACACGGTGACTATCGCCATTCAATAAGCAGCTCGATCAAGCTGCATGCCTCTCTTGTTCCAGGACGCCGAAACGTCATTGGCGTAGCCAGTTTGATATTTCGACGTCTGCTTTTCGAATCTCATCTTCTCGTCCAAATCGATCGCTGAGTCCGCGCAGACAACGGATGGATAGTCTAGCGGCTCTGCGCCCAAGATCTGTCTTCCCCGAATCGCGAACGACATCGCGCAAGCTAAGATAGGCTCGCCACCGCTCTTCCTGGTCGTCCTTTAGCTTCCGTTCACCGGCTATTAGGGCTTGACGCTCGTCGCGCGTGAGCCGGCTTTCATTGGACGCGAACAGCGCATACCGCTGGAGTCCGAACCAGAGCGCATCGTTGAAGTAGATCCCGTTGGAATTCGCGATGAGGAACTCCGCCATCTTGTACTTGTTCTCCTGCAATTGCGCAGAGAGGAGATCGGTGCGGTTTGCTTCGTGGAAGAGTGCAGCCAGCCGTCGCATTCGTGGCGCTCGGCGGTATGCATGAATCGCCTCGTAAATCTGCGCAGACTCTTCATATCTCTCTTCTCGGGCCAGGCGGACTGCGAGGGAATACTTCACGATACGAACGTCAGGCACGTCCGGATACTTTGCGAGGAATGACTTCAGCTTATCGATGGACGCCTCGGCATCGAGAAGCAGGCCGAGGTCCCACCCGGATACGGCCCAATATACGGACTTGTCCGCAATGCCGCTGGGATAAGACAGGTACATGTCTTTCTTGTGAACCGCGGCATGAAGCCACAACGCGAAACGGATCTGCTCGACGGTATTCTGTGTCTTCTGGTAGACGCCGCAGAGCCCATACGCAGCCGCGGCTTTTTGGTTGTCTGATGCACGAGGGGACCGGAAAAGCTGCAGGAGCGGTTGCTCAGCGGAGGCGTATTCACGGGACAAGAAGCGGGCCGAAGCTAACATCCATTGGAAGTCCGGCTCCCTGCGAATTGCGGCGCCGCGTGGAATCATGGCGGCGATTTTCAGCGCTGCGGGAGGGTCGCCCATCCACAGGGCGGTCCGCATTCCAAGCAAGGTCAGCGCG
>WNFG01012740.1_pt1 | contig 13039 bp, 18 predicted proteins | sample 5400431 | NCBI WGS metagenome assembly WNFG01 (sample SAMN13153346, study PRJNA577476) | soil metagenome | isolation source: 120 cm saprolite under Douglas fir tree site 2 hole 3 replicate 2 | place: USA:California | collected 2015-04-18
TCCACCTCCGCCTCCGCCGCCCCCCGAAGCACCACTTCCACCTCCGCTGCCTCCGGCCCCGCCGCCACCGCTCCCACCACTACTTCCTCCGCTACCCCACGCCCACGAATCGTTCGCCGACAAGACGCCGCTCAGCATCACCATGACGACCAGAATCATCATTGTGCCTAGGACATTGTTTCTCATTCGCCACCTCCTTATCGCGTTGAGGTCGCGACTGTGAGGAGGCTACAAGGCGCATGCCACGGTCCGCTCCACGAAATTCCAACAGGATGATGAGAAGCGCGTTGCATTTTCTGGTGAACAGTTTTCCGTTTCTGTGGGACTCGCGAGGCCACATTGATAAATACGTTGCATAGTAGGTAACGGCTTCCCAGAGAAAGGACTTCGCGTGGCCCGTGATTTCTCTACGGTCAGAAAGACGGAGCCATCGAAACCCGAGAAGCCGCTATACGATCGCCAACCACCCAGTAGCGATGGCTCAACTCCGAACAATTCTCTTGCCAGGGTCCGATGGTTGCGCCAACCTCGTGTAGGTCCAGCACATGGGTTAGCACATAGGAAGAGGAACTGGGCATGGCAGATCTACGAAGCAGGACGGCGTTCCTAGAACGAACGCGATCGAAGTCGAGCCGGGCTCTTTCGTCGCTCCCCACTACGAGCTCTGTCGCAGAGCCCGTCGAGCCCCCGGACAATCCCCTCCCCACCGCGGACCCGGCCATCGCGCCGCTGCGCCGGCCCTGCATGGAGCGGGGTTGCCAGTTTCGTAGTCGGGTGGTGGTCTATGGCGGCTGGCTCCTCGCCGTCCTTGCCTTGCTCGCCAACGTGGCCATTGGTCACGACTTGGTACAGGTGGGCCGAGCGCGGGCGGCACTGATCGTCGAGCGAGACGCCCTTCGCGCGCAGCTGGCGGTGCGCCAGGCGCCTCCACGTCCTGTGGTCGTTGTGCCAGCCCCACCACCAGCCGAACCTGTGCTAGCGCGGCCCCGCCCCCGACCGAAGCCCGTGTCAGACCTGCCGCCTCCGGTGCCCGAGTCCGAGAAATGGTGGAACCGCTGATGGTATGCTCCACATTGATCGGCTGGATTATGACGGGGCCAATTCAGCGACAGCGGAATACGCAGTCAGCATGGGCGGCGCGAAGGACGGGGTGGGAACGGTCCTCCTCAGCAAACCGAAGGGCCTGAGTGCCCTTACGGTGTTTCTTCGCGGGCTTGACGTAGCTCCCGCCGAGATCGCGACGGCCTGCCGAGCCATAACCAAAGAAGCCCACTACGAAATTCGCCAAGGGTTGAGCTTGACGCCTGCGGTTCTGCGGAGACTCCGCCTCTAGCGCGATAGTCGCCCGCCCGCGTCAACGCGCCCAATCCCGCCCGCACCAGCAAACATGCTTACTGTCGTGCGTCACCTTGAGATAGCAGATGTGCTGATTCTCGTCCTCGAGAATCTTCGGAAGCCCGCATCGTTCTCCATCCATCGCATGAGTGGCCGGTATGCGCGGACACGGCTCCGGTAGCGGCTCACTCATCGTGGACTTATTTCGCCTTCGGCTCACGCGGGTCCACGGTGTCGGGGAAACACTGCCATGTAGTGCCACCCGTGGTGCCGTCGCCGTCGCGGATATCCAACTTGGTGCCACCGCGGGTATACAAGATGAACAGATCGGTAGCAGCGCGACGGTCGCTGGACCACTTGGATTCCCGAGCATTCTTCTCCCGCTGCTCAAGGTCCTGAGTGCAGGCCGCAATGGTCGGATAGGCCGTCTGGAGCACCCACGCGCCTTGGCTTGGATTGTAGGGCTGGGACCACAGCACCCACGCGCATTGCGCGGAGGCCGCCGTGGCGACGACGAGCAGGCAGCAGAGCATGGCAACCACGATGCACGGCCAACCGTTGGACATCGGTTAGGGCTCGTTCTGCCGCATGTCCTGCGCCTTCATGCCAATAGAATATGACCACAGCTCCTTACGAAGGTTGCCGATACCGAACGCGAGAACCGCGCCAACGAGCAGGATTGCTGAGACAAAGAGCGCAGCAAGTCCTTCAATCTCGTGTACCGCGCTCTTTGACGATGCCCAGATGCCGGCTCCGATTAGCAGGAACACGAGGCAAAGAAGAGCAAGTGGTAGAAAGCCAAAGGGTTGTGATTTGCGTGGTGCGTTCATACGCCATCCTCCTTCGAGAGCCGGTGAAGAAGCGCGCGACCACGCGGCTTAGTGGGTCCGGCACCACGCCCATATGCACTGAAGCGCGAGTGCCACTGTCGCCAGCGCACCGAGCCCATATACGATTCCGGCAAATGATCGCCCCCGCAGTCCGCCGCCCGTCGCAGGCGTGTTTCTCATTCGGTTCATCTCTGTAACTAAAGCCTGCGGCGCCCATACGTTCGTAGACGTTGGAAACGGGACAGGCGCTAAATCCCTTGGAGCCCCGGGGCTAGCCAGCCATTGCGCGAGTAACGATTGTGCTGCACTACTGATCCAGCCGCCCTCGTTCCAGAGACGAAACTGCTCTCGTACAAACCATGCCGCCAGCAGGATCACCGGTGGCACCAGCCACATGACCGAACGAATGTGGACTAGCCAGAACTTATGCCAATCTTGGAGAAGGAGTGCAGACGCGCCCGCAAGATAGAGCGTCAGGGTCACTTCGATCAGATGTTCTTTCCTTGCCATGTACGCCTCATAAATCCTCCAGTATTCCGCCAGCAGTTCTTCTTCACCCGTCATGTCAGCCCCCGTATCTCATCAGATCGAACGGCCGGGAGTCTATCAGAGTCGCACGAGCTGTGAGCGTCCAGCACGGTACAGTGTCCGCCATGTGTGGCCGCTGGGACCCACTCGTCCCACTTGATTGCATAGCGGTCAGTATCACCTTGGAAGTCAGCATCGACGACGGCGCCGTACAGACGAGGGTTCTTCGGAAGTAATACCCGGCGGCACTTGCGATATGGCTGTCGCTGCGAACCCACACCCGATCGCCAACCTTTAGCCGCGCAGCGATGCGGGCTTCGATCTGTGCTTTCTGTTGAGCCTGTTGGGCTGCACGCGCCTGCTTCGTTAGTTCAGCGTCTAGAAAACCGCTCCATTCACTGCTCATGTCTATCCATGAGCCGTGCGGCGTCCGTTGCCGATACTGCTGCTGAAACCATCCTGAAATGGTTGCCTTCGCGTACTCCGCCGACTGCTCTTCAAGTGCCCGCTCACGTCTCCAATCTTGGTACGGGTTCCACGCGTAGTACCATGTTGCGAGGATGACAAGAGGCAGAACCGTTAGCGCAACGACTCTTCGTTTCTTGGCCAGCGGATGCGGCTTCAAGAAGTAGACCAAGGAAGCCGCTGCCACGAGGATAGCTAGGATCAGTGCGCTTGCCGAGCCATCGAGGGCGCGGTAGAGAAGCACGCACTCAACCGCTATCGCGGCGTACCCTACGACGACGAGCTGAGCCGTGCTCATCTTCTTGGCCTCCCTCGGCGTAGCTTTCTCAGTGGCCGGGAGTCTAACAGAGGCTGCACACATGGTGGCGACCGAGTAAACTGGCGGCCATGCGTGGCGGATTCGCTAGTGCGAAGAACGCGACTCAGGCGCGCTGGGCGAACCGGAAGAAGCGCCCTACCTAATCCCCAATGTGCGTCTATTGCAAGGAAGCCCCGGCCTGTGACCACGAGCGCGACGCCTGTGCGGCGAGCCGGGGCGAACGCTGTACCGAGTGTGGCCATGGCTCCTCGGCGTTCCTGTCATATACGCCCGGAAAGATTCAACTGGCCCCCAGCGGGACTATGGCCAAAGCGAAAGCCATTGAAGAAGGCGACTCCAGCGGGCCGTGCGGTGGCGCCGAAACGGAGCGCAAGGAAGACGCCCTGAAAGGGGATGCCATTGACCCACTCGGCATCGTCGCCGACTGAAACGCCGACTAAAACCATCTTGGTGGTGGACGATGACCTGAGAGTCCTCTCCGTCGCGGAGGACATATTGCGGTCCATGTCGTATTCAGTGATAAGCACCATCGACCCCCACGTAGCCCTTCAATCTGCCCGCGACTATCCCGGCGCAATCCATCTCCTCCTAACGGACGTGACCATGCCACTGGGAAGCGGCATCCAGCTCGCAGCGGAATTCCGTATGATCCGTCCCGAGGCCAAAGTGCTGTTCATGTCAGGATACAACGTCGGGACCGTGGAGGCGCACCGGCTGCAACTTGCGCCCGCCCAGCCATTCCTGAAGAAGCCGTTCACGATGGACGACCTTCAGAGTGCGGTGAAGGCGGCCCTTGTCTACCGCCCGCCGTTACGCGCCCCTTCGCGGGGCTAGCGGTTGCGTAGTGCTTACTTCCCCTTCGGCCTGCGCTGTCGCCTGTTCTGGTTCTCGTCGCGGCGCAAGTAGTACGATTCCACGATGTAAAACACGACCACGGCAGCACCGACACCGAATCCAAATTTCATCACGTGATTCTGTATGGGATTCTCCGCCAGCTCAGGCGTGAGGGCATAGACGCCGAGACCCACGAGCAATGGCAGCGCCACACCCCACAGCCAGTAGAAACGACGTGACCTAGCCAACGCTTGTCTCCTGCATGGCCCCACTCACTTCCCCGTCGGCCCACCGGGGTTCTTGGTCTCTATGAGAAGTCAATTCGAAACTCCCTGCCATGGTCTTTGAAACCGAGTCGGTCATAGAGCGCGTGGACCCGGTTGCGCGCATGGCGACTCGTGGCGATTAGCTTGTAGCAGCGACGGCGCTTCGCCTCTGCGACGACGCGCTTCACCAGCGCCGTTCCGATCTCACTACCTCGATGGTCAGGATCAACGAACACGTCCTCCATCAGCCCAAAAGGGCGCTCGTGGAGATCGTTCGTCATCACGTACAGGTAGGCTCGGCCAACGACCTTACCCTTGCGGGCCGTGGTAATCTTCACGCCATACGCGGGCACACGGACGGCCTTGAGGCTAGTTCGCTTCACGGCTTCTCCGCTCTCGGATGCTTGCAAACGAAGTGCTTCATGGTGTACGTCACCGAGCCGAACTGGTACGCGCGCTCGGTTGTCTCCGTCTCCCCACAAATCTTGCACACGTCCTCTCCCTCCAATGCCGTGTTCCCCATCGCAGCATCTATCCCAAGGCTTGTATGGCGATGCCTAGAACGCAGCCAGTCAGCAGTCCGACGCACCATGACGAGCGCGACGGTCATGGTTGAACCTTTCATGAGTGAGCTCCTTGTCTTTACGCCCTGGCTTTCGTTTGAACCTGCCCCACGGGTATTACTGGCTCACCTCGTCCTCTTCGCCACCCTCGCCAGCGAGGTACGCGCGAAAAGCATCGGCGTCGAGACCTGGTCGAGCAAGAAGACCATCCTCAGCCGTCACGAACGTCCGGCGAATCCGCTCTTCCGCTTCGACGCTCGACGGCGGGGCGTTCGCAATCTCGTGAATGTCCCCGACGACCTTCCACGACATGCTCTGGAGCGCCCTGGCAAACGCTGCGGTGGCTTCAGCCTCGAATGGGAACAGGTCAGCGAAGCGAGCCCGGGCGGCCAGGAGGGCATCCACGGCGCACTTCTCGATGAGCGATAGCTCTGCCGGCCCGTCTGCCGGCTTGTCGGCCTCCATCTCGTCGGCCTCCCCCTTGGGTAATCGGCAGCGTAGGGCCGGAGGCGCACCTCGCCAGGTGCCGTTTGGTGCCGTCTGGCTTAATCGAGGACGCTGCGTAAGTTCAGTTTCGACGTGATGGCCTAACAACTAGGGTTAGTGGCGCCGTACGGGGCCGCGCAGGCTCCCGTCGAGTGGACTGGAAAGGTTCAGAAGGCGGCGAGATTTTTGCTCATGGGCATTGCCCATGGATCCGGCCACCTCCCGGCACTCGCGGAACTGGCCTTCGAGGCCTCCTCGATGCGCCGTTGCCACGGATTCCGTCAACCGGTCCCGAGGTGATGGGTCCGCCAGCTCTCGAAGACCAGCAACGACCAAAGAATGTCCCGGTGATCGCGTACGCTGCTCAGATGCTGGCTCACCAGCTCTCTGACCGCGGCGGAGCCGAGCGGCACCGTGAAGCCCTGCTTCCCACGGGCAAGAATCTCCGGCGGAAGGCGGTCCGCCATTGCTGCCTTGAACAGGCGCTTGAACCCGAGGAAGCCTTGCGCCTTCAGCGATGAGGGGATCCGGCCCACGAACTCGACGAAAGAGTAGTCGAGCAGGGGGGCCCGTAGCTCAACACTGGCCGCCATGCTCGCGCGGTCAGCATTGGCGAGGTTCTGGCCGGCCAAGTAGAGCTTGCAGTAGCGATAGATCAGCCGCGCCGTCACGTCCAGGGTCGGGCAGTCCGCCAGCACCTCTTCGATGTCGCGGTATGGCTCGAACCCCTCCAGTTCTGCGCGCACCCCGGGCGCAAGAAGAGCTCGGTGGCGCTCGGCGGCCAGCCCACCCAGCAGCGCCTGATTGCGCGCCTCCGGCCGGTAGCTCAGCACGCGCAGGAAGTCTCGCAATCCTTCGGGGACTCCAGGAAGACGCCTCGCGCCGCTCGCCAGCGCGCGGCGAACCGAACCGGGCACGCGGTCGAAGAGACGGTGCCACCAGTCGGCCGCCATCGTCTGATAGCCGGCGAAGAGCTCGTCGCCGCCATCACCGGTCAGGGCCACCGTCACACTTCGCCGCGCCGCGCGCGCCAGCAGGTAGAGCGGGACGAAGCTCATGTCCGCGAGGGGCTCGTCCAGGAGCGCGCCGAGCCGCGGGAGGAGCGGGCGCGCGTCGGCCGCGGAGACGATCAGCTCCTCGTGCTCGGTCCCGTACTGCTCGGCCACGATGCGTGCAAAGGGACGCTCGTCGAAAGATGCCTCCGCGTAGCCCACCGAGAAGGTCCGGATCCCGGCCCGCTGGCGAGCGGCCGTCACGGTGACGGCCGTCGAATCGATACCCCCGCTCAGGAAGCAGCCGAGCGGGACGTCGCTGGCCAGTCGGAGCCGAACGGCCTCGTCGAGCCGCCGCGCGATCTCGGCACACCAGGTGGGGACATCGATGGCGGGATCCGGCCTGAAGGGAATGTCCCAGTAGCGCTGGGTGCTGACCGTGTTGTGGGCCACCGTCAGGGTGTGACCGGGGGGCAGCTTCATCACGCCGCGTACCATCGAGTACGGGGCGGGCACGAAGTCGTAGGCGAGGTAGCGCGAGAGCGCGCGCGTGTCCAGCTCGCGGCTGACCGCGGGGTGGGCGAGCACAGCGTGCAACTCCGAGGCGAACACGATGCAGCCACCCGCTGACGTGTAGTAGAGGGGCTTCTCGCCCATGCGGTCACGGGCCAGGACGAGCAGCCCACGCCGCCGATCCCAGAGGCCGATCGCGAACATTCCATTGAAATGGTCGACGCAATGCTCGCCGTACTCCTCCCAGGCGTGCACGATGACTTCGGTATCGGAACGGGTCACGAAGCGGTGGCCGCGCGCCGTCAGCTCCCGTTGCAGAGCGGCAAAGTTGTAGATCTCGCCGTTCTGGACCACCCAGACCGAACCGTCCTCGTTGGTGATGGGCTGATCGCCCGTCTCGAGATCGATCACACGCAACCGCGCCGCCCCGAGGCCCACTCGGCCGTCGAGGTGGTACCCGACCGCGTCGGGGCCCCGGTGGCGGAGGGCCGCGATCATCCGCTCCAGGACCCGCCGATCGGCCCGCCCCCCGGGTGGTGCGATAAAGCCAGCAATGCCACACATGGGCTAGTGCTCCGCCTCGAGCGGAGCGCCGGCCGGCTCGGGCGCTGTCGCCCGCAGGCTCATCACGGCGAGGAAGCCGATCCCGGTCCAGGCGGCCTCCCGCAGGCGTTGGGTCAGGGCGACCGTCAGCCCGACCGGCGCCCCAAGGCCGAGGGCCAGGAAGACCGCGACCTGCCCGGCTTCCAGGACGCCGAGCCGTGCGGGGACCAGGAACATGGCGAAGCTGATGCCGCTCGCGATGGTGTCAATCACGACGGCGGTGGCCAGGGACACATGAACACCGAGCGCCCACATGATGAGGTAGACCTCGAGCGCACCAACCGCCCAGCCGAGGAAGTGGCAACCGATCGAGAGGGCGAGGCGCCAAGGCTCCTTTCGGTAGAAGTGCACGAGCGCCCTGTCCACCCGGCCCAGCGCGTGGGCGCCATCGGCGGTGGTCAGTAGGCCAAGCTGCCGGAGTATCCGCCCACCGGTCCCCAGCACGCCGAGGGTCTGGATCGCGATGAAACCGCCGATCCCGAACACCTCGAGGACGAGGAACCACTGCATGGCCTGGAGGAGCGGGGACTCCAAGGGCAGGATCGTCATGCCAACCACGAGGCCCAGCAGCAGGTAGAGAACCTGGCCAATCGTGACCGTGGTCTTGGCGATAATGACGGCTGGGAGGCTCTCCGTGAGGGGCACGTACGGACGGATGAGCCATGCCTTGACGGCTTCCCCGCCCAAGGACGCCGTGGGCGTCGTCACATTGAACGCCTCGCCGGCCAGCCCCGCCGATATCAGCACCCGGAAGGCGACACGGTTCCTTCGAAACGCGAATCGCCATCCGAGCGCCTCGAGAATCACGATCACCACGTGCGGAAACACGATGATCAGCGGCAGGTACCAGGAAAGCCTGGCGAACATCGACGCGGCCGCCGCTGGCCCTATGCGGATCAGCACGGCGATGAACAGCGCCGCCCCCAGGATGAACAACACCGCGCGAACCCTGCGCATCAGCTGGGACCCTCACGGCCCACTCGGACAGCTGCGGTCGCCTCTTCTCGGCGCTGTGATCTGGCAGCGGAACGGTGGCGACGTAGGCATCGGTGTTCTAGCAGCGCTATTGCTTGGTTCCCTCGTGTTGCTGATGCTAGTTGCTAGTCCGTGACGAGGACGTGTCCCATGTGTGCGAACAAGGTTCGCAAGGAACCTCATATCTGTGGTCAGTGTAAGCATGTCCTGTCATCAGCCGAGTAGGCGCGACAGACAGCCTCGACCAAGCGCCGAGCATGAGCGATGGTTCGATTCGTCATGACGGCCCGCTGCCTTCTCGGGCAGCGAAGAGGCGATTCGTCCCTTTGGCTCGTCGTCCCTGGGGCTCGGTTCGGAATCCTGCGGTCTCCACCGCCTTCTCGGTGTCACGGTTCGGGTGGCATCCACCCGCCGCCCAGGTCCAGACCGGCTGGATGAAGTCCTGGAGACGGGCGCGCCACGGAATGCGCGAGCGGACATGCTCGAGCAGGCGCAGCTCGCCGTGGGGTCGCAGTACGCGCTTGACCTCTTCGAGCCCACGTCGAGGATCGCCCACGCTGCAGAAGACGAGACCGCTCAGTACCGTGTCGAACGTCGCGGCCCGGAACGGCAGCGCCTCCGCGCGGCCGACGACGAGCGGGACAGCCGGCGCGCGGCGGCGCGCCCGTCTCAACGCGTCCAGCGAGGGATCCAGGCCGACGGCCGTGATGCAGTCTGGCAGCAGGAACAGGTTCCGTCCCGTGCCGGAACCAAGGTCGAGGACGGTGCCGCGTGCGCTGGCGACCAGCGAACGTCGCCATTCTCCGATGCCACGCCACTCGTATAGCGAGCAGATGATTTCGTAGAGCCACGGGATTTGCTCGACTCCGCGCACTATCTGACCGTGACCAGCGCAATCATGGGGCCCATCTCGGGAGACCCCACCAACGCCAGAACGAAGAATGCGCCGGCGACGGTTCACCAGGACGCTCCGAGGCAGGAGCGGCGCCCAGTGTGCCCCTAACGGTTCGGCGGAGCCGGGGGCGCGGCCGGCGCGGCCGGCACCCATATCCAGGAATAGGCGACCGTCACCCCATCGCCTTGCAGGTGGTAGCAACCGCCGGTGTAGCAGACTTCCCGCTGGAGTGATGGGGCCACGGAGACCTGCGTCTGGTAGGCCGGCGCGGGTGCGTAGACTGGGTCCGGGTAGACCGGGTACGCCGCGTATGGATAGCCATAGTACGGGTACGCGAGCGCGGAGCCCACGAAGACCCCACCGACAAAAGCGGGGCCGAAACAGCAGCCGAAGCGATGGAAGCCGCCGTGATGGAAACCGCCGTGATGGAACCCACCGTGATGGAATCCACCATGGAACCCGCCGTGAAAGCCGCCACCGCGCCCCCTCCCTGCAGAGGCCGGGGCGGCAAGGGCGAGGAACAGCACAGCCACGAGCGCCAGACTGAGGATCTTCTTCATGACCGGCTCCTTCTCGGCAGGCGTCATGGGATGCAACGCCAGCCCGCCGTGGCGGTTCGAGTGCGGGAGCACCCGTCTCACTTTCGTATTGTAACGCTCCAGTCGGCGCCATGGATCCCGTTGTCGCCTTTTTCGTCTTAGGGGCCTCTGGGGCGTGAGACCGGGTGAGCTCAGATATGGCAAGGCCTCCGCTCTTCGCCGGCGTCTCGTGGCTGAAAGGTTCGGCGCCGTCCGTGGAACCCTCCCAAGTCGGCCGGTCTTCTATAGCCGGAACAGGCCCGCTGGCTGGTGGTGCGGCATGGTGGAGGCGGAGGTACCATATGGTCGCCAAGCGGCGATATTGTCATTCAGGAGGCCATGCCATGAAGGTTCGGGGGTGTCTCGTGTTGCTCGTGGTGGGTCTCACTGGGCTGCTGCTCCCGGGCCCCTCCGCGCAGGCAGTGGAGTACCGGCTGCTCGTGGCCAACGTTTTCGATGCGTCCCTGACCTCCTTCGTGAGCACCCAGGAGCTTTACAACGGCGCCTCCGGGCCGGGCCTCGTCCAGCTCGAGAAGGTGCTCGACGTCGGGGATATGGACCGCGGGGCGATGCCGGCGCAACGCTCGCTCATGAGCGTCCCTGACCAGATCGCCCGGGCCTGGGGCGGCGTCGCCATCCACGGTGACATCCTGCACGGCGGGATCGACATTGGCCGCTGGGATGAGGTGCGTTGGCAGGGCAAACCTGGAGAGCGCAGCATCTGGATCGTGAAGTCTTACGGCAATCAGCGTCCGCAGGCCATCGTCCGCGTGACGCTCGAGGGCTCCGGCCCTGTTCGGCTGTACCAGCCGTACACGCGCAGTGGGAGTGATCGCGTGGCCGTCATGCAAATGCCGCAACCTCTCATGGCGCATTACGAGTCGCACGGCAATGTCTGGGACAAGTGGGTGGCCCAAGGGCTCGACCTCGGGCAAGGGATCGCCGCAGTGGTCGGGCTCAATAACAATGCCCTCTTCCCGGACTTGGTCTACTTGATCGTGAATCAAAGTGACCAACCCACGATTTACAAGGCCGTGATCTCGTGGAGCGACCGCGAGATCGACCGGGAAGGGCGCGACGCGGTTATCCGCAAGGGTTTCCATCGCCACTGACACCGCTTTGGGGAAGACTACGGCAACTCGCCGACCGAACGGATGGCGATCGCCGTCCTCACCACGATGCCCGTCTTCCTGGTGTTCGTAGTTGTCCAGCGGGCCCTGCGGAGAGGGTTCGGGCTGTCGGGGCTTAGGGACTGAGAGCAAAGGTCGCCGCGGGCAGGCTGCCGCAAGAATGTTCACGGCCCAAGGCTGACCAACGGGACGAAGGCCGGAGGTGGCCTTTGCTTTCCCTGTGTAAAAAAGAAGCGTTCAGCTGCCCGATCTCGGAGCGCCGACCTGTCCCCGGCCCGTCCGGTCTCGCAGGAGCCTCAAGAAATCAGAGGGCTGGCGAGTGACCTGCGCTGGCACACCGTTTGCGATGGGTGCGGGCAGTCGGACCCACGAGGTACGAAGAATCGACGCGGTTGGCGGCCGGGACGTCAGCAGAGAGACTTACCTCGGGAGGCGAATCTTCATCAGGGGAGGTCGGGCGATTCGAGGTGCCGAGCGAGCTCTTTTTCTTTGGGTACAGTTGCGGTCCTCGTGTGGGGACAGGTAGAGGGAGGCAGCGATGATGGGGAACGTAGTCGTGACGGGAGGAGCAGGCTTTGTCGGGTCGAATTTGGCCGCGAATCTGGCCCGCGACGGCTGGCAAGTAACCGTTTACGATGCCCTGCTGCGCGTGGGGAGCGAGTACAACCTGGCGTGGCTGCGCGAGGTCTGTCCCGGGGAGTGCCTACGCTTCGTCCACGGCGACGTGCGTGACGCGGCCCACCTTCAGGCGGTGACGGAGAAAGCAGATGTGATCTATCACCTCGCCGCGCAGGTAGCGGTGACCTCGTCACTCACGGACCCGTCTACGGATTTTGCGATCAACGCCCTGGGGACCTTGAACGCCCTCGAAGCCGCCCGACGGAGCACGCGTCGTCCCATCGTGGTGTTCACCTCCACGAACAAGGTCTATGGGGCCATGGAGGCTGTTCCCACGGTGGAGAGCGCCGACCGGTACGCGTATCGCGACTTCCCGAACGGGATCGCCGAAACCCAGTCCCTGGACTTTCACTCTCCCTACGGCTGCTCCAAGGGCGCCGCCGACCAGTACGTGCGCGACTATAGCCGGATCTACGGGCTCCCGACCGTGGTGTTCCGGATGAGCTGCATCTACGGGCCACGCCAGTTCGGAAACGAGGACCAGGGATGGGTCGCGCACTTCCTCATCTCCGCCCTGACGGGGCGGCCGATCACGATCTACGGCGACGGCAAGCAGGTCCGTGACATTCTCTACGTGTCCGACCTCGTGCGCGCCTTCCGACTGGCCGTGGAACGCATCGACGTCACCGCGGGCGAAGTCTTCAACATCGGCGGCGGGCCGTCGAACACGCTGTCCGTGTGGCGAGAGTTCGGCCCCTTGCTCGCGGCGCTGAAGGGGCAACCCGTCGACGCCACGTTCGGCGATTGGCGGGCGGGTGACCAACCGTGCTACGTGAGCGACATCGGCAAGGCGGCCGCCACCATGGGGTGGACGCCCGCGGTGGACAAGGAGACCGGCATTCGCCGCCTGTGGGAATGGGTGTCGGCCAATCTGGATCTCTTCAACGAAGCGGCTCCCGCGGGCTTGGCCCCGTCCGCTTTGCGGCTGAAAGGGAAAGCCTCGGGCCGGGTCCCTCAGCAGGAGGCGGGTGCGCGGCGCCCGAGACGGAGGGCATCCCGGTGACCGGTGGCCCGCACGTCATGGCGGAGTGCACGGGTGTCGCGAGAAT